>Ga0207015_1043_pt1 | contig 45632 bp, 34 predicted proteins | sample Alteio_BWMinCont_53_FD_153486 | JGI IMG/M metagenome (GOLD analysis project Ga0207015, IMG submission 153486) | Enriched cells from forest soil in Barre Woods Harvard Forest LTER site, Petersham, Massachusetts, United States -... | ecosystem: Environmental > Terrestrial > Soil > Temperate forest >...
CGCGCTGAGCTGCGAGAAAATCGGTGATGGCGTGATGGGCAGCGCCGGGTTGATCGGTTTCGAAAATGTGGCTGGCGTTGGGGATTATTACGAATTTGGCGCCAGGAATGCGACCAGCGATTAGCCTGCCATTCTCAGAGGGAATGAGCCGGTCGGTTTCGCCGTGAATAACCAGAGTGGGCGCCGTGATTTTAGCGATGCGACTGTAGGATTCCCAGCCGAATATTCCCTGCAGCTGACCTGCGTACCCTTGCGGAGTGGGATACCACTTCATGCGGATAGCCATGTCCTCATCGATGCGCGCGCGAGGGGTGGCGGCGTCATAGATGAACGGAATGATGGCCTCCTTGGATTGTTCGGGAGTCAGATCCCGGCGCATGAGAGCCTGGAGCGCGGCAGGTTCGGCTTGCACCGCGTTCGGGCCGCCGGCGGCGGTGCAGCCGAGGATCAGGGAGCGCACGCGCTTCGGATATTGCAGCGCAAACTCCTGGGCAATCATGCCGCCCATGGAGACGCCGAAGACGTGGGCGGACGCGACGCCAGCAGCGTCCAGCACGGCAGCGGCGTCCGAGGCCATCAGCGGGATGGAGTATACGCCCGGAGGGACATCGCTTTGGCCAATGCCGCGATTGTCAAACGCGATAGTGCGGTGGTGTTTGGTTAGAACGGGGCGGCTGCGATACCACATGTACGAGGGATAGCTGAGGCCCATGATCAGGAGCAGTGGTTCGCCGGAACCTTGTTCGTCCCAATATAGTTTGGCGCCTTGATTCTCAACGAATGGCATGGGGCCTCCGGTAGGGATCGACGTTCGCCGCAGAACGGCGCCAGGGAACACGATAGTCACACACAGATGACTGTGACTAACGCGCCAGCATTGTATATAATCCGGCTCGCTATGCAAAACCAAGAAACGCTATACCACGTTGCAGACCGGGTGGCCACGATTACGCTCAACCGGCCGGACAAGTTGAATGCCTGGACGGCCGTCATGGAACGCGAGGTGCGCGCGGCGATGGGCGAAGCCGAGCGGGACGAAGGCGTTCGGGTGATCGTCCTGACAGGGGCAGGGCGCGGGTTTTGCGCGGGCGCGGACATGTCGTTGCTGAGCGCGGTGGCTGAAAAAGGACTTGAGGAAGCTCGGCGCGCGCAGGGGATGCGACCGACCAGTGGCGACGGCGATGGTGCGCCAGGAAATTTCGAGAAGAAGTATTCGTATTTCCCGGGGATTGGCAAACCGGTGATCGCGGCAATCAATGGTCCGGCGGTGGGCCTGGGACTGGTGATCGCTTTGTATTGCGATTTGCGTCTGGCTTCGGATGCGGCGCGATTCAGCACGACCTTTGCGCAACGAGGATTGATTGCCGAGTACGGTATGGCGTGGATGTTGCCGCGGCTGGTGGGACACGCTAACGCGCTGGAGTTGCTCTTTACGGCCAGAATGATCGATGCTGCGGAAGCGCTGCGAATGGGGCTGGTGAATCAGGTTTGTCCCCGAGAAACGTTTGCGGAAAGCGTACAGAAATACGCGGTGCAGCTGGCATCGGCGGTGAGTCCCCGGTCGTTGCGGGTCATCAAGCGGCAAGTGTATGAAGGAATGTTTGAGACGCTGGCGGAAGCGTTCGAGCGGTCGGAGCAGGAAATGCTGGCGAGCCTGCGGTGCGAGGATTTCAAAGAAGGCGTGGCCCACTTTGTGGAGAAACGCGCGCCAGCGTTCACCGGAAGATAGGAAGGCCTATGAACTTTGAGTTCAGCGAGAGGATTCAGGAACTGCAAAAGCGTCTACAGGTTTTCATGGATGCGCACGTGTATCCGAACGAGCATCGATTGCACGAGGAAGTGGAGCGCGACCGCTGGAAACCCACGCGAATCATCGAAGAGTTGAAGGCGAAGGCGCGGGCGGAAGGGTTGTGGAATTTGTTTCTGCCAGAACATGAACAGGGAGCGGGGCTGAGCAACCTGGAATACGCACCGCTTTGCGAAATCATGGGGCGCAGCCACATGGCGCCTGAGGTGTTCAACTGTTCGGCGCCCGATACGGGGAATATGGAAGTGCTGGCGCGGTATGGCACGGCGGAACAAAAAGAAAGATGGTTGAAGCCGCTGTTGGCGGGGGAAATTCGATCGTGCTTCGCGATGACCGAGCCGGACGTAGCGTCATCGGACGCCACGAACATTGGTTCAAGCATTCGGCGCGACGGCGATGGATATGTACTTAACGGGCGAAAGTGGTGGTCCTCGGGGGCGGGAGACCCGCGGTGCAAAATAGCTATCTTCATGGGTAAAACCGATCCCGCGGCGGAGATCCACAAGCAGCAGTCCATGATTCTGGTGCCGCTGGACACGCCGGGGGTCAAGATGGTCCGGATGCTGTCAGTATTCGGCTACGATCACGCGCCACACGGCCACGGGGAAATCCATTTTGAGAACGTGCGGGTTCCTGCAACGAATATGCTGCTGGGCGAAGGACGCGGATTCGAGATAGCCCAAGGGCGTCTAGGGCCGGGGCGGATTCATCACTGCATGCGGTGTATTGGAGTGGCGGAGCGGGCGCTGGAGACGATGTGCAAAAGAGTGCGAGAACGGGTGGCCTTCGGGAAAACGTTGGCCGAGCAAGGAACGATCCGCGCGGACATCGCTGAATCGCGCATGGAGATTGAACAGGCGCGGCTGCTGACTCTAAAGGCCGCACATATGATGGACACCGTGGGGAACAAAGCGGCGCGCGCGGAAATTGCCATGATCAAAGTGGTGGCACCGAACGTAACGCTGCGAGTGCTGGATCGGGCAATTCAAGCGCACGGAGGCGCGGGGGTTTCGCAGGACACGTTTCTGGCCAGCGCATGGGCGATGACTCGGACGCTGCGGTTAGCCGATGGGCCGGATGAAGTGCACAAGGAATCGATTGCCAAATGGGAACTGGCTAAGACCAACCTAAAAATGAAGCATTCGACTGGCGCGGAGAGAGGCTGATGCCTCCAGTGATGATCAAAAGTGCGCAAGCGCTGAAAGAATGGGTGGGCAAGGAAATTGGCGTAACCGAATGGTTTGGCATCGAGCAAGAAAGAATCGAACGGTTTGCGGAGGCCACGGAAGACCGGCAATGGATTCACGTAGATGGCAAGCGGGCGGCGACGGAATCGCCGTATGGTACGACCATCGCGCACGGATTTCTAACATTGTCGTTGATGAGCCGCCTGGTGAAGGAAGTGATGCAGGTCGAAAGTGGTGTGCGGCTGGCGGTGAATTACGGCTTGAATCGCGTGCGGTTTCCCGCGGCGGTGCGCGCCGAGTCGAGGATTCGCGCGCGGGTTGCGTTGCAGGCTGTGAAGGAAGTACCCGACGCGGTGGAGGCGGTCTACGCGGTAACAATTGAGAGCGAATCGTCGGAAAAGCCTGCGTGCGTCGCGGAGTGGATTGTCCGCTATTATTTGTAATCACCTGCAAACCAAAACGAAGTGGTTAGGCCCGCAAAATCTTAGAATCGCAGAACCTTTCTAGCTTTGGCCGCTTTGTGCTCCGTGCCAACAAGCGCGCAGCAGCATTTGGACTTTCTCGGGCATGGATGCGAAGCGCTCGTCCTTGGTCAGACCTTGATGATAGCGGTAGTAAATCTGCTGGACGATGACTGCAAGTTTGAAGCGGGCTAGCGCGAGATAGAAAGCGATCTGGGAGACATCGCACTCCGCCTTCTGCGCGTAGTAGTGCACGAGTTCGGACCTGGTCAAGCTGCCGGGATGGTTGGTAGGACCCCAGCGATTTTGCTGAAGCTCGGCAGGATCGTTGGCATCGATCCAATACGCGAGAGAGGTGCCGAGATCCGCAAGCGAATCGCCGATGGTGCACATCTCCCAATCGAGGACACCGACGATCTTGGTGATGTCTTGAGAGTCCAGCACGACATTGTCGTACTTGTAGTCGTTGTGGATGAGCGAAACGGCGCTGCTGGACGGCGTATGCTGGCGCATCCACCCCGAGATTTTCTCAACCTCGGAATAGTCGTGAGTCTTGGAAGCGTAGTAACGTTCGGTCCAGCCGCGGACTTGCCGTTCCAGATAGCCTTCCGCTTTGCCGAGATCCGCGAGGCCGGCAGCGGCATAGTCGACGCGATGCAAGCGGATGAGGTTATCGAGGAAGGATTCGCTGAGTCGGCGGGTTTTTTCGGGAGAAAGGTGCAAACCGGGCGGAAAGTGCTTGCGAAGAATGACGCCGTGTATCGGCTCCATGACGTAGAAAGGCGCGCCAAGGATGGAGAGATCGTCGCAATAGAGAAGGACTTCCGGGGCGGGCGAGTAGACCGCGTGAAGCTTGGAAAGAGCGCGAAACTCGCGGCCCATGTCGTGAGCGGACTTGACCTTGCTGCCGAAGGGCGGCCGACGCAAAACCAGTTCTTTGGCGCCGAGAAGCAGCGAGTAGGTCAGATTGGAATGGCCGCTAGGAAATTGGCGAACCTGAAGTGCGCCGGGCTGATTTGGAAATTGAGCACGCAAATAAGGCTCAAGCTTGGCGACATCGAGCTCTTCGCCGGGGCGAATGGCCGCTGGATGGTCGAGCATATCGGTCATCGGAGAGCCTCCCTAGCGGTAGGTGAGCATATCCGGATCCTGGAGATGCGCGTGAGCGTTGAAGCTGCTGAGTGTAAATCGCTCGGCGTCGTACAGGAACTCGCTCCAGGAAGAGTTTCGTGACATCCAACTGACTTGCAGCGTGTTTGCAGGAGAAAGCTGCAGGGCACGCTGCATGGCCACAGCGATAGGACCACCGGAAGTAAAAATGGCCACGCGTTCCTTGCTGCGGCCGGCGGAGAGAAAGCTGGCGAGGCCGGAGCATACTCGAGAACAAAATTGTGACCAAGTCTCGACACCCTGCGGGGTAATTGCGCCGTTGACCCACATGCCGATGACGGCCGCGAATAGCTTCTGAAAAGTGGCGCGGCGCTCAGCAGAGCCGGATGCGAACTGGAATGCGGCGTGGAGATCGCGGACACGCGGGTCGTGTTCGAGCAATCCAGGCAGGCTGCTTGATAGTACGGCCTCACCTTGATACTCATCAAATTCCGGCTGCACCAAGGGTTCCGGAAACGCAAGGCCAGCTTGGACATAGACCTCGGCGACAATCCGAGCGGTGTCTTTGTGCCGCAGGCATGGACCGACGCAGACGCGGTCGAAGCTAAGGCCTCGATGGGCCCAATGTTCGCCGAGAAGACGAGACTGCGTTTCTCCAACCCTGGACAATTTGTCGTAGTTCGGCTCGAGAAAAGAAGCTTGCGCGTGACGGACAAGAAAAAGAGTCCCCAAATTTCCACCCGGTTATTTCGCCAAACCTTATAGAGCGAGACGCGCCTGGAAGCCTGGAATTCGAGTTCTAGAGTTTAGTCTACGCAGCTACGGCCATTTGCTACGGCGCCACGGGATCCTTACGCTGCCGCGCCTTCTGGCTTTCCGAATTCAGCGAAGGTCTTGCCTTCGTCCGCCAGCCGCTTCAGCAGCGGCGCCGGCTCCCAGATTTCTCCGTGCTGACGGTGAAATTCGGAGACGCGCTCATAAACTCGCTTCAGACCAACAGTGTCGGCATACCACATCGGCCCACCACGGTGTGCTGGGAATCCGTAGCCGTTGAGATAGATGATGTCGATGTCCGAAGCGCGTAGAGCGTAGCCTTCTTCCAGAATGCGCGCACCTTCATTGACGAGCGCATAGAGACAACGATCAGCGATTTCCGCAGCGGAGATTGCGCGCTGGACAATTCCTGCTGCAGCAACCCAGTTGCGGATCAGTTCATCAACGGCTGGGTCCAGCGCCGGGCGACGCTGGTCGTCGTACTTGTACCAGCCTGCTCCGGTTTTTTGGCCGTACCGCCCCAGTTCACAAAGACTGTCTTCGAGAATCGGCTGGCGAATTCCAGCCTTTTCCAGATGGCGATATTCCTTGCGAATGCGCCAGCCAACGTCGAGACCAGCAAGGTCTCCAGTGGCCAGCGGGCCCATGGCCATTCCGAAGTCAGAGAGAGCTTGGTCCACTGCCGCGATACTTGCGCCCTCTTCGACGAGGAACTGAGCTTCCCGACGGTAGGGACCGAACATGCGATTGCCCACGAAACCGCGGCAGTTGCCGACGAGCACGCCGACCTTGCCCAATGTCTTGGAGAGTTGCATGCATATGGCGATCACTTCTTTTGAAGTAGCCTTACCGCGCACAATCTCCAGAAGGCGCATGACATTGGCGGGGCTAAAGAAATGAGTGCCGATGACGAATTGCGGCCGTGAAGTGGAGGAAGCGATTTCGTCGATGCTCAGCGTGGAAGTATTGCTGGCCAGGATTGCGCCGGGTTTGCATACGCGATCCAATTCCTGGAAGACTTCCTTTTTGAGGGCCATGCCTTCGAAGACGGCTTCGATGACCAAGTCTACGTTTCTGAAATCGTCGTAGGCGAGTGTGGGCGTGATGCGTTGTAGGCGCTCGTCGGCAATCTGCTGGGAGAAACGGCCGCGCTTGACAGAATTAGCATAGTTGGAACGGATGGTGGCTAAACCGCGGTCGAGGGCAGGCTGATCGGCTTCTTTCAGCAGCACGGGAATGCCCGCGTTGGCGAGAACCATGGCGATGCCGCCGCCCATAGTGCCCGCGCCTACGACCGCGGCTGATTTTATGGGAATGACCGGAGTTTCCTTGGGCACGTCGGGAATCTTGGAGACTTCGCGCTCGCTGAAGAAAACGTGGATGAGAGATTTTGATTGATCGGAGAAAAGGCAGTCGATGAAGAGCTTCTGCTCGACCTGACAGCCTTCTTCGAAGGGAAGTTTGGTGGCCGCGTCGATAGCGTCAATGGCGGCGAGCGGAGCCAGCAGACCACGCTGCTTCTTGGCGACGGCTTCGCGCGCCGAAGAGAAGATCGCAGCGTTCTCGGCGGCAGTTCCAAGTTTGTCGCTGCGTTCGCGCGTTTTTGCTGCGGGCCTGCCAGCAGCCTCGCGGGCGAAAGCGACAGCTCCTGCAAGAAGATCCCCATCGATGATCCGATCGATGATGCCGGATTTCAGCGCCTCAGTCGCGATAACCGGCGCGCCGGTCGTGCACATTTCGACGGCTTTGGCGACACCGGCGAGACGTGGAAGGCGCTGAGTGCCTGCCGCGCCCGGGATGATCCCAAGTTTCACTTCGGGCTGGCCGACTTGCGCGTTGGAAACCGCAACACGATAGTGACCGGCCATGGCCACTTCCAAGCCACCACCAAACGCTGTGCCATGAAGGGCAACGATCACGGGCTTAGCGCTGTCTTCAATCTTCAGGAGCAATGGCAGCAGACCAGCACCGCGAGGCTTGCCCGAGGTCATCTTGCCGAATTCCTTGATATCAGCCCCGGCGATGAACGTGCGGCCGCCGCCGATGAGGACCGCGGCTTGGACGCTGTCATCGCTCGCAATCTCGTCGAGAGCGCTGGAAATGCCCTCGGGGACACCAGGACTCAAGGCGTTGACCGGAGGATTGTTAATGGTGATTACTGCGATGCCGTTGTCTTTTGTGAGTTGCACCAAATCGGTCATTGGAAGCTCTCCCGCTTGTTCGTGATGGATTTATGCACTCTTGGCGGACACACTGCCGGAACCGATCACCATCGATGCAAGACGCTCGCGGTGGAAGGTCGAGTCGCCGAATGCCGTTTCCGAAGCCTTGGCGCGACGGTAGTACAGATGAAGGTCATTCTCCCAGGTGAAGCCCATGCCGCCGTGAATCTGGATGCCGCGATTGCCGACCGTACGTGCAGCGTCGCTGGCGTACATTTTGGCGATGGAAACGGCAGCGGCTGCGTCCGTCGCGTTTTCCTCGAGGGCCCAACCGGCATAATACACCGCGGAACGCGAACTCTCTGTTTCCAGATACATATCGGCGCATTGATGCTGTACGGCCTGGAACATCCCGATCGGTTTGCCGAACTGCTTGCGTGTTTTGGCGTATTCGACGGTGATGTCCAAGGTCCGCTGCATGCCTCCAACCATTTCGGCAGCGAGAGCGACGGTAGCGATATCGAGAGGCCGTCGAAGATTATTGGTGTCGCCGATTTTCTCCGCCGGAGTGTTGCTGAATTCGACGGCATAGAGCTTACGCGTAAGGTCCATTGCGGACATCGGGGTAATGTTCAGGCCGGGAGCTTTGGAATCGACGACGAAGACCCCGTTATGCGCGACAACCAGAATGAAATCGGCGATGGCCGCATCGGAGACAAAGAGTTTTTCGCCGGTGAGCTTCCCGTTCGAAACGCTGAGACGCACATCTGCCAGGTCCCAACTAGCGTGCGCTTCGGCTAACGCCACGGTAGCGCGGGCTTCTCCCTTGCAAATCGGTTCGAGATATTGCTTTTTGTGGGCGGGCGCGGCAACGGACTCCAAAACAGATCCGGCCAGAACGACCGTCGAGAAGAAGGGACCTGGCAAGAGCCCGCGACCGGCCTCTTCCATCAAAAGCATCAGCTCGACTTTGCCGAGGCCGACTCCACCATGCTCTTCGGGGAAGATGATGCCGGTGTAGCCTTGGTCGGTAAGTTTCGACCAAAACGCCGCGTCAAACGCGGTGTCCGTTTCCATCAGGCGCCGCACCTCAGCGCTCGGGCATTCGCCGGCGAAGAACTTACGCGCAGTGTCTTTCAGAAATTCCTGACTCTCACTCAAACCGAACTGCATAACGATTCCCCTTAGTAGCTTCTGGGCAAACCGAGAACAAAATGCCCGATGATGTTGCGCTGCACTTCGGAAGTGCCGGCTTCGATGGTGTTTCCGCGCGTGCGCAGATAGCCGTAAGACCACATCCCTCTGTCAATGGCTCGTGGGTCGCCAGCGAGGAGTTGGCCATACGAACCGAGTAACTCCTGCGCGATTTGCTGGAGACGCTGGTTGAGTTCGCTCCAGAAAATCTTCTGGATCGAGCCTTCTGGTCCGGGAACGCCAGTGGCAGTGATACGGCTGAATGCGCGCATCTGGTTGAAGCGCATGATTTCAATCTCGGCGCTGCACTGCGCCAGCTTTTGCCGGATGATCGGGTCCTCGGCGGCGGGCCGGCCGTTGCGTGAGATGGTTCGTGCCAGTTCAATGAGCCGGCTAATGTAACGCTTAAATATGAGGTGCAGGCGGGCACCGTAGGAACCGCGTTCGTACATCAGGGTGCTCACGGCCACATTCCATCCGTCGTTCACTTTGCCAAGGACGTTTTCAACGGGGACCCGCACGTCCCGAAAGAACAGTTCGTTGAATTCGGATTCGCCCGTCATTTGACGCAGCGGCCGAACTTCTACTCCGGGCGATTTCATATCCACGAGGAGCGCTGTGAGTCCTTTGTGCTTGGCAGCGGCCGGATCGGTGCGCACCACCAATTCGCACCAGTCACCAACCCAGCCGTAGCTGGTCCACACTTTTTGGCCGTTGACGACATAATGGTCGCCGTCGAGACGCGCCTCCGTTTGGAGTCCGGCTAGGTCAGAACCGGCATTGGGCTCGGAAAACCCCTGGCACCAGATTTCCTCCGCGCTCAGAATTTTGGGAATGTAGCGTTGTTTCTGCGCTTCTGTTCCGCAAGCAATGATGGTCGGACCGATGAGGCCCAAACCCAGCGAATTGGCCATGGGCGGTGCGTCGACGCGCGCCATCTCTTCCCAGAACAGGGCTTGCTGCATCAGCGTGGCGCTGCGGCCACCGTACTCCTTAGGCCAGGAAACCGCTGCCCAGCGGCCCTCATGGAGCTTTCGCTGCCAGGCGCGCAGATATGCAAACGATTCCTCAATTGGCTTTTCGCGCCATTCGCTCCAGTCCGGAGGGACATTGCTGGCGAGCCAGGCACACAGCTCGTCACGAAATGCCTTCTCCTCGGCGGTTAGGTTCAGATCCATTGCCTAGCCCCTTTCCTATGGTTGGGCACGATTGTGCTGTCCTTACTTCTCCGACCTCGCAGCAAAACTTCAGCCGACTCCGCTCTCAGGTGCCACGTTTCTGCACCGCAACGTCCGGCCGAATCGTGTCCTTCCCCTGCCAATACTTCTTGCGCAGATCTTTTTTGAGAATCTTTCCCGTACCCGTCTTGGGCAAACTATCTACAAACTCAATCGATCGCGGACATTTGTAATGCGACAACCGCGAACGGCAGAACTCCAGGAGTTCGGGCTCTGTGGCGACGGTGTTCGGTTTCAAAACCACCAGCGCCTTGGGTACTTCGCCCCACTTTTCGTCGGGTACGGGAATCACACCGACTTCCAGCACCGCGGGATGTGCGAGGATGGCTTTTTCGAGTTCGAGAGAGGAGATATTTTCGCCACCGCTGACGATGATGTCTTTCTTGCGATCGACAATCAGCAGATAGCCGTCCTCATCCATCGTGGCCATGTCTCCGGTATGGAACCAACCGCCACGCAAGGCTTCGGCAGTGGCTTCCGGCTGCTTCCAGTAACCCTGCATGACGCCATCGCTGCGCGCGATGATTTCCCCGATGGCTTGCCCGTCCGCCGGCACGTCCCGATCATTTGCGTCGACCACGCGGATTTCCACGCCTGGGAAGGCAAATCCGGTCATCGCCTGGCCTGCGTAGCGCTGCTCGCCTTCCCAATTCAGCCCCGACTTCATCGGCGAAATGGAAAGCGACGGGGAGGTTTCCGTTAAGCCGTACCCTGAATAGCACTCGCAACCGAGGGTCTCTTCCACTTCGCGGACCAGCGTCGGTGAAGACGCGGCACCGCCGATGACCACGCGGCGCAGAGTGCTCAAATCGAAGTTCTTGCGCTCCGGGCAATTCACCAGGGCGGTGGCCATGATGGGAACCAGGCTGCACGCGTGGACCCCTTCTTTTTCAATCAGGCGGAAAACTTCTTTAGCATCGAATCGCTGGACCATTACGTGTTTTCCGCCAAGTTGGGTCAGGAAATGCGCGGCGCCCCAGCCATTGGCGTGAAAGAGCGGGATGGTATGAAGCTCGACGGCGCCATTTTCAACATGCAATCCCAGGCAGACGTGAATCGCCAGTAGATACACGTTTCGGTGGCTGAGCATGACGCCTTTAGGATCGGCGCTGGTGCCGCTGGTGTAGAAAAGTTCCGCCAAAGCGTTCTCGTCGACCGAAGAGATCTCCGATCGATAAGGCGCCGCCTTGCTGAGGAGCGTTTCATAATTCCGTGGCGGGAGCCAAGACGCTTCCGGATCGCCGTCAAGCTGGCAGAAGGTCTTTACGGAAGGAATATCCTTGCGAAATGATTCCACCAAACCGAGAAATTGCTTCTCCACAAAAAGAATGGTGGCCCCGGCATCGTTCAGTATGTAGCTCAGCTCGCCTGGCGCCAGCCGGATGTTCAGCGGAAGCAGCACGGCTCCGGCTTCCAGCACTCCGTAGTAGGCTTCGAGCAAACGGTGGCAATTAGCGCTGAGGAAAGCCACGCGATCAGCGGCTCGAACGCCATTCTGGCGCAAGGCTCCCGCAAGCCGGCCAACACGGTCGGCGAATTGAGCGTAGGTAAACCGCTCGTCGCGGCAAACCACCGCGGTCCGGCGTGGGAATTGCTGCTCGGCGTAACGAAGGAATCGCAAGGGTGTGAGCGGGATGTTCATCGCGTCTTCGCCCAGAATCAGGCGGATTGGCCTCCATCGACCACCAAAACGTGTCCGGTTACAAAATCGGATGCATCGGAAGCGAGAAAAACAACGGCGCCCTTCAGATCGTCATTCCCGCCAAAGCGTTTCATAGGTATACCGGCGAGCAACGCTTCTTTATTTCGTTCGATGACCTTTTCCGACATATCAGTTGGGAACCAGCCCGGGGCAATTGCATTCACCTGAATGTTGTGCATGCCCCATTTGCACGCCAAATCCTTGGTGAAAATCACCACGCCGCCTTTGCTGGCGCTGTAGCCGATTGCCGAAAATCTCGGCAGTGAACCGCGCAAGCCAGCAACGGACGCGATATTGATGATTTTTCCGCGGCGCTGCGCAATCATGACTTTGCCCACAGCCTGGGAAAAGAGGAACGTCCCGGTGAGATTGGTTTCAATGACCTTGTTCCATTGTTCCAGAGTCATTTCCTCCGTGGGAGCTCCCCAGGAGGTGCCGGCGTTGTTGACCAGGATATCGATGCGCCCAAATTGTTGGATCGCTGAATCAACGGCCGCTCGAATGCTGGCTGGGTCTTTTACGTCACAGCCGAGTGGCATCACCTGTACACCCAACTTTTGCAGTTCTTCTGCTGTTTGCAGGCAGCGATCTCGCTTGCGCGCGCAAAGAACCAGATTTGCGCCCATTTCCGCCAGGCCTTCGGCCATCTGCCGGCCCAGCCCGACGGAGCCGCCAGTGACAATCGCAACCCGCCCACTGACATCGAGAAGTTTCTTTACGTTCATCCTTGGCAGCGCAAGCCTCGCCGTGGTCGACATGTCAGACTCAACGACATCTCACGATCCCCCGCAAAAAACATCGCTCCGTTTGCAGTGCCCACGCTACCGACAACTGAGAAATTGCGAAGCAAATGTAAGTTCGAAAGACACGGAACTCAGGCTTGAGGCAATTTGCCGCAGGCCGCGGCGAACCGGTCTCTTTGCTCGTTAGAACGTCAATCGCGCCCCGAGCTGAATCTCTCGCTTGGGGAATGCCGCAGTAAAGCCCAGCGGTGTGCTGGGCGAAACCACGGTTCCATCGCCAAGCAGTGTACCGGGCTTGATTCCGTGCACGTTGAACGGCGGAGCAAACGCGGCGCCCACGATATTGTTCACGCTGGAATAGTTCGTGCGGTTCGCAAGGTTGAAGCCCTCCGCCGTGAATTGTAGAGACGCTTTCTCTCCCAGTTTGAAGACGCGCGTTAGGCGCATGTCGAAGTCATAGTAGCTCGGGCCCAGACCGCTGTTGCGCGAGGCAGCGGGCGGCCGGTCGTTGGTAAAGTGACCGTCGCCATTGATGTCCGCTCCAGCCAGAAGATTGAAGGGGTGGCCGCTGTTGAAATTGAAGATGGGCGAAAGTTGGAAGCCACCAAAGATACGGGAATGCTCCCACGGGCTTTCCACCACTCCGGCGATAACCACCTTATGTCGCTGGTCGAAATCGGACACCGACCGATCGGCGCTGAGATTCGTGGCGTTGAACGGGGAATAGTCGCTATTGAAGTCCGTGGATTCGTCGATCGCTTTGCTATAAGTGTAGTTCGCCAGAATCGTGAAGTGGTTTGAGAACCGCTTCTTGAGCTCCAGAATGCCACCTTGATAGAGCGCGGTGGCCAACGAACTGTACACGTTGTTCTGGAGGATCGTGTGTGTAGGATCGGCGAAGCATAACGCCGGATTGGCCGCGCATGCTGGCGCTCCCCAGTCTTGAAACGGGAGCCCGTTCGTGGGCAGACCGTTCGCGCCGAAGCCGGTCGCGCCGCAGGCCGCGGCTCCGGCTGTCGGGCACTCCGGCGCTCCTGGCAACAAGTTGGTGTCGATTGCCACGGGAAGATGCAGCGTATGAACGTAGATATAGTTCGCGGACACCGCGAATCCGGCGCCTATTTCTCGCTCGATTCCTAACGAAGCCTGCTGCGACATCGGACTCTTGTAATTGGGCTGGCCCGCAAAAAGTACGGTTCCCGGGGGCAGCGGCCCGGTATTCGCAACCGTAAGACCAAACTGCGCTATTTCCGCCGGCGTAATGCACGCAAACTGTCCGGCAGGCGGCGCCCCGCAGCCAATAATACTGTTTTTCGTTGGGTCCCCCGTGAGACCCTCCGCAAACAGCGTCTGGAAAATCTCCGCCGAACTGGTCACCGGATGCGCGGGATTGCCGGTGGCCGCGCCGAGGATCGTAACCAAAGTATTGGCGATCGTGCGGGTGCCGTTGTGGTTCCCGAGCACTTGCACGACGCCGGGAATCTGCGCGTAAATCGGTGAGTAGAAAATTCCATATCCGGCGCGGACCACTGTCTTGTGGTCGTTGAACGGATCCCATGAAAGAGAAATGCGCGGCGCAAAATTCTTGGTTGGACTATGCAAAGTCCCGTACTGCGAATCGAACTCGTATCGCAGTCCATAGTTCACTGTGAGGTTGGGCTTGATTTGCCAGGTGTCCTGTGCGTAGGCGGCTGTGAACGGCCGCGTTTGCACGTACTTCGGGTTTCCGAAACCTTGCTCGTAGAACGCCGGCAGCCCCAGACTCCACGACTCCAAAGTGCTTAAGCTCGATTCCGGCGCGTTGACGCCGCACGCTGCCGGCACCTCCAAACACACACTGAGCAAGATGCCGGGAAGTTCGAGAAACTCAAAACGCCCGGGGAAGAACGTCTGCGAGGTTGTGTTGTTGCCGCGAATCAGTTCCTCGAATCCCACCTTCCAGGTATGGTGCCCGCGAATGAGGGTCAAGTTGTCGGCAAACTGGTAGCGGCGTCCAGTGGTGCGGCTGGGAAGGAAAATGCTGCGGCCGAAGAAACCGAATCCCTCGACATCCAGCCCCGGCCCGCCCGGGTCATTTGTGTCCACGTTAAACTGGTACAAGTTCCACTGTACCCGTGCCTCATTCTGGGTCGTGGCGTTGAATTGATGGAACCACGAACCTTGCACAGTGCTATCCCAAGCGAGCTCGGAAGTTCCTCGGGAAAGTGCCGTTAGAGCCTGGACGTCCGGATCTTTCTCTGTCAGGTGCGCAAAGTTGTAGCGCAGAAAGCCTTGATCGCTGTCGCTGAAGCGGTGATCCAACCGCGCAGAAAAATCATTCTGGCGGGTCGGAAACGGGAACAACCCGCCGTTGGCTTCGAATTGATTCACAATGTAGGGGTCCAGCGCCCTTTTGATCGATGTTGGCGAGACAAAAGGATTTGCGCCTAGGTTCGGATTAATCGTCAGCAGGCTTTGGAGTGCAAAAGCGCAGGTGCTCGCCGGAAACATCACTCCGGGAGCAGCAGACAAGCACGCATAAGACTTTGTGGCTCCCTGCGCCGCCAGTCCTGCAATGATCGCCTGCTGGTTCGTGGTCGGGGCAAAGATGCTGCTGTTCGTCAACAGCGGAACCGAACTCTGTGCATCAGCCCTCAGCCCCTCGTAGGCAGCATACAAAAATGTCTTGTCTTTCCGGATGGGGAACCCGATGTTGCCGCCAAATTGCTGGCGATTGAGCGAATTCTTTACCGGCGTTCCTTGCGCCGTCAGCGAAAATGCCTGGCCCGGCTGCAACGCTTGCGTGAAAGCAAACGGGTCACGGGCATCCATAGCGTCGTTTCGGAAAAAACCGAAGAGACTACCGTGCAGTTCGTTGGTGCCAGATTTGGATACGATATTAATCGTCGCGCCGCTCGCACCGCCAAGCTCGGCCGTATAGTTGCTGCGGTTAATCTGGAACTCCTTCACGGCGTCTTGGCTCAGGTTCAAGCGCACCCCGCCGGCATCGTCGTTCGCTTCCCCTCCGTCGACCGTCACGCTGTTGCCGCGGCCGTTGCTCCCGTAGAAAGAAAGACCGCTCTGCGGTGTCTGTTTGGGGCGAAAGTCTGCATTGTCGGCCAGCGTGCTTGAATTGCTGACACCCGGAACCAATAATGTAAACGTGAGGTAGTCGCGTCGGCTGATGGGTAGGTCCGTAATGTATTGCTGTACCAGGGTATCTGCCTGGCTTCCTCGCTCCGTGTCCAAAATCGGAGCCTCTGAGGTCACTTCCACCTTCGTCTCGACACCCGCCAGCTTAAGGTGCAGGTCCAGAATGAACGTCTGCCCCACGGACAGCTCCACACCCGAGACGATCTCCGTTTCAAACCCGCTATGCTCTACGGTGACTTTGTATCTCGAGGGCGCTAGTCCAGAGATGCGATAGGAACCGTGTTCGTCAGTCACTGCGCTGCGCTGCCCGCCCTTCGCCGTGTCTATGGCGGTAACCTTGGCATTCGGCAAGGCCGCGCCGGACGGATCCGTAACTGTTCCGGTAAGATCGGCTGAAGCTCCCACACCCTGCGCCGCAGCGACCGGCCCGCCTGGTAACAGACCTGCCACAAGTACGATTAGCCCTGCCAGTAAAGTCGATTTCATAGATCCTCCTGGCTCCTCGAAGCCGTCCTGTTATGGTTTTGAGTGACCCAAGTCCTGCGTGCTCCTCTTAAGATGTGTCTTGCCGTGGCAAGACTTGTTGACGTTACCACGCCGACATAACCAAGAGTATGCAGCACCAGCCAGGTGGGGAACTAAAGACTTCCGTAACGCCCTCGAACCCCACGCCCCCCGGAGAACTATCAAAATATTATGATAGTCCGTATCACATATTAGCAACCAACGTCAATACCCGAGTGCAGGTGTCAGGCAGAGCTTTGGCGCTCCCGCCCGAACAGCACTCCGGTGCGCAGACTCGTTCCAGCACGCGCGTGCGGTCGGACCGACTCACTGGCTTTTCTGGTTGATGCTGTCTCGGCTTGTAGTTAGGACGCGACGAGGACGACTCGGCCCGAGACCCGGCCGTGGCGCAGCGCGTCCATCACTTCATTCGCCTCGGTGAGGGGCCGGCTCGAAACCTGGCAGCGAATCTTGCCAGCCTCGGCCATTGCGAGCACTTCTCGCACGTCCTGACGAGTGCCTACGGCAGAGGCTTGGATGCGCACTTCCAGACTCGCCATTAGAATCGGCGGAAAGCAAATATCTTCAGCCGGCAAACCTACCACCAGAAGACAACCCGTCGGGCGCACGCAATAGAATGCCGTTTCGTAGGCTGCCCTTGCTGCCGAGGTTACCAGCGCTACGTGTACTCCACCCATCTTGCGCAGCTCCTTGCCAACATCGACCGCGCTCGCGTTTAACGCGCTGGTAGCCCCCAACGACCTGGCAAGCCCGAGTTTTTCCTCCGCAACGTCGACCGCAGTTACTTGCGCACCCAACGCACTGGCAATCTGCACCGCAATGTGCCCAAGTCCCCCCACTCCGAAAACCGCCAAACGCTGCCCGGGCTCGACTTTTGCCTGCTTCAGCGCCCTGTAAACCGTCACTCCGGCGCAGAAAAGAGGCGCTGCCTCAATAGACGAAAGATTCTTCGGAATCCTCAATGCGTAACTAGCCGGCGCCTTCACAAATTCGGCGTACCCCCCATCGACCGTCACTCCCGTAATCTTTTGTTTCACACATAGATTCTCGTCGCCTTGCCGGCAGAATTCGCACTCCCCGCAAGCCCAATGAATCCACGGGACCCCGACGCGGTCGCCGATCTCCAACTCTCGTACCGCTGCGCCTTTCTCTACAACCCGGCCCGCGATCTCGTGCCCGAGAATCAACGGTTTCTTGACGATTCGGTTCAGTTGCGTCCAATCTCCGTCGGCCACGTGCAAATCGGAATGGCACACCCCGCACGCTTCCACCGCAATCAGCACCTCATCGGCCCCAGGCTTCGGACGATCAACTTCCTCGATGACCAGGGCTCGTTTGAAATCGTGCAGAATGGCAGCTTTCATTCGCTTTTCCGGCTCGCACAGCGTCACCGCGCTCGGGGACCGAGATTACGGTTTTCAAAAAGGGGAATCGGTCAGACTTTGACCGCTCGAATAAAGAACTCCACCGCGTTGCCAACTCGCTCCGCAAGTTTGTGCGGGCCCGTCAGATCCACTGCCCACTGACGAACCACCGTCGTGTACAGCCCTTCCATAAACTCCGCCAGGTGCACGATCGGAAAGTCGCGCGTTACGTCGCCATTCGTCTGCCCCTGCTCGAGAATCTCGCGCAGCAACTGCACCGTGGCTTGCTCCGGCTCGCGCATGTCCGGAGATCGCACCGGATCCATCGCGCCCGACAGCACCACCGCTTGCCACAAACGCCGGTCATCTTCCGCTATGCGCGCCACGCTTCGATAAAACCGCCGCAGGCGGTCTGCTGTAGTAGCCTGTCTGCTCAATTCAAACTTGAGCCGTTCTATCTGGCAAGCAAATCCCCGCCGCCCCACTTCGCGCAACACTGCATCTTTGGTCGGAAAATAACGGAAGAACGTGGGTTGGCTGATTTCGAGAATCTCCACGATGTCATCGATACGCGTTTTCTCGTAGCCATGCTTGCGAAATAGCTTGACCGCGGTATCGATGATTTGCTGCCGCAGTCTCGCTTTCTTGCGTTCGCGAAGGCCGGGCACTTGCCTTCCGGAGGTTGCTGCGATTCGGGTCAATCCGCGCTTCAACCTTGGGTTTCCCCGCTCTTGCATCCCTGTGAGATCCGCCAGCGATTCTCCCCGAGCCATTTTCACACGGCGCATAATGCGCTTTCCTCCCTGAGCGACTCCGGGATGCACAGCCTCAAACGCGCCGCACACATCCTGATAGTCGCACTAACATTATAGTGACTAATGCGAACTTGCAAGCCTCGCCACACTGTGAGGCAGCCGTTCTGTCGGTGATTGCTGCGGCTCGCGACAATCCATCGCTCGTGCGCCAGTTCCGCATCCGAAACACTCTCACAAAAGCAGTGCCTCATCCCGGCTGAATTCGTTTATCGTTAGACGACTGCGATATCAGCGCGCTTCCCTCGAGCGTAACACCCGCGCATACACTAAAGAAGAATGGGCTCAATGTTGGCGTCGCGCAGAATTGTCTGGATGAGTGGAGTGACAGTTTTTGTGCTCCTGGTGTACGCAGCCGTCTCTCTATGGCTGACGCACACCGGAAACCACCGGGCTCTCGCCACATTCGGCAACCTGGTCCAGTGCGTCGTGCCGCTGCTGGCCAACGCTGGGCTGCTGGCCAATGCCGGCACTCCACATTGGCGGAGAAACCTCTTCTGGATGCTGCTGGCCATGAGTTGCACGCTCTGGATGCTCGGCCAGTTCCAGTGGACCTACTACGAAGTCTATAAGCACGAGGTCATGCCCAATCCCTACCCGGGTGACATGGTTTTCTTCCTCCGCGGCATTCCGCTGATAGCCGCGCTGGCTTTGCGCCCCCACCGCAACGTCGGTGATACCCGGATGCGCTTCGGTTATCTCGATTTTGTTCTGTTGATGACCTGGTGGACCTACCTGTACGTCTTCGTGGTGCTGCCGTGGGTGTACGCCATGCCCAACGCGGACGAATACAATTTCACCTATAACGTCGTCACCAACATAGGAAACATTATCGTGCTTCTAGGCCTGGCTGCGTCCTGGTTTCAATCCAAAGGTGCGTGGCGCCTGGTTTATGCGAACTTACTGGGTGCAACTCTGCTGTACACCCTGACGTCGCTACGGATAAACCTGCTCGCTGATAAGAACGAGTATTTTACCGGCAGCCTGTACGATCTCGGCCTGCTGGGAGCTTTCGCGTGGTATGCCATCGCTGGCTCCATCGCCTATCAGAATCGCGCCAAGCTGGAGGCTCCCAGCGATTTGACCTACGACGAGAGCGAGTCGCGGAACGGCGAAACCGTCTGGGCTACACGTTTGGCTATGGCCGCGGTTCTTTCACTCCCGCTCTTCGCCATTTACACGCTACGCTTCGGGCACCCGACCCCGGAAATCCGCGACTTCCGCCTGATGACCACGCTGATTGCCTCCGTTCCGCTGGCTTTGCTCGTTTTTCTACGCTCGCATCTTGCCGACGCTGACCGCTCGCGCTTGTTGGCGCAGTCCGAACAGTCCGTCGAGAATCTCCAGCGGCTGCAGGCGCAGATGGTGCAATCGGAAAAACTGATCTCGCTAGGCCAGTTGGCAGCCGGTGCCGCTCACGAAATCAACAATCCCCTTACCGCGATTCTCGGTTATTCCGACCTCTTGGCGGATGACTCCACACTCCCGGAAAAAGCTCGCGGCACCGCCTCCAAAATTCGCGACCAGGCGCGCAGAACCAAGACGCTCGTTGGCAACCTTCTTAGTTTCGCTCGCCAGGTACCTCCCGAGCGCACGCTCCTCGACATCAACACCGTGGTCACCAATGCCATGCAATTGCGCGCTCTCGATCTGCGCTCCGGTACAACTCGAGTTGAGTTGCAGCTCGAGTCCGTATTGCCCGGCGTGCGCGGCGACGGCAATCAATTGATGCAAGTCTTCTTCAACATTATCAGCAACGCCGTGGACGCCATGGAGGCCCACGGTGGCGGCGCGCTCACTATCAAGACGTTGCGTGACCGCGGGAACGTTGCCGTGCTCTTCTCGGACACCGGGCCGGGCGTCAAGGAACCGCATCGCGTCTTCGACCCCTTCTATACCACCAAGCCAGTCGGCAAAGGCACTGGTCTTGGCCTGAGCATCTGCTTCGGCATCGTCCAGGAACACTCCGGGAAGATTTTGTGCTACAACCGCCAGGAAGGCGGCGCCGTCTTTCGCGTCGAGTTACCCGCGGTGCTTGCCGCCCTGCCGACTCGCGAGTTCCAGCTCGCCAGCGCGTCGAGTCCTCCCAAGACATCCTGAAATCTGGCGACCAATCATTCCCAGTGCGGCGTATGCCTTCTGGAACTGTAGACTCGTGCTAGAGTCTTGCGTGCTCGGAAAGCAACTTGGAGCCGCGAAGTAATGCCGGAAACCGCCATTTTCACCGAGAAGTTGACGCGCCGCTTCGGCGCCTTGACCGCCGTCGACGGCATCGATCTCCGCGTCGCGGCCGGACAATTCTTCGGCTTTCTCGGTCCCAACGGCGCCGGCAAATCGACCACCATCAAGATGCTCACCGGTCTACTGGCTCCCACCTCCGGCCGCATGAATCTGCTCGGCGTGGACTTCACTTCCAACCCAGTAGAAGTAAAACGCCAAATCGGCGTCGTTCCTGAAGGCATGGGCCTCTTCGAACGCTTGACTGGCTCAGAGTATCTTCATTTCGTCGGGCAAATGTATGGCCTGGACCGCGCCACCACTCGCCAGCGCTCCGAGGAATTGCTGGAGTTCATGCAGCTCGCCGATCGCCCAAAAACGCTGGTCGCCGATTATTCCCACGGCATGCAGAAAAAGTTGGCTCTCGCTGCCGCCGTAATCCACGGGCCGCGCATCCTTTTTCTCGACGAACCGTTTGAAGGCGTCGACGCCCTCGCTGCCGGTGCTCTCAAGGCACTCCTCGGCCGCATGATGGAGCGCGGCGTGACCATCTTTCTTACCTCCCACGTCCTCGAAATCGTCGAGCGCCTGTGCAGCCACGTCGCCATCATTCACAATGGCCGCCTCGTCGCCCAAGGTTCGCTCGAAGAACTGCGCCGAGGTATCGCTGGTGATTCCGGAACCACCCAGACGCTGGAAGCAATTTTTCTTTCCATCGTGGGGCAGGATGGCGCGGAACGCCCGCAACTCGAGGAACTGTCGTGGCTGACCTAGGCCGTAGCCCCGGCGTCGCGGCGCAAATCAGACTCGTCGCCCGTCTCCGCTGGCGCATCCTGCGCAACAATCTTCGCCGCAAAAACAACCGCCTCGATCTGATCGGCTTGATCTTCGCCAGCCTCTTCGCGGCCATCGTCGTTCTCGGCTTGAGCGGTGCATTTTACGCCGGCGGCTACAGCTTCGTGTCCGGAAGCCATGCTTCCTGGATTGCCTTCCTGTTCTGGGCAATTTTCATTTTCTGGCAAGTCTTCCCTGTGTTCGCCGCCGGATTCGGCTCCCGCTTCGAGTTTCGCACGCTCTTGCGATTTCCCATCCGGCTTCCCGCTTTTTATCTGATTGGCCTCGCGTATGGCCTCGCGGATTTCTCAGCCGTTGCCGCAATCTGCTGGTTGCTTTCCATGACCGCTGGGGCCGCCGTCGCGCAACCCGGCGTGCTGCCCATCATGCTGCTGGTGGTCGCGGCCTTCGTGGTGCTGAACGTCACGATCGAGCGCCTCCTGGGCTCATGGTTCGAGCGGCTATTCGCTCGCCGCCGCACCCGCGAAATTTTCTTGGCGCTTTTTGTGCTTTCCATGGTTTGCCTGCAATTCCTGAGTCCTTTCCTCCAGCGCTACGGAAAGACACTCCAGCCGATTCTTCTGCGTTGGTTGCCGTACTTGTCGGTGTTCCCCCCATCGTTAGCCGGTCGGGCGGTTGCTGATGCGGCGCGGCACGACCTCGGCGGCGCATTACTTTCTTTCACCGGCTTGCTCGCCTATCTTTTGCTCTTCAGTGCACTTCTCTGGCAGCGCTTCGCGGTCCAATATCGCGGCGAAGAACTCAGCGAGACCGCCGCGCCAGTCCTGCAAGCCAGGCGGCGCGCCAAACCAGCCACCGAGGACTCAGACGCGCTGCGTCTTCTGTCTCCACAGATCGCCGCGGTCGTCCGCAAGGAATTCCGCTATCTCACCCGCAATGGCTTTGCCTTCATCACCCTGCTAATGCCGCCTCTCCTGGTCCTGTTATTCAGTTCGCAATTCGGCGGCAAACATCCGACCTTCTCGCACCGCGGTATCTCTCCGGAAATGTTCTTCCCGGGAATGATGGCGTACCTGGTCCTGATTCTTTTAGCGCCCGCATACAACAGTTTTGCGTATGAAGGCCGCGGCATCCAGACTTACTTCACCTCGCCAGCGCGGTTCCGCAATGTTTTACTGGGCAAGAATTTATTGCTCGTGGCCGTCCTGACCATCGAAATTGCTCTGGCCATCGTTGTTTTCGCATTCCGCGTCGGCTTGCCCGCTCAACCGCGATTTGTCGCCACCCTGGCAGCCATTGTTTTTATCGTGGTCGGCCAGCTTTCCATTGCTAACTGGTCCTCCGTCAGTTTTCCGCGCAAACTCGAGTTCGGCCAGATGCGCAATCAGCGCCAGTCTGGCATGGCCGTTTTGCTCGCTTTTGGCGTCCAGATCGTTCTGGGCGGCATCAGCACGCTCATTCTCTTCGCCGGAAAATGGACCGGCAACCCCTGGCTCCCGGCGGAAGCTTTCGCCTTTCTGGCGGCCGCCGCGATTGCAGGCTATTTCGCGTCCCTCGATCCGCTCGATCAGTTGGCACAAAAGAAGAAGGAAGTCTTGATCGAAACGCTGTGCCGCTGACCAGGGCTACCCGTCAGACGACAGCGCTTGTAAATACTTCTTTGCGATTGCTCGCCACGAGAAATGGTCGTTGTACGCGCGTCGACTCCGCTCCGCGAGCAAGCTTCGGTACCCAGCATCTTGCAGCACCCGCGCCAGCACTTTCCCTAGCGCCCCGTCTTCGGTTTCGGAGTAAAACGCGACGCCTGCGTCAGTAATCGGTGCCGCGGTCTCCGATCCCGCCCGCGCAATCACCGGCAGCCCCGTTGCGATTCCAGCAATGGCACTGCTTCGCCGCGTGGAGATTCCGCCGCGCACAAAAATCAAGACATCCGAGGCCCGCAGTCTCTCCACAACTTCCTGCCCGCTCACCACGCCCTCGACGGAAACCTCAACCGCCACACCGCGCAAACCCTCGCGCAAAGCATCTTCGCGCTCTTCCGCGTGCCGTCCGAAAATCATCAGGCGAAACGCGCCCGCCTGTTGCGCTGCGTGCCGCACCGCCTCAACAATCTCCCGCGTTTCTCTTTCTCCGGCCGCGCCCCCGGTAATCCCAAACACCGCAGCTGTTGGCGTCGCTGAGGCCCGCGCTGCCGCCACCTCAGACGGTATCGGCAAATTGGCGCCGACCGGAATGAAGTTGGTCTTGCCGAGCGGCTTTGGCTCCCAGCTAATTTCTCCCACGGGCACCGTAAAAATCGCGGTATTGGCAAGAGCAACCGCCTTCCTCATTGTGCCAACCTGAACTCGTCTGCGCAGTCGGTCGATTACTCGCCGGCCCGAGTACGGCTCGACATCATGAAACACCACGGCCACTCGCGCTTCCGCACCTCGCACCACTCGCAGCACCCGCAACAAACGCTCCGGGAATCCACGCGCCGACCAAGCCAGCGCCGTATACTGCACCATAACCCACTGCCCTCTCCAAAAAACAGCGCGCTTCCGAAGCTCCTGCAATGCAGCCGGCCAGCCGGCCTCATTCCACTCCACTCGTTCCAGGCACAGTTCAACTCCGTGCTCGCCCAGAGCTTCGCCAAGATATCTGCAGTAGTCTTCCACCGCATCGGTAGGCTTATCGCATCGCCCCAGCAGAGCGATCCATTTTTCCTTCATCGCGGAAGCGCCAGAGCGTGATTCGCATCCAGCAGTCTGCTCTCGTAGTTTAGCGCCGCGAATTGCTCGCGAAGAACGCGCATATTTTCGTCGCTGTGCATCTCACACAAAATCCCCGGTCGTTTCTCTCGCAACAGCCGCTCAGCCCCGCGGAGTACCTCTACTTCCGCGCCTTCCACGTCGCACTTGATGAAATCCGGCACGCCCGCGCTCTTCGCGAATTCATCCAGTGTCACGGCCTCGACGCGAATCGCGTTGCCGGCGTCGCTTTCCACCACGTGACCCAGCCCGCGATCGGGAGACTTCGCCGGATCGGTCCGCTCAAAGAAAAAGCCGCCCACCACGGACCACACGGCCCTCTGCTCGACGCTAAGCCAGCTGAATTCATTGCGCGCCGCATGCTCTCGCACCCGCGCCGCAACCTCTGGGTCCGCCTCGAACGCCACCACACGTCCAGTCTTGCCCACCAATCTCGCCGCCAACAGCGCAAAAAATCCGATATTTGCGCCCACATCGTACACAATCATCCCCGGCCGCAGGTGCTCCACCAGCGCCGCCTGCACTTCGGGCTCGCCGCCGCCTTCAAACACCTGCCGTCCCGTGCGCGGATTCAAATGCAGCCAGATTCCCGCTGCGGGACCTCTTTGCACCTGCATCCATGTCAGAGAATCCCGTGGAACAATCACCGAGCTGATCCAGCTTACCGCCGGCCCCACCACCGGCCAGCGTCGTACGCCCGCGAACGGTGTCGCGTATCGCAGAAACAATTGCGCGATTCGTCCGCTCGATTCGCTCACTTCATTTCTCCACGATAAAACTGCCAATCACTAACGCATCCATGCCCGAGCTGAAAAACGTTCGGATCGCATCGGTCGGTGTGTGCACGATCGCCTCGCCACGCAAATTGAACGACGTATTCATGATCACTGGAACGCCGGTACGCTGCCCGAACTCGTCGATCAGCCGCCAGTACAACGGATTGATCTCCTTCTCGACCGTTTGCGGACGCGCGCTACCATCCACGTGCGTCACCGAAGGAATCACGTTGCGTTTTTCCGGCCGTACCTGCGCCGTCAGGATCATGAACGGCGAATCCGTCCCGCTCTCCAGATATTCGCCGGCCGCTTCCTTTTTGAAGGACGGCGCAAACGGCCGCCACCACTCCCGGAATTTCACCGCGTTGTTCACCTTCACGTTCATCTCCGGATCCCGCGGGTCCGCCAGAATCGACCGGCTTCCCAGCGCCCGCGGTCCAAATTCCATCCGCCCCTGAAACCATCCGAGTATCTTTCCGTGCGACAACATCTCCGCAGCGCTTGCCGCAACATCATTCACCCGCGTATACCGCAACTTATAGGTCTTCAGCGCCGTTTCAATCGCGTCATCATCAAACGCCGGCCCCAAGTACGCGTGCCGCATCGCTTTCACCGGCAACTTCCCGCCGTTATCAAGATAGGGAGCCAGCGCCGCACCCAGCGCCACGCCATCATCCGAAGCCGCCGGCTGCACAAAGATTTTCTCGACGATCCCCGAAGCCGCGATCTTGCCGTTGGCCTTGGAATTCAGCGCCACGCCCCCCGCCAGGCACAAATTCTTGCTGCCGGTCTTCTCCAGGGCCACCCGTACCACGTTCATCATCGCCATCTCGCAAGCTTCCTGCACCGCGTAAGCGATATTTTTGTGCCGCTCTTCGATCCCGCTCTCTGGCTCTCGGCGCGGCCCAAAGGCTGCGATCATCGCCGCGAAGGGAACGCCGTTGCTCACCACACTCTTGGTATGTACTCGATACGGCGTCACGTCCAGATCGATAAATGCCCGTAAGTTCAAGCCCGGTCGGCCGTAAGGAGCCAAACCCATCACTTTCCACTCGTCGCTGTTCCGTTGAAACCCCAAATATTCCGTAAACTCGCTGTAAAACAGTCCCACCGAATCCGGAAACGGAATCGTCTGCACGTGCTCGATCCGTCCGCCATGTCCATGCCAGATCGACGTAGCCTCCCACGCACCTCGCCCGTCCATCACCACCACCGCCGCGTCATCGAAGCCGCTGTACCCATACGCGCTGATCGCATGCGCCAGATGATGATCGACGTACCGCACGCGCGCCTTCGTTCGCCCAAAGTGTTGCTCAAATCCCCGCGCCCCGCCTTGCTGGTGCCACATGCTCGCGTAATACCGCGTCGAGTTCAGCACGTTCGCACGCGTCGGCCCCAGTCTCCCGAGCGCGTAGCACTTCAGATCGTGCCGAAACAATGCGCCGGGGGCCGGCCATCCGAAGCATACTTCGTCCAGCTCTTCAGCTCGGGCCTTTGCAAACTCCAGGCAGGCTCGAATCGCCAGTTGTGGGAACCGCGCATCGTGCTTGAGCCGGCTGATCCGTTCCTCGGCCACCGCGAACACCAGGTCTCCGTCGCGTACCAAACACGCCGAAGAGTCATGCATCTGCGAATAGTTGATCCCCAACGTCAACATTCAAGCCGCCTGGCCTCCTTCATTTTCATGGCGCAGCACCATGCCATAGGGGTTCCCTCTCCTGTCATCTCGCGTACTTGCCCGCCTGCAGTTCGCACGTATTCAGCAATCTTTTCGTCGAGCACGCTGGCTCCCCGCCAGGTCTTCCCTGCCGTTTCAGGGTCACCGCCGAATGCTTTCGCCAGCGACCGGCTCCATCCGGGGAGCCCTATCGCCCATAGCACGTCCACCGCTTTCCACGCGGCTCTTCCGCGCCAGTTCATGGTCGGCGCGAATCCCCCGTTAAACTGGAATAGCACCGCTCCGCCTGGCCGCACCACTCGAAGCATCTCGCTGATATAGCGCTTCACCAACTCTTCGTCCGGCAAGTGCTGCAACACCAGATAGCTGAAAACAAAATCGATCGTCCCGGTCGCCACGCAGCTCAAATCCATACCGTTGCTCAGCAGCCACGCGATGTTTTGCGTTCTTGAATGAATTTGCCGCGCTTTCCCGAGCATCTCCCGCGAAATGTCGAACGCGTACGCCCGTTCCCAGCGCCGCGCGAAACTCCCGGTCATCCGGCCTGCCCCACAACCCAGTTCCAGCATCGCCCGGCCATTTTCGGCGATCCCGCAACGTCTCAGCGCCGGCGCCACCAGCACCTGGAAATCCTCTTCCCCCGAGGCCAAAAACGATTCCACGTCCCAATCCTTTTTCCACGACGCGATGTAATGGAACGCATCTTTCCGGGCGCGTTCATCCCAGTCTCGCCGCATCAACTCCGTCCACTGCGGGCTCATCCGCGTTTCTCTCCAGACCCCATCACGCTTCTCTTCTTGCGCGCTCCAAATCTAGGACGCGGCGGTATAGCGCTTCCAGCTGGCGGCCCGAGCGCTCCCAGGTACGGCGTTTAGTCGTTTCCCGCGCTGCTTCGCCGAGTCTTCGCCGCATCTCTGATGATCCGGCCAGCCTAAGAACCGCTTCCTCTATGGCCGATGCATTGGCAGTGGGAATCAACAGTCCGTTAAATTCATTCTCAATCAGGTCCGGCATGCCGCAAGTCTCCGTGGTGATCACTGGCATGCCTGCCGCCATCGCTTCCTGAATTACCAGGGGTAGCGCTTCCATGAGCGTTGGGAAGAGAAATACGTCGTGCTCGGCATACAGATCTTGCATCTTATCGTATGGAACGACTGGCCTAACCTCTATGCGTCCCCGCAGTTCTGGGCCGAAGAATTCTTCTATCTCCTGAGGCGGGACACCGCAGCCGGCAAATGTCATCTTGAGGTCAGGAAGCTTACGCACCAGCTCGCGCAGCGCATCTCGCAGATAAAAAATACCCCGTTGATCCAGCCAGGTCCCCGCATAAAGCAGCCGAACTCCACCGCCGCCATGGTATTCGCGCGGAGCGAAGAAACGTCGTTCAATTCCGCTCGGGATGTAGGTAATTCGGTCGGAATCCAGGCCATACTTCAGCTGCAGCATTACCCAGACGTCGCGGCAGACCGCATGTACCCCATCCGCCGTCCGAATCGACCAGGCAAAACGCTGGAAATGGTACAAGCGATGCCACAAACGATTCTTCAGTGAGAAATTCCAGGCCCTTCCTTTTCGCGCCTCCCGGCTCATCGCGTACGCCCGCCACTCTTCGAGCGCGTGAAGAGTCATGATGAACGGAGGATAGTCTCCGCGGTGCGGCATTCGGCGCAAGATGCCATACGGAAATCCATTCGGCCCATGCAAGTTCACTACTGAAAACTTGCGTCGATTTTTCACAATGTATTTGGCCAGCCGCACCGAGAAGATCAGCTCCTTGAACCGCTGTGGTACGCCGGCCCACGGGCCCAGGTCTTCCTGAAAAACATAAGTCACCGTATGACCCAGCTCTTCCATTTCGCGTCCCAGGTTGTAGATGATGGCCGCAACGCCACCCTCCCGCCGCTTGGGTGCATCCGATGCCATCAAGATATTCAACGGAGTTGACGAAGAAATTATCGGCTCCATTCGTTAGAGCCTCGGTGCGTGATAGCGGTTCACATGGCCGGGCTGCGGGATCGGAAAGAGGACCGTTCTCAACCGCCGATACCACTGGCTTCCTGCTAGTCGCCGCCGCACTCCGTAATAAAAACGCGGAGGTACTACGCAAGCTGGCAAAAGCGTGGCGTACTTGAAAGCCCGATGCGTCCAGGGCGCGTCGCTATGCAACATGTTGTATATCGCCAGCTCCGTGCGCGCCGTCTCCCAAGGCCCACCGCCGTCGACCGAGAGGCGCAACTGATCGGCTTCGACCTGAATGGCGTGGACCACTACGTCCACTGTGTCTTGGCTCGCTCCCGTCTGCGGAAGCCGCTGCGCCAGGCCACCCGCAAGTGTCGCGATGCTTTGCTGCTTTCTCCTTACGCTATCCGCATTGAAACCATGCTGGCTATAAAAATTGCCGGGATGCAAGCGATAACAAAACAGCGCTTCCGGCAGGATCTGGACTTCACCCAACGCAGCCGCCATCGTGAATACAAATTCGTCCGCTTCGATCCGGATGGCCTCGGGAACAGGCAGTACCTTCCGCAGGATCGCCGCCCGGATGGTCGTGCGCGTTCCCAGGAAGGATTTGCGGCGGCGAAACAGCCGTGCACCTTCGATCGAATTCAGCCGAAGACGGTGGCCTTCCTTTAGAGTTTCCGTGAATTCTCCGCCGTCGGGAAGCATGATGATGGTGCCGTGACCGACCATGCCAACTTCTGGTGTTCCAGCAAGTACCGGAAGGACGCGGCCGAGTTTCTTCTTCAACCACCAGTCGTCGCCATCCAGAAAAGACACTACTTCCCCGCGGCATTCCGGTATCCCCGCATTGAATGCCGACCCCTGCCCGCCATTTTGTTTGTGAAGGTAGCGCACTTGCGGTTCGAACTTGCGCACGATTTCGCCCGTGCCATCCGTCGATCCGTCGTCCACCACTACGACTTCCCGCTCGCTCGCCGGAAAATCCTGTTCCAGCACGCTGACGATTGCCTGCTCAATAAATTTTTCGTGATTGTACGTGTCGATCAGGACGCTCGCGTACGGCTTTCCCAAGTTACCTCACCCGCTGGGTCCCTGCATTCTTGCCGGCATCGGCGTCGCCCGGACTCGCCGCAATCCCAGCGCTCGCCGCAGCGGCCGCGTCGCGTTCAGCAGCGCGTACCACGCCGGCGCCAGTTTCGGCCGCAGCACTCGCCAACTCGGCGCCCACACCCGTCGCCAATTGACCCGCTCGCCTTCCGCCGTCAGCAAGAACGACGCATCCTCAATCGTATAAAGGTGCCGCCGTCCCCCTGCCAACTCAAAATTGCGCCGCGCTTGTTCGTCCGTCCGTACTCCCGATGCCCCGTTTGGATGATACCCGTAGTTGTGGTTCTGGTGCACGCACATCGCCGCCCGCGTAACGTCCACCACCGCCGCTCCCTCGTCTCGCGCCTTCCACACCAGCCAGTGGTCCCACCAGATCCGCCCAACCACCAGCGCCGGCATCTCCCGGTACAATCCCCGCCGGAACGCAAAATAATCCACCGTGTGCCCCGGCTGCATCACCCCCTGCTCTAAGGCTGTCTCACGAACCCGTTCGCTCCACTCGCCTCTCTCAAACGCCAGCGGCTCGGTCACCTCCGTATCCCACCGACGCCCCACCATCAAAAACTTCGCGTGTCTCCGCTTCACTCTCTCCAGACTCTGCACGAACTCCGGAAGCAATAGGATGTCGCAATTTACATAACACAGCACCTCGTGCCGCGCGATTTCCTGAGCCCGCCGGAACATATAGTCCAGCCGTTTGGTCCCAAACTCATTTCGTTCGACGTACGGCTCGTGCCGCAGCCCCAATTCCCGCGCCACCTCCTCGGCTCCCGTGTCGTCCCCGAACAAAATCACCTCGGCCTCTGGACCGAGCAGCTTCCAGCTCTGCAACGCATTCCTCTGAATGATTCCGCTGTGCCCCTCGAACCCCTTCGCCGTAGTGAACAGCGTCAGCATTCCCGGCCCGCCAGCCCCGCTTTCGCCTCCAACCCGTATTCGTATTGCTCTTTTCATGCTCTTCCTGATCTGCAGCTTCCATTTTTCGTCTGCGTCCCGCTGCCTATCGAAATTTCCCCTGCATGAACCAGGAATCCCATCCGTAGTGAATCACCGGCGGCCAATCTGGTCCCGGCACTCGATACAGCGGCCGGATTACTCCTCGCTGCCACAATCCGCGCACTTTCGGAATCGGTTTCACCGCCCGGCTCATGCGCTGCAGCATTCGCACCACCGCCCCGCTCTTCATCCGCCTGGCCTCGCGCGCCGCAATCTCGTCGCACGTTCGGTCGTATCCGCGCTGGTTGCTCCAACTCAACGCATCCTCGTGAAACCGGTAGCCCCCGATCAGCGCATCCACCGGATACAGCCGCGCGTGCCGGAAAAACCGCACCCACAATTCGAAATCTCCTTCCGCCCGAAATCCTTCGTTCACGTACCCGCCCGCCCGCTCCCACAATCTTCGTCTCCAGAACGTCGATTCCTGCTGGATATACCGGTTCGCTCCCGCCAGAAACCGGAACCGCGACCAGCGCGGCAAATCGTTCACCTCCACGGTCATTCCCAGCTCGTTGAATTTCGTCGCTCGCCCGGTAATCCATTCCACTTGCCGGAACGCCCGGAACACGCTCCCCACCACGAACAATCCATTCACGTGCAGCAAATCGCTGGCATTCAGCCAGCCCATCACTTCACCCCTGCCCTTCGCAAACCCCGCATTCAACGCCGCGTACAATCCGCGATTCTCCTGCGTCACCGTGCCCGCCAGCCATTCTTCGTACTTCCCGATAATTTCCGCGGTCCCATCCGTCGATCCGTCGTTAACCACGATGTATTCCAGATTCGGATACCCCTGCTCCAGCACCGACCGAATCGTCGCCTCCAGATACTTCTCCCCGTTGTACACCGCGGTCACCACCGTAATCCGCGGCCACGCCGTCGCATTCACCCTCGCATCCATAACCTTCTCCCGCTCCAGGTCCAATTTCTCGCCGGCCCCTACTCCGCTCTCCTCTTCCGGTAAACGCTCCGCATCTCCCCTTCGCGCTCCGCCGGCACCGCCACAAAATTCCCTTCGTATTCCTCCGCACGCACGTTCAGCGGCTCCAGCCCTCCATCGCTGTCGATCCAATGCCAACGAAACCCCTTCCTCGCCACGCGCTCGATGATTTCTTTGGCCCGATATCCCCAACCTCTCGTCCGCCGGTCTTCGACCTCCACCAGCAGCACCGGCCGCGGACGCCGCTCCAGCAATCGCTCCGCTCCCGCCAACACCTCCAGCTCGCCCCCTTCCACGTCCATCTTCACGAAATCAACGCGCAGCTTGTTGGTCTCCTGCAGCGCTTGATCCAGCCGCCGCACTTCCACCTTCGTCTGCTGCACTGCGTCCGGCACATCCGGCAGCCGCAAGCTGTTGCAATAATCGTGCGGCCCGTCCACCACGTAAAACTCGGCATTCCCTGGTTCGCTGCCCAGCGCGTACGTCATCACTCGAACGTTGCGGCAACGGTTCACCCCCAAATGCTTCTGCAACCTCGCGCACTCTCGTTCCGACGGTTCGAACGCCAGCACGCTACCTTCCCGTCCCACGCACTTCGCCGCCAGCAGCGTGTACAGCCCGTGATGCGCCCCGACATCCACCACCGTCATCCCCGGTTCCAGAAAATGCTCCACAAATCTCAATTCCCCCGCTTCGAACTCTCCGTGCATCAATTTGTCGTCCAGCGCGCTCTTCTCCGCCAGCCACCAAGCCCCGAATTTCAGCCGCAACGGAATCGCCAGCTCCGGAAATCGTCTCCGCAGCCGCATCGCCAGCGTGATGTATTTCGCTTTCGCTGGACTCTTCGCGAATCTCCATACCCGCTTCCCCAGGCTCATCCACTTGGCGCTCGCCGCCTTTTTGTTCCACGGGTCCCGTTCCTCTCGCGGCTCCGGCATCAGCCGGAATCCCGCCACATCAATCGGCACAATCGACGCCACTAGCACCGTTCGCCGCCGCGCGTGTTCCGCCGTCTCCTGAAAATCGTCGTGCTCCGGCAAAGGCGCCACCCGGTACACCGCTGTAAACCCGCTTCGGTACAGCATTTTCACCAGGCTGTTCTCGCTCGGGTAGCACGCCAGATCCGTCAGGCTTTGGTCCTCCACTCGCGGCTCTTCCCGCAGCAGCAATTCACTTTTCTCCCCCGGGACGCACATGCTCTCCAGAAACAGGCATTTCCCCGTCAGCGCGCGCAGGTTACGCACCGCCAGCAACGGATTCTCCACGTGGTACAACAACCCGAAACTCAGCACCAGATCGAACTGCCCCAGTCCCGCGATCTCCGCGCTCTCCACATCTGCAATTTCAAACGGTATCTCCGGAAATCTTCTGCGTGCCTCCGCGACGTTTTCGCCGCGTCCGTCAAACCCGCACACCGCCAATCCAGCTTCGGCCAATGTCTGCGCAAAGAATCCCACTCCGCATCCCGCATCCACCGCTGTCGCCAGCCGCAACGCCGGCTTCAACTTTTCCACCACTTTGCGAATCGTTTCGCTCCGCGCCGCGATCAGTTTCCGGTAGTGTGGCTGGTCAAATGGCGTCACCGTCAGCGTCAACTCCGCCGGCGTCAGCGTCAGCGTAATTTCCTCCGGCGCAAACGGCCGCGCTCCTTTCGCCTGGCCCCCGCTCGGCTGCAATGCAAACTTTGCTTGCCCTTCAGCGCTGCTCAATTCCCGCAGTTCACCCGGACCTGTAAAATTCCCCGTCACTTTTCGGATCGCTGGGCTCATGGATTCCTCCTTCTTCCTTCACCGTCTCGGTCGACTAAGGACGCGCAGCCCGCGGAAAAAAACCTCTCTCCATCGTGCTGCTTCACATCTGTGGGGCCGGCGGGTGGCGCTCCCGCTTATTCTTCTGCGTTATCGCCGTGGGATCGTGATGACATCGCCTTTACAGTTGACGTATGGTAATCACATAAAGAGAGGACATGCAAGTAGTATTTTGGTTAATATTGGAGAGCGTCTGGGAAGTTACGCCAGAAGCTACGGAGGAAGTCACGCAGGAGGCTACGCAAGAAGTTACCTAAGAAGTTGCGCGGCAAGCTTCGCCGCACAAGGCCCGGCCGTTCTATCTCGCCGGAGAACCCGCCATCTGCTCCCGCTGGAACCCCACCATCTCCCGCAGCATGTCATCCAGCGTCCGCGTGATCTTCCAGCCCGGATAGTGTCCCTGGAACTTCGCCAGATTCGAGATGTAGCAGATATGATCCCCGATGCGGTTTTCGTCCACGTATCGCCAATTCAGCTTGCGCCCCGCCAGCCCCTCGATCTTCCCGATCGCCTCCAGCATGGACACGCTGTTGCCCCGCCCCCCGCCCAGGTTGTACACCTCACCCGGCCGCGGATTCTCCGCAAACGCCTCAATCGCCGTCACCACGTCGTGACTGTGAATGTTGTCGCGCACCTGCTTGCCTTTGTACCCGAACACGCTGTACGCCCCGCCGCTCAGCGTCTGCTTCACCAGATACGACAGAAACCCGTGCAGTTCCACGCCGGAATGCGACGGCCCCGTCAAGCAGCCTCCACGAAAAACTCCCACGTTCATTTTGAAATAGCGCCCATACTCTTGCGCCACCAGGTCTGCCGCCGCCTTGGACGCTCCAAACAACGAATGCAGCGTCCGGTCGATCCGGCAAGTCTCGTCGATCCCCGCATAATCTTCCGGTCGCGCGTAATCCCAGCGCGTCGCCAGCTCCTTCAACGGCACCTCGTTCGGTGCATCTCCATACACCTTGTTCGTGCTGGTAAAAACAAATACCGCCTCCGGCGAATGTTGCCGCGTAGCCTCCAGCAAATTCACCGTCCCCAGCGCATTGACCTCGAAATCCACAATGGGAATCTCTCGCGCCTTGTCATGCGAAGGCTGCGCCGCGCAGTGCACGATCAAATCAAATCGCTGCCGCCGGAAAAGCTCCTCCAGCCCCGCCCGGTCTCGAATATCGATGTCCGCGTGAGTGAAATTCCGCGTCGCGCCTTGCAACCGCCGAAGATTCCACAACGTATCCCCCGCCGCCCCAAAAAACTCCCGCCGCATATTATTGTCGATTCCAAAAACCCGGCACCCCCGTCGGTCAAAATGCTCTACCGCCTCCGAGCCAATCAGCCCGCTGCATCCTGTCACCAGTACGTTCTTCGGCATAACTAAAAGTCTCGCGTGAACGTCGCGAACTCTCTCCCATTTCCTTGCTTCATTACTTCCGTGCTTCTTTACTTCAGAATGTCGGCGGTGTATTCACCCAAAACAAAATCGTCTCGTCCTCGCTCAGGCTCTTCCACCGATGCGCATGCGTGCTCTCGAAGTGCAGCGTATCTCCCGCGACCAGCACATACCTCTCCATCTCGTCCAGCCACACTTCCACCGATCCCTGCACCACGTGTATGAATTCCTCGCCCTCATGGTGATAGGACCCACCGCTCGACACTCCCGGCGCTATCCGGAAAATGTGCGGCTCCAACTGCGATTTCCCCGAAACCAGCAGCTCCATCTGTACTCCCGGCTCCGGCCTCAGTATCTTGCGATCCGATTGCCGCACTAGGCGCTGTGCCTTGCTATCTTCTTCCGCACCAAACATCGACAACACATTCGTCTTGTAAATCACCGCCAGCCGCTGCAGCGTCGCAATCGAAGGTTTTGCCGTCCCGCGCTCAATCGAGCTCAAAAAACTGATCGAAATCCCCGCCTGCCGCGCCACTTGTGCCAGCGTATGTCCTTGCTTCCTCCGCAGCTTCAGCAAATGCTCTCCGACTCCAGCTGTGGTCTGCGTACGCACCCGTGTCGGCTTTCCCTGCGGCGCCTCTTTCGTCGACAGCAAATGCGCCACGCCCGCCAGGTTCAGCCCTTTGCTTTTTCGCAGATGTAAAATCCGTTTGCCTGCTTCCAGATCGTCCGCGCTGTACAACCGGTACCGACCCTGGCTCCGCGCCGGCCGCATCAGCCCCACCTGTTCCCAGGTTCGCAGCGACGACGGACTCACACCGAGGATCTTCGACACCTGTGAAATCGTGAAGTACAGCGCCTGCTTTTTCATTCTCCCTCACCGGCGTGGCGCCATTCTTTCCGACTTCCCACCACCGGTCAAGAACCCGCCCCTGCTCTGCCGCGCAAAACGGCTAAGTCCCATATCACTTCACCGTACAAAGTACTTGACAGCGCCAACCTGAACCGCTACTCTGTCCTCGCGGCGGAGAAAGCAGACACCTTCCATGTTCAAACGCCTTGCAGCCATCCTCGTCATCTTCGCCGCTACCGCCGTCGCCTGGGCCATTCTCGGCTCCACCATTTTCTATCGTACCTACGACGCGCAATCCGGTCTCTCCGGCCGTGTCGCTTCCACCTGGGGTGCTCCTCAGGATCAAGCGCCTCCCTCTATCACTCGCCAATGGCCCGAGGAAAAGACCGTCGAAGTCGAAGAAAAAGGCAAGAAGATCACCCGCACCGATGTTGTCCTGCGCTCGGAGTCCGTGAGAATTGACGGCAGTCACATCACTGCTGGCCTGCACATCGATTACCGCCAAAAGGGCCTGCTTTGGTTCAGCACCTATAAAGTCGATTTTGACGGCTCCTACTCCTTCCAGAACTCTGCTGCTCAGGACAGTGACTTTCTGTTTCAGTTGCCCTTTCCCGCTCGGGAAGCGGCCTATGACAACGTACAGCTGCTGCTCAACGACAAGCCACTCCCTCTCACGTTCAACGGCGCGCATGTGGTCGCCCACGCGCGTCTGGCCCCGGGTGAAAAGTCCATCCTGCACGCTGCCTATCGCTCCCATGGCCTGGACAGTTGGCGCTACTCCCTCGCGGCCACAAACGCGCAACTCCCCGCCTCGGGCCAGAACGCCGATCAGGGCAGCCACGCCATTTCTCAGGCCCGTGACTTTCACTTGCTCGTAAAGACCGATTTCTCCGGCTTCGACTTTCCGGACAACACTCTCTCCCCAACTGAAAAACGTCAAACTGCCGATGGCTGGGAACTCCAGTGGAACTACGAGAATTTGGTCTCCGGTTTTGATATTGCCCTCAAGATGCCGCAGAAACTCCAACCCGGGCCTCTGGCTGGACGCATCAGCTATTTCGCGCCCGTCTCTCTTTTCTTTTTCTTCTTTCTGGTCTTCGTCCTCTCCACCTTGCGCGGCATCGATCTCCATCCCATGAACTACTTCTTTCTGGCCTGCGCTTTCTTTGCCTTCCACTTGCTCCTGGCCTATCTCGCCGATCATCTTTCCATTCACGCCGCCTTCCTGATTTCCTCGCTGGTCTCGATTTTGCTCGTCGTCAGTTATTTGCGCCTCGTCGTGGATCTGCGATTTGCAGTTCGCGACGCCGGACTCACTCAGCTCCTTTATCTCGTCTTGTTTTCCTATGCGTTCTTCTTCGAAGGCTTCACCGGTTTGGCCGTAACCATCGGTGCCATCCTCACTCTCTTCGTCGTCATGCAAATGACCGGACGCATTCGCTGGCAGGAAAAGTTCGGCGCGCCTATGCTGCAAAAGAAAGCAACGCCGGCGTGACCCACGTGGCCGACGCCCTGAGTGGTCGGGCCTGATCTGTCGCAACACAGGCCAGGCAGCTCGCACCGACGAAGCTGTCCGAACCTGGACAAAGCGTCCCAAAATCGGGCAATCCGCGGCCTGAGACCACCTGCCGCACCGGGCTAACACAATCACAGGAAAGAACTTAGATTGAACGCTAGGGTGGATTCCCAATTGCGCTCCTATCTCCAACATGAGTTCGCTAAAATGATATAAAACGGACGCAAAACTAAGTGCATGGTCCGCTTTTATCGTCAGGGAGACGGACTTCCGGGAAGGAAGAGCAAAATTATGCGATTCGTCAACGATTTAAGAGTTGCGTTCCACTCGCTCATGCGCACGCAAGGGCTTGCCATCACTGTGATCCTGACGCTCGCCCTGGGCATCGGCGCCAACGCCGCAATCTTCACGCTGGTGCGCGGCGTGCTCCTCAAACCTCTGGTCAACCGCGACGAAAACCGGCTGATCTACATCCGCCAGGACGCCCCAGGCACCGGCGATACCGACGTCGCGTTTTCCGTGCCCGAAATCCAGGATTTGCGCGCCAGCGTCAAGACCCTCAGCGCGTTCGGCGAGTTCTCCACCATCGAGTTCACCATGATTGGCTTGGGTGAGCCGCGCGTAGTTCAAGCTGGCGTCGTCGACGGCCGCTACTTCGAAGTCATCGGCCTTCACCCGGTCCTCGGCCGTCTCATTGAACCTCGAGACGATGGTGCCAAAGCCGCCGGCGTCGTCGTTCTCACTTATCGTTTCTGGGCCACCACTCTTGGAAAAGATCCTTCCGTCCTCGGCAAAACGGTCCGGCTCGGCAGTGGGCAGCTGGGGGATCGCTCCGGCACCATCATCGGCGTCCTCGAACCTTCCGTCCCCTATCCACAAGAGACCGAAATCATCGCTAACATGGTCACCAGCCCGCACCATCTCTCTGCAACCATGGTCACCGGCCGCGTGCATCGCATGACGGAGCTCTTTGGGCGTCTGGCTCCCGGAGTCACCGTCGAGCAAGCTCGTGCCGAGTTGCGCTCCGCGTACGGAGCCATGACCAAGGAACATCCCGAAGCATACCCGCCCAAATCGAACTTCCAGATCGGCGCCAAGCCGCTGCGCGACGAGATCACCTCCGGCGCCCGCACCGTGCTGCTGGTGCTGCTCGCAGCGTCGGCGCTGGTCTTCATCATCGCGTGTTCCAACGTCGCTAACCTGATTCTCACGCGCACGGTTCGCCGCGAGAGTGAGTTGGCGACCCGTTCAGCCCTCGGCGCAAGCACAAGCGCGCTGCGCCGAATGCTGCTGGCCGAAAGCCTGCTGCTTTGCGGCGCGGGGGCCGCGGTCGGTATATGGAGCGCGCAGCCGCTAGTGGCCATCCTGGCCCGCTACGCTTCGCGCTTCTCGGTCCGCGCGCTCGATTTGACGGTCGATTCCAGCTTGTTGTGGGTGGGAGGGGCGCTGGCCATCGTCGCCGCGGTGATTTTGGCGTTTGTTCCGCGCTTGCCGTCCGCGGACACGTCCAATGGACATGGCCTATCGAGCGGCGGCGCCCGAATCACCGGCAGCACCAGCCGCCGCCAACGGATCTTCGCGGTGACGCAAATCGCTGCCTCCTTCGTGCTGCTGGCTGGCGCAAGTGCGGTGATCACCACGCTGATCGCATTGCAAACGGCGCAGACCGGCCTCGACATGCGCCACGTCCTGACCATCAACGTTCCCGCTATGGCCTACGGAAAGACGCCTGAGCAAGTGGTCGATTTCTACAAGGAAGCGATTCGTCGCGTTGATGCTCTACCCGGCGTGAACAAGACCGCTTTCGGATTGTCGGTTCCTTGGCGCGATCTTGGCGGCGGTTTCGGCCTGCAATTCTCCGCCGACGGTCACGTTCATATTCCCGGCGAGGATCCTCGCGCGCAGGTGCGTGTCATCTCTCCCGGATTCTTTGCCTCGCTCGGAGTGCCCATCATCAGCGGCCGCGACTTCCGCGCGGGGGACGGCGAAAAAGGCAAAGAGCCCGTCGTTATCGTCAGCGAGACTCTCGCCAAGCGCATGTTCCCCAATCAAGACGCCGTCGGCCGGCATGTTTATTGGACGGATCCCGTGCTGCAATTCGCTGCCGGAATTAACCCCGCGCCGCACCGCATCATCGGCGTCACCGCCGATATAGACGACCAACACGTCGTTCCTGAGCCCATCGTCACGATTTATAGCACCTTCGAAGAGGGTCCGATCTTTAGCGGCCGCCTTTTCATCCACACCAGCGCCAATCCCTATTCTCTGGTCACGCCAGTCACGCGCATTATTCGCGACATGTCCGTCGATCAGCCCATTGAGCACGCTGCCACGCTCGAAGACGTCCGTGCGGAGGTGCTTGCGCCGGAGCGTTTGAACTCGGTGGTGTTCGGCGTGTTCGCTGCTGTGGCGCTGGCCATTGCGGTGGTTGGTGTGGCCGGCGTGCTGGCGTTTTCGGTCAGCGCGCGGACGCGCGAATTCGGCATCCGGCTGGCCCTCGGATCGCAACCGCGCAATCTCCTGCGAGGTGTCATCACAGAAGGTGCTGTGATGGCAGCCGTGGGCGTCCTCGCAGGCGCAGTGTTCGGATTCGTGGTGGCGCGTTTGGCGGGCAGCTATTTCCCGGACGTGAAGATGCCCGGTGCCTTGCCTGTGGTCCTCTCTGCATTCGTGCTGTTGACCGCCGCCGTCGTCGCGTCGTGGCTTCCGGCTGCCCGAGCCGCCCGCATCGACGTCATACAGGCTCTTCGCTCCGAGTGAAATGCACCGGGCCATCCGCCCGCCACTACGGTCATGTTCGGCCCTAGGTTCAAGGTCTCGACGGTCGCTTGCCCACCATTCGAGAGTTGGCCCCTTTGATCACCACAAGCGCGTTTTTCGCTACTAATCCACTCGGAAGCCCCAATCAGAACCGCTTTGAGCGTCGCTCTGCTTTGATGGTTCGTACTGCGAGCGATCACACTAGAACTACCGGATGAAGAAGCTCACCTAAACCTCCGACAGAACATCTCCTATCTGATCCGATCAGCTACCATTTTCTGCTTGTCCTCGACGTTTGCCGGCTGGGCGGGTCTGCGGTTACTTCTTGAGCATGAGCTTCTCCAAGGTCAGCGTTTCATCAGCGCGTCCCCAGCCACCATCGACCACTTCATCGACAAGCACCATCGAGTATGGACGCACGCCCTCGCCAAAATAGCTCGCGAACATATCGGTAGTTTTGTGGATGATCTCTTCCTTCTGCTTCTCGTTGAGGAGACCTTGTGGGAACTTAAAGTTTGCAAATGGCATTACGATTCTCCTTTTGTGGATGCACCAGTGATGACTATAACTTTGCTCACAAAACTACCTCCTCTTTTGACTTGCGATATATGGGGATTGACTATGTTGCCCGCTGGCCAATCTTTTGGGGGCTAGTGCGGGGCCATCATGGCTTCGTTGAATTGTTTGAAGAATGCGCTGTACTTTTCGGGGCCATTCTGTTCAGCAAATCGCAGCGGCTTGACGCGCTCAACGATGGTCTCTGCCACGCCATCCTGGGACTTGATGATGGCCATGGTTTCATTGATGTAATCATCGAGCGCCATAGCGCGCTCATCGGCCGCTTGGCCAGCTCCCATCAGCCCGGTGCGTACATAAGGCGGGATGATTTCGATCACCTGCAGCTTAGTGGACCTGAGTTGGTAGCGCAGAGACTGACTGTAGGAATGGATGGCTGCCTTTGTGGCGCAATAGGTGGGCGTGATGGCCATCGGCAGGAATGCGAGTCCGGAGGTAATGGTGAGGATTGCACCGTCCGGCTGTTTTAGCAGATGCTGCAGCAGAGCGGCATTGAGGCGAATAGGGCCGAGGAGGTTCGTGGCGATGGTGGATTCCACCGTGGTCAGATCGGCTCCATTGCTGAGCAGCTTTTCTGCACGCATGATGCCAGCACTGTGGAGAACGACGTTAAGTTTGGGGAAGCGCTTGGTGATGTCGTTGGCAAAGGACTTGATCGCTGCGGGGTCTTCGATATCGAGGATGGCAGTTTCAAGGCCGGGATTGGCTGTGGCAGCCTCGTCGAGGGCCTCCTTGCGGCGTCCAGCAACGATTACCTGATTGCCGAGTTTGTGAAATGCTTCAGCGAATGCGCGGCCGATGCCGGAGCCTCCGCCTGTAATAAGGATGGTGTTGCCATTGGTTTTCATAAGATCAGACCTCCTTGCAACTCTGATCGTAGGCACACATCCATAATTCGAAAAGTGAGTATTTCTCATCACAATCATGCATGTGACGCATGATTGTGTAGATGAATCGGCGCTTGCGATTTGTTCCCCGGAGGGCACCGCACGTTAGCTAGAAAAGGAAACCGCGACATTCAGCGCGGGAAAGCTGTTCGATCACTCGACCGCGAGGAGGGACGCTTCATCATCTGCTGCCCTAGGCTGCGCACTTGTTCGCGAAACCAGCAGTGGGCAGGATCCTCGTCGAGCCGCTGGTGCCACATCATGTCGTAATTGAATCCGCGAATCTCCGGGGGGGCTGCCATCCACCGAACGGCTCCCGATTTGGTGAGGGCAAGCGCCAGTCTGCGAGGAACGGTGAGGATCATATCGGTGTTTGCAACGGCCGCGATGGCAGGAGAGAAGAAGGGAAGCGTAAGACCGACTTCTCTTCGGGTGGAGAGCTCGCTCAGTGGGCGGTCCACGAGAGTTTGCTGCCCGCCGACCACGGCGATGACTACGTGGCGGTATTTCAGATACTGCGCGAGCGAAATCTTACGAGCGTTCAAGGGGTGATTGGCCGACACGACACAGGCAAATACGTCAGAAAAGATCGTTTCGCAACGAATGCCCTGTGGAACGCCCAACCCTGCCACTGTGATGACCGTGTCCATCCTTCCGGTCCGCAAGTCATCAAAACTGTGTTCACTCCATCCCTGGACGTCAATTGAGCAATTCGGTGCGAGCTTTGTCGTACGCTTCACAAGTTCTGGAAGAAGAACCACGCAGGCGTAATCAGTCATAGTCACTTGAAACTGATCTTTGCTTTTCGCCGGATCGAACGAGCGTCCTTGTAGAATTCCCTCAATGCGCGGGAGCAGGGGCTCTAGTTCCCGAAGAAGCTGCTCGCCTCTGGCAGTTCTTTCGTGCAATCGGCCGGTGCGCAGAAGCAACTCGTCGCCCAGGGCCTCACGGAGGCGCTCCAACTGCCGGCTCATTGCCGACTGACTAAGGAAGCAGCGATTAGCAGCTCGCGTAACATGGCGCTCTTCAAGCAGCACCGCGAGATGGACGAGCAGATCAAGATCGAGCTTGCTGATATGCGGATAGCGCATGATAGAAATTCTATCAATGCACAATCTGGGGGGACTATCAAGGCCCATGCCGGAGGCGATTGTAGAACCGGAGAGTCCGTGATGAGCGATGAATTGTCTGCATAGCTCTTATCGCGCATACGCATCGGCGTATACGCGTCATTCGTGAAGAGGGGTCGAAGGCACGTAGGCCTGACAGCTAAATCGCCGAACCGTCCATCGAATCTGGATTTGTAATGATAAGTCGGCTAGTGGGAAGTGATCATGCCCCTGCTGCCAATTCTGGGAGGATTACGGGCCACTCGGAAGTGATTCATCCCTGCCGAAAAGTACAAAGTAGCCGCAACCGAGGATTGGGAACGAATCGGCCGTCCACTCCCGCGCTTAAATTACGGTCCTCGCAGGATTCTTCCCGGCGCCCCGCCTTCGCTCATTTTTGCCTCTTTGACTCCTACGGCAAACTCCTGACTTCCCCGTCCCCCGCACCTCACGCTAAACTTATCCCGCCATTCTTGGGAGGCATATGCTCGCGTCCGTGTCTGTAATTGGTCTTGGGAAACTCGGATCGCCTATGGCTGCTTGCTTTGCTGCTCGCGGCTTGCGCGTCCACGCCGTCGATCTGGACCCCGAAAAAGTCAGCTTGATCAATCGCAAACTTCCCCCCGTTCACGAACCCGGCCTCGCCGAACTCCTTCTCGAAAGCGATGGGCAACTCTCCGCTACGCAGGACACCGAAGCGGCGGTGCTCGCTTCGGACGCCACCTTCATCGTCGTAGCCACTCCCAGCGAACCCGACGGTGGATTCTCGCTCCGCTATGCCCTCGCCACCTGCGAGTCCATCGGCCGCGCCCTCCGCTCCAAGCCTGGCTACCACCTCGTGGTCATGACCAGCACCGTCATGCCTGGCTCCACTGGCAGCGAACTGCAGTCCGCTCTCGAACGCGCCAGCGGCAAAATCGTCGGCGAAGATTTCGGCCTGTGCTACAGCCCGGAATTCATTGCCTTGGGCTCGGTCATTCGCGATTTCTATCATCCGGACTTTTTGCTCATCGGTGAATCCGACCGCCGCGCCGGCGACGTGCTCTCGGAAATCTACAAACACACCTGTAAGAACTCTCCCGCCATCGCCCGCATGAATTTCATCAACGCGGAAATCACCAAGCTCGCCGTCAACACCTACATCACCACCAAGATCACCTACGCCAACATGCTTGCCCGTCTCTGCGAAAAGCTTCCCGGCGCTGACGTCAATGTAGTCACCGACGCTCTCGGCCTGGACACCCGCATCGGCGCAAAATATCTCAAAGGCGCGGTCAGCTACGGCGGCCCCTGCTTCCCGCGTGACAATCGTGCTTTCGCCGCTCTCGCTGCGCGCTCCGGCGCCCGTTCCGACCTTGCCGAAGCCACCGACACCTTCAATCGCGCGCAAGTCAGCGCCATTGCCGACGTAGTTCGCGGCCGCCGCCGCGGTGACGATCGCGTTGGCATTCTCGGCCTCACCTACAAACCCAACACTGACGTCGTCGAAGAATCCTTCGGCTTGCTCCTCGCCAAAGAACTTGACGCCGCTGGCATTCCCGTCATTGTGTTCGACCCCTCCGCCAATCTCACCCGCGCCTTCACCGTGCATCCTAAGATTCAGGTGGCCGCATCCGCGGAAGATTGCATCGCGCAATCCGCCGTCGTGGTCCTCGCCACGCCGTGGCAGCAGTTCCACGATCTTCCTGCAGAAACTTGGCTGCAGCCTTCCTTCGGCGCTCCCAGCTTCACCAATCGCGCGCGCATCGTCATCGATTGCTGGCGCTCGCTCGGCCACTTGGCGGACATGCAAGGCCTGCAGTATCTGCGGCTTGGTTTTGGCGAGCCCGTGCAGCGCCCCATCGCCACTGCAAACTCCAGCCGCTGACCGCGCGCATTCATGCTGACTATTTTCTCCATCCCCAAGGCCTTCACAGGCCATGCTGGGATCATTCAACGCAATGCATTGCACAGTTGGATTCGCCTGCGGCCACAGGTCGAAGTCATTCTGCTCGGCAGCGATGAGGGTACCGCCGAAGCGGCGCGCCAGGCTGGCGTTCGCCATATTCCCGATATCGCCACCAACGAACACGGCACGCCGCTGCTCAACGATATTTTCCGCCGCGCCGAGGCCGCCGCCGCGTTTCCCTGGATGTGCTACGTCAACGCCGACATTATTATTCTGGACGGCTTTGTGGAGATGCTACAGCACGCGCAGAAACAACTGGCCAAATTCTTGTACGTCGCCAAGCGCGTGAACATCGACATTTCCGAGCCGCTCAAATTTTCCGAGGGCTGGCAAAATTCCTTGAAGAATCAGGCGCGCTCCGCGGGCTCCGACGGGCCGCACACCGCCATCGACGTTTTTGCTTTCCCCAAGGGCACCTATGCACAGATGCCCGATTTTTTCATCGGACGCCTGTGGTTCGATCAATGGCTGATCAAGGCCGCGATCGAAAATAATATGCCAGTGGTGGACGCCTCCCGGGTGGCGGCGGTGCTGCACCAGAATCACGATTACGGCCACGTCCCCGGGGGGTACGACCAGGTGTGGCGCGGCACAGAAGCCGACCACAATTTCCAGCTGTATGGCGGGGTACAGCACGCTTACACGCTGCTGGATGCCACCCACGAACTCACTCCTGAAGGCCGCCTCCGCAAAGTCCATTTCCGCAGACCCATCTTCAAGACCAAGGAGCTGGCCTGGGATCTGCTGGTGCGCCGCACGGCCGCCGCGCGGCACGCCCTGGGACTGCACCGCCACCGCTCCGGCAGCTGACCCCGCCACGAACTCTGCACGCTTCCGTAGCTGACACAGCCAGCGAACCCGCGCGCTCCGGCAGTTGACGCCGCCACAAACTCTGCGCGCTTCCGTACCTGAGGCACGCCAACCCACTCTGCGCGCTCCGATACCTGACGACGCCAACGAACTCGCGCGCCCCGGCAGCTGACGCCGCCGATGAGCAGCCCGCGCGTCGGCGCTGGTGTTTTGCAGTTTCGATCCAACCACAAATGCACAAGCTAGTGGGCAATGATGCTGCGGAATTGGCGCGGGGAGCTGCGTTATACTTTTCCCCATGAGCTTTTCCGACATTGAGATCAGCCGCGTTCGCGAGTATTGGAATGCGCGGCCTTGCAACATCCGGCACTCCACTTCTCCGGTGGGCTCCCGGCAATACTTTGATGAAGTGGAAGCGCGCAAGTATATGGTGGAGCCGCACATACCGGGATTTGCGGATTTCGGGCGGTGGCGCGGGAAAAAAGTTTTGGAGATTGGGTGCGGGATCGGAACCGATACGATCAATTTTGCGCGCGACGGCGCGCA
>Ga0207015_1001_pt2 | contig 44869 bp, 41 predicted proteins | sample Alteio_BWMinCont_53_FD_153486 | JGI IMG/M metagenome (GOLD analysis project Ga0207015, IMG submission 153486) | Enriched cells from forest soil in Barre Woods Harvard Forest LTER site, Petersham, Massachusetts, United States -... | ecosystem: Environmental > Terrestrial > Soil > Temperate forest >...
TCAATCGAGCGAAATCTGTAGAAGTGATCATTGTCGCGCGCGGAGGCGGCTCGCTCGAAGATTTGTGGGCTTTCAACGAGGGAGAAGGGGCAGAGGCTTTTTTCTACCTTCCTCAAACAAGCCTTCGTCAGCGAGACGCTTTTTCAATTGTTCGAATGCGACCTGCAGAGCTCCGGCGCCTACCGGCTCAATGTGGCTGACGTAAATTTGATACTCGCCGCGCGGCTGGTAGACGCTGAGCGCGCCTCGCAGGGTGACGCTGAGTCCGTCTTGGGGGCGAAATTTCAGCCCGCGCGCTTGATCGCGGAAGCATACGCAGCGGATTTGCGATTGCGCATCTTTCAAGGTGAAATACAAATGTCCTGATTGCGCCGGCCGGTAATTGGAGACTTCGCCTTCGAGCCAAATGTCCGGGAGGGTGCCTTCGAGCAGCTCGCCTATGCGCGCATTCAGCTCGCTGACTTTCCACACGCGCCGCTCGGGCATTAAGTTGAAAAGGTTTGCTTGGCTCATGAAATTAGCGCCGGAAGAAATTCACAATCCACATCAATAAGGTGAGCGCCAGACTCACGATAATGCACGTCACGATGGGAAAATAAAAACTGCCGTGGCGGCCTTCGACAACGATGTCACCGGGCAGACGTCCCAACCGAAATGGTAGCCTTGCGCCAAACCATAGCAATGCGCCCACACCGACGATGGCCATGCCCATGACCAGCAGGGCTTTCCCGATTTCACGAAGCAGATCCATCGCAGTTCATTCTACTCCAGCACTTAAATGGCAAGTCTTAACCGCTGTTCTCGTCTGAAGGAAAATGAAATTCGCGAAGCGGTCTAGCGGTTCGCTGATAATTCTGGACTCTTAAACCAACTCCGAGCCTGAGAAGAAATAGCTAATTTCCAAGGCGGCTGTGTCCGTCGCGTCCGAACCGTGCGTGCAATTGTATTGAATGCTGGCTCCCAGCTCTTTTCGAATCGTGCCGGGAGCGGCTTTCGCTGGATCGGTGGCGCCCATGACCTCGCGCCACTTGGCGATCGCGTTTTCCGCTTCCAGGACCATAACGACCACTTTGCTCGTGCTCATGAATGTTGTTAGTTCCTCGAAAAACGGGCGCTCGCGGTGAACGGCATAAAATCCTTCGGCTTCTTTTCTAGTCAGACGCCGCGTCTTGATGGCGATGATATAAAATTTGGCGGCGTGGATACGGCTCAATATTTCGCCAGTGAGACCGCGGCCCACCGCGTCGGGTTTAATGATTGCAAGCGTTCGCTCTATCGCCATTCAGAGTTCTCCAATCAATTTTGTTTTGAAAGGACGCCTACTGCTTGCTTTTTTTCTTCTTTGGCTTGCTCGCTGATTTCGTCTTTTTTGAACTTTTATTTTGCTGGCCCAATGCGGCGGCCAGCGTGTGGCCAATTTCCGCGGGACTCTGTACGGTGTGAATGCCCGCGCTGCGCATCGCTTTATATTTTGCCGCGGCAGTTCCCTCTCCTCCGCTGATGATTGCGCCGGCGTGGCCCATGCGACGGCCGGGGGGGCGCCGTTTGGCCGGCGATAAACCCAACGACTGGCTTCCGCACCTGCTTCTTAATGTATTCCGCGGCGACTTCTTCGGCGTTTCCGCCGATTTCGCCGATCAGAACGATCGCGTGTGTGTCGGGATCTTCGTTGAACATGCGCACGGCATCGAGAAAGCTGGTGCCAATGAGGGGGTCGCCGCCGATTCCGATGCAGGTGGATTGTCCAATGCCGAGGCGCGTGAGTTGGTCGACTGCTTCGTAGGTGAGCGTGCCGCTGCGGCTAACCAGGCCGACGTTACCTTGTTTATGTATCGATCCAGGCATGATTCCGATTTTGGATTTTCCGGGAGAAATGATGCCCGGGCAATTCGGGCCGATCAGTCGCGTTTTTGAATTCTTTAAAGCGGCTGCGACGCGGACCATATCGAGAGTTGGAATACCTTCTGTGATGCAGATGACCAGCGGCAGTCCGGCATCCGCAGCTTCGAGGATGGCGTCGGCGGCAAAAGGAGGAGGCACGAAGATCACCGAAGCATTTGCCCCAGTCGCGCTCACGGCTTCTGAGACAGTGTTAAAAATCGGAACATCCAGATGCTTGGCACCACCTTTGCCGGGGGTGACGCCGCCGACAACTTTCGTGCCGTAATCGAGCATCTGCTGCGCATGAAAACTGCCTTCGCGGCCGGTGAGGCCCTGCACCAACACCCGCGTATTGTTGCCGATAAGCACGCTCACCGCGCGCCTCCGGCAAGCTTCACAACCTTCTCGGCGCCATCTTTCATCCCGTTGGCGATGGTGAAATTCAGACCGGAATTACGCAGGATTTCCTGACCTTGCTTCACGTTGGTGCCTTCCATTCGCACGACGACTGGAATTTTGAACCGCAGCTCTTTGGCGGCATTCACAACACCGCTCGCGAGAACGTCGCAGCGAAGAATGCCTCCAAAGATATTCACAAAAACCGCTTTCACGTTGGGATCGCTCAGAAGAATGCGGAAAGCATTCTTTACCTGGTCTTCGGAAGCGCCCCCGCCAACATCCAGAAAATTTGCGGGACTGCCACCGCTCAGCTTGATGATGTCCATCGTGGCCATAGCTAAGCCGGCGCCGTTGACCATGCAACCGACGGTGCCATCGAGCTTGATGTAGTTCAGCTTGAACTTTGAAGCTTCCACTTCGAGCGGCGTTTCTTCGTCGAGGTCGCGCAAATCTTTGTATTCGGGATGACGATAGAGCGCGTTGTCATCAAAAATTACTTTTGCATCGAGGGCAATCAGGCGGCCGTCACCGGTAACTACGCAGGGATTGATTTCGATCATGGAGGCGTCTGTTTCAAGGAAGGCACGATACAGTGACTGAAAGAATGGGACCGCAACATTCACTACCGCAGGCGCCAGGCCCAACCCGAACGCGATTTTGCGTGCCTGGAACGACTGAAAGCCGCTTGCAGGATCTATGGCTTCGCGCAGAATGGCTTGGGGGTTTCGCTTGGCGACTTCCTCAATTTCCATCCCGCCCGCGGCACTGGCCATAAAAATTGGCGCACCTGCGACACGATCGACCAGGACGCTGACGTAGAGTTCGCGTTTTATGTCGAGGCCTTCTTCAATCAAAAGGCGGTGAACGATGCGGCCTTCTTCGCCGGTCTGCGGCGTCACCAATTTCATCCCGAGTATGCGCTCGGCGTGCGAGGCAACTTCGTCCGCTGACTTGGCCAGCTTTACGCCACCAGCTTTTCCGCGGCCGCCCGCATGAATCTGCGCTTTGACTACAACTACCGGTGCTCCGAGGCGTTGCGCCGCCGCGCGTGCTTCATCTTTTTTGGAAACCATTTCGCCACGCGGGATGGGCACGCCAAATTTCGCCAGGATTGCCTTGGCCTGATATTCGTGGATTTTCATGTAGCTCCGCTCGGCTCCCGACGGTCGCGTTGTATAGCGCGGATGTTTGAGTACAATGAATCAGAGAGTTTACCCGTAACTGCAGAGGCGGGCAAGTGAAGTGGCGCGCCTCGCTCCAGCATCGCTGAGGGCTGGAATATCACTTGATCGCCAGCGTGCTTGCAAATTGCGCCCCCGGGGCCTCCGGCGGTATAGCCATGATCGACGAAATCTTGAAAAAAATTGACGCTGGGGAAGACCTAACGCGGGCGGAAGCCGATGGCGTGATGGAGCAAATCCTGTCCGGCGCCGCCACAGATACGCAGATTGTAAAGTTATTGAGCGGGCTGCAAATCAAGGGTGAAACGGTGGATGAGCTGGTTGGTTTTGCCGCCGCGATGCGCCGGCAGGCGACGACGATTTTCCCGAGCAATTATGCGCGCCAAAGTGAGCCGCTGGTCGACACCTGCGGCACCGGAGGCGATGCTAAGGGCACATTCAACGTATCGACGGCGGCTGCGTTTGTGGTGGCGGGCGCTGGCGTACGTGTAGCGAAACACGGGAATCGCTCGATTAGTTCGAAATGCGGTTCCGCTGACGTGCTCGAAGAATTGGGCGTGCGAATCGACATGGAGCCCGAACAGGTGGCGCGGTGTATCGATGAAATCGGAATTGGCTTTCTGTTTGCACCGGCCATGCATGCGGCCACTCGCCATGCTATGCGAGCGCGGCGGGAGATGCGAGGCCGCACGGCGTTCAATTTGCTGGGACCGCTGACCAATCCGGCCGGAGCGTCCGTGCAGGTGGCCGGCGTGTATCAAGCTAGTTTCACGGAGCTCATGGCGCGAGCGCTGGGCGAACTTGGCGTAATACGCGCATTCGTGGTGCATGGCGCGGATGGATTGGATGAAATCTCCATTGCTGGCGAGACCTGTGTGGCCGAACTGCGCAATGGTGTGGTGCGGAGTTACGCCGTAGTGCCTGAAGATTTCGGATTGCCGCGCGCTTCGTTGGAAAATATTCTGGGAGGGGACGCCAGGCACAACGCACAAATCATTCATAAAGTGCTGGGGCGCGCGTCGCATAAGCATGAGCATGGGCCTCGGCGCGACATCGTTCGCGCAAATGCTGCAGCGGCACTCGTGGCTTCGGGGCGAGCCACCGATTGGGTAGACGGCGTGCGAATCGCGACAGAGTCGATTGATTCTGGAGCAGCACGGGAACGTCTGGAAGCCCTGGTTGCGTTTTCACAATCTGCCTCAGGCCAGGCAAGGCAATCCGCGTGGTGACCTAGCTTTGAGCCCGCGACTCAGTGCATCGAACCAAACACAAGCGTGGAAGGATCGGCAGACATTGAAACATCGAGATCCAGCAGGGTGTGGGCGGCTCCCGGGCCGACCGGGGAATAGCAATTGCCATCCGGACGATAGGTAGCGCTGCAACGACTCGTAAGATTCCGGCGGCGCGGCGACTGGGCGAACTGCCAAACCCGCGCGCCGGAGAAACCGCTCTGCGAGGGAGGCCGAGGATTTTTCCAAATCACGCAGCCTGGCGAAGGCGGGCATTCATCGTTGTAAACGAAAAACGCCCGGAGGATGGGCAGGCGCTGGTGAATGTCCTCCGCACTGGTGATGGTTTGGCCCGCACCTTCCTTGGCCTTGATTCCGGAGCAGTAAACCCCTGCCAGAAAACCTTTGGAATTTACGCCGGTGCTCCAGGCCTCCAGGTAATTAATTTGAGAAGGCAGCATGCGGCCGCCTTCTTCCATGTCTAAATAGATCACCACGCTTCCGTTGGCTGGAAATCCGTCGCGTTGCGCCGCTGTGACGGCACCTTCAGCATCCCGCGCACCCAAATCGCTGGGATCGACGGGAGGCTTGAGATCCTTGGACAATCGACCGTTGAACAGCAACAAAAAACCAAAGCCATTCTTTATCAAGGCCTCCCGTTTTCCGGTCCACAAATTCGTCTTTGCGCCAGGCGGCGCGTTGAGCCAATAGCCGGAGAAAGTGAAAGTTTTTCTCAAATCAGGCAACGCCCAGTCGCCAGGATAATCGTTTGCATCGAAGCCAAGATAAAGGCGTGAAGTGTTTTGTTGAGCTTGCGCGACTTTAGTTTCAGATCGCGCTAGATTTATAGCCGCCAAGACAAGGCTGCAGGAGAGGACGACCAGCATGCGCTCCCCGGCGTTCATCAGGACTCTGCCACTAGATGGTCAAAAAATTCTTAAGCAGCTGGAAACCGGCGTCGGTCAGGACCGACTCCGGGTGAAATTGTACGCCTTCGACGCGCAGCTTGCGGTGACGCAAACCCATGATGGTGCCATCTGCGGTTTCCGCGGAAATGTCGAGCGTGCGCGGAAGAGATTTTCGTTCCACTATGAGAGAATGGTAGCGCGTAGCGATGAATGGTTCCGGCAGACCACGAAATATTGTTTTGCTGTCGTGTTGAATATCGCTGGTTTTGCCGTGCATTATCTTTTTCGCGCGAATTACGCGGCCCCCAAACGCAGCGCCGATGGCTTGGTGGCCGAGACAAACGCCCAGAATAGGGATCTTCCCTGCAAAGCGCTGAATGACTGGCACGCTGACGCCGGCTTCCTTCGGTGTGCACGGACCCGGTGAAATAAGGATGCGCTCAGGATTCAGTTCTTCGATTTCGTCCAGGCTAATCTGGTCGTTTCGACGGATTTCGATCTTTTGGCCCATTTGCCCAAGATACTGCGCCAGATTAAATGTGAAAGAATCGTAGTTGTCGATGAGGAGAATCATATTTATTCCGAATGAATTGAAGCGACCCTCACAACTTTCGATTGCTCGAGGTTGAGTGGTGCGCGATTTCAAGCGCCGCTTTCACCGCGCGCGCTTTATTGATTGTTTCCTGGTACTCGCGCTCCGGAACTGAGTCGGCTACAACCCCTCCACCCGCTTGGATATAGGCGCGTCCGTTTTTTGCGACCAGCGTGCGAAGCGCGATGCACGAATCCAGATTACCCGCAAAGTCGACATACAGTATCGCGCCACCGTAGAGCCCGCGTCGCGTGGGCTCGAGCTCGTCGATGATTTGCATGGCCCGGATCTTGGGCGCTCCTGAAACGGTGCCTGCCGGAAAACAAGCCATGAGCGCTTCAAAACAGTCTACCTCACTGCGAAGGCGGCCTCGCAGACTGGATACCAAATGCATCACGTGCGAATAGCGTTCCACGAACATCAGGCGCTCGACATTCACGGAGCCATATTCACAGACACGGCCCAAATCATTGCGGCCGAGGTCCACGAGCATAATGTGTTCTGCGCGCTCTTTGGGATCGGCGAGGAGTTTCGATTCCTGTTCGCGGTCTTGCGCTTCGCTACGGCCACGCGGAAGGGTGCCGGCGATCGGGCGATAGTAAGCATCGCGGCCTTGCACCTTGACGAGCATTTCCGGCGAGCTTCCCACCACCGAAACATCGTCGAGATGGAGAAAATAGAGATACGGAGACGGATTCACCACGCGGAGCGCGCGGTAGATTTCGAAAGGGTCGGTGCCTGTCTGCGCCGAAAATCTTTGACTGGGAACTACCTGAAAAATATCGCCCGCGCGAATATAGTTTTTTGCCTTCCGCACGGCCGCAAGGTACCTGCTTTTAGTGAAGTTGGACTGGAAGCGTAGCGAGCCGCGATTACGAGATGGAGGCTGACGCGGCGCTGGACTTTCTAGAGTCCGGTGCGTCTTTCGGATTTCCCGCACCGCGGCGTCGTATTTCTGGCGCAGGCTTCCCGGTCCTTCGGTAAAAACGTTGTGTACGATCCACAAACGATGTTGCACGTGATCGAAAGCAACTAATCCTTGGTAGAACATCATTACGCAATCGTCGAGGCCCAACTCGTCATGGCCAGACGCTGGAATGCGCTCAACCAGATGCACCATATCGTAGGCAAAGTAACCGATTGCGCCACCCGTGAGCGGCGGCAGTCCTGGAACGCGAACTGGTTTATAACGCGAGGTTAGCCGTCGCAAATTCTCGATGGGATCGCCCTCGAGAGGCTTTCGACCGTGAGTTGTTTCAAGCGAACAATGGCGGCCGCGCGCGCGAAACACTTCTGCTGGATGGGCTCCGGTAAACGTGTAACGGGCTACCGTCTCTCCGCCTGCAACACTTTCCAGTAAGAAGGAATATTTCGATTTGTGGCCAAGGCGGAGATGAGCGGCTACGGGCGTCAGAAGATCTGCCGTAAGACTTTCATAAACTGGTACCAGGTTCCCTTGCTTCGCGAGTTTAGAAAAAGTAGTGAAGTTAGGCTGAATCACGGCTTGGCCTGTGCGGTTCTCGTTTCCGTTCGAAGCGCATCTAGAACAGCCTTGCGCATAGCCGCAGCCGGCGCGCGCCGGCCGGTCCATATCTCCCACTGCGCCATGCCCTGCGCCAGGAACATTTCTAGACCCGACACCGTTTCGATGCCGCGCCTCGAAGCAAGTTGCAAAAGCTTGGTTGTAACCGGACGATAAATTAGGTCGAAGACAAGCCTGCAATTCAAGTCGCGGGCCGACAAAGGCGAATTTTCGGTTTTCGGATACATGCCAATAGGAGTCGAGTTGACGATGGCGTCAAAAAATTCGCTCTTCAACCGGGAACGCGGAAACTCTAGTCCGCCGACTGCTCGCGCGAGTTTCTTTGCCTCCTTCGGCCGCCTGGCACAAATGCAGACCGAGGCGCCAGACTGCGCCAATGCAAAGGCCACGGCTCGCGCCGCGCCTCCGGCCCCTAGAATCAATACGCGGCTCTGAGAAAGAGTAACGCGTTCTTGCAGGCTGCCAAGCACCCCGATGTAATCCGTATTGAACCCGTAGAGATTTCCGGCAGAGGTGACCACAACTGTGTTGACTGCGCCGATAGCGGAGGCCAGCGGATCGCAACTATCGAGGTGGCGCAGGATTTCCTGTTTATACGGCAGGGTGACGCTAAATCCTCGAATGCCCAATGCTTTAACAGCGCCAAGAAAATCGCGGAGATCATGGACCAAAAAAGGGAAATAAACGGCATCCATCTTGCGGGCTTGGAAACCTGCGTTCTGCAATTGCGGTGAAAGCGAGTGAGCGATAGGATTTCCGATGACGCCGTACACATAGGTTTTCCGGCTGATCTGATCCGCCTTCCAGAGATTTTTCAGGGTGTCGAACGACGCTTGTCCCGGCGCGGTGGCGTTTTCCAGTGGGGCGTACGTGAGTGCACTACCGGCGCGTAGAGACAGACAACGCAAAGGCAGCACAACATCGCCCATTGGTACCACGATAGTATTTCGTTTGACTCGCGCCAGGCCGAGCAGTTGCACACCAGCGCTGAGGGATCCACATTTCGCGGCGATTTTAATCGCCTGAGGCCGAGTCTTCCAAAGATCGGCCACGACACGCCGCTGGTTTGCCGGACTTGTCCGGAAGAAGTGCGCCGACGCAATACGGCGTCCACCACCTAGCAATACATCGAGCAGTTCCGCTGTCCATTTTGAGCTACTCTCGATTTCAAGGTCGTACCAGGCGCATCCCGCTCGCAGTGCCTGGGCCAGAATGAGCAGTTGACTGGAGATAGGACCGCGAAAACGTCCTCCCGCTTCTCGACGGCGGCAAGTAGCGATCAGAGTAGCTCGTGGGCGCTTCTTCGCAAGTCGCCGTAGAAAAACATGAATCTCCCGCTCATTTCTAAGCCAATCGAGACGCAATTCTACTGTTCGAGTCTGCCGAAGCGCTTGCGTAAGCTGGTTCCACATGGAACTTGAGTGCTCCGCGGCAACTACAGCACAAATTTTGTCCGTTCCAATCGCTACCATGAGGTCTAGTGACCCTTTTATAGGCCTAGGTTATTGCCTCGGCTCTCATCCGTGTCTATGAATTGGTTCGAGACGGGCGAGACTCGTTTGACCAGCCATACTGCTAAGCCTGCCCCTAAGTACAGGTAATTCAGGCTTCTATCACGTGGTGCACAATGTGTAAAGCGTCGGCGACCATTGTATTGACGGGGGTCTAATACGTCTATTACAGTCGATTCATCGAGATTACTTCGGGGAGCCTCGCTGCCAGGGGCCTGTGATTTAAAGGAGCAAGTGTTATGCGTGGGAAAATTGTCCTTGCCGGTTTAGTTCTTAGCCTATCTGGCGTCGTAGCGTCGGCGCAAGATCAGACCGCGGTGCCCATTCGAAACGACCTCTATTGCTCGGGCACGGTCTCGACGGAGGCTGTCCCCCGCGATACCATTGTGATTACAGGCGAAGGCTCAAACTACAAGGTGACCTTTCAAGAAGGCGACTACGTGTACGTCAATAAAGGCGCCAATCAGGGCGTAAAAGTCGGGGACGAGTTTTCCGCGATACGCCACACGGAAGACGCTGTTAAGACGGAATGGACCAAGTGGCAATTCCTGATTCTGAAGAAAATGGGAACACTGTGGGAGGACGAAGGGCGAGTCAGAGTAGTGGTGGTCCATCCCGATACGTCGATAGGGCAGGTAGAAAAATCCTGCCAGTACCTGCAGCGCGGCGATATTCTTCTGCCGTTTGCTGAACGGCCCGCACCGCCGCTTAAATCCGAAACCAACTTTGACCGCTTCGCCCCGCCCTCGGGCAAAGCGACGGCCATGATCATCACGGGCAAAGGGTATCTCTCTGAACTTGGCTCCAATGATGTGTTTTATGTGAATTTAGGCAGCGCGCAGGGAGTGAAAGTAGGCGATTATTTCCGCATCTTCCGTTATACAGGCACCGAGCATGAGTACGCTTATCAAACCGAGAGGTTCGCGTTTGATGTGGATGCTTGGGCCGGAGTGTATGGGTTCGGAAGCGCGCCGGCAAAGTATAAATGGGATAACACGCCACGCGAGGTTATTGGTGAAGGAATCGTTGTGCGCACGGCTCCGAACTCCTCGTCCGTACTTCTCACATTCTGTTTGCGAGAGGCTTACGCAGGCGATTATGTTGAGATCGAGTAAGTAGATTTGCTTCCGTCTGTCAGGCAGCCGGGAAGTCCGCTTCGCTGAAGACTTCGGCGGTAAAAGTTTGAATTTGCGTTCCCGCATCTTTCCAGGCGTTCTTGGAAAGTCCCGCTTTCACACAGGTTTCTTCGAGAAATCGTTCAGCATTCCAATGGAATTGCGCGGCAACTTGCGGTAAAAGCACTCCGCGCTTCCATCCGCAACTTACGATCAGGCCATGTTTTCCGGGCTCGATTTCTTGCTGGGTCGCATGGGCAGGCTGCGAAAGCACTGAAAGTTCTATTTCGATACCGGGAAGTTCGTCGATGCGAACGGCTTCAAATCGCGGATCTTCAAGTGCCGCGGATTTCGCGCAATGCGCGACGACTGAAACGAGAGAGTCCTTAGAGGGGAGCTGACCTACGCAACCTCTTAATCGCCCGCGATAGCGCAAAGTGACGAATGCGCCGCCCGGTCGCTGCAACGCCTCATCATTCGAAAACTTCTCGAGAGATTCTCCGCTCTGAACAGCCTTGGTTACGGCTTGGCGTGCGATTGCCAGAAGTAAGCGCTTTTCGGAACTACCGAGTGAGAACATCCTGGGGTTTTTCTTGAGCTTCAACAATTACCACGCCTCGACGCCGCTGCTGAACACGGAAATTAATCTGGCTCCAAAACATCTGGAAGTAGTGCACAGCCGACAGTATGGCGCTGGCAACCACTAACCAAAGCAGCGTGATACCGAGGGGCTTAAGAGCCGGATGCTTTGCCGTTAAGATCACGGCGCAACCCGCGAGCACTTGCAGAATCATTTTCGTTTTGCCCAGGGCGGAAGCGGGAATAATTAATCCTTCTGCGGAGGCAATGTCACGCAGACCCATCACCACGAATTCGCGGCCGATGATGATTACAACCATCCACGCCGGCACCAAACCCATTTCTACCAGTGAAATGAAAGCCGCGGAAATCAGAAGCTTATCGGCGATAGGATCCAACAGGATTCCCAGAGTGGTAACTTCGCGCCGTTTCCGCGCTATATAACCGTCCATCACGTCGGTGGCAGCGGCCACTAGCAGAATCAGCACACCCCAAACTTCAAAGTGGATTGGAAGACCTTCGATGTCCCAGTTGGGTTGGCGAGTCAACAGAACCACCACCAATAGCGGCACAAAAAAGATTCGGAGGGTGGTGAGGCTATTTGGCAGGTTCATAGCTATTTATGAAAGAACCTCAGCTAGCTTTCAGACGGCTACCGTCACCTCACTATAGTCTTGCGAAAGTGACGAGTCAACGCCTCGGACTCAGGAAAAGAGCGGCAGCTGTTGGAGTTTGGCATGCACTCTTTAGATCGAATTCTGTGGAAATCCTTGTGGAAAATACACAGGTTAGAGGCGGCAAAAATAGGATTTAAATAGTGCAGGTCGAACGTTGTGAGCGGTTTCGGAATGCTGTAATCGCTTGATAATAAGTAGCTTAATTGGTTTAGGGACGTTCTGCGAGCGCCGTCGTCAAGCGAACCGCGCTATATTAACTGCCGATAGAATTTGCACAGGTTTGAAGCAATTTGTGCGCTAAGCGCCACTAAGAATTGGAGTTGGCGGCGTCAGTAATTCGATGTCCATCGCCAATAGCACACTCGTTTTGTCCTGGAATCGACCGAAATATTATGATTTTCCGCTAGGGAACGATTTCCGAAATCAAGTTTGCGGAGAAGGCCAAACAAAATCTTCAAGCCTACGAGCGAGTGATTCAGGAAGCTCGGCCTCAATATCCATGTGTCCGTCTAAGACTTGGGATTGCAGAACCCGCCCACAGGCGTGAACGAGCGAAAGGTGGCGGCCATCGGAGACGGGAATTCGCAAGTGCAAATGAACCAGCCGGTCAACCGGCATCATCGCGTCAATTCGAACCAGGAGTTCGTCAAGTCCTGCGCCCGTAACCGCAGAGGTAAACACAGCATTCTCGCGCCTTGCGTTTGATTTTTTCAGCGCAGCAAGATCATCTTCCGAAAGCTGGTCAGTTTTATTGAACACGTTCAGCCGCAGGCGATCTCGCACGCCGAGATCGTCTAGAACTTTCAAAACGTCGGCATCGTGTTCGGCGTGATGTGGATTGGAAATATCCGATACATGGATGATCAGTGCGGCTTCTTGAACTTCTTCCAGCGTAGCGCGGAACGCGGCAATCAGATCCGGAGGTAGATCTCGCAGAAATCCCACGGTATCTGAGAGCAAAACCTTTCGCCGCGACGGCAGCCGTAGAGCGCGTACCGTTGGGTCCAGGGTCGCAAACATTTGTGCAGAGGTCAGCACGTCGGCGTGAGTGAGCGCGTTGAATAAAGTGGATTTGCCGGCGTTTGTGTACCCCACCAGCGCGATCATCCCGAGTGGTTGCGCGTGACGCGCCTGACGGCGCGTGGCACGCTGGCGGCGCACCGTTTCGATGGATTCCTGAATCTTGCGCACACGGTCACGTATGCGGCGCCGGTCGGTTTCCAGCTTCTGTTCTCCAGGCCCGCGCGTCCCGATTCCGCCGCCGAGTCTGGATAGTTCTTCACCCCGCCCGGTAAGCCGCGGCAGCAGATAATTCAATTGCGCCAGTTCAACTTGTAATTGTCCTTCTCGGGTGCGCGCATGAGTAGCGAAGATATCCAGGATCAGCTGGGTGCGATCGATTACTCGGCGACCCACTCCTTTTTCGAAGTTACGGAGCTGGCCGGGAGTCAAATCATGATCGACGATCACGAGCGGAACATGACGCATCTCCGCCTCAATGCGGATTTCTTCCAGCTTGCCGCGGCCGACCAGAGTTGCTGGGTCGAGCGCGTCGCGGACTTGCCATAGCGAGCCCTCAATCTTTGCGCCGGCGCTTTCCGCCAGTTCCTGGAGCTCCTCAAGCGAATCGCGGCCTGCCGCAGTCGGATGGCCCGCGCGTGCACGCGGTGCTTTCTTTAGACCAACGCCGACCAGCAAGACACGTTCGCGATTGTCAATTAGTTGCGCGGTTTTCATTCGATACGATTGTCTTGATGAGCGTAGGAGCCTGGAGGACTCATTGTCATCTGGTGTTCATTATACGCTGCCTGACTGAAGTGCGCGAAATGCGGGAAGCAACATTAACGCTGCACCGGCGCCGAAGCCGCCAAAATGAGAGGGGAAAGAAACTCCTCAAGCTCTCGACGGTCAGGCCGAAATTCAGGATCGCGCGTGGACTTATCCATCCATCCCAGGCAGACGAGCCACGCTACTTCGGACCATTTTTCGGCGGCGGACGGAGTGAAACCCACATGTCGAAAAACACTCACGATGCGTGCGCGGCGTTTCCTTTCAATCGCCGCAACGCGGCTGGCAACCCGGTCATCCTGCCGCGACCAAGCGTACAGCGCAGCTTCCAGTCTGGCACGTCCCGGGTCAGCGCAACGAGCGATGAAATGAGCCCACCGGGCAGCCGCTCCGGAAGGAAGGCTTGCTGCTTCTTCCAACCAACGGACTTCTTCATATTCCCAGCGCATAAGCATGCGTGCGAGCAAGTCCTCGCGATCCTTGAAATGCCAATAAAAGCTTCCTTTCGTGGCGCCAAGGTTTCGCGCAAGGATTTCCACTCGAACGGTTTCAACACCGTGCAACGAAAGCTGAGAAAAAGCCGCCTGAATCCAATCCTCAGGCTGAAGCGGTGAAGGTCGAATGCGGGCCGCGGTCGCCATAGGTATTCGTGTATTCGCTTAGAAGATACCTGAAGCGGTTTCGAGGTCAAGCGTAATACGCTACTCTCCGACACTACGATTTGTCAGCTGATTCCAACACGCAGGTGTTTCGTATAGAATTGTTCGATTGCGCGACAGAAAAATAGGCCGCTGTAACCCGCGCCAATGACACCTAAACCCCGAGGGAAAAGATGATCCTCGACATTAACGGGATCCAGAAGATTCTGCCGCATCGCTATCCGTTCTTGCTAGTTGATGCCATAGAAGAAATGGAACGATGGAAACGAATTGTGGGAATAAAGAACGTTAGCATCAATGAGGGATTCTTTCAGGGCCATTTCCCAGGCAAACCCATCATGCCCGGCGTGCTGATTATCGAGTCCATGGCACAAACAGGCGGTCTATTGCTGCTTCAGGAAGTGAAAGACCGAGAGAAGAAACTGCTTTATTTCGTAGCAATCGATAACGCCCGCTTTAGGCGGCCGGTAATACCGGGAGACCAATTGCGCGTGGAGGTGAATGTGCTCGCCTGGCGCGGAACATTCTGCAAACTGCAGGGCCAAGCTTCCGTGAATGGAGAGCTGGCGGCGGAGGCCACGCTTATGTGCAAAATGGTGGACCTGGAAACTGATGTAAATCCTGCAACAGATTCTGGTGACCAGCCTCAATGAGCGAAATTGATGGGCGCGCAGAGGTTTCCTCCTCCGCACGAATGGGACCTAACGTTAAGATTGGCCCTTTCGCGGTGGTGGCCGGAGAAGTAGAGCTCGGCGAAAACTGTATCGTTGAACATCACGCTGTCGTACAAGGTCCCGCGCGGCTCGGCCGGGGCAATCATGTTTACTCATTTTCTGTCATCGGTGGGGATCCGCAGGATCTAACTTACAAGGCCGAACGTGTGTCTCTGGAGATAGGGGACGCAAACGAATTTCGCGAGTTCTCCACCGTAAACCGGGGTACCGTGAAAGGCGGAGGCGTCACCAAGGTTGGCAACCACAACCTCATCATGTCTTATGCGCATATTGGACACGATTGTTTGATCGGGGATTTCGCAATATTTGTCAATGGAGGCACGCTGGCAGGCCATGTCACCGTTGAGGACTACGCCACCATCGGCGCATTCTGCCCGGTACAGCAATTTTGTCGGGTGGGAAAATACGCTTACATCGGAGCGCATACAGTGATTACGCAGGATGTTCCGCCATTCTCGAAAGTTGTGTCACCTCGAGATTCCCGATGTTACGGTGTGAATACGATTGGCCTTGAACGGCAAGGATTTTCTGCGGAGCGCATCGAAAATATCGAGAAAGCCTATCGTTTGCTGCTACGTTCCAAGCTGAATACTTCTCAGGCCCTGGAAAAAATGCGTGAAACCCTAGCTGGCTCCGAGGACGTCTTATCACTAATTCGATTCATCGAATCGGCCGAGAACGGCCTGATCAAGTAGGAGCCGTGGCCGCTCTTTCAGGAAATAACACATCCGGTTGGGGCCTAATTGCGGGTAACGGAGATTTTCCTTTCTTAGTTCTGGAAGGGGCCCGAAGCCGCGGCATTGAAATGGCCGTGATCGCGATTCGCGAAGAGGCATCGCCGGAACTAGAGCGCGTTGCGAAACGGTTGCACTGGGTAAGCCTGGGCGAGCTTAGCCGGACAATAGAACTGCTGCATCAGGAGGGTGTGAAACACGCAGTAATGGCCGGACAAGTGAAGCATAATAAAATTTTCAGCGCCATCCGGCCTGATTGGCGTCTTGCGAAATTGCTCTTCTCACTACCGGCGAAGAATACAGACTCATTGATCGGCGCCATCGCGCGCGTGCTGGGAGAAGAAGACATCGAACTGGTGGATTCTACAAAATTTCTCGGACCGCTCTTGCCGGCGGCGGGCGTTTTGACGCGGCGAGCGCCGGATACATCGGAAGCCGCCGATATTGCTTGCGGACGCAAAGTCGCCCAGCAAATTGCCGGGCTCGACCTCGGGCAAATGGTGGTGATGCGCGATTGTGCCTGCGTTGCGATTGAAGCCATGGAAGGCACGGACGAAACCATAGAACGCGCCGCTCGCATTACCGGCGGGCAAAAACTGGTGGTAGTGAAAGTGAGCAAGCCAGCGCAAGATATGCGATTCGACGTCCCAGTCGTCGGGATGAACACGATTGAAGTGATGCGCCGGTCGAATGCCACCGCGCTCGCGATTGATGCCGGACGCACTCTCTTGTTCGATCGCGATGAACTGATTCGTGCTGCCGACGCCGCCGGGATCGCGATTGAGGCATTCGCTCCGGAGAAAACTTCGACGCCGGCGCCGGCAGAAAAGTCCTCGGCGAAAAGGAAGAAGTGAGCGACAAGCCCATCCGCGTTGCTGTCGTCGGTGTCGGCGAGTTTGGCCGAAACCACGTACGGGTGTGGCGTGAAATCCAAGGCGCGGAGCTTGTGGGCGTAGTGGATGCAAATGCTCAACGCGCAAAAACGATCGCAGCTGAATTTGGCACGTGCGTGATTCCCGACATTCAATCGCTCGCGGCGGAAGGCGTGCAAGCGGCCACCCTGGCTGTGCCGACGAAAGAACATGGCCGCATCGGTTGCCAACTCTTAAACGCCGGTCTGGACGTGCTGGCGGAAAAACCTATCGCAGCTTCACTGAAAGAAGCAGATGAACTGATTGCAGCGGCATCGCAAAACCGTCGCATTTTGCAAGTGGGCCACGTGGAACGCTTCAACCCAGCCGTGACCGCCATACAGAAAATTGTTTCGCGCCCGATGTTTTTCGAAGTGCACCGGCTGGGTATTTTTACGCCGCGCAGTCTTGATATCGATGTGGTTTACGACGTGATGATCCACGATCTCGACATAGTTCTGTCACTCGTGGATTCACCGGTTATCGATTTGAAAGCGGTGGGGATACCGGTGATGACCGATAAGGTCGACATTGCCCAGGCTCGCATCGAATTCGAAAATGGCACGGTTGCCAATTTCACGGCTAGCAGAGTTTCCACTGAGCGCGTCCGCAAGATGAGATTTTTTCAGGAGCATGAGTATGTCTCACTCGATTTCACGCGGCAGGATGTGCTGCGCGTGCGCGTGGAGTCCAGCGGCCCGCAACCTGAAATCAAATTCGAAAAAGTTCCCACCACGCCCGAAGAGCCTTTGCATGCGGAGCTACGCGGATTTCTCGACTGTGTCCGGACCCGTCGCCCGCCGGTAGTGGATGGCGCAGCAGGCCGGCGCGCTCTGGAACTCGCAAATCGTGTGATGGCAGCAACCATTGAGCATGCGCAACGCGTCCAACTTGCTACATTCGCTCCGCAGGATGTTCGATGATTCCGCGGACGCTGGTGCCAACCGATGTGCGTCCTGTTACGGACAACGGGGATAAGAAGCCGCCGCGCCGGCTGTCCACTTACATGGACGACCGCACGGTTGTGCCTTCCGAGTTGTCCGACAGCGCGGCCCCTCTGGACGGAAAGACGACCATCCCTTCGCATCTTCCGCTTGGCGTTCTGGTCGATCGCACGCTAGTCTCCCGTTCGATGCCGGCTAAGGCATTCGAAAGCTTCGGCCCCATCACCGAATATCCTTCCCTCGATATTCTCGATTCCCGTGTGGTGGTGCCTGCCTATGTGGAACCGCCCGAGCAGCGCGAGATAGAAAGATTCAACAAGCCGCAACAAATGACGGCGGAACTCCGCGAACTCGTCGAGCCGGATATCTTCAATACCGGCGAAGCAAACCTGCTAGTCGAGCCGGAAGAGAAGCGCGACGCGAAGGAAGATCTAATTACCAGATCGCTTTCTATCGCATTTCACGTCGGCTTCATCATTTTTTTGATTTTCTTGCCTAAAATTTTTCCGCCCCATATTCCCACCTCGGAAGAAACCCTATTGGCGAGCAAGGAGCTCGGCGTTGTTTACCTTCCTTCCGACGTGCCTTCCCTATCAAAAGCCCCAGCCTCGGAACCAGGACCGAAGGTTCGAATCAGCCCCAAGACGCTGAATCATGCCGCGCCCCCGCGGCCGGAATCGCACGCTATCGAAGCTCCTCCGGCGTCCAGTCCCGAAAAGCCTCCCACGGATTTGCCTTCTGCTCCCGTTCCACGGACTTCGAGCAGTCCAGCCACGAGCGCACCACCTCCGGAAGCGCCTGCGCCTTCGCGCTTGTTGTTGCCGAGCCAGCCCCAACCTAAGCCGGGACTCAATCTAGGTTTGCCGAGTTCTTCGCCGGGTAGACAGATGCAGGATCAGATTCAAGACGCAATAAAGCGCCCTGGCGGTGTAACTTACGGCGACGAAGGTTCGGGCGGCTCTGGCGGCACTGGCCGAGGCGGCGGACACGGCCCTGGTGCCGGATCGGGCATGACCATCCTCAGCGATCTCCAAGGTTGGGACCCCAAGAGCTATATGAACCGGCTTCACGCGATCGTCATGAGGAACTGGACCGCAGTTCTTCCTGAATCCTATTACATGGGAGATAAAGGGATCGTCGTGATTACATTTACCATCAATCGCGATGGCACTATTCACGTGGACGAGCCGACCTTGGACCGAACTTCGGGGAAAGAAGCGCTCGACCGCGCCGTGATGGCTGCCATCCGCACATCGGTCCCCTTCGAACCATTGCCCCCCGATTACAAAGGTGACTCCCTCCAGTTGCGCGGCGCTTTTTACTACAATATTCAACCTAACTCCGGGCAGTAACAGCGCCGTGAAACTCAATCGCACGCAAATCCGTGGAACGCTACTTTTGGCGGCGGTGTCGCTACTTTGGCTGCTATGGCGTTTCTCGGCTGTCTCTAGATGAGCGCGCTGGCTCCTCTTCTAGTTATCCTTGGACCAACCGCTTCCGGAAAGTCTTCCCTCGCGATTTGGCTTGCTGAGAGATTAAACGGCGAAGTACTTGTTTGCGATTCCACGCAGGTTTACAAGTATTTCGATATAGGCACGGCCAAGATGCCTTTGAGCGAACAGCACGGAATCGCGCATCACCTTGTAGACCTTTGCGAGCCTGAACAAATTTTTACCGCCGGTGAATATCGCAGACGGGCTTTGCAAGTCCTGGAGGAAGTGACTCAACGCAAGAAATTGCCTATCCTGACTGCGGGCACGGGTCTGTATCTCCGGGCGTTGCTGGAAGGCTTGTCGGATGCTCCGGAACGATCTGAAGAATTGCGCACGCGCATGCGTGAAAAGGCCGAGCGTCGCGGGCCAGGACATCTTCACCGCATGCTCACGCGTTTAGATCGGGCAAACGCTTCGCGCATCGCTCCTCGCGACACCCAGAAAGTTATTCGCGCGATTGAAATGCGGATTCTCGGCAAAAAGCCGGTTAGCGAAATCCAGGGTGAAGGACGCCGTAGCCTGGAAGGCTATGCCGTAAAAAAAATCGGATTGTCACCTCCGCGCGAGGCTCTTTATACAAGAATTGAAGAACGCACTGAGTCGATGATACGGGACGGCTGGCTTGAGGAAGTCAGCCGGCTCATGTCAAAAGGTATTTCTCTGGATGCAAAACCATTTCAATTTATCGGTTATTCCGAACTACGTTCTCACATGAATGGACAACTGACGATGGAATCTGCCGTGCAAAAAATTCAGCAAGCCACTCGACAATTCGCCAAGCGCCAGCTCACCTGGTTTCGAAAGGAGCCGGCAGTTCACTGGCTCCCTGGGTTTGGCGATGACCCGAAGATGACCTCAGCCGCCCTGGAATTTGTTAAAGGTTCTCACCCGTGAAGTCTCAGCAATCGACGTTGCCGCATTCAATTGCGGCTGCTAGCATACCCGCGCCATGAACGATCCAAGAACTCATCTGTCGAAAAACGAGATGCGCAAGATTCTGCGCCTTTTGAAAAGTCGCGAGGCGGAGATGGTGCGCACGCTGGGATCGTTCGTGCGCTGCGAATCGCCGAGCCGCGATAAAAGAGCAGTCGATCGTCTCGGTGAAATAGTTGCAGCCGAATGGCGCAAGCGGGACGCAAAAGTGCGAGTTCTGGCGGTCGCGAAGCTTGGCAACCAGGTGCGCGCAGAAATCGATCTGGGGAGCGGGCCTGGAACCAAGCAGCAAATAATGATCCTGGGACATTTGGATACCGTATATCCGCTGGGCACTCTCGCAAAAACGCCGTTTCGAATTTCTGGCGGTCGCGCTTGGGGCCCCGGAACGTTTGATATGAAAGGCGGACTGGTCCTGGCTCTTTTTGCCGTGGACGCGTTGAAAACCGTTGGCATCACATGCTCGAAGAGACTCGTGTTTTTGTGGACCTCGGACGAAGAAATTGGCAGCGAAAGTTCGCGGCCAGCAATTGAAACCGAAGCGCTCAGAAGCGCTGCGGTACTCGTTCTGGAACCATCGTTCGGGCGAGATGGCCGTTTAAAGACGGCGCGTAAAGGCGTAGGCACCGCCGAAATCACCGTCACTGGACGGTCCGCCCATGCCGGAGTGGATCCAGAGAAGGGTGTGAACGCAGTCCAGGAGCTCGCGTTACAAATAGAACGGCTGATGAAGGTCAGCAATCGCCGCCGTGGCATTTCGGTGCAAACTACGGTTGTCGCGGGCGGCACGGTCTCCAACGTGATTCCTGAGCATGCTCACGCGGAAGTGGACATCCGTTTTTCGCGGGCCGCCGATGGGCCCCGGCTCAATCGCAAGCTGCGAACTTTGGGCCCGATTACAAAAGGTGCGCGAGTGGAAATTCGAGGAGGAACGAATCGACCGCCGCTTGAACGAACGGCAGCCGTCCGGGCGCTATTTCGGCACGCTCAGTCGTTAATGCACGATATGGGATTACCTCTTGGGGAGGCTTCGACTGGCGGAGGCTCAGACGGAAATCTTACGGCGGCGCTTGGCCTGCCGACGCTGGATGGGCTAGGAGCGGTTGGCGACTTCCCGCACAGCCCGCGCGAGCACATTATCATCCGCGCACTGCCCGAGCGCGCAGCATTACTCGCTGGGTTGTTAGCCACTCTGCGGCTCTAGAATGTTTCGGGCTGTTAGGTCCTAAGAACGATCCAGCTTCAGCGCACGTCTTGACGGCGCAAGTAGGCAATTGTCTGCTGCTGAAGATCTGAATAATCGGAATGCAATGTATCGCGCACGGCGTCTTCCGTGGAAGCAGCGGAGCCAACACGATCGAGCAATCGACTGATATCACTCATACCGCCCGACTGTACGATGGATTCCACCACCGCAAGAGACCATGCATATGCCATGGAGGCGGAACTGCCGGAGAGTCCCATCCAGGATCCTTCCAGCGCTCCAAGAGTGGGCACCAATCCCTGATTCGCTTGGTCCAACAGCGCTCCCACGCTGGCGCTTCGCCTCCCTTCCATGTATTGGGCGACACCCTCCTGAAGCCACGTAGGTGCGCGGCCGTGCGATTTCTGGCCCACAAAGCTGTGCGTGAGCTCGTGCTTCAGCACACGGCCAAGTTCCGGCGTCACGCTGGTCAATCCCTGGACCGGAATACGTATGCGGCCATCATTAATCGCTCCGGCCCAGCTCGGCGCCCTCGTGATGTCGGCAAATGATTGCTCGGTGTAGAGGATGACGCCAATCTGCTCGGGCGGACTGAAATCGAGCTGGGACTCCAGATCGCGAAAATCTTCTTCCAGCGTGTGCAGGATACCGCGTGCAAGGTCTGGCGTCGCGCTGCCGTTATACTTGAGCGCGAAATGGACTGTTTCGCCTTCGCGATAACTTTCCTCTTCGGCTTTATCACGCTCCGCTTTTTCGAGAGCGCTCTCGACTTCCTGATCAGGGCGCAAACGCTGCGCGAGTTTCCACTGGTCCACTGCCCGCTCCATCTTGTTCGCACCGTAATAAGCCCATCCCATTAATTTTGCGATATCCGGAGCCGCAGGGCTGGAATCGGGCATGACGCGACGCGCATGCTCCAGCGTGTCCAACGCCGTGGTGAATTGGTTTCCGCGCAGATAGAGAACGGCCAAGTTAAGCAGTAGTCCGAGATTATCGGGAGCGAAAGACAGGGCCTGTCGGTAATGATCGATTGCTGCGTCCGTATCGCCCTTGCTCACCAAGAATTGCGCGGCCGCGTAATGAGTAGCCGCTACTTTTTCGATTGCAGCGGCGCCTCCCGATCGCGCATTGTTTTCAAGCTCGGCGATGTAGCCAAAATCGATCGAATTATCGTGAACAGTGAGGCGAGCAACCTCATCATATCCGCGAACGGGATCAATTGGGGGAGCTGAGACGGGTGGTGCAAAAACCTTGGTTTCTGCAGAGGAATAAGAAAAATTGTCGTGATCGATTCGAGCTACGATGGATTTGGGGATAGACATTTGCCCGGCAGCCGTCTCATAGGTGATTCGGTCACCGTCCTCGACCACGTTTGAGGCTACAATCCTGCGTCCGTTTTTTAGGACAATTGTATCTGCGTTCGCGGAAGAGACCGCGAGCACAAAGAAGAAAGCGATGAGTGCAGCCTGGCGCACAGGACCATTTTAACAAGCCCTTTCGTTTACACGCGCCATCGCTTGTCTGTCCGATGCTCTAAGTTGTACAGTCGATTGAGTGCAACATAAGACGCCAGTTTCGCCGGGGCTTCTCCTCTTGGCTGCCTGCTTTGCCGTACCGTTTTTGGCGTGGTTTTGCTCAGCGCAACAGCCTCAGAGTGCCGCAAACGCCGGTAACACTCTGGATTCCACAACGGAAAGTCCCCGCGCGCTTTATCAAGGGCTTAATGAGCTGCGTCCCGATGCGGCTCATGTGTATACCGTTCACGATTTGCATCTGAGACGCGACGTCATCAGCTTCACCTTCACCGAAGGCAAACTTGCCTTGCTTCCCGCCATCAGAGGCCACCTGACAGGTGCGGTATTTACCGGTCGCGGCCACGTTTTGGCCACGCCTCGAGATCCAGGCGAGCGGCGCTCTCTGGCACAATTTGTGGGAGTTCCCCTTCTCGATCAAACTTTCTCTCGCGCATATCTCCGCTTTACTGACGACACCGCCTCTGAAATTCAGGAACAATTAAAATCTGAGGGAAGCGAAGAAGCCGTAGATTCACGTTTTGCGGAAAGTTGGAACCCCGCGGTTGCCGGCTTAGCGCCCTCGCAGTCCCTGCGGATCATGCTCGATCTGCTTTCCACTGATCCCTTACCTTTCTTCTACGCGATGCTGGTCGGTGATTCAGTGGGAGCATTTGACGTCATGGTGGACCCACGACGCGAGGAAGAGGTAGCCATAGGCCAACCTCATTTCAATAATGGAGTGCCGTTTTACGACGTTTGGGCGTCTTTCCGATCAGAGAATGCTCCGCCGGCGCCGCTGGAATCATTTGCGCCGGTCGATTATCGAATCGATTCAACGATAGCAACCGATCTTTCCTTGGAAGCTAAAACCGTGGTCCATCTGAAAACGGTGCGGCCCGGGGATCGCTTGGTCCCGCTGGAGCTTTCCCGCAAACTTGCCGTGGAAAAGATTCAGTCCGAAAATGGACAACCGCTGGTTTTTTTTCAGAACGAAGACTTGGGGCGTCGCGACGTTCTCCGTCGTGGCAATGACGTGATTTTCGTTGCTCTAGTGGCCCCGGCTCAGACGGGACAGTCTTTTAGCTTGGAAATTTCCTATCACGGCAACGTGATTACCGACGCTGGAAACGGCGTGGAGTATGTCGGCGAGCGCGAAACCTGGTTTCCCCACTTGACCGCCAGCGAGATGTTCGTACCCTTCGACTTGATCTTTCGCTGGCCACGACGATTTACACTCGTTGCAACCGGAACCAAAATTGAATCGCATGAAGAAGGAGATACGAAAACAGGACATTGGCGATCAGGTGTCCCTTTTTGCGTTGCCGGCTTCAACATGGGCGAATACAAAACCGAGACTGCAACCGAGCAGCCGAAAATCCAGTTATACGCAAACAAGCAGCTCGAAGAAGCAATTGCGTTGCGATTACGCGCGCATGAGCCGCCTGGCGCGCTTCCATCCTTGGAAGGATCACCCTCCGATCTAGTGCCCGATTCCACAAGCCAGCCTCTGCTGCCCAGCCCGGCGGCAGCGCTGAAGCAACTCGGACGGAAGGTGTTCGACTCAATTCACTTTTACGAAAAGATGAATGGACCTTTCCCTTTTGATCATCTGGACGTGGCACAGATCCCGGGATCATTCGGCCAGGGCTGGCCCGGCTTGGTGTACCTCTCTACCTTCGCGTTTCTACCGGCAGAAGAGCAGGAGCGTGCGGGATTACAGCAGTGGGAGCAAAGCGAGGCTCGGGATCTCATGCCATTTCACGAAGTCGCGCACCAGTGGTGGGGAAACGTGGTAGGTCCCGGGAGCTATCGAGATACCTGGATGGAGGAAGGCATGGCGAACTATCTCGCGCTGCTCTACTCCCAGAGCCAAAAATCCACGAGCGATTATTTGACGGAGTGGCTGGAACACTACCGCACGGTTCTGCTCACTAAAGTTCCCGGCTCAACCGAAACGATCAATGACGCCGGCGCACTGAGCCTGGGGCTTCGATTGCGCTCGTCGAAAACGCCGGAAGCCTACCGCGCGATCATTTACGGAAAAGGAACCTGGGTAATGCACATGCTTCACGAGATGCTGCGCGACCCCACAGCGAAAGATGGTGAGGCACGATTCCGTGAGCTTCTTCATTCCATCCTCACCAAATACAAATATCGAGCCTTCACGACCCAGGATCTCCAACGTGAGATAGAGCGGCAAATGACGGCCGACATGGATTTAGAAGGGACTCGCCGCATGGACTGGTTCTTCGACGAATGGGTAAAGGAGACCGGAATTCCTCACTACGCCTTGAAATTCGACGTTAAGCCTCATGGAAATGAGTTCGTTGTCACAGGCCGGCTCGAACAAAGAGGCGTCGATGATCTATTTACCGCTCCAGTCCCCATCTATGCTTCGCGACCAGGACCTGGATCAAAACCGTTGCGTCTCGGTGTGGTAATCACCAAAGGACCGGAAACTCGCTTCCGCTTCACTTCGCGAATTCGACCGACCCATCTGGTGATCGATCCTCACCTGACTATTCTGTGTCAAACGAACTAGCTTGACATTTTCCCCGTAGAGCAGCTCAACTTCCTGTTTTGGTCTAAATTTTTCGGGTTTGAACTTGCGCCAAGAGTTTTCCGGTCATATGCTATGCAGTCTAAAGAAACGGCATCTTGCTAAAGGTGAAAGTGCAATTGAAATAACGAACCATTAATCGGCTCTTTTCTTCCTAAATCGTAGCTCAAACCAATCCCGCCGCATTTGGCGGCTCGTCTGTGCGAGGTCTTTAGACCCTTAAAGCGTCTTCGAGCGGTTTACAGACATCGGTATCAATGTTTCCGAGGTTTCTTCGTGGATCCTGAGAGTTCTCAGAATATAGGCGACGCGCGCGAGGCTCCTGTTCTCGAGCCCGGCCATACGCTTGCCACCGTCACCGATAAGATCAGTTCCATCGTCCTGGGACGCGGGACCACCAAGGGCTGGATCATCGGCTTTGGAATTTCTTTCGCCCTTCTAATGTTGTTGAACGTCGCGGTGACCTATTTGCTGGTGAAGGGTGTTGGGATTTGGGGCATTCGGATACCCATTGCCTGGGGCTTTGCCATCGTAAATTTCGTTTGGTGGATTGGAATCGGCCACGCGGGAACCCTAATTTCCGCAATTCTTCTTCTGCTGCATCAGAAATGGCGAACTTCTATTAACCGCTTCGCTGAGGCGATGACGATTTTCGCAGTGGCTTGCGCCGGCATGTTTCCACTTCTGCATATGGGCCGGCCATGGATGTTTTACTATCTTATGCCCTATCCGAACGCCATGTGGATGTGGCCGCAGTTTCGAAGTCCGCTTGTTTGGGACGTCTTCGCAGTGTCCACGTACGCCACGGTATCGCTACTGTTTTGGTTCGTGGGGATGATTCCAGACTTAGCCACGCTCCGCGATCGCGCAAAGAATCGCGCAGCCCAAGTCATCTATGGCTTTCTGGCCATGGGTTGGCGCGGATCCGCGGTGCATTGGTCGCGATACGAGACGGCCTCCTTGCTTTTGGCAGGCCTAGCAACTCCCTTAGTCGTCTCCGTGCACACGGTGGTCAGCTTCGATTTCTCGGTGGCTATCGTTCCGGGATGGCATAGCACGATCTTTCCGCCTTATTTCGTCGCCGGCGCAATTTATTCAGGTTTCGCCATGGTGATCACGCTGGCGATTCCGATTCGCAAGTTTTACCACCTGGAAGATCTCGTCACCATGCGGCATCTGGACAACATGGCCAAGGTCATGCTGGCTACCGGCGTCCTAGTCGCATACGGCTACATGATGGAGACTTTCATAGCGTTTTACAGCGGAAATCAATTTGATCGCTACATGATCATGAACCGCATGACAGGGCCGTACGCTTGGGTTTACTGGCTGCTTATCGCTTGCAACATTGGGATTCCGCAAGTGCTCTGGTCGCGCAAAGTGCGCAACAACATTCCCCTGCTATTTATCGTGGCGCTGGTCGTGAACGTGGGAATGTGGCTCGAACGTTTTGTCATCGTGGTGGTCAGCTTGCATCGCGATTACATTCCATCGGCTTGGGGCACTTATATTCCCACCAGATGGGATTGGGCTACGTATGTCGGCACGATCGGGCTTTTCTTGACGCTGTTTTATCTTTTCATCCGCTTCCTGCCGATGATTTCCATCGTCGAGATGCGCTCCTTGGTTGAAGAAACGAACGAAGAAAGCCGGAATAAATAGGACTTGAAGATTTAGATGGCGCAAATATTTCATCACAGCACGAATGTTCTCTCGCGCCTGAGCATTTACGGTGGCGTGTTCATTGTTGCCTTGCTTGGCGCGGCTCTCTATGAAATTGAGCTGTCGCCTTGGTACACCGACGTGCATGTTTCGCGCGAGCAGCCTGTCCCGTTTAGCCACAAACATCATGCCGGGGAACTCGGCATCGATTGCCGCTATTGCCACACCTCGGTGGAGAAATCCTCATTTGCCGGCGTTCCACCGACACAAACCTGCATGACATGCCATTCGCAGATTTGGACCAATTCTGCAATGTTGGAGCCGGTGCGCGCGAGCTATCGGGATGACAAATCGATTTCCTGGACGCGCGTGAACGCTCTTCCTGACTTCGTTTATTTCGATCACAGCATTCACGTGAGCAAAGGAATTGGCTGTACCACCTGCCACGGGCAAATTGCCGAAATGCCGCTAACCTACCGCGCGGGCACGCTGTATATGTCCTGGTGCCTCGATTGCCACCGACAGCCGGAAAAATATGTGCGTCCGAAGTCTCAAGTGTTTAATCCCAATTACCAAGTACCGGACAATCAAGAGCAGCTGGGACGAGAACTCGTGAAAGAATACAAAATTCAAAGTCTGCAAAATTGTTCGGTGTGTCACCGATGATGGCCGGAAAAAGAACACTATGAGCTCAAATCCGAACACGCCCGAACGCAAATCGATCGATCTTGCGGCCGCCAGCGCGAACCTTGCGCATCGTGATGGAAAGCGTTTTTGGCAGAGTCTTGAAGAGTTGTCGGAGACAAAAGAATACCGGGAATTCCTTGAGCACGAGTTTCCGCACGATACGGCAAAAGATCCGGAAGGGATCGACCGCCGTGACGTCTTGAAACTTGCCGCGGCTTCCGCTGCCCTGGCTGGCCTCAGCGCCTGCACAAAGTTGCCCACGGAAAAGATCGTTCCGTATGTGAAACCACCCGAAGAAATTATTCCCGGTAGGCCGCTTTTCTACGCCACTTCCATGCAGCTAGCGGGCGTCGCCACCGGATTGTTGGTCGAGAGCAATATGGGGCGGCCTACGAAAATCGAGGGCAATCCTGAGCATCCGGGTAGCCTGGGCGGCACGGACGTTTTCGCGCAAGCTTCGGTATTGACTCTGTACGATCCGGACCGTTCGCAAACCGTGATTCACGAAGGGCGAATCAGCAACTGGGATTCTTTTGCGGTAGCGATGACTAATATGCGCGGGCAGCAATCCCCGAAGGGGCCCGGATTGCGGATTCTTACCGAGACGGTCACTTCACCGTCGCTCGCAGCGCAAGTCCGCGCGCTCCTGAAGCAATTTCCGCAAGCGAAATGGCATCAGTACGAACAGTGTGGCCGCGACAACGTACGAGAAGGTGCGAAACTTGCATTCGGCAAGCCCGTCAATCCGGTTTATAAATTTGATAAAGCGGATGTGATCGTTTCCTTAGACGCTGATTTTCTTACCTGTGGTGCGGGACATGTGCGTTACACGCGCGATTTTACTTCGCGACGTGCGCTGGACACGCCTTCGGCAAATCCAAATCGGCTCTATGTGGTCGAATCGATGCCTAGCAGCACGGGAGCGATGGCGGACCACCGAAAACCGGCGCGCACCAGCGAAATCGGCGGATTTGCTCAACGTCTCGCAGCGGAAGTGGGAGTCGCCTCAGCGAACGGCGGCGGGACCAATTCGCAAAATATCTCGGCCGACTGGATGCGTGCAGTCGCAAAAGATTTGCAGCAACATCGTGGATCCTCCTTGGTGATTGCCGGTGAAGAGCAACCACCGTACGTCCACGCGTTGGCGCACGCCATGAACGCTGCCTTGGGAAACGTGGGCAAGACCGTGTATTACACCGATCCACTGGAAACGAATCCGATCGACGGAATGGAATCGCTGCGCGATCTTGCGAACGATATGAAGGCTGGAAAAGTCGATGCTTTGCTGATTCTCGGCGGTAATCCCGTATACGACGCACCTGTTGATTTCGACTTCGGCCCCGCGCTCCTAAATGTAAAGCTGCGCATACATTCCGGGTTGTATTACGACGAGACCGGAGAGCTGTGCCACTGGCACGTACCCGCCACACACTATTTGGAATCCTGGGGCGATGCCCGGGCCTATGACGGAACGATTGGAATTATTCAGCCGCTGATCGCGCCGCTGTATCAGGGCTGCCACTCGCCGTATGAAATTCTCGGATTGTTTGGAAACGATGCGGGCAAATCAAATCACGATGGGGTGCGCGATTATTGGGCCGGCCAGCGTCCTGAAAAAGACAAAGCGTTCGAAAATTTTTGGGAGCGGTCGCTGCATGACGGAGTAATGGCTGGCACGGCGCTGCCGGCGATCAATGTTGCAGCGCGAACTGATTTTGCAAAACCACCGAACACGCAGAGTACCAGCTCCCATACTGCGGCGGCTTCCGATCTCGAAATTTCGTTTCGAGCGGATCCCTCCATCTTCGACGGGCGTTTTGCCAACAATGGGTGGCTCCAGGAAACACCCAAGCCGAACACGCGATTGACATGGGACAACGCGGCGATGGTCAGCCCGGCGACCGCGCAACGCTTAAACATTACGACCGGCGATTATGTGACGCTCCAACTAAACGGCCACGAAACTAAAGCCGGGGTCATGATCGTGCCGGGCCACGCGGACCTTTCCGTCACCCTGCATCTTGGATACGGAAGGCGAAGAGCGGGGAAGGTAGGAACGGGACCGGGTTTCAACGCGAATTTCATTCGCAATTCAACAACGCCCTGGGCTGCAACCGGGTTGCGCATCGAAAAAACAGGGGAAGAATACTATTTCGCAGTCACGCAACATCAATACATCATCGATCGCCAGGGGCAAACATCCGAAGAAGAGAGCACCGCAGCGTTTCATCGCGATTTGATCCAAGTAGCGACGCTTGAAGAATTTCGCGCGAACCCGCGTTTTGCCCAGGATCCGCACGAAGAACCCACTCCCGGACTTTCGCTCTATCCCGGCTTTAAATACGACGGCTATGCCTGGGGCATGTCCATCGATCTGAACAAATGCGTGGGTTGTAACGCTTGCGTGGTCGCTTGCCAGTCTGAAAATAACATCGCGGTGGTTGGCAAGGAGCAGGTAATGCTGGGACGCGCCATGCATTGGATCCGCGTGGACACCTATTTCCGCGGAGGACTCGAAAATCCGGAAATGTATTACGAGCCCATGCCCTGCATGCAGTGCGAAAACGCGCCTTGCGAAGTCGTGTGCCCGGTTGGAGCCACAACACACAGCCCTGAAGGACTGAATGAGATGACCTATAACCGTTGCGTGGGGACTCGGTATTGCTCCAATAATTGTCCCTATAAGGTCCGCCGGTTTAATTTCTTTCTGTTTTCAGACTGGCAAACGCCCAGCCTTTACGGCGTGCGCAATCCGAACGTCACGGTGCGCAGCCGCGGCGTTATGGAAAAATGCACCTACTGCGTGCAACGAATCAATGCAGCGAAAATTCATTCGGAAGAAGCCAACCAAACCATCAAGGATGGCGAGATCGTCACCGCTTGCCAGGGAGCATGCCCGGCTGACGCCATCGTTTTTGGCAATATCAACGATCCGAACAGCCGCGTTTCCAAACTGAAAGCGCAATCGCGAAATTACAGATTGCTTGCGGAGTTAAATACCAAACCGCGCACCTCGTATTTGGCGCGCGTGCGAAATCCGAATCCGGAGATTCACGAGTAGCACATGAAACGCAAAGCTATCTACGGACTGTTAGCCGAATTCGAGACTCCCGAGCAGCTTCTCGCTGCGGCCCATCTGACTCACGATGCCGGTTACAAAAGCATCGACGCATTCACGCCCATGCCGGTGGAAGGAATGGCCGAAGCGGTTGGCTTTGGACACACCAAACTGCCCGCGGTGGTCTTCACCGGCGGACTTTTGGGCGGGCTTACCGGATTTTTTATGTGCTATTACGCAAACGTGATCAGTTTTCCGCTGAATATTGGCGGCAAGCCGTATAACAGCTGGCCTGCCTGGATACCAATTACGTTTGAGTTGACCATTCTCGGAGCTGCTCTTTGCGCAGTTTTTGGCATGTTGGCTATGAACGGGCTGCCGACGCCGTATCATCCGGTTTTTAACGTGGCCAGGTTCGCGCTGGCATCCAAAGACCGTTTTTTTCTGGTGGTGAAGGCGCGAGACAAGAAATTTGATTTGCTTAAAACGGCTGAGTTTTTGAAAACTTTGCAACCACACGGAGTGTTTGAAATTGAAGTTTGAGCTACATCGCGGTCGCGGGGTTGGCAACACCGGCGTGAGTCCGTTCATGCACTGCCTGCGAGGACTTGCTTGCCTGGGCGGCATTGCAATACTGCTCGCCGGTTGCCGGCTCGACATGCATATACAGCCGAAATATCTTCCTTACGAACCTAGCAATTTCTTCAATGACGGACGGTCCGAGCGGCCGGTCGTCCCCGGCGCCGTGGCGCGTGGACAACTCCATACCGACGAATTGCTATACACCGGTAGGGAGAACGGAGTCGTGTCAGATAAATTTCCCTTTCCCATGACCCGAGCGGATTTGGAGCGTGGACGAGAGCGCTACAACATTTACTGCACTCCCTGCCATGACTACACCGGGAACGGCCAGGGCATGATCGTGCAGCGCGGTTTTCCACCTCCGCCGTCCTTTCATCTCGACAGTTTGCGGCAGGCCCCGGCAGGACACTTTTTTGAAGTCATCACCAACGGTTTCGGATCCATGTACAGCTATGCCGCTCGCGTGGAACCTGAAGACCGCTGGCGGATAGCGGGGTATATTCGCGCACTTCAATTGAGCCAGCACGCCATCCTGCAGGATGTGCCGGAAAGTGATCGAGCGAAATTGACGGAGAATCAGACGAAGGCGCAAGGACACGCAGCGGCGCAACCATAATGACCGATCTGGAAAAATTCGAACCGAGACTCGATCGCCTGCAACTGGGCATGATCCTCACGGGAGCCTTTGCACTCTTGCTCTGCATGCTTCTTGGTTTGCGTTCTCCCGACGCGGCACAGCGAACTTTTCAGTCTTACTTGTTCTCTTATATTTTCTGGATTTCGATACCTCTTGGCTGCATGGCAATTTTGATGATGCATCATCTGACGGGCGGCTGGTGGGGCTATCCCATAAGGCGACTGCTGGAAGCAGCCACCCGAACGTTTTTGGTGATGACGGTTTTATTCATTCCGATTTTGTTCGGAATCAAATACTTATACATTTGGGCCCAATGGGCCATCGATAAACCGACTGATCCCGCGCTGCATTTCAAAGCGATGTATCTGACCAAGAATCTTTTCCTGGTGCGTTCGGTAATTTATTTTGCGATTTGGCTCACGCTCGCTTATTTCCTGAACAAATGGTCCTACGAGCAAGACCGCACCGGAAACGCACGGCTAGCCTCCGTTTTGGAGGCCTTCAGCGCCCCAGGCTTGATTCTTTGGGGAATCGCGGTCACTTATTCCGCAATCGATTGGGTGATGTCCATTGAGCCGCTGTGGTTTTCGACGATCTTCGGGATGCTGTTCATGGTAGTCGAAGCTTTGGCGGCCATGGCCTTCGTGATTTTGGTGCTGCGCCTGCTCTCGAATACCGAGCACATCAAAAAAATCGTAACAGCATCGCAATTCAATGATCTCGGAAACCTTATGCTGGCGTTCGTCATGCTGTGGGCTTACCTCTCGTTTTCCCAGTTCTTGATCATTTGGGCCGGCAACCTTAAAGACGAAATTCCGTGGTATATGACGCGCGCTTTCGGCGGCTGGGGAGCTTTGGCCGTTTTCCTGATGATCCTGCATTTCGCTGTGCCATTTCTGCTGTTGTTGCAACGCGGAGTGAAACGCCGGCTGCATATTCTTTCTGCTTTGACTGGCATGATGGTGGTCCTGACGCTAGTAGATGTCTACTGGCTGGTAGTCCCGGGGTTTTTGAACGAAAGAAACGGCCCGCACTTGCATCCATCGGACTTGTTCGCCGTAATCGGAATCGGCGGCATCTGGCTCGGAACATACTTATGGCAGCTCAAAAAAATGCCGCTTCTGCCGTTGCACGACCCCAGATTTGAAGGAGCGCTCCAGCATGAACATGGAGACTAAGCGGCCGGTCCAAATTCCGCCCGGTGCGCCAATAGATCCTGCGGAAGGATACGAGCATAGAGATGCCGACACCGGAACTCTGCTGAAGTATGGACTCGGGTTGGTGTTGGTCCTTGCCGCGGTGTTGTTGTCGATGAAGTGGATGTTTGGGTATTTCGCGAAATCGCAACCACTTGGACCGCCGGCTTCTCCATTCGAGAACGCGCGTGTTCTGCCGCCGGAACCGCGGTTGCAAGCGAAGCCTCGAGCGGATCTGCGAGATTATTGTGGCGAACAGATGCAGAAACTGGACGCCTACGGATGGGTCGACTCGGACAACGGAATCGTTCGCATCCCGATCGATCGCGCTATGGATCTGACAGTCCAACGAGGTTTGCCTGCGCGCCCAGCAAATGGCGATCAATCGAACCCTTCTACGACCGGCGACATGCTAGGGACGCAATCATCGCCGAATGGTCCGTGCGCCTACTGGATCGGCGAAGATGAGTATGAGAAAGCGCACAACCCAGAAGTAAGGTGAACAAACTTTTTAAATTTGAGAAGGCAGGTTAAGCGGTGAAGAGATTCAGAAATTTCCTAGACTCCGGATCGTCGCGGGCTTCGCTGATCGCTGCGTCGATCGCGCTGGCGCTTCTTTCAGCGCCCGCACAGGCGCAGCTACAAGCCCCGGTACAGGACATTGGCGTGCGTCCCGAGCTGTTGAAAGATGTCGGTGTCGACCAAAAACTAAATCAATCGGTTCCGTTGAATCTGACCTTCCGCGACGAGCACGGCAAACCCGTTCAACTCACTCAGTATTTCGGCCAGAAGCCCGTAATCCTATCTCTCGTGTATTACAACTGTCCGATGCTCTGCACACAAGTTCTCAACGGCCTGGAATCCAGCCTCCGGCTGATCCCCATGGACATCGGGAAACAATTCGATGTTTTGACCGTGAGCATCGATCCAACCGAGAGGCCAGTTCTAGCCGAAGCGAAACAAGCTCTTTACACCGGTCTTTACGGCCGAGCCAACGCGGCCCAGGGGTGGCATTTCCTCACTGGCGACCAACAACAAATCCGCCAACTCGCAAACGCTGTCGGTTTCCGCTACGCCTACGATCCCGGCTCAAAACAGTTCGCGCATGCCAGCGCAATCATGCTCCTGACTCCGGAAGGAAAAATCTCACGCTACTTTTATGGTATCCAGTTCTCTTCACGCGATCTTCGGCTGGGCTTAGTGGAAGCTTCCGAAGGAAAAATTGGCACGCCGGTCGATCAGATGCTGCTGTTCTGCTATCACTACGACCCGTCCACGGGAAAATACGGGTTGTTGATATCGCGTCTCATTCAAGCAGCAGGAGCTGTCACCGTGCTCGCGATCGGCAGTCTTATTTTAGTTCTGTACAGGAAAGAGCGTTACGCGTTGCCTGAACGCAGAGCGTAAGCACTCGGTACCTGGCAGGGCATCAGGAATTAGGTATGAAAAGGGAATTTGCAAATAGAACATGAGGGGCCTTCTCCAGTTCGGCTCTGTTTTCTTCTCCTTGGCAATTCAGGCGCCGCAACTCCGCCCTGAAGCAGCTTCCTCCATAGCGGAAGGGGTTGACCACCTTTACTTCGTTCTAACTTTCATTACGCTGTTTTTTACGATCGCTATCTTTTCTACAATCTTCGTCTTCATGGTGAAATATCGCAGGCGAGCCGACAATGAAATCCCCGTCGAGACGGAGGAGAACCTTCCGCTGGAGTTGGCGTGGACCATCCTTCCCACATTAATTTGCGCGGGCTTGTTTCTGTGGGCCTCGAGTTTGTATTTCGAAAATTCTCGGCCTCCTTCCGCTTCCACGGAAATTTTTGTGATCGGCAAGCAGTGGATGTGGCACATCCAGCATCCCGAAGGCCTGCGCGAAATCAACGAGCTGCACGTTCCCGTAGGCGTGCCCGTGGAGTTGACGATGACCTCCGAAGACGTCATCCACGATTTTTACATCCCCGCATTTCGCGTAAAAAAAGATGTGGTTCCGGGCCGCTATACTTCACTGTGGTTTCAGGCCACGAAAGTCGGCACGTATCATCTATTCTGCGCGCAATATTGCGGAGCCGACCACGCGGAAATGCTCGGTTGGGTTTACGTTATGTCGCCGGCAGATTATGAAACCTGGCTCTCCAGCGGCACCCCCAGCCAGACTATGGTGCAAATCGGCGAGAAAACATTCAACAAACTCGGGTGCGCGTCCTGCCATGTTTCAGAGGGCAGCGGCCGCGGTCCATCGCTCGTAGGTCTTTATGGTAAGGAAGAGGAACTAAAGACGGGCGAGAAGCGTCTGGTGGACGAAGCTTTCATTCGCCAAGCGATCCTCAATCCAAACTCGGTAGCTTTGAAAAATTATCCGCCGATCATGCCCACCTTCCGGGGACAGGTCGACGAGGAGCAAGTCTTGCAGCTCATGGCCTACGTGAAATCGCTTGGGTCGGAAGAAAGGGATTCGAACGGCAAATGAGTACGGCCACGATAGACGTCCACGAAGTACCAACCGGTTCGCGCGTTAATTATTTGAACGCGCAATACGGCGTGAAGTCCTGGCTCTTAACCACCGACCACAAACGCATTGCGCTTCTCTATCTTGCGTCCATCACTTTGATGTTTTTTGTCGGCGGCTTTTTCGCCGTCCTGATGCGCTTGCATTTGATCGAGCCGCAGGGCGCGCTGGTGCAGCCTGAAACTTACAACAAGCTGTTCACCATGCACGGCGTCATCATGGTTTTCTTTTTCCTGGTTCCGTCCATACCAGCCACGCTTGGCAATTTTCTGGTGCCCATGATGATCGGCGCCCGCGACTTGGCGTTTCCAAAACTCAATCTTCTTAGTTGGTACATTTACGTCATCGGCGCCATTTTCACTCTGTACGCCGTGATCTCGGGCGGCGTGGACACCGGCTGGACGTTCTATACACCGTATAGCAGCAGCTTCTCCCACACTTCGGTGGTCCCCACTGCGCTAGGCGTTTTTATTACCGGATTTTCTTCGATTCTCACCGGTCTGAATTTTGTGGTGACCATTCACAAAATGCGCGCGCCGGGGCTTACCTGGTTCCGTTTGCCGCTCTTCATCTGGGCCATTTACGCCACCAGTATCATTTTTATTCTTGGGACGCCGGTAATCGCCATCACGCTTTTCCTTCTGTTTCTTGAAAGGGTTCTTCACATCGGCATTTTCGATCCGGCTATTGGCGGCGACCCCATCCTCTTTCAGCATCTCTTTTGGTTTTATTCTCATCCTGCGGTTTACATCATGATTTTGCCGGGAATGGGAGTGATGAGCGAGCTCATCACTTGTTTTTCGCGCAAGCGAATCTTTGGATATAGTTTTGTGGCCTTCTCAAGCCTCGCAATTGCCATCATCAGTTTCCTGGTCTGGGGACATCACATGTTCGTCACCGGCCAGTCGATTTACGCCGGCCTGATTTTCTCCGTGCTCAGCTTTATGGTGGCCATTCCCTCCGCGGTAAAGGTTTTCAATTGGACCGCGACGCTCTATAAAGGCTCAATTTCCTACGATGCTCCCATGTTGTATGCCCTAGGTTTTATCGGTCTCTTTACCATGGGCGGCCTCACGGGCTTGTTTCTTGCTTCGCTCGCGACGGACGTGCATTTGAACGGCACCTACTTCATCGTGGCCCATTTCCATTACATTATGGTCGGCGGCGCGGTGATGGCTTATCTGGGTGGTATCCATTTCTGGTGGCCGAAAATTACCGGGCGTCTTTACCCCGATGGCTGGGCGCGTTTTGCGGCGTTGGTAATTTTTGTGGGATTTAACCTCACTTTCTTCCCGCAATTTATGCTTGGATATCTGGGCATGCCACGGCGTTACGCGGTTTACCCGTCGGAGTTTCAGGTGCTCAACGTAATGTCCTCCGCCGGCGCCTCCATTTTGGGTATCGGCTATCTGATCCCGCTCATCTACTTGATATGGTCCATGCGTTATGGACCGACGGCAGGCCCAAATCCGTGGGGAGCTAAAGGGCTGGAGTGGACCACGCCTTCTCCGCCTCCTACTGAAAATTTCGAGGAGATACCAGTGGTAACCGAAGAAGCCTACGATTACGCACACAGCACGGTGATCCGTGGCTGATATGGCGATTCACCACGCGCATCCGCCCGGGTTTGCGCACCAGTTTGAAGACATGCAGCAACAGCGCGAGGCCGGAAGCCTCGGCATGTGGGTATTTCTGCTCACCGAAATGATGTTCTTTGGCGGCCTTTTCGCCACCTACATCGTTTACCGCGCACTGTATCTGCCTTCCTTCGAAATTGGCAGCCATTTGCTGGAAGTCAGGTTCGGCGCATTGAACACCGCTGTTTTGATCGGAAGCAGCTTGACCATGGCGCTGGCCATCCATTCGGCCCAAATTGGCAAGCGCGGAGCGCAAGTCGGTTTCCTGATTACTACGATGATTTTGGGCGCAGCGTTTTTGTTCATCAAGTTTACGTTTGAATGGCGCCACGATTACGTTGAGCATCTGGTTCCCGGTTTCGGCTTCGCGATACGCCCCGAATGGGGAGCGCCCGGTGCGCACGTGCCTATGTTCTTCTGCTTTTATTTCTTTATGACTGGATTGCACGCGTTGCACATGATTATCGGGATCGGCATTCTGGCCGTGCTCACGGTCATGGCCCATCGTGGCAGGTTTACTCCGCAGTATTACAGTCCGCTCGAAGTAAGCGGTCTGTACTGGCACTTCGTGGATATTGTGTGGATCTTTCTTTTCCCGCTGCTCTACCTTATTGGAGGACGTTACTTGAGAGGTGGACACTGATGTCCGAGCACATTGTTCCAGTGAAAACCTACATCGGAATCTTTGTCGCGCTTCTTTGTCTCACGGCACTCACTACCGGCGTGGCCTACGTTGACCTCGGCGCATTTAACACCGTTGCCGCTCTTGCGATTGCCGTCGCCAAGATGCTGCTGGTAGTTCTGTTTTTTATGCACGTGAAGTATAGCGGTGGGCTGACTAAGGTGTTCATTCTGGCGGGAGTTTTATTCTTCGCCATTCTCGTTACCTTGACACTCGCCGACGAATTGACGCGCCACTGGTCTCCTACGCCCACGGGATGGGGGACCCTCGCTCCACTACTTTCACGCTTCTTTTAACAAACCATCGGTATTCTGCCCTCATGAATTAGGAAGCGCTGTTCTGCCAGAAAGCTAGTTGTGGGATGCGCCGAGAGCGTGGAGTTAAGACCGCACAGCTCGGAAGGCGATGACTGCGTTCAATCCTCCAAACGCAAAGGAGTTTGAAAGGGCCGCCTCCACTTGTTGTTTGCGGGGCTGATTTGGAATGTAGTCGAGGTCGCATTCAGGATCGCGTTCGTTGTAGTTCGCGGTGGGCGGCAGGATTCCGTGATGCAGAGCGAGCACGGTGGCGATCGCTTCGAGTGCGCCCGCGGCGCCAAGCGCATGGCCGTGCATGGATTTCGTCGAACTGACCGCGAGCTTGTCCGCATGCGCGCCGAAAACTTCCCGGATGGCGCGGCTCTCCACTGGGTCGTTCCCCGGTGTTCCGGTACCGTGGGCGTTAATGTAGCCGACTTCTTCAGGCGCCATGTTGGCAAGACGCAACGCGTCACGCATCGCGCGGGACGGTCCCTCCACTGTCGGCTGCGTCAAGTGGTGAGCATCCGAGGACATGCCGAAACCGCAAATTTCCGCGTAGATTCTGGCGCCGCGCGCCTGGGCCGATTCCATCGGTTCCAGTATCATCATCGCGCCACCCTCGCCCAGAATCATTCCGCGCCGATCTTTACTGAACGGGCGGCAGGTATCCGGGGCAATCACCCGCATGGCTTCCCATGCTTTCAGATGTCCGATCGCGAACGGCGCCTCGCTGCCCCCGGTCACCGCCAGATCCACTTCGCCATCGCGCACCAGACGAAATGCCTGGCCAATGGCATGATTCGCAGACGAGCAGGCGGTCGATACCGTGTAAGTCGGCCCTGTAATTCCAAGTTCCATGGAGATATGGCTCGCACCGGCATTGGCCATCGTCTTAGGAATCGTAAGAGGATGAACGCGTCCGCGATCCGATACGTAAAGATCCGCGAACCCAGTTTCGATAGCAGATTGTCCCCCCACTGCGGATCCGCAGACAATAGCAGCGTTATAGCGAAGAGCGGACGTTAGAGTAAGTCCGGAATCACGCATGGCTTCACGCGCTGAAATCACGGAGAACTGCGCAAAGCGATCGAGGTAAGCTTCTTTACCGCCTTCGAAGTGCTGCGTGGGGTCGAATCCGTGGACTTCAGCTCCGTTCTCCATCTTCAGGGCCACGCGCGAACGATCGACGCCCTTCAACGCTTGGATACCGCACCGTCCGTGGCTGAGCGAATCCCAGGATTCGGCGACATTCAGTCCCAAGGGAGAAATAATTCCTAGACCTGTGATGGCAACTCGGCGGGCCGCCATTCTTAGTCCGCCGGCGTGGGCGAACCCACCGTCGAATCGGGCGGCGTAGCAGCGATGATCTTCTTAATGCCGGTCACTACATCGTTGACCGTGCGTATGGATCGGACATCGTCATCGGGAATGGAAATCTTAAAAGCGTTTTCGAGCTCAAAGAGCAAGGTGAAAACGTCCAGCGAATCGATGCCCAAGTCCTGCAGATTGGTTTCCAGAGTGATCTTATCGGCTGGAATGCGCTTTACCGATGCAAGGGTAGTGATCACTTTTTCAGCGACTGCATCAGACGTCAAATTCTTCCTCCCCAGGTGCCGATGGGCTTAGGTCTTTTCCCCAACTTGTCACGTCCACCAGCTCTAAAAAACCAATTCCTATAAGAGAGCTGCTTAACTAGCCAAATTTTAGCAGGACTGCGTGTCCCTCGCCCGGAGTATTTCTTCAAGGCGCGTCTGCACAGAGTATTGGCTAACGTTTCATTGGCATTGAAGGGCTCGGCGTGGCTGCAGGCGCCGTGGCCGCTGCCGGCACCCCCGGTAGATCGAATTCTCTTTTTGCCGCGGGCGGAAGTTTCTCGATGTTGCTCAAAAAGGTCACCAATTGCCACATTTGCGTGTCATTAAGAGTCTTGTCCCACGCCGGCATCCCGCTCCAGCGTACCCCATGCTCGATGATGTAGAAATTCTGATTCTCCGGCATGTCCGGAGCATCCCTGAAGAACGTAGGTACCGGAGGATAGAACGATTTCGGGAATTGGCTGCTGGGATTCGAAGGGACGCCGTGGCAGCCAGCGCAGTGATTAATGTAAAGCTTGGTGCCGGCCAGCAAAGTCTCTTCATTGGCCATCAAGGGGTTCTTCTGGTCCGGAGCGTGACGGTCCGTTGAAGCGTCCACGGCCGCCATCGCAAATTTCTTCTCCAGCGGGGACGGTTCCTGGTCCGCCCTAAAATCTATATATCCTTGTTTGAGGGCTAGAAAAAGAGCGATACCGATTATTAGCAATGTCAGAAAAACCCCGGTAAAAAAATTCCTCATTGAACTCAACCTCCTTCCGAATAATCAATCCGACCTGACTATTTTACTTCGGCCAACCTGTTATATTTCTTCAGAACTTCGCGCAGCCTGTCATGCGGGAGCGCTTCTACAGTATGCCCTTCGGGACCGGTCATAGTTTTTGCCGCCACGAGTGCGTTTACCACCGCTTCTTCCGTGGCCTGCACCGTAGCTTCGAAAAGCGCGTCCATTTGATCATTAGGAAGCATTTGGACATCCACCAGTTTCTTTTGCTGCAGTCCTGCCCCGGGATTCGCCGTTGAGTAGGCAATGAAAATGTCGCCCGATGCGTCCCCCGAAATACTGCCGAGCCGTCCAAGCCCAAGCGTAACTCGCTTGGCCATTCGTTTCATCTGATTTGGCAATAGCGGAGCGTCGGTAGCGACCACCACGATAATTGAACCCGTATCATCGTCCCATATCGGCTTTCCCGTAATTTCGTAACCTACGGGAGTTCCGGCAATTCGCAAAAGATGCCGCGTCCCAAAATTGCACTGAACCAGCACGCCCACTGTGTATCCACCGAGTTTTTCAGAAAGCCGGCGCGAAGAAGTCCCTGTGCCGCCCTTAAATTCGAAACAAATCATTCCGGTACCGCCACCGACATTTCCTTCGGCAATCGGACCTGAGTGCGCGTCATCCATCGCAGCGAACGCGTCTTCCGGCTTCACGTGAAATCCGTTTATATCGTTCAGATATCCGTCCCAGGTCTCAGCCACCACCGGAAGCGACCACCAATCGTCCTGGGGCACGGGCATGCCATGTTTGAATTGCCAGGCGATGACGGCGTCGCGTACAACTCCCACACTGTGCGTGTTTGTGATCATCACCGGGCCATATAGAAATCCCGATTCTTCGACCCAAGTGGTGCCCGTCATTTCCCCATTGCCATTTTCCGTGAACCATCCTGCAAAAACCGGATCTACCGCCTTTTTCCCGCGCGGGAAAATAGCTGTGACACCGCTGCGCACCGGCCCGACACCTACCTGCAATTTACCTTCGCCGGAAATGAGCGTGCGATAGCCAACTTGCACTCCCTTCACATCCGTAATCGCATTCAGCGGACCCGGGGTGCCTTCAAATGCACGCCAAGTTCACGCGCGCGAGGCTGCGACGCCGCGTTCGGCGGTTGCTGCGCTCTAACCAGCACGGAGGCAACGAAAAAAATGGCGAGAGAAACAGATAATATTTTCACGGGTTTTCAGCGCCTGCGAAAGAGTCCAATTCCTGCTTAACGTGGCGCAGCAACATTGTATTTTTCATCAGTTCATCTTCGAGGATGTTGGCTTGTTCCCGCGCGCGCCTCCAATCCCCAGCCTCAGCGGCTTCCGTAAGGCCAGGCAGCTCGAGATGGGCATAGGTGTAGCGCGCTGCATAGAGAGAATGTTTGAACCACGGCCGCCCAGGAATGCCGTCGGGATTGCACCAATTGTGTTCCACTTTCATCAACTCTTGATTTATGTAAATCTCTTTAGCGCTGTTCATACCTCCGCTCGCAACCGCCCGGCTGGCACTCTGTTTCAATTCCTGTCCCGCTTGCTCGAACCCGCGGGCGTATTTCCGGAGAGAATCAAAATCGATATGCGCGGCAACATGGCTCGCATCGTCAAGTTCCCTTAAAAATTGACGGATGTGTTGTCCGTACGACTCGAAATCAAACGGAAGAATCTCAGCATTCGCCAAACGAAGCGCCACGGCGCCCCAAAGCTGCGTCATCAATGAATGGTAACGGTATCCTGGATCTCCAAAGTGATTCATCCAATAGAAATCATCGTACAAAGAATGATAGACACCGTACGGCCCCACGAAAGTCAACCCTACTGTCGGGATGCCGAGAAAATTTAAGAAGACGGTGTGATCTGACCCGCTTCCAATACGAGTATTCGCCAGCTCAAAGTCCGGCACAGGTTGCTTCCCTTTTAGTTCTACTCCCCTTGAAACTTTCCATTCGTCGTAAAGTGTCTTACCCGAGGGCGCCGGCAAAGTTCGGCTCACATCGACCAGCAGCGGCGCAAGCGAACCTACAGCATCGCCCTCAAAATTGGATCCGGAAGTCGCCTCGTCCACATTCAAATACGCCACAGCTTTCTGTTTCAGTTCATCCGCGAATTCTTCGCCCCATTCCGTGGAACCAGTCAAGGCGTACTCCTCGCCGTCCCAACTGCAAATTACCAGCGTGCGCTTCGGCCGGATCCCCTGCTTTAACATTTCGCCGAGATTTCGCGTCAGCTCCAGCATCGAAGCCGTTCCGCTCGAAGGATCGACAGCGCCATACACCCACGCGTCGCGATGATTGCCCAGAATCACCCATTGATCGGGAGCTTCACTGCCGCGGATGCGCGCTTCCGTCACGTAATACGGCTGCACGCTTGTGTCCATGTCCACCTTCAGATGAACTTGCACGCGCTTTCCGCCGAGCCGGTACTTCAGCGGCAACCTACCTTGCCAGGAATCCGGCGCCACCGGCCCGTCCATCTTTTCGAGCAGTGGTTTCGCGTCGCGCCACGATAGCGGAACTCCCATGATTTTCGGGAGAGATATCGCCTGCTCCGGAGCGATTCGTTTCGCGCCGGGAACCGACGCCCACCCGGGGGTTAAAGGATCGCCTGGCTCGAGAAAGTCATACGTAATCGCACCGCGCTGGATGTGACTCTCGGGTCCCCACGGCCCATCCGGAAAAACTTTCCCCCGCGTGTAACCATCTTCCTGCGGATCCGAATAGATTAGGATCGCCGCAGCCCCCAGCCGTTCCGCAGTGAGCGCCTTGAATCCTCGATAGCTATAAGGATTCGAATAGCGCACCAGAACAATTTTTCCTCTCACATCGATCCCGTGCGCGCGCAGGTATTCGTAATCCTCTGGATTGCCGCTGTGCGCGTACACCACGGGCGCCGTTACTTCACCGGAAGCGGAATATCCCAGGTAGGCGCCGTCCGCTTTCGAATTCTTGGTGTCAGCATCCACATCGTACGGATCTTCGCGCAGGCTCGCGCGATAGTGCCCGGGATGGACCATCTCCAGTGAAATTTCGCGCGGGCGCGAATTCAGCACATCGTATTGATGGACGGTGACGTCTTCCAGACCCTGCTCCCGCCATTGCTTCGCCACCCATTGCGCCAGTTCATTGTTGCGAGCGGAGCCAGCCGGGTGCGGCTCCGAAGTAAGATAGCGATGAAATTTTGAAATTTGTTCCGTGGAAGCCATCGAACGGAATTCCTGTTCGATGGAGATCTCCTCCGCAGCACCGCGCGCGGAGAATCCCACCATCGGGTTTGTATCGCTGGACCTAGCTAATGCCGCAATTCCTAAGGAAATACCCAATACAAACGTGGCAATCACCCAACGATAGCTTTTGCCATCAGCCGCGCGCAGAGGACCCTCCGAACCCCGCAAGGTGTGTCTTCTCCAGCGCGGCAATTGCTTTTTCAAGCCCCGCGGCCAGCATTTGTATCATGGAAGACGTGATGGTGAACGGGGGCGCCAGCAGAATGTGATCGCCGCGAAGGCCATCAACGCATCCTTGAATCGGATAGGTCATAATTCCTTCCTCCAGCAGATCGTCGTGAATTCGCGATGCGATTCGCGCGTCAGGCGGAAAAGGTTCCCGGGTCTTTGCGTCCTGCACGAACTCTATTCCCCACAGCAACCCCATACCGCGCACATCGCCCACGACCGAGAATTTTTTCAGCGGTGCAAGTGCTGCGCGCACCTCGCGTCCGGCAATATCAACCCGCGCAAACAAATTTTCGCGCTCGATGTAATCCAGCACCGCATTCCCCGCCGCCGTTGCTACGGGATGCGCGTTATAGGTAAAGCCGTGCAGAAACGTCCCCGATCCTTTGGAAATTGTTTCTGCCACATTCCCCGCGACGATCACGGCGCCCAACGGAGCATAGCCGCTCGCGATTCCCTTGCCGAACAGAATCATATCCGGCGTCGCGCCCCAATGTTCCACGGCAAACGGCTTTCCCGTCCGTCCCATGCCTGTCATCACTTCATCCGCAATCAAAAGGATTCCATGTTGCCGGCAAATCTCCGCGATTCTTTGAACGTAACCGTCCGGCGGTGGCGCCGCGCCGAGCGTGGCCCCCACAACAGGCTCAAAAATAAATGCGGCTACGTTGTCCGAGCCGTCGCGTTCCAGAATTCGGTTAAGTTCGTCCGCACACTCCACATTGCATTGCGGATAGCGAAGTCCAAATGGGCATCGGTAGCAATAGCACGGCGGAATATGCCCCCACTCCGGAAGCATGGGAGCAAATGGCTCGCGCCGCCGAACATTTCCGGAAACTGACAGCGCTCCGAGCGTGCTGCCGTGATAGCTCTGCAACCGAGAGATCACGCGAAAGCGTTTACTTTCGCCACGTTCTAGCCAATATTGGCGCGCGAGTTTCAGCGCAGTCTCGGTCGCCTCGGATCCCCCGGACGTAAAATAAACACGCCCTTGCGCACGCATTTCCTCCGGCGCAATCGCCAGAATCCGCC
>Ga0207015_1044_pt1 | contig 44539 bp, 44 predicted proteins | sample Alteio_BWMinCont_53_FD_153486 | JGI IMG/M metagenome (GOLD analysis project Ga0207015, IMG submission 153486) | Enriched cells from forest soil in Barre Woods Harvard Forest LTER site, Petersham, Massachusetts, United States -... | ecosystem: Environmental > Terrestrial > Soil > Temperate forest >...
GAAGGATTTCACGGATTGGGCGTTTCCGGCAGTCATCGGCGGAATCGTCGCGACTTCGCTCAGGCTCGCGATTTCTACGGTGAATACCTGGTATCTAGCTGTCTCGCTTGCGTGCTTGGCTGTTATATTGTTCAAGCTGCGCCCGCCCGCTTGGGCATTCATCCCGCTGAGCGGCTGCGCGATCTTCGGGCTATCCAAATTATTTTGAGAGTTCAGGTGTCGAAGGCTCGACGGACTCGGGCTCCGGGGCTTGCCCCTTGGTGACCGAGCCTCGAACTGTTTCGTTATATCGATCCCAGCTCCACCGCACTTCGAGATTGGCTGTGTTCAGAGTCTGTGACGGATCGTGGGAGTATTCCCAGCCCAACTGAACGTGGAATCGGGGGTTAAACTGAAACCCAATGACGAGGTCTGTGTCGATCAGGGGATTCGCGGGAATGATCTCGTGCGAGAGGTGCGCCGATACCGAAGTATCAATGAGATCCGTCCAGAGCATCAGCCAAGTACCGCCGAATTTCCACTCCTCGAAGCTCTGCAACGTATCTTGAAAATTGGAGAACGACGCGAGGGCGGCGGCATTGATCAGATTTCCAAAGTTGGGCGCGGGCGGATTGAAGATCGAGTAAGCGCCGTCAAACGAGATCGTCGACCGATCGCTCATTTTCCAGTCGTAATCGAGTTCGAACGTGTTCTGATAAATCAATGCGCCCGTGACGGTGGATTTTGCCTGCGGAATGGCCGCGTTAATCGCGCTCTGGGCGAAGCGATATGAAAACTTGAACGGCTCCAGCCCGAGCGTGATTTTCTGTCCGTTGGTCGAAAGGTTCTCGAAGCTGTCTTCCAAACCGTCGAGATCGACGCCGATGCTCGCGCCTTCCCAGAGATCGATTTTCACGCCTCCACCCCAGTTATCCGAGTGCTTCAGCGGACTGTTCGGATCGAATGGATTCGCCGGAGCGATGCCTGAGGTGTAATTGAAGTGAGTGTCCGCCGTTCTGTTCGAAAGATCATCGGAAGATCCCCAATGAAGTGTCGTCGCCGCACCGAACGTATAGATGCTTCCGCCCGCGGCAGAGGTGCTGCCGCTGAGATCATAGCCTGTCAGCAGATGTGGGATTTCCGCGCCGAACGCAGAGGAAAATGGGGACACCAGAAGGACCACCACCGCGAATGCGAGAGAAGGTCGTTTTTTCAAAAGAGCCATCTGACCTTTCCCACACCAGAATATTGAGTGCCGGGTGCGGCGGGGGTCAGCGGTGTCACATTGAATTCGAAGGTGAGAAGCACAGGAACGTTGACTGGAGCGAGCTCGGCGCCCATGGAGACGGTGCGGGTTCGTCCAATCGATGTTTGATTCAGAGTAAAATAGCCGAGTCCCTGATCGATGGAAGTGCTCACTGCGCTCGGAAACACCTCGGTGTAGGCAAAAAACGGTGCCAACCATTTGTACGGGTAGACGAACGCCGTTCCGCTGATCGAGACGGAGTTGGTTACGTCTTGGTAGACCTCAACATTGTTTGCGGCGTGTTTCGCCGGAAAGGAAGGGCTGTCGTTCAGTCGTCCTTCCAGTGCGATCCAATCCCAATCAACGCGACCGAAAACAGCCAAGGAAAGCAACCAGCTGTCTTGATCACCATTTTGTTCCACCGCAGTGGATTGCCAAGGGAAGCCGACACCCACATTGAAGCCGAGGTAATCGTAGGTATCACCCCAGGCACGAAACAGTCCGTCGGCTTCGACGCGGCCGTTGAGTCCACCTCCGATTCGCGGAAATGTATTATTCGGATTCGCCGGATTGCTGTCGCTGACGAGAATCGGTACCAGAAGCTGAATTGAAATCCCAGTGTCCCATCCATACTGACCTTGAAAAACTGTCGCCGTGTTGTTGCTGACAGAATTGGATGTGCCGGAGAGGGTAAACTCAGCGGAAGGTCCCTGGTAAAATGGATCCTCCCTTTGTTTCAAAGAAGGAGTGGCTGCTACGGCCGTCGTGGAAAATACGAGGGCCAAAAGAAAAACTCGCATCACTGCTTTTTCTTAACGGGCCGGCGCTTCGGAGGGAACTGCTTCTTCTCTTCTGAAGACTGCTTCAGTTGTTTGGCGCGTTGATTCTCCGCAGCTTTTCTTTGAAGCTGGCGCTGATGAGAATGCTCCACCTGTTTTGTGAGACCAGGATAGTTCTTGGAAAGTTGCGTGAGATACGTCTTTCGATTGTAAATCTTCGGGGCAGCGGGCGCCGCCATCGAGGAGTGAAGATAACTCGTGTGTCCTGCGGCGATGTCGACAGACTTCGCGGCGTTTTCCAAATCGCCTTCGGATTTCGCCATCGCGACTTTTCCGTCCAGAGTATGAACCACGGAATAGCCATCAGACTGTTGATCGACGATGAATTCAGTTCCACGAACGCCCATCGTCGCCGAGCTTGTGTGCACGAAAAATGTCGGGTGACCCGTGGAGGTCTTGTTGATGTCGAAATGGGCGGAGCCCTGTTGAATAACGACATGAGGCAGGGAACCTGCTTGGCTCGGGACATAGTTCTCAACAGAAAGATCAGCTCCGGGTGCGGCACTGACCTCGGATCCGTCTTTGAGTTTCAGGACTACGGTTTGCCCCGCCGCTGCGAGGACGTGCTCTGCCTGAGCGATGGGTGCACCCACGGCTCTTTGGACAGTCGCGCCTTGCGCATCCCTCACTGAAACGGATGATCCGGCTGGATCAGTGGATTCAATGCTCCCGATGTCTTCCGCGAATGCGGAAGTGGCGGCCAGACCCAGGACCATGAAAGCAAAAGAGGTGATTTTCATGGAACAAAGTCTAATCCAGGGATGCTAGTGAGACAAGTCGTCAAACTCCAAATAATACTGCTTGAGAGCACTCGCCTGGGCAGAACTCGGGTCCGACGGGTCGAGTGGCAGCGTATCGGTATGCGCCGGAATTTGTAAGAGGTTATAAAGCTGGTTTGCGGGCAGGGTAGGAGTTTGTGCTGGGGCGAAGTTCACACTGAGGACCTGATCGAAGTCAGGCGCCGCCGTGATCCAATGGGCCAAAAAGGTCTCACCCGGATGTCCGAAGTACAGATAGGTCAAAACCTCGGGTTTTTTTGCTGCGGGATCAAACTGGTGGAAGTAGACGATGGCCTTGATACTGACCGTGATGTCGGTCGCGATCGGAATCCCGTCTCGCTCGAAGTGCCCCCGGAACAGCGTCGCGTGAAACGATTTCAAGTTCTGAATTTCGTCTGGCAGAGAGAATTTCTCGAGCGGTTCGAGCGTGTAGAGGGTTTGATCAGGATTCATTTTCTGATCATTGAGGTATGTCTGCTGGGCCGAGTCCTGCAGCTCAGCCTCGACGATGACTTGGTAATCATGAGGAGAGTGAAACATCGGAAGATGCGAAAGATAGATCGTGCTCTTCCCGAAAACGAGCATCCCGTGAATCGCGGGACGATCCGCCGCATAGGCAGTAGGTGTCAGCATGGCCGCCAAGAAAACCGATACAACGAATACTTTCATAATCTTCTTCTCCGTGAGGAGGAGGACTACCCGGTCCTGGCGGAATAGTAAAATTAATCATTTTACTATTCACATGAAAATAATTAATAGCTTGCAGCTCGCCGCCGGACGAAGCGGCCCAGTTTGACGGCACGATTGATGCGTCAAAACAGATAATGGAAATAGAGCGATTAAGCGATAGTGAGCGGAATGACGAGCAGGCATTTCCAAAACTGAGCGACGAACAGATCAATTCGATTCGCGCATTCGGAAAAGAAGTGGAGCTGCCGGCGGAGACTTGCCTTTTTAAACGAGGAGACAAGAATACCGACTTTTTTGTAGTACTTCGGGGAGCTATCGGTATCTTCTCGACCAACTGCCACGGAGGGAAGCAGCTCCTTGTGACTCATGAGCCACGGAGCTTTACGGGTGAATTGAGTTTCTTCAATAACCAAAAGATCTTTGCTGACGGGTATACGTCGACTCCGAGTCGTCTCCTTCGGGTCCATTGGCGGGACTTTAGACGGATGCTCATGGTGGAATCTGATCTTGCGACTCTGATTCTCCGTGCTTTCATTCGCAGGCGTCTGGCCCTGATTGATCACAGTATCTTCGGTGTTTTTCTGATCGGCCCCGCCGAACTTCCAGACACTTTGAGAATTCATCAATTCCTGATTCGGGTGGGGTTTCCTCATACTTGGGTGCGCCCTGAAGACAAGGGCGACGACGGACGGCCGATTCTGGAGATTCTTTCATTACAGCTTTCGGATCTTCCGGTGGTTCGGGTATCCGAAGGGCGATTATTGAAAAATCCAAGTCTGACTGAACTCGCATCGGAGCTCGGCTTTCTCGAGGAGTTTACCGAGGAGCGAACCTTCGACGTCGCCGTCGTCGGAGCAGGGCCAGCGGGACTCGCGGCGGCGGTCGGTGCCGCGTCTGAGGGGCTCGATACGATCGTCTTCGAGGCAGGGGCTCCCGGTGGCCAGGCGGGGACGAGTTCTCGAATCGAAAACTATCTCGGGTTTCCACACGGGATTTCCGGGCAGGAACTTGCCTCTCTGGCGCAAATCCAAGCCGAGAAGTTTGGCGCGCGTTTCGCGGTGGCAACGCCAGTCGCCGTTGTCAGAAGAAACAAGAATCAGGAGTTTGAGATTACCCTCAGTGACGGCAAAATCGTGCGCTCGCGCACGATGATCGTAGCCTCCGGAGCTACGTATCGAAAATTGGATGTACCTGGTTATCAACGGTTTGAGGGAAGAGGAATCCACTATGCTGCAACTCCCATGGAGGCGCAGCTTTGTAAGGGAGAAGAAGTCGTTGTCGTGGGGGGAGGAAACTCAGCCGGGCAGGCGGCCGTCTACCTCAGTCAAACGGTTACCAAAGTTCACATGCTTGTGAGGAGTCGGTCTCTTTCGAGCACTATGTCGAATTACTTGATTCAGCGAATACAGGCCTCTCCAAAAATCCAAGTCTATTATGAAACAGAGGTCACGACCCTCTCAGGCCAGCGGATTCTCGAGCAAGTCGAATGGACCTGTACATCCACGCGCCAGTGTTCAAAAAAACCTGTCCGGACCCTGTTCGTGATGATTGGAGCCAATCCGAATACGGACTGGCTCAAGGGATGTATCACTTTGAATGAAAAAGGCTTCGTGGTCACGGGAAAGACGAAGGCCGGGAATCCCTATGAGACGGAGGAACCCGGACTTTTCGCGGTGGGCGACGTCCGTGCGGACTCCGTCAAACGAGTGGCGTCCGCGGTCGGAGAAGGAGCGGTGGTCATCTCGTGGATCCATCCGTATCTGGCCGAATTTCGCGCAAAACGAGAGGGCGAAAGTCGCGCGGCCTAGGGAATAATGTTAAGTATGAGAAATGCGGCATTCGCCCATTATCGCTCTTATTCTTTGCTCTTTCGTACTGACGCAACAATCCCATGCGTACACCATAATCATCGATCCCTCCATTGCTACTGCATCGGCCGTAGCGCCGAGTGCTATTATTGAGAATGACCTCAAGGCCCATACGTGGAGTATTCATCCGACGTTGGGTTATTTTTCTGGCACTTCAACTGTGGATGGTGAGGAATCTACCGCTTCGAGCCATGGAATCGCGGGAACGGGCGAAGCGGTTTACTCTCTGAGTGATCACATTGGGATCAATTTTTCCTTCATGGGTTATAACGGCAGCGGCACCTTCACGCCGGGGGCTAACGAAGTGCCTGGGGGATCGACGGGTTCTTCCAGTGTCAGTGGATGGTTGTTTGGGGCGGCCCTTGTTCTTGATCCGTTTAGTGGAGACGGTTTTCGAATGCCTTTCTTTTTCGGACTCAATTACGAGGCGCTGAAGAGCTCAACGCCCACGTCGCCCATCGTAACTTCGTTGTCACTCAATTCGCCGGGTTACACACTTGGGTTCTCGCCCCGATTCAACATCGGATTTTTGCGATTCGAGCCGTTCATGGTGACAACCACTCCGACCAGCAAAGGCAATGTGACGTGCGGACCCAATGTCAGCGGGGGGCCTTGTGGTGCCCAGAACATTCAGATCGTCCCCGTGTTCGGAGTGAACGTCGTCTACCTGCCGTGGAAACTCGCATTCTTTTTCAATCTGTCGTCGCTTCTCTTAGGGACCGGCGTGTCGTTCTATTCTTTCGGGCCACAGTGGACGTTTTAAGCCCTAATTTGGTATGGTCCCGGAATGTCGATCTCTAGCGCCTGGGAAGTGTTCATGCTTTTCCTGATCCCGATCGGGGGCGGCATTCCCGCGGGCGTTCTGCTGGCGAGCAAGCGAGGCATCGGGTGGGCAGTGATGCTCATCCTCTATTTTTTTTCGGACGTGGTTCTCGCCCTCGTTTTCGAGCCCCTGATGCTGCTCGTGATTAGGGCTGGTAAACATTCCGCATTTTTCGCTCGCTTCAATGATGTCATGAAAAAATCGACGGCGAAAACGATTTCGAATTATGGCACTCGACTGCGCCCGCACACGCTGGTCGCGATTTCGTTCGGGGTCGACCCCATGACGGGGAGAGCGGCGACCGTAGCGGCAGGCCACGGGTTCGTGGCGGGATGGATGTTGGCGATTTTTGGAGACATGCTTTTTTTCGCTCTCCTGATGGCTTCGACGCTCTGGCTACATAGTGTTCTAGGAGATGGAACCGTGGCGACGGTAGTGATCTTAGTCGTGATGATGGTCGTTCCGTATCTGGTGAGACGAATTCGCGAAGCGTTCTCGGCTAAACCCGCGCAGTCATGATCGCCACGCAAGGCTTCTTGATCACGACCATTGAGGTACCTCCCTTAGTCCGGGAGAAACTTCTGGAGCGCAATTGGCCGGGGCTCGATCAGGCAATTGCCCGGGAAACTCTGCCGGGCGGGGTGATTTTCAGCAAACTTCAAAACTATGCGAAATTTTCGCAGATCGAATTTATCATCTCCATTCGTTCTTCTTTCGAAGAGCCTGACGAAGACGGAATCTGGCATGATGACGGATCACGCGTTCTGGCCTTTTCGCTCTCTCTGACACTGAATCCATCTGAAATCGAGGGAGGTTGTCTCGAGATCCGAAGGCGGGGAGAGGACTTTCCAAAAACTGAGACTCTCCCGACGCCACCGTACGGATCGATGATCGTCTTTGCTACGGGCCATCTCGGTTTTGAGCACAAGATCAATCGCGTGATTCGAGGAGAACGGATCATCATCGCGGGATGGTGTACTTAAAATTCCCTTAAAATTCGGCGTTTCGTCGACTGTCTAAATCTTGGGCAGTTTTTACGGATAAAATCTCATCATTTCGACTAGTTCTCGTTGGCACATCGCGTGCTTTATCCATCCCCAGAGAGAGATGAGGTACACGTGAATAAGAAGAATAGTTTTTTGGTCCTTTCCGCCCTTTTGGCTACTGGCATGTCTGCAAACGCGAATGCATTTCCGATCGGAAGGCCTTTCCCGCTTCCGCTTCCGATTATTCCTCGTCCGGTCGCGCTTCCGATTTATCAAGCCTCCAGCATTGAGCTAGAGCCTCTCGCGACTCAAAAAGATGTTCTTTATCTCGGAACGACTCCATTGATTGATGCCCAAGGAAATTGGGTCGGCTCCGTAAAAGGTTTGGCTGGCGCAGCCGGTCCGCAAGGTCCCGCTGGCGCGCAAGGTCTTCAAGGCGCGACGGGTCCGCAAGGTCCCGCTGGCGCACAAGGTGCTCAAGGTGCGGTGGGTCCGCAAGGTTTGTCGGGTCCTAACGGCGCTCCTGGATTGAACGGTGCCGTCGGCGCCGCCGGTCCTGCAGGCCCTCAGGGTGCGACAGGCCCTCAAGGCGCTCAAGGTGCAACCGGTCCCGCCGGCCCGCAAGGTCCTCAAGGCGTCGCCGGAAATAATGGAAATGACGGCGCACAAGGCCTAGCTGGAGCGATGGGCGATGCTGGTCCGCAAGGTCCCGCAGGTGCTGACGGAAGTACGCTTCTCGCGAGTGTGCAAGCCCAAGTCGCAGCACTTCAGGCGCAGATCGCTGCAGCTCCGAGTCTGGCTCAACTTTATCCCGTTACGATCTCGTTGCATCCGACGATCCAAGTGGATTACCCAGACCAAGCTTGGGAAGTCGATCCTGATACGAACCCGACGGACGTGACGTTCACGTGCCAGTCGAATCACGTCATGCTCAAGGGCGTGGTCAACGCAGTTATTCTGATGCCAGGTGAAATTTACGGCACCCTCGATTCTACGAACTCTTTCTCGCGTCAGATCTCGGTCGTTGGACAGAGCCTCTCGCTGAGTTCTGCCCTCGAAGGAAGTAAATGGGCACTCATGAGACAGGAGGGCGGCTATAATGCGGGAATCGCCGGTGCCTTCGAAAGCTATGTCAATTCGTTCGCCCCGACGGCCATCCTCAATAGCGACGGAACCGTGAATGGATTGAAGTTCCACATAGACTGGACCCCGGTGGCGAATGCCTCCAACGCTGGACTTTATCGCATCTCGTATATGGAGTACACCGACCTGGCCCTTTCGGCGATGTGCCAAGCCCGCTAACGTGAACTGAAAGAAAAGGAGTATTTATGAATAGAAAATCTTTCAGTCTCTACGCGCTAGGGATTTTGGTGATGACGATGGCTGGCGCTTCGCAAGCCTCGGCAATTGAACCGATCATTCCGAGACTTCCACCGGATCCGATTTACCCGACTGTGAATCTGGGAGTCGCGCACGCTGAAGAATTCATCGTGACCGGCACTTACCACAAAGACGTTCTCATGTTGGGAAGCAAGGTTCTCATCGACCAAAACGGAAATTGGGTAGGCCCGAGTCTAAAAGCAGGTCCCGCTGGACCCGCTGGTGTCGTCGGAACTGTAGGTGTCGTCGGTAATGTCGGTCCTCAAGGCCCAACTGGTGCTGTAGGTCCCGCTGGTCCGATCGGTGCTCCCGGTTTAGCAGGTGCTTCCGGATTCAACGGCGCAAATGGTGCTCAAGGCCCGCAAGGTCCTCAAGGTGCTGTCGGAGCTGCAGGTCCACAAGGTCCCGTCGGAGCGATGGGTCCTGCGGGTCCCGCTGGCCCTGCCGGTCCTGCTGGTACTGATGGAAATGTCGGTCAAGCTGGCCCGCAAGGACCCCAAGGTCCTCAAGGCGCACAAGGTCCGACTGGAAACGTCGATGCAGCCGCGCTTGCTGCAGTCACTGCTCAAGTTCAGCAACTGACAGCGACGATGAATTCCAACGTCTTGTTTTTCTGATTTCGTAGTTCGTAATTTAAGAAGGGCTCGGCATGTTGCCGGGCCCTTTTTTTTAAAACGGACCCGGCGCGCAGCTGTATTCGGCAGTCGCGTAAACGTAGTCGGAGGGGATGTGGTACTGAGGCCCACCCCAGACGCAGTTGTTAAAAGAATAAGAAAAATCCGTCTTCCGAACGAACTTGAGCTTCACGGGACTGCAGAACTCCGAGGCCTGTTCGTCCGCGCTGGCTTCCGCATCCGTAGCCGAAGGAGGCTGAAAGCTATCGCAGCTCGCAAGTGGCGCGCCGCTTGTGTGCGCGAACCCGGTGAATTCGTTGGCCAGAGCTTGAGTCGCGATCAATCCGAGAGACATCATCAAAATCGAGATTTTCATAATGATCAAGTTCGCACACGGGGCCTATTTAGAAAAATTTATAAGGCCGATGCCTGTGATTGCCTGGATTTATGGATTCCGGCAGAATGAAGGGCATGAATAGCCTCGAACGTTTTGCATCCTCGGTGACCGCCTGGGCCGAACGATGGTTTCCCGATTCGTACATCTTCGCCGTGTTGGCAGTCGTGGTAGTCGCGCTCGCGGCGTTATTCGCGGGAGTTGCGCCCAGAGCCATCGCGAGCTCATTCGGCGAAGGTTATTGGAGTCTGATTCCCTTCACGATGCAAATGGCGATGGTCGTGATTTCCGGCTACGTCGCCGCGTCATCTCCGCCCGCACGAAAGTTGATTCAGTGGCTAACGAAACTTCCGAAGACAGAGCGGGGAGCGGTGGCCTATATTGCGCTGTTCACGATCCTGGCTTCTCTTCTGAATTGGGCTTTCAGCCTCGTGTTTGGCGGTCTCTACGTTCGAGCGTTGGCCCGGAGAAAAGATATCCGGATGGATTATCGCGCGGCGGGTGCTGCGGGCTACTTGGGATTAGGAGCGACCTGGGCTCTCGGTCTGAGCTCTTCGGCAGCTCAGCTGCAGGCGAACGTCGACAGTATTCCGAAATCACTTTTGCCCATCACGGGCGTGATTCCTTTCAGTGAGACCATCTTTCTGCCGCAGTCGTTACTCATGTTATTCGTGCTCACCGTAGTTTCCGTAACGGTTGCTTATTTTTCTGCGCCCACGCGGGCTCGAGCGGTGACGGCTTCGGATCTGGGCATCGACCTGACCTCCGACGAAAAGGACACGGTTGAAAAGCCCAAACAGCCCAGCGAATGGCTCGAATATTCTCCTGTGCTGACGATTTTCATCGTCGCTCTCGGGATCGGGTGGCTAGCTCTCGAGTTTTTCGGAAAAGATCCCCTGATCGCGATCTCGAATCTCAATACTTACAACTTCCTGTTTTTGATCCTGGGAATGGCTTTATCGTGGCGACCCAAAAGGTTTTTGAATTCCGTCAGCAAGGCCGTTCCGTCCGTCGCCGGGATTCTCATTCAGTTTCCGATCTACGGAAGCATTGCTTACATCCTCACTAAGGCGCCGATGGCGAACGGGCTCACGCTCTCGCATGAGATTTCTGATTTTTTTGTATCCATCTCCCGGCACGATACCTATTCGGCACTCATGGGTGTGTATTCGGCGGTGCTTGGGTTTTTTATTCCATCGGGTGGAGGAAAGTGGATCATCGAAGCGCCCTACCTCATGCAAGCCGCGAATCAATTGAAGGTCCATCTGGGATGGACGGTGATGGTCTACAACGCCGCCGAGGCTCTCCCCAATTTGATCAATCCATTTTTCATGATGGCGCTCATTGGCGTGCTCGGATTGAAAGCGCGCGACATCGTCGGTTACACCGTCACTCAGCTGGTGGTCCATGCGCCGCTTGTGATTTTTATGCTCTGGGCTCTCGGAGAGACGCTTGCTTATCATCCGCCAGTGATGCCGTAGTTCTTGCAACTCTGCAGGGTATGGAAAACTCTAAAGACAACCAGCGGGTCGTGCGACGTTATTATGATGCGTATAACTTGAAGGACGAAAAGATCTTCGATGAAGTGATCTCCAATGACTATATCGATTACGGACATCAGCCGCCAGGCCGCGGCCTTTCGGGAGCCATGGACGATTATCGTGAGTTCACCGGAGGGTTCAAGGACGCCCGTTTCAACATCGACGATTTAGTCGTCGCCGGCGATCGTGTCGTTGCTCGATGGACGTGCACTGGGACTCACACGGGTGATTTCATCGGCATTCCTGCGACCGGAAAGAAGATGAGTGTTCTCGGAATCAGTATGTACCGCCTTCGGGACGGCAAGATTGTCGAGACTCGCAATTCGGCCGACGTTTTCGGAATGCTCGTACAGCTGGGCGTGGTTTCTCCTCCTGGCATGAAGGCGGATAAGGCAGCCTAAGGTGATTCGATCTGGTAGGAGCCGGGCGCTTCTATTTCGCGAACGAAAGATTCGCCCGGTTTTTCTCCAGGCAAAATTACTTTTGCATGAATGCCAGCAGGAAGCGTCAGATTGACTCGGAGACCTTTGTCCTTCTTTTCCACTTTGACGCTGAGAATCCCATGAGGGGTCGGTACGGATCCGGATGCCCATTGCAGGTCTTCCAGATGAGGACTGATCTCGACTGATTTGAAGCCACCGGTTTTCGGTCTGATTCCCAAAACGTTTTCAGTGAGCCATGCGGTAGGGCCTGCGGACCAACCGTGTGCGAGACTCACGAACGTGCCTTCGCCGTCGTCGGCTTTCAAATGGTCGTGAAAATGTTCTTTGGGCCAGCTCGGGTCGTAGGCCTCCCAGAACGTGGTAGCTCCCAAATCAAGCATCCCGCCCCAGTAACTTCGGATCACTTCCAAAGCGCCGTCATAATGACCCAACTCTGCCATGGCCTCCAAAACATAATAGTTGTAGTAAGGCGTCGCGATCGCTTTCCAAGCGGGGCTGGAAGGTTGAAGAATCTTTTCGTAAATATTTTCTCCATCTGATCCCGACGGAGTTCCAGACAGCACCGCCATCGCGTTCACCTGGCGATAAGGGCCGAAGGTGTTGGATGCCTGATCGAAAAATATCTTATGGCCTGAGGCTTTCAGGTTTTCCGCCAGCGCTTGGTAATACTGGGTCTTTTCGCTGTCACCCAGCTCCTGAAACATGAACACGGCGTCGTTGACCGCTTTCAAGAGCGTGAAATGGATGTCCTCTCGATTTTGAGGAGAGTCATCTTCGAGACCCGGAGCCCAATCGACGAAATCGTCCGCCTTATGAAGGTTCGCAAAAACACCTCGATCATCCAGATCCTTCTGCAAATACTCCAGCATCGAGATCAAATTACTTTTCTGAGAAGAGAGGTAACCGAGGTCGCCTTGATGGCGGTGAAAATCCGCAAGGGCTGAAATCCAAGCGCAAGAATATCCGGAGAAGCCGTTCACATGCTTTTGCGGAGGCTCGCCCGGCGCACTGGTCCCTTGTGCGGCTGTCCTCAAATCAGTCAGAGATTTCTCCATGAGAAACGTATCGCCGAAAACATCGTCGATCACTTTTCCAGAAACACCAATATCGCCCATCCATTCGCCGCGGTCCCTTTTGGGTCCGTCCAGGACCCCGAACTGCATGCAAAGGTGAGCCGTGTAGGCTCCCGTGTACCAAATTTTCGTCAACCGTGGGTCCGAGCACTCGAAACTTCCTCCGTATTCCACGGGGTAAAAATCGTGATCGATGTCCATTTCGGTATAGGTCTTCACGTTGGCCATTCCCTGAATGACGGGAAACGAAATCTTGGCGTATCGGAACGCGGTATAGTCCGTACTGGATGTTCCACCTTTCGTCGTGACGATTTTTTGCCCGTCGTGGTACGGCGAATTGAGTTCTTCCAGTGATTCTCCCACGGCGATATCGGCGACGGACATCTGGTCCGATTTCAAAACCAGGCGCCCACCGATCTCTTTTCCAAAATCCAGAATCACGAACGGGGCTTGACCCTCCGAAAGCTTCGACGAGTCGACGGTGATGGAGTCTGTTCCTGAAACGACTCCGTGGGCTTCGATATGAATCGGCTTGAGCGTCAGATGTCGAATGTAATCGGGCGATTCCGGAAAGTAATCCGGCCAGGCATTGAGGATGTCGTCATCATCGTCGATAAATTTCGTCAAACTCGGAGACCCCAACTCCTCGGCAGCGGTCCATTCTTTTCCGTTCTGAACTTGCCAAGAACTGTCAGTCCACGAAATGAACTGGCTCGTAGTTTGGATGCGAGCGATCAACCCGCCTTTGACCCATTTTTTATCGCTGGTTGCGAGCCAAGAACTGTCCGCCTTGGTGTATTTGAAGCTTCGCACTCGAACGGCGATGACGTTACGGCCCGGTTTGAGGTAGCGCCCGATGTTGTACATGTGGGTTTGCTTCCAGCCGAACTTGTTGTTTTTCCCTCTGAAGGGGCTTGATCCGATTTTCTTGCCGTTCACTTTCAGGTCAAATGACTTGCACGCCGTAATGAAAATGAAGGTATTTTGATCGGGAGCCGCGATGTCGATTTCCTTTTTGAAAATCGTGGATTTTCCACCGCCTCGATCGCTGGGAATCCCGAGCCATAAAGGTTGAGCCGGATAGATGAGCGGCGCGGGCACGTCTTTCAGCATGAAGGTGGGATCGACGGAAGGCCCCGAGTCCTGGGTGGGCTCGCCCGAAGCAGGACTCCGCATCTTCTTCGTCGCGGTCATCGAACATCCGGTAGCGAGTGTCAGGCAGAGAGCCGCGAGCAGGGGTTTCTTTATGGGCGATATCACCTCTGTAAGTTTGCCATGCGCGGGCAAGCTACTCAACGGCGAGAAATTGACGCTCTAGAAATGGCTTACATTCGCGGAATGGCCAGGCATTCCATGATCTCGATGGAGTCTCCGGGGAAAAGCGTGAAATGCGGATGCTCCAGAAAAAGTTTTGCGGCAGCTTCGTGTGATTCCGCCTGAACTACGGTAAATGCGCAGATCTCATTCGAGAAATCCGAGATGCCCTTGGGGCCGACTTTTTTGGTCGTGCCTAGCGGTGCGCCGCCATCGATGATCGATTTCTTGTTCTTCTCGACCCAAGCGTGCCAACCGGCCATCCCAGCTTGTTCCCGTTCATTTCTCGTTTTTTCGTCGAGTGCTTCCCATTTTGCAGATGAAGCTTCCGTTCCAATAAAGACCGCCAAGAATTTTTTCATATTTAACCTCTTAAGGTGTTTATTACATACGCTGACTGTTTGATCCAGCCTAGGTCCTGCGGGCCAAACTACGATCTTCGGGCGGTCGGCCCACTTTAACTAGTTGATATTATTTAACTAATCCTGCCTGCGGAAAAGTTGCGTGGAGGACGAACTCGTAGTAAATTGACGCAGCGCATGATAACGGAAGCTCAATCAAATTTGCAAACTCGTACCGCCGGGGGAGAGGCTTTTTTTCAAAAGATCCTTTCACATCCGCTCGGCGAGACGTCGCTTGCAGGCTACCTCCATCAGATGGAGCTTACGGGAGCTCGTTGGATTCTTGAGCTTCCGATTGAGACCTGGACCAAGAAGATCCATCACCACGCCAAAGAAGAAATGAAGCATTCCGAAATCATGCATGCAGAGGCCACTCGCCTTCGCAATCGCCTGGAGCCGTCTCAGACGCAAGGCATGAACGATGCGGGCGATGCGATATTCGAAGCGACCCAGAAATACATGGATGCGATTTTTAAGGGATGTTTGAAGACGGTCGTTCAATATCCCTCCATCAAGGGAGATCAGAAGAGACTCGCCAATTATTACTTACTCTCGCTCCTACTCGAGCGTCGAATGATGAAGACTTACCCTCATGTCGTTCAACTGGCATCGACGCGGCATTTTATCGATGCCGCGAAAAAGATCATTTCGGACGAGCGCGACCATCTCAAAGAAATTATCGCCGGAGTCGAAGAGTTTGTTCTCCCTCACGGAGTTGATTTAGATCGCGTCTATGCATTTGAGGAGGTCGCGTATCTGGAATTCCAGGCGAGCTATTTGGGCGCGCTATGAAGACTGCGCTCTTATTTCCAGGTTTGGACGCGCTCTTTGTCTCCTCCAAACTTCAAAGATGGATAGAGGTCCCGGAGGTTCGGGCATCCCTTTCGGAAACGAATCGCTTTCTTTCGCTGCTCACGGGTCAAACCGAGAATCTTGAGAGCCTGGTTACCGCTTCGTCCCGGCCTCATCTTGAGGATTTTGATCGCACGACGATCGCATTGGCCGGGATTCAGATCGGTATCGCTCGAGCAGTTCAGAAAATAGAATCCTGGGATGTCGTCATTGGCTGCAGTCACGGCGATATCGCCAGGTCCGTGGTCTGCGGCGTTCTTCGACTTCAAGACGCGGTCGAGATCATCTGGACCTTTGCGCGGTTGAGAAAGGACTGCCCTCCTGGAAGAACAGCCAACGTCCGAACTGTCGATGCTTCGCCTCTGCAAAAATCGCAAATCGATTGGCTCAGCGCTCAAGGGGCGACTCTGAGCCAGTGGTCGACTCATCACGCGACCATTGCGGCCACGCAAGACGTGATTGATCGAGTTTTGCCGGCGTGCCGGGAGCGGGGCTTGAAGGTCAAACCGATTTTCCCGTTCGCGGTGCATTCGCCGGCGATGAGTTCGCTTGCGGATCATTTTACCACTCTCTCGCCAAAATGGGAGCTCAGTGAGCCTCAATGGCCGATCTTCTCGAGCGTTTACTCCAAATTTCTTTTGAATGCGGATGAAATCAGGAATGAGGCGATCGCAGGAGCGGTGAGCCCGATTCCGTGGATTCAGTCGCTTGCGTCGCTTTGCGATGAACATGGCGTGAAAAGATTTCTGAACGTCGGGCCGAGCAACGCGTTGACGGGTTGGACGTTTAACAGCCTGGCGACTGAAGGAGTCACCGTGCAGGATGCTTGGGATATTCTGTCGCTATGCTGAGCGCGCTATTGAAGCCATATATGGCCGGACATGCGAAGAAGGTCCGGTCTTCGATGCGTGATCCGCTCGCAGCGCAGACAGCGGTTTTCGGGCGTTTGCGAAATCTACTTCGTGGAAGCGAGCTCGCGACTCAGAGCGGTTTTGACCGATGCACCCGGCTCGAGGACTTCCGGATGCTGCCGATCTCAGACAACGAGAGCCTCCAAACTCCTTTCAAAAGGGCTTTCTCAGACGGAGATCGGGCAAGAAGCATCTTCGGACGCTCTCGAATCGTGGCGTTTGGGCGTACGAGCGGGACTTTGGGCGAGCCCAAAGATATTCCGTTGAACCAGGACTATTTCAAGTCGTTTGATCGTTCACTCCTGCGGATGATCGCGTGTCAGCTCCATTCCACAGGGGAATGGAAATATGCGCTCACGGGACGGCGGATCTTACTGGGCTCACGTCCGACGGTGGGGAATTCGCCGACGGGTCTTCCCATCGCTGATATTTCGGGGCTCCTCCTCACTCGGAGCTCACGGTTCGCAAGACAGCTTTACATCCCGAAACATGAAGATCACTGGACGAGCGACTGGCCGATCAAGGCGGAACGGATTTTGGAGCAGGCCTATGGGAAAAGGGTAGTTTCAATCACTGGGATTCCAGCCTTGGCTTTGGACTTCGCAAAAAGAGCTCAAATAAAATACGGCATCGGTCATTTGACCGAGCTTTGGCCTGATTTAGTTCTCTACGTTTATGGCGGGATGCACCTTTCCCAAGATCAGAGAAACGAGCTCGCCCGAGCTTGGTACGGTGATCAGCGAAAACTTCACACCGTGGAAACTTATTTTGCCACGGAAGGAGCGCTTGGCTTTTCGATCGACCCTCATTCGGAAGGCCTGGCGCTCAATACTCTGGAAAATCTATTCCTGTTTCTTTCGGACGAACCCCAAGAACTCCCTGTTTTTGCCCACGAGCTTCAAGTCGGGAAAACTTATTCCGTTCTGATGACTACTGCTGGGGGATTGATCAATTACCGCATTGGAGATCGAATCAAAGTCCTGTCGGTGAATCCACTTCTCATCGGGGTCGTCGGAAGAGAAAAAGAAGTTCTCTCAATGACCGGAGAGAAAGTTACTTTGGAGCAAATTGATCTCGCTTTGGAAGCGGCTGGACTGTCGGGCGAATTCTTCGGATTTGATCGTCCAATAGTCTGGATCGAGTCAGGGGCGAAGCCTCATTTGGTCTGGGGTTTTCCCGCTTCCATGGAACAGCTCGATCCTCTGGGTTTGTCCGGGAGGCTGGACGAAGCGCTTTGTCGATTCAACGTCCTTTACGCGGAGGCGCTCGTCAACGAGAAGGTCATTGAGCGATCCAAACTTGTGTTCTTGCCGGTGAAAGTATTTTCCGACTACCGAAATTCAAGACTCGGAGCAGGCCAGGCCAAGCCGAAACGGATTTTCAATTCGCGTCTCGATTTTGAGACGGCGTATGGATGCTTGAAGCCCGCGCCATGAGTGGACCGCTTAGTCGAATTTTGAAAGCACCGCGGGGCTCAAAGGGCGGTTCATTCGGAATACTTTCGATTTTCCAGCGATACTGAGTGTAGAGCATCTGCAAGATCGTGCTGATTTCGGCCCAGGCGAGGCGGCCACCGATACAGGAGCGGGGACCTGCGCCGAAGGGAAGGTACGCGTACTTCGGCACTCCGATCGGAGAGAGCGGTTGACCGCTGAATCGTTCAGGGTCAAAGGAGTCGGGATTTTTCCAGAACCGTGGATTGCGATGAAGCAGAAACGGAGAGAAGAGGAGCCTCGAGCCACGAGGGATACGAACGCCGCCTAAAGAAGTCTCCAGATCCGCGAATCGCTCAAAAGCCCAACCCGCCGGGTAGAGGCGTAAGGTCTCGCTGATGACTTGTGAAAGGGTGTCGTCGCTTTTTGTCAATTTGCTTTGGAAATCAGGATGATCGTCCAAGAGTTTCATCGTCCAGCACAGTGTGTTGGTCACGCTTTCGGTTGAAGCGAACAGGATGGAGAGAATTTCGTCGATCGGCTGATCGGCGCCGGATGCGATGCATTTTTCGGCCAATTCCCGAAGAGCGCGGCGCGCGCGTTTGACCCGACCGTTGATCGGGAGGGGGATCCACTCCGCGAGGTCGAGCCCGATCATGTGGCGGTTCATCCCATCGTTCTGTAGAATTAAGATCGCTTGCGAGAATTTCTCGGCTTCATCAAAGCTCGGCACGTAACGAAACAACGTCGAGCAAGTGATTCGCGTCGAAAGCATCAAAAGCTCAAGGCTGATCTCAAACGGTTCTCCGGAGAATTTTGACTTCCAGCGATCCAAGCTTTCCTGCACGCGAGTGGGGATGATCCGGGCGTGCGACTCCAGGGAGTCTTGGTTAAAAAGAGGCTGAAGGGTTTTTCGGCTCTTTCTCCAGTTCTCGCCGCGATTCGTGAGAATGCCGTTCCCGATCAGACGCGCCAATCCGCGTGAGACGCCGCCTTTGATGATCAGGGCCTCATTTTTTTCGACCAACGCTTCCCGAATGAGATCGGGATCATTCACGAGATAAAAACTCGATGTGAAAATACCGATTCGCGCGAAATCCCCGCAATCTGCTGAAACACCGGAGAGAAAGGAGATCGGATCTCTCTTGAGGAGAAAATAGCTCTGCAGCGGATACTTCTCACGGTGTGTGTTCAGGACGGCAGCCATATTGGATTTCCCGTCCTACTTCACGAGCTGCACGATCTGCGAAGTGTAAACTTCAGTCCAGAAGAGTGACTGCGCGTTCAGCGCGAGCGACGGAACGTAGTCATTGACCGTCGCGAGCGTTGCAGCGGGACCGCAAGCTCCGGAGCCGATCAAGAGACACATCCGGATCGTACTCAACCCCGGGGAACTCGCGTTCAAGACGTCCACCCAGTAAATCGCCTTCGAATCGGAGATAATTGAGCTTGCTCCAGTTTCCGAGGAAGTGACCACCGTGGGCGATGCGGAAGTGTTTCCGATGGAAACCATCTCGACATCATTGTTTAGATTGTCGGTCCAATAGACGTATCCGGACGTCGCGGTGATGCTTGTCGGCGATCTCAATCCCGTCGCGAGGGTGACTGTTCCCGCGCTGCTCGTCGCGCTCAAGGGCAATTGATAAATACCGCCATGGTTCGCGGCGTTGAAAGTCGAATTGGGATTGCTCGTCCAATACACATTGCTCGAATCGGTCGCGAGTTTAACCACATTATAGGTGCTTCCAGCATTAAATAACTGAGTGATGGTACTGCCAGCCACCGGTGTTTCTTCAACCTGCCCGGAAGTGTAGCCCGACCAATAGACATTTCCGCCGGCGACTGCGACTTCCTGTGCGTAATAGGTCGAATACCCAAATGTCGCGATCGTCGATAAAGTAAAAGGTGACGCAAGAAGGACGCGTTGAAGCTGCCCTGGACCGTAGTCAGTGAAGTAAAGGTACGTGCTATCGAGGCCAAGACCGTAAGCTCCCGTGTCGCCGTTCCCACCCGCAATCGCCGCGAAAGAGCTCGGTACTCCACTCGCTCCTGTGGGAAGAGAATAAATTTCGGTGTTCGTCGTGAAGTACACCGCACTCGTATTTGCGATAATCAAGTTGGGAGCCGAAGCGGCAGTTCCGAGCACAAGAGGTGTGGCCGCGTTGACTTGAATACTGACCGCCGCACTCGAAGTGCCCGCCGAATTCGTAGCGCTAATCGTATAAGTCGCCGCTGAAGCAGGCATCACCGGCGTCCCACTGATCGCACAGCTGCTCGTGTCGAATGAAAGGCCAGAATTCGCGGTTAGATTGGGACTGACGGTGCAGCTCGTAATCGCACTCCCGCTGTTGACAGGACTTTGCGTGGTAATCGAGCTCCCTTGAGTGAAGGTAAACGGCGCACCACTGTAAGAAATAGAGGGTTGAGTGACGCTGCCACTGCTACTTCCGCTGCTGCCGCCTCCTCCGAAGATTTTACATCCTGAGGCGATCAACGGGAGCGACCCGGCGATCAAGACCCAGGTCAAAACTCTTGACCGAAGATGATGTGACCTAATCAAACTCTTTACCTCAGGTTCAACAAACGTGTTTTTATAATATCACGCGGAACCCAGGTTGAATGAGCTTTTCAATGTCTGGAAACTGTCAAAAGTTCAACGGCGTGAGTCTCAGTATCTCACGCAGCTTTGCGAACTTCGTTCACGGGCAACGTGAAATAAAAAGTGCTGCCCTGACCCGGCTCACTCTTCAGCCAGATATGCCCGCCATGGGCTTCGACGATTTGCTTGGCAATAAACAGCCCTAACCCTGAACCTTGACTCATCGTTCCGGGCGCCTGCCAATAACGCTGAAAAACGAAATCTTGCTGATTTTGCGGAATTCCGGGGCCTGAGTCCTGAACGGAGAAAATCACTTCGTTGTCGTTTCGCTCCGCCCGTATGAGAACTGTACCGCCTATTGGCGTAAATTTGATCGCATTTCCCAGTAGATTCGAGAGGATTTGACCCGTGCGTAGGCGGTCACACCATACGGGGCGACAGTTCTCTCCGAGCTCCCAGGTCAATCGGATCGATTTTTCTGCCGCGATGGGTTGGAGCATTTCAACGGCTTCCGCAATCAAGGCTTCAGTCGTTTCGGCCCGCGGTTCGACAAAGAGCTTTCCAGTTTCAAGCTTTCCCACATTCAATATCGTTTCGATCATGGACTGCATCCTCTTGGCAGCCAGAGTAATACTCTGGACTTGTCGTTGATACAGTTGCGTAGGGTCCTGGTTCGGTCTGATTCGTTCGAGAGCAGTCGAGGCCAACAAAATACCCGTGATCGGATTTTTGAGATCGTGAGATACAATCGAGATCACATCTTCACGTGTTCGAATCGCGTCTTGGGCTTGCCGATACAAGAAGATATTGTCGACCGCGATTCCGGCGCGTCTTCCGATTTCTTCAGCCACTAACAGGTCAGTTATCCCGTAAATGCGGGACGAGGCGGTTGAATAGAAACTCATGGCCCCGAGCACTTTACCTCGTGCGAGTAAGGGTACGACCATGGCGGATCCAATGCTGAGTTCCCGAGGAAAGCTCAGGAATTTATCCGAATTTTGAGAATAGAGTTCGGCCTTTCCCGTTAAGATGACATTTGTCGACAAATTCCTTTGAAGGTCCTCAATGGATTCACGCCGCCATCCGGATGGGTACCCGAAGGAGACGAGTTGAGGTGCACTCCCTTCTTGGGTGAGGGAAACGCAGCACCCGTCCGAAATATGCGCGTTTGCAAGTTCGATGAGCGAATGAAGTGTTTGCTCGAATGCAAGAGAAGTCGTCAGAACCGCGCTGACACGGGAAAGAAATCTCTGCGTATCGAGCACGCCTTTTTGTTCGGTGATATCCGTGTGGGTGCCGAACCATCGAATGACCTTCCCCTCTGAATTTCGAATCGGGACCGCTCGAGCCAGGAACCAGCGCCATTCTCCGCTCTTGCTCCTCAGTTGAAGCGTGTCTTCCCAGGGGTTGCCCGATTGAATAGCTTCCCTGTAACGCCTGACGATTTGGTCAACCACCTTTGGATCAAGAACGGTTTCGATCTGCCATCCCCTCATTCCTTCTAAGTTGCTGCCAGTGTAATCAAACCAACGCTGATTATACCAAAAAATCCCGCCATCTGGATCTGCCATCCAAGCAAGTTGGGGAATGGTTTCGGCCATCGTTCGGAATTGATTTTCACTTGCGCGCAGTTCAATGTTCACGCTGGCCAGCTCGGCTGTTCGCTCTTCGACGCGTCTTTCCATTTGTCCGAGAAACTTTCGAAGTTCATCTTCGGCAATGTCGCGATTCCGTTCGAGCCATTTCTGCTCACTCAGGTCAAATGCAACCAGGCATGCGCCATAACGCCCGTCCACTTTCACCTTATTGATAGAAAGATAGACTGGAACCGTAACTCCGCCGAATGCGACTAGCTGCAATTCTGCCTTACTTGCGCTCTTCATTCCTTTTTCAAAGAGTGCGTCAAAATCTTTCAGTCGCTCGGGCAAGACAAACTTCCGTATTGAACTTCCAATCACCGTTTCGAGGGGAGTCCTGAGCATACGGGCTATAGAATCATTGGCAAACAGAAGCACCCCGTCCTCGTCGAGGATCCCGGCTCCTTCGCTCATGGTTTCAACCAGAGTCCGGTAGGGTCTCTCCGCGCCCATGAGCGTGAAAACCTGGTCGCCCTGAGGGGTGTGCGCGACGACCGCGTCCACCTCTAGATTCTGAATCGCTTGAAGGACTTCTTCGGTTTCTCGAAGTTTTTGACGAAGTTCATTTATATCTTCTGTCATGGACCCTTAAGCGCCTTTTTTCATTTGTTTTTCGCGTCGAATATCCAATCCGACTAGGACTTTTTCTTCATCCGAAAGATTGCCGATCAATCTGCGAATGGGTTCGGGCAATACTTTGATCAAAGTGGGAGCCGCAACGATCTGTTCATCGGAAGCGAGCTTAGGTCGCTGATAGATGTCAACGACCTCAAGGACGTATTCGCCTTTGAGATTCTCCTCGCAAATTCTTCTAATGTTCCTGAGTGCATCCACGGATTTGGGCGTCAATCCCGTCAAGTACAGGCGAAGAAGATACTTCGGTTCCGCTGTTTTTTCGTGTTTTCTGGCCATATTAGGCTGCCTCTGGAGCGACTCGTTTGACATCTAGGCCGACCAGCACTCGTTCGGTATCGGACAGGTCGCCGATGATTTTTTTGATGGGCTCGGGAAGTTTACGGACCAATGTTGGAATCGCGAAAATCTGGTCGCCCGCGGCTAGCTTGGGATTTTCCATCAGATCGATCACTTGAATGCGATACTTTCCCTTCAAGTGCGTCTCACAGAGAAGTGTCAAATTCTTTAGGGCCAAGATCGATTTGGGTGTTGTCCCCGCCACATACAATCGCAGCTCCCAGGTCTCTGGTGCTGAAGTCCTCATTTTCCCTGGGCTCCTTTGCGTATATCGCTGATCGGAGCCGGCTTTTCGTGGGTCTGAGGCTCGCTCAGATGTTCACGGTTCACTTTCCGAAACCTTTCGCGCTGGCGAATCTGTTGGATGGTCAGGTTCATTTTGACTTCATCCGTCTCCAGTATTGCTCGTCTTTCGCTTATGGCCGTCTCAAAGGCCCGGCGCTTTGCGGCCATTTCTACTTGAATCGCCCGGATCTCTGCCTGAATCAGTTCATTTTCTGACACATCGTGCGATTCCTGCTGGAGTCGCGCCAATCCGGTCATCACGCCCTCAGGTCCCAGGTAGACGTCAATCAGATCCACTCCATGATTCGTTATGATGAGTTCACGAACCTGATTGGAATTCGCCATGCCTCTTGATTTCAAAACGTGGAGTGCGCGGTTCCTTTCCCCATTGGACTCGACCTCGCGCAGCATGATCCAGGTGTCGATCAAAGAGGAGATGGAGACGCTTCGATCACCCGGATCGTCACTCTTGATCAAGCTTGTGAGAAGAGCGGAAATTCTGTTTGATTTCAGATAGTCAATGAGCCGCTCCAACATCATGCGTACCTCATACTGTGGACCGATACTGGTCAGATCCGAAATCGGATCGATCACGATAGCATCCGGTTTAAATTCGCTGAGCAGCTTCAGCGTGTATGCGAGATGTTTTTCCAGTCCGAAAAAGGAGGGACGAGTTGCTGAAAATGTGAGTAGCCCGGCTTTCATCCATTGTTCCAGATCGACACCGATCGAACACATGTTGCGAAGAATCTCACTGGGTGACTCCTCAAATGAAAAGAATAGAACCTTATCGCCCCTCCTGCATGCAGCGTCGACAAAACTGGCGGCTACGCTTGTCTTACCGGTCCCTGCAGTTCCGCTGACGAGGGTCGTGCTGCCGCGGTAAGCGCCTTTTCCTTCCAGCATGAGATCCAGTTTTTGAATTCCAGAAGAAACTCGATCCTCCGAGACCTCGTGTTTCAACTCCATTGAGGTCGATGGCATGAGGAAGAATCCATCATGGTCAATCAGGAACGGATACTCATTGGCTCCGTGCTCGGTGCCGCGATATTTGACAATTCTGAGCCGCCGAGTCGAAATCTGCTGGATCAAACGGTTGTCGAGCTCGATCACGCAATCCGAAATATATTCCTCCAGGCCGTGACGAGTCAGTTTGCCCTCTGAACCTTGCTCCGCCGTAACGATAGCGGTCAGTTGCATTTCTTTTAGCTTACGAAAGAGCCGCCGGATCTCGGCACGGAGGATCGCGTCGTCCTGAAATGTGCAAAAAAGTGCCTCAAGCGTATCCAAGACGATCCGCTTAGCCCCGATTTGCGAGACGGCGTACCCGATTCGGATAAAAAGCGCTTCCAGATCATATTCGCCGGTTTCTTCAATCTCGCTTCGCTCGATGTAGACATACTCGACCAGGATTTTTTTTTCCGCGATGAGCTTCCCTAGATCGAATCCGATGGACGCGACATTTTGAGTGAGCTCTTCCAGATTTTCCTCGAAAGACAGAAACACGCCCGGCTCACCATATTGAACTGCGCCCCGGATTAAGAACTCCATTGCGAGAAGGGTCTTCCCAGAGCCCGGTCCGCCACAAACCAAAGCTGTCCGCCCGCGCGGAAAACCCCCGTAGGTGATCTCGTCGAGCCCCTTGATCCCGCTCGGTGATTTCACCAAATGTTTCTGCTTGCTCGTGTCGCTGGTGCTCTTCGATGCCATGCATTTGAAAAAGCACTTTTCGGACCATGACCAGGGGCGGTTTGGGAGGCGACGGCTGAGTTCGGCACCTCGAGCTGGCTGCTGAGCGAAGACTTGACTCGGCCTGATTTGGCAGTGCTGTAGAAGAAGGAGAGATGGTAGGTTGACTCTATGACTTCCACCCCCGATGAATTGACCCCCGTCGCAGAACCTTCTTTGTCGCCCCCGAGTGAGCCCACGCGCATGGAGCAGTTTGCCAAGACTGCGACAGCAGCCAAAATGAGCGGCACCTACAACGAGACAGCTGGTTTCCTAAAACGCAAATTCGGCCAACTGACCGATGATCCCTCGCTCGAAAATGCGGGGCGCAACCAACAGCTTCTTGGAAAGATCCATCGTTTGGTGGGTTCCTTACGAGGAGTACACAGCGCCGCTCTTGAAAAATTCAACAGCAAGCGAGTTGAGAGCCTGGGTCTTTGCCGCAAGCACGCTGGAAGGCTTCTGGATCACGCCTCGGAGTTCGTAGAAGAACTGAAGAATACGCTGCTAAAGTAGGATTCTCATGCCCCTCACACGAATCAAGAATCTCTATCAGTCGCACGGCCGATGGGTTCCCATCATTTCTTTTTTCGCCGGATTTGTGTTCGACATGCTCATGTTGAGGCGAATCGACGACGTCAAGGTCATCGTCCAGCAGGCTATCTACTTACTGATCGCGGCCATCCTCGTTGGCATTGAGTTGATCGAAGAAGATCGAGAGATTCAAGCGCCGCGGATATTGAATAAAATCTGGAAGTACCGGGAAGTATTTCTACATTTTATCCTGGGCACGCTTCTCAATGGTTATGCCATATTTTATTTCAAGAGCTCATCCGCGCTAAACTCGCTTTTCTTCATTGCGCTCCTGGGCGCGCTGCTGATCATCAATGAGTTCAAGCGATTCGGAAAGTCCCAGACGCAAGTCCACGTGGCCTTCCTGAGCCTTTGCCTGATCTCGTGGCTCATTTCACTGATGCCCACGTTGATGGGCTTTATCGGCACAGTGCCGTTCTTGTGCGCGGTTCTCGCATCACTCGTGCTGTTTTTGGCGTACCACAGGGCCCTTCGCCCAAGGGTCACGAGCAATCCAAGGCTTCTCAAAACTCATTTGCTCTATCCCTACGGCGTGATTCAAATCGTCTTCGTAATCTTGTATTTTATTAACGCCATCCCGCCCGTTCCTTTGTCCGTAAAATATATGGGCATCTACCATGATGTGAAAAAGTCGGAAGCAGGCTGGGAAGTCACTTACACGCGGCCTCAATGGAAGTTCTGGCAGAACGGGGACCAGGTTTTTCTGGCGAGGCCTGGAGACGAGATTTTTTGTTATGTCCAAATCTTCGCGCCGGTTCGTTTTAAAGATCAGCTCCAAGTTCGGTGGCTTTACTGGAACGACAAAAGAGGCTGGCTCTCATCGGACGCTATCCCCATGCCCGTATTGGGCGGCAGAGACGAAGGATACCGAGCGGTGACGAAGAAGAGCAATTTCCAGCAGGGGATATGGCGCGTTCAAGTTGAAACGATGGGGAATCGTGAGATCGGTCGGGTTGATTTTGAAGTGAAGCCCGATGATAGCCTCGGGGAGCGGGACTCGCACCAGGCTCTTCTTTAGTACGTGTCGTGAAGTGACTTGTTCGGGGCACCCTGCCCCAGTGAGTGCGCATCTGGGAGGTCGGCTGAAGCCTGGGACGATCTGGCCGTCGAAACACCTGGAATACCCGTTGCAATGTAGTGGGTCATGAACAAGATCAATCTCATTCCAGTTCTTTTTTTCGCGGTCTCAGCTTTGAGCTGTGTCTTCGACTCGCACTCAGTAGCGATGGCTAGCGATAACGTAGAAACGCAGATTCAAGACGCCGGTACAGACGTGAAGACTGCGACGAAAAAGGCCGTTCGTACAATCAAACGTGGAATACGGAAAGCGACAGGTCATGACACTGCTAAAGAAGATGCGGTTGATCATGTCAATGATTCCATCGACCATGTCGAAGGTTCGCTCGAAAAAATAAGCCATCACTGAAACTCAGGAGAATAAAATGTTATACGGACCCTACAATATTATAGGTTTGATTATTTTGGTGCTCGACCTAGTTGCTATCTTTAGCGTCATTGCCGGACGATCTTCAATGGAGCGTAAGGCTCTCTGGACATTGGCCATTCTATTGCTGCCGCTTTTCGGCATGATTTTATACTACATCGCGGGAAAGAGCCGCCAGGACGCTGTGCCGGGGTGAAATCCCAACTGTCCATTCACGGAGCTTCGCAGTTTCTCCAAGCCCGATTCCGGAGTGATCAGGGCTATTGATTCGGCCGTATCGAAACTCCAAGTGGGGCCGGACTCCAAGTCCTGAATTAGCCCCACCTGAGAGCCCTAGCCCAAGTTGTTTTTCAAAGCTGCGGCCAAGCTTTACTCATTGTCTTTTCAGAAACTAAATGAGCCGTAGTCGTTGTGTTTTTCGACAGGAATGGGCGGAATGGTCCTCATTGACTCCTGAACATCGGAGTAAGAGTAAATTTGATGATCGGCGTAAATAGGGGCTCTGGACCGACTTACCCGCGCGGTTGCGATGTTTCTTGAATAGATGGGTACTAGTCTCCTCACATGGAGGTCCCCCAGGGCTATCAGGGTCAGTGCGACCACAAAAACAGCTACTAGTCCTTTTTTTCCACTCATATTCATCTCCTTGAGGATCGCTTGATCCGTAATGACTTCTATAAAGCACGGGACGTGCCACGGCACATCCGCTTGAGTGAGAGATGGAGAATCTCGCCGGGATAGTCGCCCCGGACTCGGGGCAGTTTGACGAATGTCCCGGTAAACATGCCCCGAAGAAGCCGCCGAACGCTCCTCATCTCCCACATGAGCGGACTCTCTCGTTGAGGCGATTGGCTCACATGTTGCTCTACTGACTCCCTGAAACGTCGCAAACCAAATACAGGAGACTTAGAATATGAGCACCGTAACTCAAAATAACTGGTCGGAGATCAAGGCCCAGATCAAAACCAAGTGGAACAAGTTCACGGACACCGAGCTGGACGGATTCAAAGATAATCTCGACAAAGTTTCTGAACAAATTCAGAAGACATATGGAGTCGCTAAAGATCTGGCAGAAAAAGAATTCAACGAATTCAAAAAAAATCTGGTTTAAAGCCCACGACATGGATATCTCGACACCCACCTATTCAGCTTTTGTCGCTCTGGCTCTGGTCGTCGCTTATATCGTTCAAATTAGAGGAACATTTTTATGAATATTTTCGCTTTTCTATTGGTTGGGCTCTGCTCCGGATTTTTGGCTGGAAAGATTATTGAAGGACATGGTTTTGGAGCGCTCGGAGACATTATTATCGGCATTGTCGGAGCCTTTATCGGAGGATTTTTCTTCACGAACTCCGGATTTTACAATGGCTCCTTTATCGGCGCCGTCATCACTTCGACTGTAGGAGCAATGGCATTTCTTCTAGTCGCCGGGTTATTTCAAACGGTAACGCGTCCTCGGGCTGGATAGCGGCTCGCTCAGTTCAGACTCTCGAGAGATTTTCTTTCGGCCGGGACAGCAAAGAAAACCGCGACAAGAGCGCCGCCTATAAGCAGTGCTGCGCCCAAGTAATAAGCCTCGGCGACGCGGAAGCGATTTCCCGATTCGATGAGCGTGCCCAAGAGCGCTGGAGCGCCGATTCCGCCCACCGCAGTGCCGACCGAATAAAAGAGAGCGATCGCCATCGCGCGCATTTGTACTGGAAAGAGTTCGCCCACCGTGAGGTAGGCTGAGCTTGCGGCCGCCGATGCGACAAAGAAGACCGCGCACCAGAGCGCGGTTTGCGTCGTGGCCGTCAACCAGCCGTGTGCAAATCCGAAGCCGGTCATGGCGAGAAGAATCCCCGCCACTCCGTACGTCGCAGAGATCATGATTCGTCGGCCGAGAGTATCGAACCAATGGCCCAGAATCATCGGTCCAAGAAAGTTCCCAAAGGCGAAGGGGAGCAGGTACCAGCCGATTCGGGCCGCTGGGATTCCGTAAAATTTCCCGAGAATCAGCGCGTAGGTGAAGAAAACCGCGTTATACGCAAAGGCCTGGGCGATCATCAGCGAGAGTCCGAGAAAAGCCCGTCTCGGATGTTTCCGAAAAAGCGTGTGCGCGATCTCGCGAAACGTCGTTCGACCGTGAATGCGGATGCGCATCGGATGGTTGTAGATCGGAAGGGGTGAGGTCAGGCTTCTCCCGACTTCGTTCTCGATGAGGGAGACGACGTTCTCGGCCTCTCTGAGTTGGCCGTGATGTAAAAGCCAGCGCGGACTTTCGGGAAGGTGGCGTCTGAAAAAAAGAATGAACGTGCTGAGCACCGCGCCCAATCCGAAGCAGACCCGCCAACCCAGGGAATGAGGAAGAATCCGAGGGTTGAGAAGCACGAGGCTCAGAGCGGCGCCGAGAGCTGTTCCGAGCCAGTACGAGCTATTGATCCCGAGGTTGATTCGTCCTCGCACACGAGCGGGAATCAGTTCGTCGACGGCCGAGTTGATCGCCGAATATTCTCCGCCGATTCCCGCGCCGGTGAGTGCTCTGAAAATGCAGAAACTCCAGAAGTTCCAAGAGAGCGCGGTGCCGATCGTCGCGAAGAGATAAACGCCGAGCGTAACGAAGAAGAGGCGTTTGCGCCCGAGTCGATCCGTGAGTCGGCCAAAAAACAGCGAGCCGAGCACTGCGCCGATCAGATAGGCGCTCCCGGTTGCGCCGATTTGCGATTCTCTGAGACCCAGCGTGTCGGCTTCTGAAAGCACCGCGCCCACGGCTCCGACGATCGTGACTTCGAGTCCATCGAGAAGCCAAGTGATGCCGAGTCCTAAAAGGATTTTCCAGTGCCACGGCGACCAAGGGAGCCGGTCCATTCGGCCGGGTATCGCCGTGTCGATTTCGGTCCCGGGCCGGATTTGCTCAGCAAGCTGCTTAGCCATGAGCTTCCTTATGCAAGAAGCGTTATGACCGAATGTGTAAAGACGCTAAGTAGTGTAGAATTTATGACAATGGACACAGAGCTCGTAGTACGCACTTCAGAAAAACTCTGGGCCAAGATACTCGCGGATGCTTACGACAAGAGGATTCCACTCACGCTCGTGGATGATGCCGGCGTCGGAATTGACCCTACCTTGCAGAGTCTCCTCGTCATGGGCATCCATGCAAAGCTGACGATCCAAGAATGGGTAGCCGTAGGCGTAGGGCTAGGAATGAGTGCGGCTGGAGTGATGATGTTGGTCCTTTCATTCTTGGATCCTGAACCGACAAGCAAGCTGGGCCTGATGGTTGGGGGCGGAACCGTTTGTATTTTAGGGGGTGGGTTCGGAGCAATCCGGGTTCTTACCAAGCAACGCCCTCCCAACGTCACTGTCTCGCCGCGGGGATTTGAGATCAAATGGTGAAGACGGACTGAGAGGGGTCCGATTCCCCTCTCGATCGGGGCTTGGGGCTATTTGCCCCGAATACTCAAGGTCGTAAGGCTAGCGTACGTGATCTTGCTGAAGCAGAGCCTTGGCATTTTTCTTGAAAGACTACCTGCGTGAGCTTCGCAAGATGCGAAGTTCGAACGAAGGAAAGAGAGCCGTTTATGACGAATACTCCAACTCAGCATCGAAAAGTTCTCATCGTGGAAGATGACCTTGAGATGTGTATGGTCCTGGACCGTGTTCTGACCACGACTGATCAGCACGTGATGGTGGACTGGGCCACTAGTGTTGATGAAGCCATTTCCCGCTTGCAGGAGAAGGCAGCTCAATCAATAACTCGTCCTTACGACTTGATTTTGGCCGACATTTTTCTGGAAGGGCAGTCTACAGGAATAGATCTATGGAAACTCTGCCAAGAGGAATTTCCAGATGTTCCGGTAGTGGTTACATCAAGCCTTCCTCTAGAAAAATTCTTCGCACTGGTCGGTCGAGGAAACATTGCGCCGCCGTTTCTAGCGAAGCCATTTCAAGTGGGCGGGTGCCGGCAGTTTCTTGAAGGAATCCTGTCATACGGGAAGGCCTCATGAGCGGATGCTCTCCGCTCAAAGCGTTAGATGCCGCCGTGTTTCGAGCGAAGAAACAATGGAGAAAGCCGCTCTAAATCTCCAGCTGTCACTCGGCCGACATGAGCGAGGCCTCGCTCGCTCGGATCACCCTGTGAGGTCCTGGATGTGCTATTCACTGAAGAATATCACCATGACGGAAACACCCTGCCCGCCCGAAGTATTTATTGATCCCGACATCCTAGTCCTTCTTCCTGCCTATCTGTTGCGCAGAGACGCAGACGTGCTGCTCTTGCGGAAGCATATTGAAGTTCAGGATTTTGAATCGATTCGGGTGATCGGTCATAAACTTCGAGGCAATGGCAGTTTATTTGGACTCGACTCGATATCGAAAACAGGTGAGGAACTCGAATCCGCTGCGGGCGATAAGGATATATTCAAAGTCCGGAAGTATATCCAAGAACTTTTTGAACATCTGGAAAAGATCAAGGGTCGTCCCCAGGAAGATAAATGAAAGAAAATAAAAGTCGAATTTTACTGGTCGAAGACGATCTAGATATGCAGATATTGTTGCTGCACACACTGAAGTCCAACTATCTGTTTAAAGCGGTTGGCGATATTCCACAGGCCCTCAAAGAGCTGAAAGAAGAAGCCGGTCAGTACGATTTAATTCTGACTGACGTCCAGCTCCCCGGAAAGAGCGGGCTGAAGCTGGTCGAGGTGCTGAGGGACAACCACATTAGTATTCCGGTGATCGTGATGACGGCATTCGGAAACCTGGAAAATGCTGTTGAGGCGATGAGAGACGGTGCCTTTGATTACATTCTGAAGCCTTTGAATGTGGATGCTCTCAAAATATCGATCGATCGAGCTCTCAGGGTCCGGTCTTTGGAGACCGAAAACTTAGTTTTAAGACAAGAAGTGAAGCGGTCCTGGAATTTTGAAAACATTATCGGGAAGAGTGTGCCCATTCGTGCTGTCTTTGACCTGGTGCAAAGGGTCGCCCCCACTCAAGCCAATATTTTCATCACCGGGGAAACCGGAACAGGTAAGGAAATCTTTGCTCGGGCCATTCATAACTTGAGCCCTCGTGCTGCTCGGCCCTTCATTCCTATTAATTGCTCGGCGATTCCCGCAGAACTTTTGGAATCCGAGCTCTTCGGGCATACCAAGGGATCATTTACGGGCGCTCATCAAGATAAAAAGGGGCTTTTCGAGGAAGCTCAGGGTGGGACGGTTTTTCTCGACGAGATTGGGGATATGGAAGTCTCTCTCCAAGCCAAGCTCCTTCGCGTGGTTCAAGAACGTAAGATCAAGCCCGTTGGCGCAAACAAGCAAATCGACATTGATGTCCGAATTATTTCGGCCACCCACAAAGATCTAAAAGCCGGTATTCGTGACGGCTTATTTCGCGAAGATCTATTTTATCGTCTCTGTGTCATCCCCATGGATCTTCCGGCACTTCGGCAGCGCAAGGAAGACATTCCATTATTGAGCGAATATTTTTTCAAAAAATATACCGCCACTCACGGACTCAAGCTTCGGGGTTTTAGTCCAGAGTTAATGGAGAGGCTCATTGCGCACCCCTGGGAAGGCAATGTCCGCGAATTGGAAAACTTCGTGGAACGTTCCGTGATTCTTTGTACCGAGGAATGGATCTCCGAGAAATTCCTTCCGCTGATTTCCGCGCCGCCGTCTTCCACTCAGTTTTTGGACGATCGATTCTCCGAAAACCTGACCCTTCGCGAAGTCGAGAAGCGCTATATCAATATGATTCTGAGAAGAACGGGCATGCGCAAGGAACAATCGGCCCAGATCCTGGGAATCGATCGGAAGACTCTCTATCGCAAGGAGAAGGAGTTTGGTTTGGCGACTGAAGCAGACGCTCCGGCGGAAGCAGTCAGCGATACGGTGCTGTGAAATGAAGTCGATTCTAATCATCGACGACGACGAGGATATGGGTGATGTGCTCTTAACCTTTTTAAAGGGAGAAGGCCACCAGTGTCGCTTGGCCTCGTCGGGTAAACAAGGTCTTCTCATGGCGCAGGAGCAGGTGCCTCGCCTTATTTTACTGGATTGGCAAATGCCCGAGATGAGCGGACGAGAAGTCTTGTTGGAACTCGCATCTCTGCCGAAGCTCAAAGACGTTCCGGTGATTTTAATGAGCGCGAACGTCGCAAATATTCCAGAGGAGAGTCTGAAGTTTAGGAAATACTTAAAGAAGCCTTTCGATATTGCTACGTTGATAGCCCTGGTTGAAAAAGAGGTAAGTGAATGGATTCACGCAAACGATCAGTGTTAGTGGTCGAGGACGATTTGGAGCTCTCAACCGTGATGGATCGAATCCTTCTCAGTATTGATCGTGACCTTATTCTGGAATGGGCCACGAGTGCCGAAGACGCGTCCGAGCTCCTCGCCTCAGCAAGTCGTCGGTTGGGCGGTAAGCTTTACGATCTGATTATCGCAGATATCGATCTCGAAGGAATTGGCACTGGGCTCGATCTGTGGAATCAATGCCGGAGAGAGTACCCGACGGTGCCTCTGGTTGTTACCTCTGGAACCCATCCCGATGTCGTCGGCCCGACTTTTCTGCAGAAGCCATTTTCGGTCAGGGAATGTCGAGACCTGTTCGCGGACCTCCTCAATCAGTAAGCGGGAGCTCCACAAAGAAAGTCGAACCCTGCGCTATTTCGCTTTCAACCCAAAGCTTGCCACCGTGTGACTTTACAATTTCCTGGCTGATGAAGAGTCCAAGGCCAAGGCCTGAGATCTCATGGGCTGAAATAGCGCGCTCAAAGCAGTCAAAAATGACCGCCTGTGCGTCTTTTTGGATACCAATGCCGTGGTCTTGAACGCTCAAGGTCGCTCGGCCCCCGGATGTGTGAAGTTTGACCGAGACGGGCTGTTTGTTTCCATACTTCATGGCGTTCGTGAGCAGGTTGGTCACCACCTGCTCCAGGCGCATTCGGTCCCAAGTCCCTTTGATTTTTTCGGCGCACTCGAAGGTGGGAGGGGTTCCCGCCGCAATCATCTGCGGACGTAGACGTTCCATGACGTCCTTCGTGACTTCGCAGAGGTCTGTCTCCGCCATTTGAAGAGTAAGTTTCCCGGTCCTGATCCGCGTAATATCGAGCATGTCATCGACAAGTCTCTCAAGTCTTACGACCTGCTTTTCAGTTTGATCCACAAGCTTGTTGACGTTTTCGGGCGCGAAGGCGTCAGAATCACCTTTTTGGATCTTTCGTTTCATCATTTGAGCTTGAAGCTTTAACGTACTGAGCGGCGTCTTGAGTTCATGGGAAGCAATGGACATGAATTCGTCGCGCGCTCGTACTTCTTGCTCGAGTTCTGCCTGAGTTTTTTTGAGTGCAGCCAGGAGTTTTTCTTGGTCCTCTTTATGTCGAAAGAGCTCAATGAAAATACTCACCTTGCTTTTCACCGCGTGGGTATCGAGGGGCTTGAGGAGAAAATCCACAGCCCCGCTTTCATAACCCTTGAACGAGAAACGGCGGTCTTTCTCGGTCGCAGTGACAAAGATAATGGGGACGTTCTTGGTCCTATTGGACCCGCGCATGAGTTCAGCAAGTTCAAATCCGCTCATCTCGGGCATTTGGACATCGACCATGGCCAGACAGAATTCATGTTCCATCAGCAACTCGAGGGCTTCATTTCCGGAAAGAGCCTGGAAAATAGTCACATCACTCCGCGCCAGGAGTGAGCTCAGGGCGAGGAGGTTATCCTTCACGTCATCGACGATCAGAATACTCAGTTTATTTTGGACGACGGCCTCATTCACGGTACTTATCCAATTGAGGTACCCAGACTCGAAGCAGAGAGAGGAGTTTGTCGATATCAACAGGCTTGGAGACATAGTCATTGGTCCCGGCCTCAATGCATTTTTCCTGATCGTCTTTCATCGCTTTTGCGGTCACGGCAATAATAGGAAGCTCTGCGAATCGTTTCTGCTTTCGGATTCTTCGGGTTGCTTCATAGCCATCCATTTCGGGCATCATGATGTCCATGAGAACCAGGTCTATCTGCGGATCTTGGTCAAGCCTTGCCAATGCTTCATGACCATTTCTTCCAGTTAAGACTGTGGCGCCTTTTTGCTCTAAGGCGCTCGTCAGGGCAAAAATGTTTCGGATGTCGTCATCCACTACAAGAATCTTTCTTCCTTTGAAAATTTGTTGATGGCTTCTGACGGTCTTAATCATCTTCCTTTGAGTCGATGACATTTTTGACTCCACACGATGGAGGATCAACGTGACTTCGTCAAAGAGAATTTCGGGTGATCTCGCTCCCTTGACAATGATGGACTTCGCGAACCGTTTCAGACTGTCTTCTTGATCTCGTGAAAGCGAACATCCCGTATAAATAATTACGGGAGGAAGCGCGGCAAATTCTTCACTCGTCATTTGTTCCAGAAGCTCATCGCCGGAGATATCCGGAAGGTTCAGATCCATGATTACGCAATCAAAGACGGTCTTCTTGAGTTCGGCAATCGCTTCTTTTGCTAACCCGACAGCGGTGATTTCAATACCTTCATCGGCAATGAGGTGGGCGATCCCGGTTCTCTGACGCTCGTCATCTTCAACAATCAAAACACGGTTTATCTTTTTAGAAAACTTCGTTTCAAGTTTTCCAAAAGCTTTTTTAATTGCATCATGCTTGACGGGCTTGAGCATGAATCCAATGGCGCCCATCTGAAGACAAACTTTCGAGTAGTCGACGATCGACATGACCTGTACCGGAATATGGCGAGTCTTAGGATTTTCCTTCAAGCGGTCAAGCACGGTGAGTCCCATGTGATCCGGCAGCTTGATATCCAGTGCAATTGCATTTGGACTATATTCAAGCGCCATCTCGAACCCTTCATCCGCTCCTTGCGCGACAATGCACTTGAAGTCGAGCTCATGGGCAAGATTGAAGAGAATCTTGGCAAATGCAACGTCGTCTTCAATCACCAGAATAGTTCGCCCTGCCTTGTCCAGCTTGGTGCGATCATCTTCAAAGGGGAGAGGTGAGGGTTTTCCAAATAATGTTTTTTCAGCAATCGGACCCTTTCGGAAATCGGCTTCAACCGGTTCCTCTGGGATCCTGGACAATTCATTGAATGCCAACGGCAAGATCAAAGTGAAACGACTTCCTTTGCCAGCGGCGCTTTCAACTTCGATGCTACCGCCTAAGAGTTTGGCCAGATCTCGGGAGATGGAAAGCCCGAGGCCGGTACCCCCATATTTTCGATTCGTGGTGCCGTCGGCTTGTCTGAAGGCTTCAAAGATGATCGCCTGTTGCTCCTTGGGTATTCCGATTCCGGTGTCATGCACTTCAAAAGCTACAGTCGTCACAGAGGGATTATAGAGCCTGATTTTGACTGACCCGGTTTCCGTGAATTTTAGAGCATTGGAGATGAGATTTTTTAGAATCTGATCCAAACGCTGCCGGTCCGTCAGGAATGATTGCGGCATACCCGCTTCATGACTCACTTCGAAGACCAGTTTTCTTGCCTGGGCCAAAGATTGAAAAGTCTGTTTAAGCCCTTCAGTCACACTACGGACGACTACCTTTTCAACACGGATGTCGAGTTTGCCCGCCTCTACCTTGGAGAGATCCAGAATATCATTGATGAGATTCAGCAGATCGTTCCCGGAGGAGTAAATGGAGGTTGCGAACTGAATCTGTTCTTCGGTGAGGTTTTCTTTTGCGTTATCCATGAGCAGCTTTGCCAAAATCAATGAACTATTGAGGGGTGTTCTCAGTTCGTGAGACATGTTGGCCAAAAACTCCGTCTTATATTGGCTGGCCTTCTGTACTTCGTTCGCTTTTTCCTCCAGCAAAACCTGCGTTTTATTGAGAGCTTCGTTTTGTTTCTGAACTTTTTTCCGGACGTCGGATGTATTGATCGCAATGCCGATGTTCTCGGAAACGTGGCTCAAAAAAGCCCGTTGATGTTCGGTGAACGGGTGGAGTGAGCCGAGTTCAATCACGCCAGTCACTTCATTCTCATAAAAAATAGGGCACACCAGAAGCGACCTGGGGACCAATTCGCCGAGTCCGGACTCAATTTTATTAAAATAAGTCGGGGGTACATCTTCAATGAGCAGAGACTGTTTGGTGATCGCCACTTGGCCTACCAGGCCCTCGCCAAATTCAATAATCTTTTCCGCCGATTCAGTTTTAGAGAGTGCGTAACCACTCACCATTTGAATTTTCTTATCATCGGTAACCACGTAAAAGGCGCCCACTTGCGCATTTGTAAAGGGCACCAAATGGTTCAAAATACTCTGCCCCAGACGGGATATGATCTGCTCGCCGCGCATTCTTTCTGAAAGAGCAATTTGTCCCTCACGCAGATAATCCAGCTCTCGAAACTTTTCTCGGAGTGAAGCTTCAGACTGTTTTCTCTCAGTAATGTCCCGTTCTGTAGTGGCAATTCCAGTCAATTTGCCTTTTTCATCGGTGAGCTTGGTATTGGTCAGCCAAACGTCAATAATCCTGCCGTCTTTATGCTTTCGTTTTGTCTCTAAATTGGGCAGCAATTCTCCGCGTTTGAGAGAGGCAAGGAAGCCGCGAGCTTCTTCTTGATATTCTTTCGGAACGGTATCGACGATATTCATGCTCAGCGCTTCGGCTTGGGAATAGCCGTAAATCATTTCGGCAGCCTTGTTCCACGCCAGGATGTTTCCTTCCAAGTCCTGAAATGTGATCGCGTCGTTGGAATCCTGAATCACAGTCGCCATTCGCCGAAACTTCTCTAACGCTCCCATTCGTTCAGAAATATCCCGCTCAGTCGTCGCAATCCCAGTCAGCTCCCCTTTGTCGTCGGTCAGTTTGGTGTTGGTCAGCCAAACGTCGACAATCCTGCCATCTTTAGTTTTTCGTTTTGTCTCGAGGGTAGCCACCAACTCTCCACGTTTAAGAGAGGCGAGGAAGCCGCGAGCTTCTTCTTGATATTCCGTGGGCACGGTATCGACGATATTCTTGCTCAAGGCCTCGGCTTCCGAATAGCCGTACATGATTTCAGCGCCTCGGTTCCATGCCAGGATGTTGCCTTCCAAGTCCTGGAAAGTGATTGCGTCATTAGAGTCCTGAATCACAGTCGCCATGCGGCGGAATTTTTCCAGGGTTTTGGTTTGGATGGAAATATCCCGTTCGGTTGTGGCAATCCCGGTTAAGTTTCCTTTTTCGTCGGTCAGTTTGGTGTTGGTCAGCCAGACGTCGACGATTCTGCCATCTTTAGTTTTTCGCTTGGTCTCCAGATTGGGAAGTAATTCCCCGCGCTTCAAAGAGGAGAGGAACCCACGTGCTTCTTCTTGATATTCCTTCGGCACGGTATCCACGATATTCATGCGAAGCGCTTCGGCTTCCGAGTAACCGTAAATCGTTTCGGCACCTCTGTTCCATGCCAGGATGTTGCCATCCAGATCTTGGAAGGTGATCGCATCATTGGAATCTTGAATGACCGTCGCCATTCTCCGGAATTTTTCCAACGCGCCCATTCGCTCAGAAATGTCTCGTTCGGTCGTGGCGATCCCGGTGAGTTTTCCTTTGTCATCAGTGAGTTTAGTGTTGGTCAGCCAGACGTCGACGATCCTGCCGTCTTTGGTTTTACGTTTTGTTTCTAGGTTGGGCAGCAATTCACCGCGCTTCAAAGATGCGAGGAAGCCTCGTGCCTCTTCTTGATATTCTTTGGGCACGGTATCCACGATATTCATGCGAAGTGCTTCAGCTTCTGAATAGCCGTAAATTTGTTCGGCGCCTCGGTTCCATGCCAGGATGTTGCCATCCAGATCCTGGAAGGTGATCGCATCATTGGAGTCCTGAATGACCGTCGCCATTCTGCGAAACTTTTCCAACGCACCCATTCGCTTGGCGACCGCTTCGGGGCGTTTCAATCTTTTCGAAGGGATTTTGGACTTAGTTTGAAGAACTCTTGTTTGAACCATGTTCTTAAGTACTACCACCGTTTCCGATACGCAGGGTGTGCGAACGCCTCAAATGAGGCTGAGACGCCTTGGACACAAACGGGGCAATCTGCCCCGCTCGTTAGGCTAGCCATGTATGCAAGCAACCTTGAGTTGTGGGCATCATGCGGCTTCGATCTCGCCATCAGCTTTATCTGCATCCGAGTGAGGCTTGTAGTCTCCTTCTGACGGATCTCGATTCAGTTTTTTCTGAGGTATTCATTTGCGCTCCTTGCGTTTGCTTGAGTAGAGCAACTTACGCGCCAGCGGTCATGAGTTCATGAATTCGGTCACTTAACGAAAATCCGGATTCGGGTGAGGAGATTTTCGGGGCATGTTTCCCCGGAATTACCGGAATGCCCCGGGCTTTCATCTTTCTTCCGCACTCATCAGGTCGTAATCACGTCGATCTGGATTGGGCCTCGAATTGCAATGAGTCGTCCCGGGGAGAGTTTAAGAATATGAAGATCAAGGTATTGGTATTTGGTTCTGTATTTGTTCTGGTGTCGATGGCGTTCACACCGTCGAGCCGCGCGGACGACAATGAACGTCTTGGCGATAAACCGACAGGGATCGGTGTGGTGTTGGGTGAGCCAACCGGATTTACTCTTAAGGAGTGGATCGCGCCTCGTCAGGCGATTGACTTGGGCTTGGCCTTTTCCTTCGATAACTACGTCTCCGTTTATAGTGACTATCTTTTTCACTTCCCCGAAGCCTTCGGTAATTCGACCGCGTTTCTCCGGTCATTGCAGCCCTATGTCGGGATTGGCGGTGAACTCTTCCTTTCTGGAAATTCGAACAGAGCTAAAACGGAGTATTATAATTCGCCCGGCTCCTCCGTGGGTTTTGCCATTCGTATTCCGCTCGGAGCAGAATGTCTGGTCCCAGGAGCGCCTATCGGCGTCTTTGCGGAGCTCGTACCCGGAGTTGGAATTGTGCCTGGAACCTTTAGCTTCCTCCAAGGTGGGGTTGGAGCCCGATATTATTTTTGATTGAGCACCTGAGCTTTGGTCCGCGACTTGCTCAGCTCTAGACTGATCGCAACTGAACGCCAACCAACGGACGGGGTCTGTGCCCGTCCGTTGGTTGGCGTTCGTTCTGTTAGAATTGCATGCAGGTATGTTACTTTCATTGCCACATGACTTCAAATTCCGAACTCATTCCGGAGATGCAGACGTTGATCGCGCAAGAGCTCGAACTCAATGGTGTGAATCTCAATAAAAACATCTGGCTTTCATCTGAGTCGGTTCTTCAAGAAATTTCTCTGATCTTGGCTTCTCCTGCCCATGAGGGACGAGTTCCGTCTTCGGGCGTGATGTTTGTAGAGGACGTTACGGAGTTGACTGGCGCGGAGCGGATCGCTTTGCCAGCCAAAGACATCGAACTCACCCGAATGCTTGCCAATGGGATCGACTATTTTCTTCTTTACGAGCGAGATCGGTTTTTCGGGCTCGCCTATTTTAAGGAACCCCTGGCCACTGAACTGCAGCTGGTCCGAAATTTTCCAGCGTCAGGTGGGATGTTGGTTCAAAGAGGGCCTACCGGAAGCACTAAATTTTTTCAGGGTGACAGTATTACCCTGCATGAGAACAGAGTTTGGCGAATCAAGTCTCATGTGAAAGAAGCGGCGTGGAAAGTTTCGCAATGCCTTTCGAGCGTGGATCGGCATGTGTTGAATCGGATACTGGAGCTTTCTTTTCATCTCCTGAGCCCGACTTCACGAGTGGGCGCGACGCTCGTGTGGTGTATGCGGCCGCCCATGGAAGATATTCTCGAAGGTTTGTCGGTTGGCCATGAACTCGCTTCCTTGCATCTGTCGATTTTGAATGAGGCACACTCGACGGCCATATGTCACCTGCTTTCCGGGGTGGACGGGGCAACGTTTCTTGATCCCTTGGGAAATCTGATCTCCACCGGGGTCCATCTCAAATATTCAGATCAAAGTCGCGATTTCGTTCCTGAGTTCAAGGGGACTCGTCACACATCGGCGAAGCGGTTCTCCTTTGATAAAGAAAATGCTTTGGTTGTGACCATTTCTGAGGATGGTCCAGTGACCGTCTTTTCAAATGGCGCCAGCATTGCGAATCTCAGTATCCATTCCTCATACAAGGAAGCGAAAAAACTCAAAGCCAAGGCTCCTGAGAAGCGCGAAGATATCACGAGCAGCTCCTATGAGACGATCTGTAAACACTGTGGAAAGACTTCGATGCTCGAGCAAATTAATGTCGAGGGCTTTGAGGAAGACTGGAACGTGAATTGCCCCGTTTGTCAGGCGCATCTTCATCATTCCTTTTGTTTTTCCTTGGAATGTCGCCCCTTCAGGCGACTCGCAGAAGTGGTCATGCCGCCTGCTGGATGAATGGCCGGGCGTCCTTCGGAAGATGAATCGTGATTGAGGTCCGATCGCTCCTTTCCCGGGGACCGCCGACCTCAACACTTCCTCCGTGCGCTCGGATAATCCCGCCCATGAGCGTAAGTTCCATCGTGAAATCTCTTTGAGTGGGGTTCACTCCTGGGGGAGGTGACTTTGCCGGCGCACTTAGACTCAATACTTCTTCTGTGCTCAATGTGCGCCCTTCGAGCTGGACGGACAGGGCAAGGTCTAGGTTCGAAGGTTCGGATTCAAGTGAAATGAGGATGGGGCTTCCGCTCTTGCTGAAGTGAACGCTACATTTAAGGAGAATCTCAATGGCTCTGATCAGCTCGGGACTGCTCCCAAAACACTCGACTGGACCCTTGGGGTGAAAAATGAATCGCTCAGCCTCCCCTCCGGTGAGGCTTGCCACAGCTTCTACGACCATCGCGCTCATTTCGAACGGGGTGACTTCAAGCGAAAGAGATATTCCACTTAAGATCCGGTTCACGTCCAGGAGATCCTTGATCAACTGGTCAGCGCGCATCAGATTTTCCGTGATTTTCTGTGAGAGCTGCTGAACGACTTCGGGTTTTCCTTTTTGCCGAACGAGGAGTTCGGAGTTCATTTTGGCAGCCGTGATGGGGTTTCTGATATCGTGACTGAGAAGCGAGACGTATCTGCCTCGAAGAGCGCTCTCCGCTCTCGTTTTCTCAAGCTCATTTTTCGATTTCTCAAACTGACTGGCGTTATCCATGGCGGCTGCCATGCGCTCCGCAATGAGCGCAAAGAGTCCCTGGTCTCGCTCACTAAACTGCCGGGTAAGTAGACTCCCCAGTAGAATGACGCCGATCACCTTCTCGTCGTTCTTCAACGTGATGCCTAAGAGTGAACGCACGTTCTTAGAGCGAAGCTCGGAACTAATATTTTCCACTTGCGAGAGGTCTTCAACGAAAAACGGCTTTCCTTCATTCGAAAGGATGCTTTCCATAATTGCACGATCGACCGGAAGGCGCTCCCCGGGTTTCAACTCCTCGTCGAGCCCGTGAGCGGCGCACGGCACAAGTTCTTTGTCATCTTCGCTGAGGGCATAAATCAATACCGTATCGCAATTGAAGATCGCTCGAATTCGACCCAAAAGCTCGTGAAGCATCACTTGATAGCTCGCGCCCTGAGAGAGCGCTACTTCGGTGACTGACTCCAAGTCTTGAAGGCTTTTGGCATACAGCTCGGCCTGTCCTTGCGCCGCCTGCAAACGAAAGACCTTCACTCGCATGAACTCGGAAGCTGCACCGGTCATGGCGGTCTGAAATGAATTGAAAATGATATCCCGTTTCTCCGGAGGCAGCAGATCTTCCGATTCCAGGATCGAAAACACCACTTCTCGAAGAATTCGGTACTCGAGAAGGACCTGAGCCAAAGTATAGGATGGAACTTCGGCGCGGGCTTCCCCGTGAAGCTCGGCGACTTGGGACACCTCACGGTCAATGCGTTTTTGAACCGATTGATCCGAAAGAGCGTCGGTCATTTGATCCAAAAAAAGGGGAAGTGTATCGAGCAGCGCCAAGTGCTCTTGCGCTCGCGTTGCGGGAAGTTCTTTTCTCACTCGTTCTTCCCAGAGCTCGATGATTTTCTCTTTGTCTGCTCTGGACGGGTCAGAAGAAGGCAGTTCGCTATTCCGAGATTTATTAGGTTTCACCTTGGGTTTGAATCAGCAAAGTGCATGCCCTTTGCCGATATCGCTCAATTGGGTGCCTGGCTGTCTGCAGTCAAGCCTTGATCCGCTGGATCGCGCCTAATGCCGCTTCATTCGGGCTCAGTATGTGACTACCTCAGTATACTGAGAGCCGTCGTCACTGGTTGTGAACGTGCAACCATTGGCAGGGGACGAGACGCAAGCGCCCGTCCAAGTGCTATAAAACGCGAACATTGTCACGGACGATCCACCCATCACCTGTACGCTGCATGAGGAGGGACCGAGGCAATCGGCTCTTTGGGAAAGTCCGAAAGGATCAACATAAAGCACCTCGGTCAAATTGCCGAGATTGACCGTATTGAAGACGAGAGTATCCGTATACGGGGTGTGCATCGTCACCGATTGGGCCTGGTTCATCGTGACTTGGCAATCAATCCCAGTGCCTGGGCAGGCTCCTCCCCAGGTGATCGGAAGATTTCCGATCACAATGGCCGAGAGAGTGACTACGGTCCCACCGGGAATATTCTGATTGCAGGCAGGCTCTCCCATGGAATCACACGTTCCGTTGACCGGGTTGCCAAACACATCCGTGTAGGAGATCTGCAACGAGGTGTTGCCGGTCACCGCGACCGAAAGCGACTCAGGAATATCGAAGCGCGCCGTGATCGTTCCGGTGCCTGGGCTCGCAGTGTAAGTGCAACTGGCTGACATCGAGCCTATGCACGGACCCGAGGTCCAGCCGGAGAAGACGGAGCCCGAAGCGGCTGCTGCCGTCAACGTGACGGTCAAGCCGTCCGTGATGGTTGCCGAGCATGGGGATCCAGCCGAAGCGGTGCAACCGATTCCGGCGGACGAACTGACCGCCCCGGAACCGGATCCGTCGACGCTCACGCTGAACACATCAGCAAACACGGCCGTCACCGTTGCCGACGCGCCCGCAGCCTCCACTTGGCTAGCCGAGAGCTGGCACAGTGTTCCGGTCGTGTTTGCGCACAGGCCTTGCCACATAAAAGTCGCACCCGGGACAGGCGCTGCTTGAAGACTGATATCTTGACCGATTGCCAGCGTCGTAGAGCACGTGCCTCCCTGTGCGGTGCAATTGATACTCCCGCGATTCTGTGCAACCAGAATTCAGTCCTGGCGATCGCCTCCGAGATATCCTATGCGATCAGTGTTTCGAACATGGGATCAGGCTTTGTCTCGTTGAGCACTCTATCGGGTTCGATCCCGTGCTTGAGCGGCGCCAGTAACACCTGTTCGGCGACTTTTCTCGCGAACCAAAAAGTCACGCTGACGGCAGCGGCGCAAAGCGGATCCCAGTTCTCCGGCTGGAGTGGAGCCTGCACAGGCAGCGCAAGCTCCTGCACCGTGACCATGAGCCAAGCTCAGAGTGTTTCGGCTCAGTTCGCCGCGATCGATGCCGCGCTCAATGTAGTCTTGGGCGGCAACGGACAAGGTTCCGTCGTCTCGAATCCCTCAAGCATCAGCTGCGGAGACGTGAGTGGCGTGATCAATGCGGCCTGCTCGGCGAATTTGGCCGAAAATTCAGTGATCACATTGACGGCAACCGCTGCGACCGGTTCGCAGTTCGCCGGCTGGGACGGCTTTTGTCTGGGTCAGCAAGGCAGTTCCTGCCAGATTACGATTTCTCAGACGAGCAATGTCAGTGCGAATTTCACTCTCATTGCCGAACCGCTCACCCTCTCAGTCAACGGAACTGGAACGGGCGCGATTTCTGG
>Ga0207015_1046_pt1 | contig 44322 bp, 53 predicted proteins | sample Alteio_BWMinCont_53_FD_153486 | JGI IMG/M metagenome (GOLD analysis project Ga0207015, IMG submission 153486) | Enriched cells from forest soil in Barre Woods Harvard Forest LTER site, Petersham, Massachusetts, United States -... | ecosystem: Environmental > Terrestrial > Soil > Temperate forest >...
TTGATGTACAGCCATAGGGACAAGAGAAAGAAGGTGATTCGAGAGCTCCGATAGAGTCGGTGCTCGTAGCGCCCCCCAAACGGGGAACGAGATAGCAATGACAGGTAACACAGAAGTTCGAGTTGGACGAGTGGTGACCTTTTTCTTTGAAAAGGGATTCGGATTCCTCGCAGAAAATGTAACGGATGCCAGTGGTAAGAGCGTGGTCCTCCAGCACTTCTTTCATATTACATCCTGTAATTTTGAGCCGAGAACCGGAATGGTGGTTCAGTTTCGCGTCGGTCAAGGCAAAAGAGGACCGGCGGCTGTCGATGTCGAAGTATATGAATCGGCGAAAACAAAACTCCCCGGACTCGATGCGCTTTCGGGCAAGACTTCCCCAACGGAAGGTGCCCAGTGAACGTCGAAATTATCGATGCTTTGAAGAAGTACATTCATCAAGGTGACGCAGACGCCGATTTGAAAGAGCGCTTGATGAATAAGCTGAGGATGACCAGCGAAGACGCAGATTTGTATTTGGCGAAAGCGCACGCTGACCTCGACGGTTCCCCGACTTCAGTTGTAGCTGCCGATGCGCCAGCCCCCGAGTGGCAACCACCCCAGCACGTCGAAGTTGAGCTAGCCACAGCGGACCCGGAAGAGCTTGGTCTAGACCCGATTGATAGTGAAGGCGATGCCAGATTGGCTGACGCAATCATCGAAGCAAAGCGAATGCAGAAAGTCGCAGAGTTCGTGGACCCGCTGCCGAATGTGCCTGCGTTTTTGAAGAACATTCCGAATTGGATTCGCTGGCGCTTGGAGACCGGCGACAACGGCAAACCCGCAAAGGTTCCGTACCGGGTTGACGGTCGCAAAGCAGCATCGACGAGAGCGGAAGACTGGAGCGAATATCGCATCGCAGTCACCGGTACACCAATCGACCAAACGCAAGGTGTCGGATTCGTGGTCAACGGCGGCATCGTGGGCTTCGACCTTGATGGCTGCCGCGACCCAAAGACCGAAAAGCTGGCTCCGTGGGCCGAGAGCATAGTCGATATGCTCGACAGCTACACTGAAGTGACGCCATCGCAGACTGGCGTTCGTGTTTGGGTTCGTGGAACGGTGCCCGGCACGGACAAAGTCTTCAATCTCGACCCAGCGGTTGGATTTGGGGATAAGGTAAAGATTGAAGTTTTCACTGACGACAGATATTTCACTGTCACTGGCGAACCGTTGTTCAACGAGTCGGTCGATGTGGAAGAACGCGACCTTACCGCCGTCTATAAACTGTGTCACGACACCCGTAGTCAGCACCCCGCGCCGACCAAATCGAAGTCGGCATCAGCGACTGCAGTGGGACCTGGCGGCAAGCAATCAGTGCCAGTCGTGCAGACCGGTTTCTTTGGAACCGACAAATTATCCGTGTTGATGAAAGGCGAAATCAAATCCACAGAGCCATTCGTGATTGATGATGGCGTCGGTAATTCAATAACGTATGCATCGCACAGTGAAGCCGATATGGCACTCGCAACTGTATTGGCGCTTGAACACGGCGACAATTCGGAATTGATTGACGCTGAGTTTAGAAAGTCTCCGTTGTGCCGCGACAAGTGGGTCAACCGCGAAGACTATCGCGATGAGACTATAGCGAAGGCGATTAAATCGGCTGGAGAAATTAAGTCGAAGACCTCCGGTCAGATGTCCATCGCAGCTCAGGCTCCCGCGCAAGCCCCTGTACCTACGGTTCCGTACAGCGAAGAAGTCATTCCACCGTTTGACCCAACGGTCATCACCGGTGTCTACAAGAAAATTGTAGACCTCGTGTGTCGAGGTACGACCATTCCGCCGCAATTTGTGTTTCTTGCATCGAAGGTCTTCCTCGGGGCTCGCATGGCGAATGCCATGAGGTTCGAGAATCTCGAAGATAATTCTTGTTACTACGGTGCAGCCATCGCAGAGACCGGAACAGGCAAGGGTCTCGCGTGGAAGCGAGTGCTAAACAATCTCTTTAGGGCTACCGGCATCCTCGACTGCGGAGTCAAAATTATCAACAGCGCCGACAGCGGTGCAGGGTTGAAAGACGCCTTCTTTGAACCACCGGAGTATCAGCCTATCGTTTGTTACATAGACGAGGTCACTTCGCTAGGTCACAAAGGCGGCGACAAAAAACAACCCGAGATTGTAGATGCCATCATCGAGCTGGCGAACAGCAGCAGCATCAGCAGGGTGAAAGCAAAACGGAAGGGTGAGAAGACCAACGTCACGACAGACCACGCTCATCTATCGCTTTATATGTGCGGCCAAAACGGCGAAGTCTTTATGTCCAGTTTCGCCGGTAGAACGAAGCTAGGGCTCTATGACCGTTTTTATCCAGAGTATTCCGAGCCAGTTGAAGGCGGAGACCTGCCCGAAATTCAGCCCGGCGAAGCCTATCGGTTGCTTGAAGAAATTAACAAGTTGAAGTTCTCTGGCCAAATGACCATGACGCCAGAGACAAAGCAAAAGTTAAGTGACTATTGGAAGAGTCAGCCCGAGAAAGTCAGAAAGAAGCCACGCTTCAAAACATATTTGACACTCGATATGTACATGGCTGCCTTCGGTCGCGGCCAAATGACGGCTGGGCCGGAAGACCTCGATGTCGCAATCACAATCTTCGAGCGTCAACTTATCATCCGTAATGCTCATTTCACGGAAGAGGTTCCTGACAGGATAGGGCTCTACTTGGGCAACCTAAAGATAATGACCGAGCAGATGCGGCGTCAATTGAATGCCGGTGAACCAATCGCACAAGTCGCCAAATCTCTTCGCTTGGTCCACGAGCACGCCGTCCGTAACCCCGGCACCGCGAGCGAATTGCAAATACTCACAAACCTGCCAAATCTCCTGCACTATTTCTTCTTGCTTTGGAGAGAGGTTCTCCAAATCCAATCTTGACATCGCTTCCTGCTTCGGCATCCCTGCCGTCTTGAATTCTCCTTCGAAAGATTGACTGACGAAAGAAGTCGTTACCCAGTGATATTGATTGAACTGCTGTCCGCTCGCCTTGCGGCGGATTTATGATTCGAACTGCTGCTTAAAAAGTTGCTCCATCGCCACAGCGATGCTTTCGACGCTGATGTTTTCTTTATCCATCCGGTCGAGGATATTTTTCCAACGCTCGACGATGCTTTCGCCACTAAACAAAAGCGGAAATGGGTGAACAGCTTGCTGAATTTCGCTCAATTTATTTAAGAGTGCGTGCAGTTTGGCGGCGTCGTCAGAGCTCAGGTCTTGAATGCCCGATGTACACAGACTCAAACGGCTCGATGGAATCCCAACAATGGCGCAGGCCACCTTACCTGCAATACCAAGGTGCCGCATCTTTGCAGGAAGTGTGACGCCGTTGCTGAGTGCCGGTAAAGCCATCGTGCTCCTAAACGCCGCCGCATATTTTTGCGGCACAATAAAAATTTCGCAGACCCTTAGTTTTGGGCTACGTTGAAAACGTTTTCGTCTATGGAAGCCTGCTAGGGTTTCCGCCTGCTACCGAAAATAAAGAAGGGCACCACTGGCGCGATGCCCCGCTTTCGGATGGCTCCGTTTAAGGAGTTCGACTCTAGCAGGTGAGTCGAAAATCAAATTGGTCGTCCGAGGACTCGACGGTCGCTCGGCTTAAATCGGGGAGTTGGTCTCCTCATAGGGGGTTCAAACGTGGTCGCTATTTCACACGCTCTTGAAACTGCAAGGCTTGAATCTCAAACTCGGTGGCGAGCACCGCAAGTAGGCGAGTTTGTCTTCCCTAAGATGTCTGGATTACAGCACTAGTTTTTCAAAAGCGTGGTCAAGGCCCAGCGGGTCAGCAACTTCCGTTGCCCGATTTGCTCGCGCCAGCTCTCCAACGTCGGGCAGCTTATCAAAGCATGACGTAGCAGCTCAGCACTCATCCTTCAGCTCCACGCGTAGGATAGGCCGTGCTGCGCACAGGAGCCACGTACAGCCACGGCGAGAGGTAGGAGGGACACCGGCGTGGGTGGGTACGCCTCGGCCATCGTAGCCACGGTCGTGAGTACTGAGGAGTACCTTCCGGGGGGGCCCTCGAATTTAGCGATGCGGCACCGGCTCTCCCCCCGGGTATCGATAGGGGACCCTAGTGGACAGTCCGGTCTGTAAGTTGTTGAATCTATGCCACGTAGCACGCCATCGGAGCCTCGGATGGGGCCGGGGCTGCTACGCACGCCGGTCACGGCGGGGGTGCAAAGGAGTCTCTTTGCCCTATGGCCCTCTTACTTATTAATAAGTCAGTTGTTTTTATTGACTTGCAATGGTTCTGTCGCTTCCGGCTTTTCGCTTCTCGCTCCCCGATTCATTGCGCCGATTCGTTGCGGGGAGGTGGGTAAGCTCGTTGTTGTGTTGCTGTTGTGAGGTTTTGTTGGTCGAACGCCAGAGATTACGCTATTCTTTGGCGGTTTCATGGGCTCCAATTCACAATCGACCGTTTTTGAATCACGTAAACTACTCATTGTAAAAGGCTTACTTGGAATTACGGCACTTGCGCCGCAGATTTCGTTCTGTTATTACCGAAAATGGCCGAAAAGTCAAAATACTAGCGCTCCTCAATGAAACGCGTGGCACACGCTACCGCATTTCCCGGTCATCAAATCGACTTGCTACGGTCGCTCGACTTGAGCGGAACCTTCAAACTGCTGACCACAGAGAAAGTGACCCGCTACGACGACTTGCTACATGCACGCACACCCCCCAAAAAAATACACGCATAAAAAGGGTGTTGCGTGAGAGTAGCAACTCGGTTTTTTTGAGCTTTTGACTCGCTACAACATACATAATAAATTAGTTAGCAAAAATCCATCTGCTACGGTACAGGTTTCGCTTTCGCTTCGCTTTTATCCTCACCGTAGCAAGTCGTTCCACCTCGCCAATCGTAGCAGATGGATTTGCCCTCTCGTGGACCCGCGTAGCAAGTCGTTTTCGCGCCGTCGCCGGTCAAAGACCCCGCACCTTTTCCATGTGCTACGGTTGCGTTGCTGGACGTAACACCGACTGTAACGCTGACTGGAAATCCCCAGCGGTGCTTCCTAGCTGCCAGACAGGTTCCCAACGCAATTGCCGCCACTTCTGCTTGACGCTATTCCAGAACTGGCCCACTTTGTTATTGACAACAACTCCGTCGTGTGGGATACTTATACCATTGGAGAACCCCATGAACGTAGCCATCTACAGCCGAGTCAGCAGCGACAAGCAAGACACCACAAACCAGCTCACCGAGCTGCGCGACTTCGCCCAAAAACAGGGCTGGAATATAGTCGTGGAATTCGTCGACGTGGTCACCGGTGGAACGTCCAACCGGCCACAATTTCAATTGATGCTGGCGGCTGCCGAGCGCAAGGAATTCGACACGCTTTTGTTCTGGTCTCTCGACCGCTTGAGCCGCGAAGGCACGCTCAAGACTTTGCAGCACCTCGACCGGCTGGACAAGGCCGGGGTCAACTACAAAAGCTTCACCGAGCAACACATCGACAGCGCTGGATTCATGAAGGACGTTATGCTCGCGATGCTGTCCACGATGGCCAAGCAGGAGAAGGTCCGCATCTCGGAACGCACCCGAGCTGGGCTCGCAACAGCTCGCGCTAACGGTTCGAAGCTTGGTCGACCGATGGTCGCAGTCAACGTTCAAAAGCTTCGCCAGCTGAGCGCAGACGGCCACAGCCAGCGTGAAATCGCCCAGCTCACAGGAATCCCGCAAGCCACGGTTTCCCGCCGCCTAATGGCATTCGAGGCTGCGTGAAAGTCCGAGCAAAGAGATGACAAAACTGAGCAGAACCCAGATTGAACGAGCCCTTAGCAAGCACGGAATTGACTATTCGGCACCGGGTTTTTACGACACACCCGCATTCAAAGCAGTTGAGAAGGAGCATCCCACATTTGTTATGTCTTACGCTGAGTACGTAGACTCGCTGACATTCCCTGACGACTACCTAGCGCGTGCGCGGAAGTCTGCTACCGAAGCGGCAGAGTTTATGCATTTGGCACTCGTTAAAGACGGACGGAGGGGCGCATGTATAGACGCATCTGGTACTTTGCAGAGAATTCTTGAACGAGAAGGAATATGGAATTATTTCGTGGTTGGAGGTCTCCGAGTAGAGTTTCCTGCCTCTAGTAGGATTCCGGATATACATTTTTGGCCGTTAGTTCATCCTGATAATCCTGCTCAAACTGGACATGCTTGGTTGCGAGTGCCGCCGTTCGCGGTCATAGATATCACGCTCCCGATTCAGGAATACTCAGCGAAAGTTGCAGCGTACTTCGGTAACTATGTAATTACCGAGGAGTCCGTCCCATACGAGGCTGAGGCGGGGGACCTGTTCGAGAACGAACTTGTTGAATTATTGATTAAGAAAAATGGGCACCATCCGACATTGAGGAATCTACCTCCTTCCCAAATAGAGTTCATGACCATTTTCCCCGCCTTTGAAATTCAGTACCGGCAACTGAGACTGAAATACATTCCGATGCGAATATCGGCCATGGACGCCGGATTGGAAGGAATGAAGAATTTATGTTTGTCGGGGAAGTATCCACTTGAATTGTATAAAGAGTTTCAGAAGGGCAAGAAAACAGCGATTTAACACCTTTGAGGGCTGATGACAAAGAAAGTCTGGACTGCCGCCGATATGGGGCGAAAAGGGATTAGGAAGATGTTGGAGCGCTTCGACCCTGACCCAGTTGAGGCGCGAAAGAAAATCGCGAAGCGAAAGAAGAAGCTGGGCGTCAATCTCGGTGGCCGACCGTGGAAGTATCCGCCGTGCCCGTTCCGATTTCCATCGACCGGCAAGCTTCGCGGATGTCACCGGTTCGAAAATGGCGTTTGCGATTGCGGTCAAAAACAGAAGTAGACAAGTGTGCAGCGTTAACCAGTGTTCAGACGGAGAAACAGATGACTATGAAAACTGTTTCACTGCCTTTAACCATCTTGATATACCTTCGGGAAGGCGAAAATGTATTGCCGATGTAACCGAGATTTCTCTCATTCATTCCGCGTTCTATTCTTTCGCCCCAACCTTCACGCCAGCAAAGTTTGCAATGAGGCCGAGAACCCAACCGGCTGCGAATAAGCTATAGATGGCCCACACGCATATCTTGTGCCACTTTTCGCTCCATTCCAGGGTATCCCGACCCTCCGTAAACGCTTCCCCCGCCAACGCGTCCGTCGCGTCGCTAATGCCGCCAAACTCAGTTGCTAACGAACCTTGGAACGCGGCATCATGCCCTTTACCGAGGTCGCTCGCTCTTTTTTCATAGTTTTCCATCCTGCCTGCTAGTGCTATGGTTGCTCGGTCATAATACTTATGGCGCGGGAGCACCTTAACGTAGGCCCGAAGGTCCGTCATTTCGGCAAAGAAACGGTATTCGTTAGATGAAAGCCATTCGGCTCTACCCTTATCAAGCGCCTCGGATGGTCCGACTGGTAGGCTCGGCTTCCCCCCGTTAGCGATAAGTGACCCTAAGTCACTGATACCACGCTGGATAACGAACAGTCTCCGCGAGAAGTAGAAGTTAGCATTTAGTTTCTCAGAACGGTCCGCAGCTGTATTGATTGCCGCCGATAGCTCCTTCAGACGTTCGTCCCAGACATCTTTGAGCACGAAGCTGGCGAGTACGGTCGATGCACTAAGAAAAGTAACGATGTTCTTGTTGTTGACGAGAACTTTTACAAATGCCTTCCAGCGTTTCTTAAGCATCATCGCTCCCTTGATTCCTTTGCGGCGCATTCTACTCTTACCGCACGTCTCTTGGAATGCGACGGGCTGGAACGTGCCATTACAGGCGATGCTTATCGACCTCAAGAACACCGATGTCACGAATCGGGAGCTGTGTTAAAATAGAACAGTAAGAACCACGGCTCGCGCAACGCGAGAAACGGGTTTTCCGAAAAGGAGAACCCGTGAAATCAAGCAACACATTTCATACTTCTGGTAGCTCTCCCACTGAAAAACCCGTCATCGATTTCGTCGTTCGCGGCGAAGGAACAATTTGGCTTTTCAATCCGTTGACGCCTGCCGCATTCCAATTCCTTTCCGAACACATTCAAGAGGACGCACAGTATCTCGGCGACTCACTTGCCGTCGAGCATCGCTACGTCTATGACCTGTTACTCGGTCTCCGTGAGCACGGTCTCTGGGCGGTGCGCGGATGAAAACGACCTCGGGGAACGGAATTGAAACAGCAAGGCAGCGAATTGCGAGCGCCTTTGAGACCGTCCACGATTCTCTCGCCGCCGAGCTGCTCAAAACGAAAGCCGAGCGCGATGTCGAGGTTGAAGTCGTGATGGAAAAACCGAGGAAGGTTGTGCCGTTGGCTCAGCAAGCCGCGCCCCTGCTCGCTTCGATTGGAAGCGTGCCAGTCTTCCGCAAGAAAGATGTCCGGTGCCACGAAATTAGCGAAGTGTTTCAAGGCAATGTGATGGACCTTTTCGCCGAGGCCGAAGCCGCGTTGGGATTTAAGGAGGAACCGACCGTGGCCACGTTGAAGACAAACATCGCGACGAAGAAGAGGAGGTTTCATCCATGAAATCCGCAAAGAAAATAACGACCTCGGAGCTTCGACGGCGGGCGGAAGACATGATTGCTGCCGGGACTATGCCCTCACTTGAGACTGTGCTCGAAGCCGTCGCGGAAAGCCGTGCAAAACATCGTGACAGAATTGTGCAAGCGCGGCGTGAGCACGAAGCGCGGCAAAACCGTCTAGCCACGCCGGAGACGCAAAAGTGAAGGCTAGCCGAAAACTTTTCAAGGGCCCCGTTCGTATCGTGATACGAATCAGTGGGAAAAAGATTGTTGATTTGTCGCTTCCCGAGGGCAGCTCAGTATCGATTGTCGAGAAGGAAGGAAAACATGGTCCGCGTCGAACAAATTACACGCCAAGATAGCGAGCGGCTGTCATCACAAGGGGCGGCGCGATGAACCGCCGGACGTTTCTAATTTCCTGCCTGACAGCGTGCTGCTGTTGGTTCTCGAAGTTGATGGATATCGAAGTCCGATGGCAGGGCAAGAAAGCGGAGACCAAAACACCGGCCCGACTCAGGCTCGAAGAGTTTTGGGCGGAGGACAGGTGACGACCGTCAAAATCAGTGGGCGCGAACTCATGCTCAAGGAGTGCCCCGAGTGTCATCGCGAAGTCATCAGCTTGTTGCGAGAATTCCACAACGGCAAAGTTGTCCGGACCTTCTGCCATTTGTGCTATGAAAAACCCGACTCACCGATGGCTACTGTCGCCCGGAAGATTCATGACCATGCTATCGCCGGGACGCTCGAACAATACCCAATTGCGGAGCGCCTCACAGACCTAGAAGGGAAACCATATATCAAGCCGAATTCGTGACTAATTCTTCGTTCGACGCACCCGGTAAGCCCAAGCCGAACCCATTTTCTTCCGCTCGAAGCGTCCATCCCACTCTGATGTCCCGTCGGTGAAGACTTTGCTGAACCATGCCACCAAGACACCAGCCGACCACGACTTCGTTTTGTCTGGACGACGGTCTAAAATCACCTGTCCTTGAGGGTCTTTCATAACGGCCTCAACTATCTTGTCGTGTGTCATATATTTGTTATGACTGGCGCTGCACGTTTCGATTGCCTTTGCAATTATTGGGAATGCTTCAGCATGAGTAAAGAACCCCTTATCGTCGTTTGACCGGGGGCGCTGCGACGGGAGTGCGGCATGCGAAGCCCTTTGGTCGGACACCATGCTGCGATGAATGCACCACTTACGTTCGGCGCTGCCTTCACGCCGAATTCCATCAGAGTACTCATACGCTAGTCGGTCGTCCTCGATAGAAACGACTCTATACGCGCCAACACGGTCGTGATAGGTCGCTCCAACTACGAAAGCATGATTCAAGAGGTTTGCCACCTTAAGTGTTTCGAAAAATTAACGAACGGTCCACTGTCGACACCGCTGTTCAATCTGCAGTCTGAGCACCTTTTCCTCGTCCGCTGTTCGTCGTATTGCTTCCTTGACTCCCTCAGGAAGTTCAGCGCCATCTGAGTATCCGACATTGTAGAAGAGGCCCCAAATCAGGTTGTCCCTGCTTGCGAGGATTCCCGTGTCCGAGTCATTCTTTTCATTAGCGACGACTCTGTCGGCTATCCAACGTTCGTGCCCCTCAACATCCTTGAATATAAACTGTGAACCCTTATCAATTTCCGCGACGTGGGGGTCGCCTTTCACTGCAATGTAATACACATGAAGGTCCTCCATTTTTACTCGCGACAGGTTTGTTCCAAAAAAATATTCTGCCGATTCTGCTACTGGGGTTAGCCACCATTTGTTGTGGTCGTTTGCGATATTGAAGCCTAAAACACCAAAGTCGTTAAAACTGGACCCCGTCAAATCAGCGCAATTGAATTTCGTTGGGGAGTCTGGGTCCTCCGAAAACGACTCGTACCAGAAAAACGGTGTACCATTGGCGTTATCGAAATTAGCGTTTTGAAGAACAGAATTGTTGAAATTAGCTCCGAGAAGGCTTGCGCTGGAAAAATCGGCTGAGGGTAAAGTCACCCCCAGAAAATTGGCATTGTCAAGAAAGGCTCCGTGAAACGTAATATGGTCGCCCGATATTTTCCGAAAGTCGCAAAACACGCAATATATAGACGAAAAGTCCTTGGTCCTCGCTCCCTTTCTCACCAGTATGTCAATTCCGGTTGCCATTCCCCTGAGCTTACGTGAACGTGCTAGGGGTTCTATCTGCAACTGTGCTTCCTCAACCGCTGGTCTGAGAATCGACACTGACTGACTGCGATTGAGAATCACCATTAAGGCAAGACTGTCGTCCAGTATCGGCTGACTAACGGACAAAGAGTTGATTGCATCGAAAAGCGCCGCTTGAACAACCGGGTCCTCCTCAAGAGCAATCGCTTCTATCATAGAATTCCAAGCACCGGCCTCGTGTGTTTGGTCTCTGTCTTTGACGAACTGCGATAAGCCCGCTATCCCGGTGAGTCTAGCGTTAGCCTCTTTGCTGCCAAGCCTATTGACGGCGCTTTCGAATCGCCTCGCCCTTTCCTCTGCATTTGTCATTCTCTGGATGTGGGTGTTCTGCACGACGGTCCAAATCATGGTAGAAACTATGCCGATTAAGGCGATAATAGGGGTTGCAGCCTTTAACCACTCGCGCCAAAAATATTTCTTTGAAAGGTCTCTTCGATACGAGACAATTTGCAACCTCAGAGCCTTTATCTTCAACTTTTGTTCCACTGCGGTTAGGTCTTGCTCTGATTTCTGGTCCACAGTGGGCTCGTCAGAGTGCTTCAGACAAACTACTCCGTGAAATGTAGTCACAATCCAAATCTGAGAGAACGGCAGGGTCTCAGAGGGGTGGTCTGTTTGAAATGCTTGAATCTGTTCATCATCAACAAAACCTGCAACTCCAATCACGAGCACCAAATCCTTGACTGCCTCTGCTCCCCCATATTTGTCGACCTTCTTCAGAATTCCTTCTCTTATCCACCGTCCATCCGGCGGAACGGCGGAACCCGAGGGGATATCTACGTCTGCGTTCTGAAGTTCTTCGTGGTGAGAAATAATGATGTCGTGTACCAACTCCGAGAGTTTGGGTGACAGTTCAAGAATGTCCTCATACTTTAGCGTTCGATTCCCGTTCGCAGCTTCCTTCAGAACTGTCTCAGTCAGAAGTTCTAGCTCTGCGTGCTTGATGCCATGCATCTCTGCTTCACCAGATAGAATGAGGCCAACAGAGCAGTGGTTAAACCCATGTTCTTCAAGTGAACGCTTGAGCGCTTCTCTAATCTTTTCGACGCTGTGTTTATCGTCTCGATGCCGGAAATCCAGAGGGATGCTCACCACTTGCACAGGCAGCGGAGGATGCGCTTCCGATTTACTCTTGAGGATGACGTCTGCGGGTTCTGCGTCTGATGGACGAGCGTCGTAGTCTGTCCCTTGCGATTTGTTCATCTCTGCCGCGACGAGTTGACATTGCTCCAGTTCCCACTTTTTCTTTTCTGCATCGTGATTCGTCATGGGCGGTTGCTCCGTACCCAACTGGTTTGCTTTAGTTTCGAGTACTCAGCCCGAGCTTTGTGCAGGACACGCTTATTCAAGAGTGGAAATAAAATCGTTAATCGTTGTCACGATGGCCTTCCTTCGAAAGTCCAAGAAATCCTGGTAATGCTCCATGCGCCACAGCTTTGGTTCAAGTGGGACCAGTTGAGAAGTCAGGGCTTCCTTGCCTCTCGTCTTTATGATGTCCTCGGGGAAATATTTCGACGGCGGGTTGTTAAGGATGTGCCGATTTGCTTTGCCACCGATGAAAGCCATATTCGCCATTTCATTGATTTCGTTTCGCTCCAAGCCTTCTTTCTTCAAGAGCGACTTAGGGAATATATGATGAAACTGGAGCCTGTGAGATTTTCCCACGTGTTTGCTAGAGAGTTTCAGCCCCGAGAGCCAGTCCTTCGCGCCATTGTGTCTCAAGACGAAGTAAAGCATCGAGAAAAGCGGATTGCGAATCCCACGATGTTCCACATCAGCGTATGTCACCTCAAACTGCTTGACGTGCTGCTGTAGCTGTTTGAGAAGGTTATCGAGATTTTCAGTGCGAAACAGAACAGCCAAGTCCCCGTCCAGAATGGTTTCGGAGGAACCCCTTGAATAGTGTCCATGCATGTGAGCAAGGTAGAACCAACGAAGAAGAGCTTTATCTTCAATAGTTTTCAGTTTCATTTTCTTTAGATACCCATACACGGCAATCGGTATGAGCAAGAAGGGTGAAGAAAGAAGGCTGAGGCTCTCGATGTGAGCGTTGCTCTTTATGAAGTTGATTGCAAATTCCAACCCATCCTTGGCGTCAACCCACGCACCCTCTAAATTTGCTCGCCCGATTCGGCCCACGGTCTTGAATCTGCTTTGTTCGGTTGCGAATACAACCAACAAGCGAACGAGCAATCCGCTCTCAAGGAGATAACTCTCGTCATCGTCAAAATCACTCGCGAATTGTTCGCAAAGTTTGAGAAAACCGGTCCATTGGGATGAGATTTGGGCTAGGGCAAGGTCAGACCCCCTCAACTTGATTCCTAGAGAGTTGACTCTGACGAATATCTCGGTGACTTCCTCGTAGGACAGCTTTTTCTCAAGTACCTGCATGACGTACGGATAATCTCGGATTTTTCTGACGCGCTGGAGACGCTCGGAATACTTATCCCATCGAGAATCGTCGGGCGAAATCTTAAATCTGCGGAGGATTTCACTGTCCGATTTAGCAAAAATACTTGAGACTGGAACCCACACCGGGTTCGCTTCCAGTGCGCGGCTAGCCACCACGAATGTGCGGTTCCTTAGCTCCTCCTGAATGTCGTACTCGCCGTCTTCTTCCTCGTCGTCATCCTCGATGTCCGCATTCGAGTTATTCTCGTCCACTTCGAGCACTTCGATGGGCGGACCGTCAGGATGTTCCAAGTTAAACAAAATCTCGATTGGCCTTTTCCTTCCGCGAACATTGACAGGTTGCCCGTCCAAGATTGCCGCTAGAGATGTGATTCGCTGTTGGCCGTCAAGAAGCAGCAAGCGGTTCGACGAGGTTGGGCTTTTCGTGGCTCTGACAGCCAATTCTTTTGTATCGATGTTTTCGTCCGTCTCCCAAACCAGAATCGTGCCAGATGGATAGCCACGATAGAGAGAATCCAGCAGGTCGCGCACGCGAGTGGCAGGCCAGACGTAACGGCGTTGCATTTCAGGTAAGAGCAATTCAGCATGCTGAACCTTGTCTATCAATTCTCGAACAAGAATATCGGTCTTGGGCATGCGGGATGTCCTCGATACGAAGCTGTTTTGGAGCGAGAAATCAATGCGACCAACTGTGATTTGGTTGTCGCCGACAGTCTGACATGCGCCTATGGTATGTCAAGATGAGTTACGAGCCTCAGGATAAACCAAATGGGTAAGCTCTAAAGTTGACCGTTCTGACTTCCAGGGAGTACGCTTCACCTCCCCAGTCAAAAACTTCAGGCGAGGATGATGACGAAAACGGCGAGGACCGGAAGAAAGCAGAAGAAGGCGGAGGCGAACAGTACAGCAATGCTGCCGATGCCTGCGTTGGATGGCGAGCATCTTGATATTTCGATGTTGGAGACGTGGCTGTGGGATGCGGCGTGCGCAATTCGCGGTGCCACGGATGCTCCGAAGTTCAAGGATTTCATTCTCCCGCTGATTTTCTTCAAGCGGCTCTCAGACGTATTCGATGACGAGTTCGCGGGACAGGCCAAGGAGTTTGGCGATGAGGAGACCGCACGCGAAGTCATCAAGGCCGACCATGAAGATGCGTTGAAGACGGGTCGCAGGCCGATTGTCCGGTTTTTTGTTCCTCACCAATACTGTTGGGATGCCATTCGCAATCACGCTGCGAACGGCGAATTAGGCCAATTCGTTACGGATGCTATGCGTGAAACTGCACGGCTCAACCCCGACCTTCAAGGTGTTCTCGACATTAAGGACTACAACGAACGGCAAAGCGGTCAGCGAACGCTCGATGACGACCGTCTCGCTTTACTGATTGAAGTTGTCAGCCGTCACAGGCTAGGGCTGAAGAACGCGGAACCTGACATTCTCGGGAGGGCCTACGAATATCTCTTGCGGAAATTTGCGGAAGGGCAGGGCCAAAGCGCCGGTGAATTTTATACTCCGAAGGAAGTTGGTTGGCTGATGGCTCATCTCATCGACCCGCAGCCGTACCGAACGGTGTACGACCCAACGTGTGGCTCAGCCGGCCTGCTCATCAAATGCCGTCTGCTATACGAGGAAAAACATCCCAAGGAAAAGAGCAGAGCGCCAAAACTTTTCGGGCAGGAACTCAATCCTGTCACCTTTGCGATGGCGAAGATGAATATGTTCCTCCACGACTACACGGATTCAACTTTTCAAATCGGAGACACGTTCACCAAGCCGGGTTTTGCAGCCGAGGGTGCTGGGTTGCGGAGGTTCGATTACGTCGTAGCGAATCCCATGTGGAATCAGGACAACTACGACGAGACACTATACGAAAACGACCAGCGGAAGCGATTCGAGTATGGAGCAGCGCCGTCATCTTCGGCGGATTGGGGCTGGCTCCAGCACATCTCGTCCTCGGTCAACGATAATGGGAAGGCCGCTGTAGTTCTCGATACCGGTGCGGTCTCTCGCGGCTCCGGCAGTAAGTCCTCGAACAAAGAAAAGTTGATTCGGCAGGGCTTCGTCGAGGCCGACCTTATCGAGGGGGTCGTACTCTTGCCGGAAAATCTCTTCTACAATACCCCGTCTCCGGGACTCATTATTGTCCTGAACCGCAATAAGCCTGCCTCACGCAAGAGCGAGTTTCTTTTGGTAAATGCCTCCGCTTACTTCGTAAAGGAAAAACCCAAGAACGCCCTGACCGACGAGGGCATCGCGGCTGTCTCCGAGGTGTTTCTGCGGTGGGAGACGCGAGAAAAGCTGAGCCGCACGGTTACACTCGAAGAAGTGCGGGAGGCCGACTATAATCTCAGTCCCTCGCTTTTTGTCGAGACTAACGACAAGACCCACCATAGACCACTGGCACGGGTACTTTCTGACTTAAACGCCGCTCGCGATTCTCGTCAGAAGGCGGATTCGGCTTTGGATGAAGTGCTGACCAGACTTGGACTAGCGGCTTCTGAGCGCCAATGACCACGGTGAGAACACTGACCGAGTGGTGCGAGGTTCCTCTTTCCGAGGTTTGTCAACGAACTGAATTACGAAACCCCGAGACGGAGCCGGAGAGGCCCTTTTTGTATGTAGATGTTTCGTGCGTTTCCAATGACACCTTTCGAATAACCGAGACGAATGAAGTGTTTGGGAGGGATGCACCGAGTAGGGCAAGAAAAGTGATTCGCTCGAACGACGTGATTTTTGCCACTGTGCGACCTTCTCTGAAACGTGTGGCCCTCGTTCCTTCAAGGCTGGACAGTCAGGTCTGCTCAACAGGCTTTTGTGTTCTACGCTCGAAGCCCGACCTACTCGACCCTTTGTTCCTCTATTTCTACCTGCTAACAGAAAGAATCCAGCGGAGGGTCGAAGGGCTCCAAGACGGGGCCACCTATCCGGCTATTAGAGATTCGGATTTGCTAGACCAATGCATTCCCTTGCCGAGTCTCCCCGAGCAGCGGGCAATAGCGCGTGGGTTGAATACGTTGCAGACGACCAAAGAGGCTCGGGAGCGCGAGTTGGCTCTGGAACACGAGCGCAAGGCCGTCCTAATGGAGTACCTCTTCACCCACGGCACTCGCGGCGAGCCGAGCAGGCAAAACGAAATTGGCGAGATTCCAGAAAGCTGGAAGGTTTTGCGTCTAGAAGATGTGGCGATGATTGAACGGGGAAAATTCGCCCATCGTCCGAGGAACGCGCCGGAGTTCTACGGTGGAGACATACCCTTCATTCAGACCGGGGATGTGGCAAATTCAAACGGCCACATACGGAAGTACAGCCAAACGTTGAATGGACGTGGGTTGTCGATTAGCCGAATCTTTCCAAAGGGCACAATCGTCATAACAATCGCTGCAAACATCGGTTTTACAGGAATTCTTGATTTCGACAGCGCGTTCCCGGACAGCCTTATTGGGATTACGCCGGGAGTAGCCGTCCTGCCCGAGTACCTCAACTATTATTTGGTCACGCAGCAGTCCGAGATGGACAGGAAGGCCCCTCGGGGCACGCAGAAGAATATAAATATCGAATTCCTGAAACCTTGGCCAGTTGCAGTACCGCCACATGAAGAACAAGCCACCATAGCCGAGGTTCTCAGGGGCTGCGATGCGAAAATTGACGGGCTTCAAACGGAAACCGCTCTTCTTGACGAACTCTTCCGAGCCATGCTGGAAGAACTAATGTCAGGTCGGCTCTCAGCAACCTCTTTGATTCAGGAGCATCAGCCTCGATGAGTGAGCGTTCGGCGGTGCAAAACCCGATGCTCAGGTACGCCGAGGAAATCGGTTGGGAATACGTCCGGCCGGAGGATGCTTTGGCTCTCCGAGGCGGAGACACGGGTCTCTATTTCACTGGGGTTCTCGAAGCACAGCTTCTTCGGATAAATCCCGGCGTCGTGGACATAAGCCGAACCGGTGACATCCTACGGCGGCTGAACTTGCTCAAGCCGACCATAGAAGGCAACCGCGAGGCCCACGCATGGCTCCGGGGCGAACAGTCCGTGTTTGTTCCCGAAGAGAACCGGGAGCGCAACATCCGTCTGATTGATTTCGAGCACCCTGAAAACAACCTGTTTCACGTCACGGACGAGTGGTGGCAAAAGAGCACGGTCTTTCGCAACCGAGCAGATGTGGTGTTTCTAATCAACGGCATTCCAGTGGCACTCGCCGAGACTAAGGACGCTGGAAAGCAGGATGGGCTTTCCCGTGGCGTTGACCAGATTCGGCGCTATCACCGAGAAACTCCAGAGATGTTTGTGGCCACTCAGGTTTTCGAGGTCACGCAGCTTCTGGATTTCTTCTATGGCGTGACGTGGAGCACCAGCCGAAAGAACCTCTTCAACTGGCGGGATGAGCAGTCCGGCAACTACGAAAACAAGATTAAAGCGTTCTTCAATCGCCCGCGATTCTTACGATTGCTCAGGGACTACATCGTCTTTGTTACCGAGAACGACGAACTAACCAAAAAAGTTTTGAGGCAACACCAGACCCGTGCCGTCGAGAAGGTTGTGCAGCGAGCGATAGACCCGACCAAGCGTCGCGGTCTTGTGTGGCATACACAGGGGAGTGGTAAGACGCTGACAATGCTCACCGTGGCTGCGAAACTGCTCAGAGAGACGCCCGGTGCCGAGAAGCCTGCCGTATTGATGCTGATTGACCGCAACGAACTCGAAGGGCAACTGCACAAAAACATCATTGGTTATGGGCTTTCCGCCAAAGTCGCTGATAGCAAGAAAGATTTGCAGGACGTTCTTGGTACCGATTATCGCGGACTGGTCGTTTCCATGATTCACAAATTCGATTCCATCCCAGCAAACATCAACACCCGCGATAGCGTGATAGTGCTGGTGGATGAGGCTCACCGGACAACTGGAGGTGACCTCGGCAACTACTTAATGGGCGCTCTTCCAAACGCGACTTACATAGGGTTCACGGGAACGCCGGTTGACAAGATTTCGCGAGGTCAAGGGACGTTCAAGGTTTTCGGCAGCGACGATGAGACAGGCTATCTCGACAAATACTCCATCGCTGAGTCCATCAAGGACGGAACGACCGTAACGCTAAATTACGCGCTTGCGCCTTCCAGTTTGCTGGTTGACCGGGAATTGCTCGAAAAGAAGTTCCTGAATTTGGCCGAGGCGGAGGGCATCAGCGATGTTGAGGAGCTAAACGCAATACTCGACCGGGCCGTGGAACTAAAAGAAATGATGAAGGCGTCGAGCCGCATCGAGAAGATTGCGGAATATGCGGCGATGCACTTCAAAGAGAATGTCGAGCCGATGGGCTTCAAGGCGTTCTTTGTGGCCGTTGACCGGGAGGCATGTGCGCTCTACAAGAAGGCGCTCGATAAGTACCTGCCCGCCGATTACTCCCGAGTAGTTTTCTCCCCGGCTCACGGAGACAGGCCGGAATTGCGCGAGCACTACCTGAGTGAGGATGACGAGAAAAAGGTCCGCAAGGATTTTATTCGCAAGACCGAAAAACCGAAGATTCTAATCGTCACCGAAAAACTACTGACTGGATTCGATGCGCCTATTCTTTACTGCATGTACCTCGACAAGCCGATGCGTGACCACGTCCTTCTTCAGGCTATCGCCCGCGTGAATCGGCCTTACGAGGATAGCGAGGGGCTCGTCAAGCCGTACGGTTTTGTGCTGGACTTCGTGGGCATTTTCGAGAAGCTGGAGAAGGCGCTGGCTTTTGACTCGGACGTTGTCACGTCCGTCATCCAAAACATCGAAGTCTTGAAGCAGCTTTTTGCCACGATGATGAAAGAGCAGGCCCCGAACTATCTGCCGTTTGCGAAGGGGTGGGACGACAAGGCAAAAGAGCGGGCCATCGCTCACTTTGAGGAAAAGAACAGGCGCGGAGATTTCTTCAAGTGGTTCAGGCAGCTTCAAAACCTGTACGAAATCATCTCTCCAGATGCTTTTCTGCGCCCATTCTTGACTGACTACCTCTTGCTTTCCGAACTCTACGTCTTCATTCGCAGTGCTTACGGCGACCGAATCTACGTTGACAAGGAGGTCTCAAACAAGACCCGCGACCTGCTCCAGAAGCACACGATTAGCGGTCAATTGGAACTGCCCGGTGCGATTCACGCCCTTGGCCCGGAGGAGCTGGCAAAGCTGCGGGACAGCGACACGTCCGATAACACGAAGATTTTGAACCTTCGGAAGATTCTCGCCGTGACGGTGCAGGACAATGGAGCATCGAAGCCTTTCCTGCTCTCGATTGGTGAGCGAGCCGAGAAACTGGCCGAAGCCTACGAAGAACGGCAGCTGACGACCCAGCAGGCTCTACTCCAATTTGAGAAACTGGCCCGCGAGGCGACTGATGCCGATGTGGAGCGTCAGCGATTGGGATTGGATGAAAACTCGTTCGCCATCCACAAGACCGTGGCCGAGGCGGACAACGGCTTTGATGCAAAGCAGGCAAAGGGCATCAATGCACTGTTCGACCAGTTCCCGGACTACCGTTGGAACAAGCAGCAAGAAAGCAAGCTACGGACGGAGCTTTACAAGACTCTCCGACCACTGGTCGGCACGAGCAAGATGATTGATGTGGCGAATCGCTTGCTGAGGTTGCAGCGCGTATGAAAGCAACGGCGGCCAAGATGGCGAAGTCCAAGCCAGCAAGTCGCTGGCAAGATGCCGAGGAACTTCGATGGGCCGTCCGGCATTGGTCAGCCCGTATGGGAATCAAGGCCCCGCAGGTTCACCTGCGTAAGATGCGTCGCAAGTGGGCGTCCATATCTGGCGTGGGCCGCTTGACCCTGAACACGGAACTAATTGATTTGCCGAAGGAATTGGGTGAGTTCGTGATAGTTCACGAGCTGGTTCATCGGCTAGCACCGAACCACGGCAAGGTGTTCAAGAGCTTCATGCACGCCTATCTTCCCGATTGGGAACTAAGGGAGCAAAAGCTACAGACTGTGAATAGCAAGACTCCCCCGCATAGCTGCAACCTTTACTAAGGCGTCGCGCAAGCGGACCATTGGTGACGCCCTTCTTGCTCTGCTTCTTATTGCAGTCACTGGATTTGTTTTCGTCGCTGCAAGGGTCCAGTTTGCGGATAATGAGACCGACCGCTATAGCAGTGCCCACGGCGCACGCGACTTTCATAATGAATAAAGCAACCTTGTAGCGTTTTTGTTGATTTAGGGTTTTATCGACTTCGGACTGAACATCTAAAATCGACAACGGTCCCTTTGAATTCTTGATGAAGGCGGAAATCGCGGCACCTACCTTGAATGCTTCTTCATACGTGATTTTATCCTTTATAGTGCCAGCGACTTCCTTGTTTGAAACGTACGAGGCAGAGTCACAACCAACGAAGATTATTCTTTGGTTCTCCCGAGCCTGCGTTTGAATATCGTCGAGATAGACCGAGTGTCCATCCGACAGAGGCATAAAACCTTGGTTATTGTGACCGATTATAACCGCGAAAGATGCTTTTGATTCTTTTAGAACCTTCCCAAAATTCTTCGAAGTGAACTGGTCGTCTCCATGTTCTTTCTGCAACGTATTGTTGAGGGACGTATGAATCTGAGTGACCTCTTCCTCTTGCGCCTTGGTCATCTTGTCCCTCGAAGCAGGGAAGATGGCTCCATACTGTTCTTTGGTAACTGGTGCGATAACAAATGCTTCGACGGTATTCGGAAGCTTTGCCTCTGCGACCTTGAAGGCTTCGGCTGGTGCCTTTGCCCATTCCATCAATTTGTTGTATTCGAGAGGGTCGTCCGAACCTATCGCACTTAGGTGAGCGTTACAGGGCGTACTAACGGGGCGGTCGTCCCGTGCGGCAATAGCCTCAGATTGCATCAGAACAGTGACCCACACCAGAAGAAGAACAGTGACTTTTCTTACCATTTTAGTTCCTTTCTTCGCTACGATGCCCTGAAATAGTTCCTTAGCGGCTGCTTTTTGGCCTGTTCGGTTGTCCCCAGCTTTGTTTGGCGTGGAATGAAGGCGTCAACGGCCTTCTTGAAGAGGACGGGAAAGGCGGCTCCGAAAAGTAGATACGTTCTCGCGGCTTGCTGTTCGGGTGTAAACCAGACAAACGCTGCTATGCCCGAGCCAATCGCCATCGCTGTCACGACAACCCAGTATCCTGTCGAGGTGAGAATTGCCTTGTACTCCTCGGTGTTTAGTTTGGTTCTTGCGCTGTACCAATATAGGAGTTCTTGAAGCACGGCTCCGAACGTACCAATGGAAATGGCAAAGGCGGTAGGGTTCAAGGCTAGCCTCCGTGTTAGTTGATAGGCATACAAGCGGCGCGGATATTAACACACGATAGATAAAATATGATTAAGGTTCCTAAAATAGGGTTTGCCTGATTGGGGAGACATTACTCTGAGGGGTTTCACGTGAGGATTCTCGTTTGGAATTGCAAGATGGGGTTCGCACAGAAGCGCCGTTTCGTGCGTTACTTTTGCCCGGACATCGCTGTAATCCCGGAATGCTCCCGAGGTTCAATTGAATCCCCTGAGGGGGACGGGTTCGACTGCCTCTGGTTTGGAGAAAACCCGAAAAAGGGTCTCGGAGTTTTAGTTGCCAAACCTTGGCGGATTCTTGATTTTCGAGAGCCGCAGAACACATGGATTGTTCCCATTTGGATAGGCGGTCCTTCTGACTTTCTCCTGCTTGCGGTCTGGACGACGAGAATCAAAGGCAGCGAAAAGAGGAGTTATATCGGTCAGGCTTGCGAGGCAATGACGGGCAATCCTGAATGGTTCGATGGAAAGCCTGTCGTCATGTGCGGAGATTTCAACAGCAATGTAATTTGGGATAGCGGCAGAACGAACAATCACTCGTACTTAGTGCAGTTCTTGGCAGAACGAAAGATTGTGAGTGCATACCATCGCTTTTTCTCCGAACCCCAAGGTAAAGAAAAGCAACCGACACATTACTTCTATCACCACAAGAATCGCCCCTTCCACATCGATTACGTATTTCTGCCGGAACAATGGGCTTCCCGAATAGAGAAGGTCGAGGTCGGAAAATATCGGGAGTGGGCAAAAGTCAGCGACCACGTGCCCCTAACTGTCGAAGTGAATCTAACCGGCCTTACGTGACAAGTAAATTTCAACCTGCACTGGACCCTTCAGAGGCTCAGGTGAACTGGCGAGTGAATGGAAGGGACAACTCAGCCTGAATTCCGCAGTGAACGAATCCTCCATGTGGCTCTGCCTGTTAAGTATGCAATCAGGGCCGTAAAAATGAGCGCGATGGGATAAAAGGAAAAGCAAGAAATACGAGCATGTGGTTCCATGGCAGATTTTAGACACTCCCATCCAAAAATTCCCACCAAAGCGATTGGAAGAAAAAGAGCAGATAACAGAAAGACCAAACCTTCAAGAATCCCGGGATACAAAGCAACCCATGCTACTCCCCACGCCTCGTTGTCAACCGACAGCCTGTTTTTGAACTCGCGAATATGCAGAAAGAAGTAAAGCTGGATTGCTAGAACTATTACGACGCCCCATGACCGTAAAGCATTCACAGGCAGCTTAATCCCCAATATCTCTAAGCGCTCACCGCTCCGCGCGGCTTCGCCTTCAAGAATCTTCTCGATTTTGGCAAAACTAATCTCTTGATAGTTTTGGGTTAATTCATCCAGGTCTCTGAAGGACTCTTTGAACTGGCCTGTTCGCCATTTGACCGCCAAGCCCTTCACCTGCGCATGCTCGATAAACCCTTTTTGAAGGTCAACAGGAACTCGGCCTAATTGCTCCACTGGTAACAAAACCGACCCTATATCTCTAGTCATGCTAGCTCTTGTCGAATCACGCCAGTTTCCCCTAGGCGAGCGCGGCGGGGGCTCTCTTACTACTCCCTGGTAAGCACATGGATACCGTTGATAGTCAGCAGGCAGCTTTTCCTTTATGATTCCTCTAATCTTGTAATCGCAGGAGAATTTGTCGAACGACACGTCCCAATTTGCATGTCCAGCAGAGGACTTCTCCCAACTGACCCTTTCCGCATCTTCCCAGCCCTCTGATGTTGCAAGGAGAAACGGTGCAACTCTATTTGGTATGAGCACCACTGTTGTTTCAGAAAGTTCGTTCCAGTAAACCTTGAACGATTCCAAGGTAGCTGGTCGTGGCGGCGCTGGCGCACCAGTAGGATGAGCGAGTTCGTTAGCCCATAACTCCGAGAGCATACGATAATTGTCAGCGGACGGTGGGGTGGGTGGGGAAGACGGTAAGGAACCGGGGGGCGTAACTATAGCCGGTACGAACCAGCTATCTGTGGGCGGGGTAACGCTGTATATGCCTGCGAACGTCCCCGACATCGCCATTTTGGAGGGAACTAAGTCTTCGAAATACGCATAGGGCTCCTCGAAGGACTTAACTTTGCGGTCGGCGTATTCTCTCAACCAGTCTGGGTCCCACCGGTCCAGAGCAGCGTTGATGCTTTTGATGTCCTCAAGCGACTGGCGCAGTGTCTCTGAGGATTCCAGAAAACCACTGAGCAACAAACTGACGCATGCGACAATTAATGTGAAGTGAACGGTTCTCAGGTGTTCCGCGAGTTCGGAATCAGCTTTTTGCGTCATGGGTCGCGCCGTCCCCTCTGCCATACCATCCGGCTAGGTTTTGTCGGAGTTCCAGCTTTAGGTGCGTCAATCGCACCAGCACGCATGGGAGCCGGTAGGTCGCCGCCTTAGGGATAAATCCCCAAACAAGTGCCTGAGAGTATATCAACGTTTTGAAGTATATAGCCGAATGAAATCTTTATAGACAGCTGTTAAACTGTCTCTCCTTCCTCTGCCAAATCCAATCGAGGTCTCCCAATGGCAGAGAACACCATCCCCGGTCGTCCATTATATTTTGAATTGAAATATCAAGATTGTCCCCACACCGTGCAAATCCCATACGGTCACGGCGCAGACTGCACGAAGCACTGCTTCATCTGCCAGCCGGAGAAGCGGGAGCAGCCGCTGCCGGGGAAGTGTTATGACTGTAGGGAAAGGGACAGAATCGATGCTATCCAGAAATTGACTTGACACGCCTCTCAACCAATGCTATCTAGCTCGCGCAAGCGTCACAGGTCCTCAAACTGATAGTTCTGCTTGTAAGTGGCGTCGCTTTAGCAATCAGTTTGACTCTCCCATGCGCGGAAGGTCTGCTTCCCCGTTGAAAGACCGAAGTGCGCCCATCTGCTATATCGGAGGGATAAATGCGCATCACTTTGCTCGTCTTAGCAGTCATCGTCGGCGGTTTTGCTACGCTGCCGCCAGCGCTGGCCCAATCGCAGTGCAAGTCAGTCGCTGATGATAGTTCGCCGACTTGCTCCTACGCAGCAACAAATGGCAATTGCAAGGTGAGCATAAATCGCATGAACGCGGTCACGCCGCCGACCATTTATGTAAAGCGTGGGTGTTCCGTGAAAGTGTCTGTGACTAACCCCTCTCCGCTAGAGGACCTTACGCTTGACTGGAAATCGAGTGCGACAGTTATTCCTCCCGATACGTTCCAGAACGCTTTCAATTCCTTGAGCGCAAACCTTGGAAAGTTCACTGCCATTGAGCGCATTTTTGGTCCATCCGCTGGACCATTGGCAAGAATCGTTGATTACACGCGTTGTGAAACGGATGAGACTAATTGCGATAACGCTCCAGCAATCACCATCGCGCAAGAACGGGTCATGACTGAACTAGGCAAGATTGACGCACTGGCAATCGCAATTGACGGACTTAAGAGTGTCAAGGACGCCCTGCAGCCACCACCTGGCGGTCAAGCTGGTTGTCTCCAACCTTGGTGCAACACCGCACAATGGAAAACTACTGTGGCGGCACAATTCAAGGAAGCAGTTGATTTTGCTAACAAGTTCGATGAGCAGATAAAGCGGCTTGCGTGCGAAATCGAGGATTTCAAGAAGGCCGTCAACGAAGCAGCCGTTATGGACAAGAATCAGGCGTCATTGAAGACTGCGTTCGAACCTCTGGCGAGGCTCGAAGCGCTTGCGAAGGCGGTTAGCGCACTACCTGACCAAGGCATAGGCATACCAGAAAATGCGGTAATCCAGGATTTGACACCTACCGAGAAAAACTACGAAACTCAAACATGGGCAATAAATTACACAAATAAGTTGATGCCCACGGCTAAGAGGGTAGCGGCAGAAACATTTAAGAGCGAGAACGTCGCGTTATTGAGTGGATTGGCCGACGCAAGCCCGAAAGCACCATTAGTCATACTTACAGTTCAATTTCAGTCGCCATCACGTTTCGAGGTTTCCACTGGCCTGATAGTGCCGCTCACTCCATACCACAGTTATGCGAAGGCTGCAGTTGCGAAAAACGGCGTCGTGACCGATAACGTTGTTCAAGAAACTAAGACTTACACCGTTGTGCCAACCGTGTTTATCAACTATCTCCTCGGCGAGCGGATTGCCAAGCAACAGCGTTCTGCGCTTTTTGCCACGGGCGGAGTCGGATACAACCCGACATCCACCTCAGTCGAATTTGGGGCTGGGTTGACTTATTCCTATCGGTCCCTTGCGTTTAGCTTCGTAGCAGACATCGGGCGCGACACAAAGCTGACAGGAGGGTTCACTGTCGGCCAATCTTTGGGAACGGGCAATGCGGCCAATCCTCCGACTTCAACGTATTGGAGCGTTAAACCTGCTTTTGCGATTAGCGTGAGGATACCGCTGGGAGGGTCCAGCAGTAGTAAATAAAACTCTTTGAAGCGTCAATCCAGCGTCACCTCATTCGGGACGCTCAAATGAGCACGAAGCGAAGGAAGTGACTGCGAAATACAACGACGACCGAACTATCCAACAAAGAGATGAAGTTTGAATATCGATGGCGGTCCGGCAACCCGTCTTACAGGATTAAGATAGGGAACTAGCCACCTGTGTCCCCGGAAGGAGCGTCCTTATGGCATGGAAACTTCGCAAGAAACCGAGTGGTCCTAAGCCTCCCAAGGCACCGAAACCACCCAAACCACCGAAACCACCAAAGCCACCGAAAGCGCCGAGACCGCCAAAGCCGCCAGCTCCCCCGGGACATAGCTACTATTGGAAGCCTTAGGCTACCGCATAACTTTGGATGCGGTCGTCACGGAATGTCATCGAGCGCCTAGTCCCAATCACGGTGAAGACCTGTACTCGTGCTCGGACTCCTCGAATGTGCCATCTTCATGTTCGGCAAAATAATAGTGGGTGGCCGTCGTGCTACCGTCGCGATGGAACCGGATAATGTCCAAAGAATAGCTGTGGTCCGCATCCAGACTGGTTGTCTTACAGCGAGAGACCCCGGCGTCATTTTCGGCTTCGCAGACATCCGCTTTGGCCTTTGCCACGTTAATGAGCGCCCGATAGCCTTCCATTGTTTGGCTGGGCTCGTGGCCGTAACTGCGGGGAATACTTGCCCAAGCCTTTTGAGCAGCGACTAGCCCGGCCTTGGCTGCTTTTAGATTTTGAACGGCTAATTGATGCTTAGAGAACTTGGGCTCTTTCTGTGCGTAAAGCGGAGCAATCGCCCCCAACATCAGAATTGCCAGCAGCAAGGTTAAAGTGTTCTTCACGGCATTCATCGTAAGCCTTCTCGAAAACTGCATGGTTCGACCGCTGCGAACGCAAGTCATTCCACCTTAATAAAACTGCAGGGGCCTTGCAGCGTCGTTCTTTGTGCAAGTAGAAGTGCCTGCTTGGATAGATTCTCCGCACTGGTCTCTATATCGTGTGAAGACGCTTGAAGACTATTGCAAAGATGTTGAAGTCGTTGGGACGGTCTAAACTTCTTGTACCTCCCATTAGCCGAAACCAATTCCTGTACGCCAGCTAGGGCGGCGGGTCCACCACTCGCACCTTGACTTCCGCCAAAATGTGAAAACGAATAGCCATTTGGACTAAGTTGCAAAACAAAACCAGGACCCAATCCCATGCACTGCTGGATAAAGGTCATAGAGAGGTTTCTCTTAGTGAACCAGGATGCGTCCTTGAATCCCGATTCACGCTCGGTCATTGCAATCGCATCTTGAAATTCCTCATCGTGAGTGATGATTTTGGCGGCCAAGGTCGCCTTTGCGGTCGCATACTCAGAATAGTGATTGCTCAGGTCAGGACTCATTACATCAGGAAAGATTCGTTGCGTGATTTGTTCCTTGTCAACAGTGGGATTCTCGTTGAGAACCAGAAGTCCCTGTTGATGAAATGCCTTGGCTATTTCCTCTAGACGTTCTGACTCAAGTTTCAGGACGGGACGAAGTTGGTTGAGATGCTGCTGTTGCAAACCAAAAAAGCGAGTATCGCGGTCGCGCTTGAGTCCAAAAAGACTGTTGAGGGCGTACCCGATGAGTACGATAAAGATTAGGCTAGCGACCGAACTAGCCATTGCTGTCGTGCTGGGCTTTGCCGGGAATACTTTATGAAAAAACCAGACAAAGAATAATGCGAGAGACAAAGCAAGAATGATTGTTGCGATGCTGACAGAGATTATGTGGTCGAAAACGAATGAAGCACTTGTCGTCGTCGCTGGAGCAGAAGGTGGACGCAACATATAGTAAATCTGGGCACCGCCAAGCAAGCAAAGGACTAAAGTGCCGAGAGCAATTACAATCGTGAAAGCAAGCAGCAACGCATTAAGCCTCCTCGTCGCTTTTTCTTGAACGTCCAGTTTGTCTATCAAACGGAACGTGGCTTCGACAAGAGCGCCTCGGCCCCCCATTCCTTTTTCTGCCGCTTGGACCAACTCTTCGCGGCTTCCTGTCAGATATGTTTCGGTCTTACCGTATTCAAGAGCCATCGTAATCGCAGCCTAACATCGTAAGAGACTCTCTTTCAAATACAATAGGAGGTAACGACTAGTTAAGGCGGCGACGCTTTGCTGATGGGAAAACGCGTTGAATATTGAGAAGAGTTATGGAATCGAAAGCGACCAGCAATTAGCTCTGCGCTTCGTCTGTTCGCACTCACCGTGTTATAAAACCCAGTATGACAAAATCTAAGAGCGGCTGGGTCGTCTACGAACGTCAGGGCGGCAATTTCGTCCACCTGTCGAAGCCCTTCAAGACCAAACAGCAGGCGGAGAAAGAACGCGAGAAGTTCGACAAGAAATATCCGAAGGCGGCGATTGGTGTGGGCTTCGTTCGGTAGTGCTTTCGCTCGACCGCTTCAATAGAGGAAGAGGAACCTTGGGCTCACAGCCCAGTGATTTGCCGATTTATGAAATCTACCTGAACGGTTCTGGTCTCTTTGAAGTTTCTCTCATATCCCAATACTTCGCACTGCAGCTCGACCATTACTTCGCACTTGAATTGATTCGGAGGTCCGAAATAGTTGAGCACAGGTACGTGTTGCATAACGGGCTGCGAGCCATCAAGTTGCCACAATCGGTGTGCGACATCTTCTCTGGCATCAAAGAGATAGGAAACAGATTTCTCCGCAGGAACGGGCCAGCCACTATCCGGTGGAAAGGCAGGCTCACTTACGCGCTGGCTTTTGCTCCACAATGAAATGCATTTGATGTTCAGGTCGATTTTCGAGTGGTTCTTCACCTGAATCGTATAGTTGCGCTGATGTCCGTTGTCCGTTTTGACTGAAAGTACAACGGAGTCGGCCACTTTGCGGCGCTCCTCATCACCTTGATAAAGTGGCTCGGTCCACAACGGTAGTTCTTCGCGCAACCGCGCAATCACTTCCTCGCCGGTCGTAAACGGGTAGGCATTCAACTGGAGTTGCTGGCGGATACCTTCGATTGCGGTCCCGCGCTGTACAAATAATGCGACGTGAAGGGGCCTGCGAAGAATTTGCTCCATCAACGTAGCTATCGCAACTTCTTGCTCTATCCAGACAGATGCACGAATGATGTCCCGGCCTTCAATCTTGCCGCGATGGTGCATTATCACTATCAGGCCGACAGATTCGTACAGACGGCGCAGAATGTTTTCGGATAGAGCTTTCAGCGTTGTCTGATTTTCGGCAAAGTACCCTTCGAATGGGGTGTATTTCGCAACCATCTCGCAGACCTGTTTGCCCAACTCTCGTTCTTCTGGTGCATATTGGCCGCAAGAAATGAAGACTGTTTTCCGATTTTCAGTCATGCGAAGAGGTTAGCACAGCGACGACTTCCAGTTGCCAACGTCAGTCGGAGAACTCGATGCCCTCCGTCACAAATTTGTGGGCTGAACCGCAAACCTGTTGAGTACCCGCACTCGGCAGAGGGGACTGAGGAAAGCGTCAGCGCGTCTCACTCGTGTACGTCACTGATTGTTACCCTCGTTCTGAGATAGAATCCGTCCGTCGCCACATCCCCTCTCAGAAAGACGCTTAGATGCGAATACACTTCAAGAACTTAACGTGCGTCGGCTTCGAGGAGTTCTGCTTCGAGCTTCTCCGTCGAGCGGGGTTTAGCAATCTCGACTGGCGGAAAGGAACGCCCAAGGACAGCAGTCCCGCCGACAGCGGAAGGGACATCGTTGCTCACCAGCAACGTGAGGATGTGGACGGCTCCCGGTTCTCCGATGTTTGGTTCGTCGACTGCAAGCATTACAGTAAGGCGGTTCCTCCAACCGAACTTCAAAACGCTCTCGCATGGGCTGAGGCGGAGTCTCCCAGCGTTTTACTCTTCATCGCTTCCGGTTATTTCTCGAATCCTACCAAGGAATATCTTGAAAAGTACAAACAGGGCCGAAAGCCGCGTTTTCGCATCAAGATGTGGGAGCTACCGCAGATTGAACATCTAACGAGCGGTCGTCGGTCTTTGTTGTTTAGATTTGACCTCATCAAAGAGAAATACAAGATTCGCCCGATAAGCCAAATTCGCAAAGCGGAGAATGAGTTCAACGACAAGATTTGGTATGGGCGCAAACCAGCAAACGTTGATAAGGAGGCATGGGGGCCTGAGCTCAAGCGGAGCGTGAAGCGTTCGCTACGAGAGATGGAGAAAAAGTACGGAAAGAAAAATCTTCTCGTGGATGACTTCGGGTGGGGGATGTTCAACGGAAAACTCTCTGCATTGCGTTGGGTACTGGGGGACGAGTGGGACATGCTCGATACTTAGCAAATGCGGTAGCCAAAGTTGTGGTCAACCAGACGAAAATGTGAAGGAGCCTCCATGATAGACAACGATTCTACGGACGGCCTCGAATCCGCTATCGGAGGCATCGAGACGGCTGTCGAACGGGTGGAGACAGCTGTCGAACGCGTTGAAACTGCGATTAGGGACAAATGGTCAACCCTTCAGTGGGTGGGAGTGGTGGTCATTGGCGGGTACCTATGGTATTTGCCGGGGACAATCTGGCACGCGAAATGGCGCTACGCCGCAACGTACGACATTCCCTCCAGCGCGATTTACGTGCAGAACTCACAGCACGACTGCGCCTTCCTCTCGGCACCCTTGGGGGAGAAGTATTGCCACTACGAACGAACCGTCTCAATCACTCGCTGGGCGACATCGCAAGCAAACACGCCCATCGTCTCTTACGACGACGGCAAGACTTGGAGCAATTTTGACCCGGCTGGTGAAAAAGTCCCCCAATACTCAACAGTGAAATCAGTCTATATCAGCTGGGAGAAGAAGGAAGATTGAGGTGCTGCGTGGAGATGTGAAGGTCACGGCACTCGGAAAGGCAAATCTAACTAACGAATGGACGCACACATGGACTTTGTAGGTTTGGCAGGATTGGTCGTTGGGCTGGTCGCACTTCTTGTGGCAGTCTACGGCATTCGGGATGTGCGTGTGCAGGTGAGATTTCTCGTAATGTTGGAGCGCAACGTCGTGTTCGCAAGGGAACTTCACATGAAGGCTTTGCAATTAGTGGAACTCGACAGCGATGCTCAGCGCTTTCGGTCGAGTGAAATGCACGGTCTCTCGATGCTTGCTCGTGCGATAGACTCAAAACAGACGCTGGAGAGCGTGCAAGAATACACGAACAAAGAGTCACTATTGTTGGCGCAAGACATGGTCAGCCGTGGTTTGGCGAAGTGGCGCGATGACATTGACGAAAGGCAGGTGCGTGGAGTCTTGACAGAATGGCAGAATGACAAAAACGCGGCGGTGCTGAGAAAGATTTTTGGAGCCTCGCCGCTCTTTGAACCGACCAAGGATTTGATGTCTTAGAAGCACGGAAGTTCGCAATGGCCGCCAAGAACGACAAACCAGTCGTAAATTTTGTTGCGCTGCAAAGTGTGGAAGATTACGTGGAGAAGAGTGGAAAGTTCCGCACCGAATGCGCTTCCTTCAAAATTCCCGGACGCGATTCAGGCGGCGCTGACACTCTATACATTCCTTATTGCGAAAAGCAGCGTTTCGACTTCGGACCTGTGTTGAATGACTTCCGGGGGCACGGCGTCTTCAAACCACCGGAGATAGGGAAACCTTGGGAGATTCCAGACTTTGTTGTGTTTCGGGAACACTTTAACGATATTCATTGTCCCCAGCACTGTCGTGGTTATCTTGACAAAAGAGTCGCCGCTCTTGAAGAACCAGCGCCGCGAGTTTCTAAGGAAGAGACTATTAGTTCGACTGCGGCTGGGAAATGGACAAGGAAAGAAATCGTAGCTGCTGTAGTTGTGCCTCTGGTCGGCGTCTTGTTGGCTGCCCTTCTGGGATGGTTAACGCCAGAGGGGCGGCGGCTGTTGCACTTGGACAAGCAGCAACCTGAGCAGGAGACTTCAAGCCCGAGCGTGCCGCAAACTAAACCTCAAGCTAGTTCCGCACTGCCGCAGCCAAAGACTGACTCGAAAGTCGCGCCGGAACAAACAAAAGCGCCGAATGGACCTGCGGAAAATCACCGGACAAATGACAAAGTGACTGCGGTTGTGAGACCTCCCTCGGTGGTGAACTGGCGCGACAAGCACAACTGGCGGAAATACCTGCATACAGGAATGACAAGGACGGATGTTCGGCAAATACTCGGAGACCCGGAAAGAATGCGTGTGTTCGGCGACCTCGAAGTGTGGGAGTACGGCTCAGGGTCCATTACCTTTGTGGTTGAGTGTGGCACTCCTGACGGAAGTTTATACTCTTGGGATGAGCCAAAGTGACTTATTGCTTCGGAGCCGAACGACACCCGACCCAATCGACTTACGCCGACGCTCGGGTTATTTAAGTGAGCGGTCTCGGCCTGCGTTTTCGACTTGGAAAAGCTTCGACAAGGACGTGAACTTGCGCCCGATGTAAGTGAAGAGCAGTCACGGCTTGACGATTTTAGTCATGCAGGATTTACAAAACGAGCCACGTCAGGCAGCCTCAAGCCAATAGGAAGGCACGTTCTCGGTCATCCCATCGTCGAAATTGACCCAATACCCTGAGCGTGGCACGTAACCCGTGACCGTTCCCGTCCGACCGCGAAAACAGGCTGCGCCTTCCTCTCGGCCCCGGACGCGTGCTCCGTCTGCGAACTTTCGCTTTCCCCTGCGTGGTGATTCGGCAATCAAGGTCTCGGACATATTCCACCTCCTCGACTCATCACTACACCCTTGGTGGACGTTGTCAAGCCAGTGCTTCTGTCAGAGAAATCGGACGGTCGAGCCGGTGATTGGGGTCGTTGTACAATAACCGCCTACAGATGTGGGACGATTGGATTTTCGAATTGGAAGACGGTTTCATAGACCAAGACGGCACTGTTCTCTGCCCGATTTGCCTGTGCTGTTCTCTAAAGCGAGTCCCGAAATTCATCCCAAGCCTTTTCGCACAAGCAGAGTTGATTTCTAGGGGCGAAGAATGGACACCCAAAGAAGAGGATTTAGTTTGGGCGTGTTCGGGCGAATGTACTAAAACAAACCGACATGCGTGAGGAAAGTGAGAAGATTCAATCCAACAGCAGAACACCCGGCATGAGTTGTCTAGCGGATTTGGCTAGTTTTTAGGTCTCTTGTAGGTATCATTGCGCGGGTCAGAGCAGTGTGCTTTTAGTCCGTAAGCGACACCAAACAAGCCTTTTAGATTTTGACCTCGGCTTGCTACGAACCAGAAGGTCGGGAGTTCGAATCCCCCCGGGCGCGCCATCTATTTCCAATGCACCAGCCCGCTGTAAATCGGGTGTGCCATCTACCTTTGGCACCGCTCTGGGTGCCGCCTGCGCTTCACGCAACCATTGCCAACTTCTGTTTTAGAAGTCCCGCCACGGTCTCCAGAACGGCACGCTGGTATACCGTACATCGCTGGTCCTGCTGAACAATTCTCTGAGTTTTTCCAATATGCTTTTCAACATGGCGGGTCTAGAAACCTCCGCATTCTTCAAACTAGAACCGATCTTCGTTCACTTCAATCCAGTATCCGTCGGGATCCTGCAAATAGGTCTGGCGCACTCCGTCGGGGCGCAGCGTAACTTTCCCATCGCCTGCAAAGCTCCGGTATTTCACGTGCATCTCGTCGAGGTGCGCGATGAACGCATCGAGTGACGCCACGCGAAATGCAAAGTGCACGTCGATATCTTGCCGCTGCGCCTCGCTTGCTCCTCCGGCCACATGCAATTGCTCGTGGGCTCCGGCGCGGAACCAGATGTGCCGCCCGTCCTTGAACGGCTCGGCAATCTTCTCGAGCCCGATCACCTTTTCGTAGAAATCACCGCTCTTCTCCAAGTCCCGCACGTGCACGGTCGTATGGTCGAATTCCGGCCGGCCCGGCCCAGCTGAACGCGACGGCGGCAACACCAGACTCAGCGAGGCAACCAACAACGAGAGGCCAGCGATCATTTTTCTGTTCATGGTTCGGAATCTTACACCGCACCAGGCAGGAATTGAAGGGAGATCGCCGACCACGGCGCCTCGGGAATGTGTCGGAGCAAACGAGCCGTCCTGGACGTAACAAGGTCACTTAACGCCCTTCTCTGCATCCCACGACCCTTGCTGCCGGCGCAACACCACGATCTGCCCGATGTGGTAAGCGTTGTGCGTCCCGGTGTGCGCGATCTCGTTGGCCAGCTTCTGGAGTTTCGCGTCATCCATTGCCTCGATCGCCTTCTCCATGTCGCTCAACACCTGGTCCAGCTTCTGCACCGTCTCTTTCCAGGCTTTATCGTCGAAGTTGTTGAATGTCTCTTCGTTGTTGCCGCTGAACGGCGAAGGCTTCTCGCCCTTCAGTTTCGCCAGTTCTTGCGTATTCCAGAACAGTAGGTGATGCGCCAACTGCCCGATGGAGTGATTCCCTTTGCCGTCGGACCACTTGGCTTGTTCCACCGTTACGCCGTCCAGCGCCACGCTTACCGGCACAAACCATTCCTTTTTGTTATGCGTGCTCCGCAGTTGCGCCAGCAGGACGCTCTTCAGCGTCACCGGCGCTTTGTCCTGCGCAAGAGCAGATGAACCCATCATCAGCACCAAAAATAAGAACGCAGCAGTTCGTTTCATCTGATAGACCCCCTCCGGTTCCCTTGGACGCGACAAACCTCAGCTAGGCGCTTTCGACCGGCGCACATGCCCGGTAAACGCGCCGCCGCTTCACTTTTCCGCGGACCCAAGAGCGTTCCGCAAAAAGCTCAGTCGGAGGAGGTTTCCGTTCGGGCAAAACTCTTCCCGTGTGCTTCTGTACCGGCCAGAAGCAGGATCACCAGGGCCGTGATTGTCACAATTTCAAAGCTGGCCAGCGCCCACTGGTAGCCTCCGGCGTGTTCCCGCAGCGCGTACTCGATGGAATTGGTTGGCGATGCGAGCAGTATTCCCAACTGATACGCGAGGCCCGGCATCAGACCGCGCGCCACGTCCGTGGACATCTCGTTCAAATGCACCGGGACAACCCCCCAGGCGCCTTGGACGCCCATCTGCATCACGATGGCGCCGAGCACCAGGACCGGAACCGTGGCGCCGAAGGCCCACATGGGGATCGCCAACAGCGAAACCGCCAGCGCCGCTATCATGCCCTTGCGGCGTCCGGCTGCCTGCGACACAAAGCCAAACGCAATCGCGCCAACAACCGCGGCGATGTTGTAGATGATGGCGATATTCGCCACCATCGCGTCGGAAACCTTGTGCACTTCCTTCAGAAAGTCCGGATACAAGTCCTGCGTCCCGTGCGACAGGAACATCATGAACGTCATCAGCACAACGAGATACACGAAGCGCTTCCACTGCCCGCCGACGCTGCGCAGCACTTCCATAGTGCTCGCTGCTCGATTTTCCTTCCACGCTTCCGATTCCGGCACCTTAGTGCGGATGTACAGCGCCAGCAGTGCTGGCAGGGCCCCAATCCAGAACATTGGGCGCCAACCCCAATGCGGCAGCACCAGCCGCGCAGCCACCGCGGCCAGCAAGTACCCGTTCGAGTAGCCACTCTGCAGGATGCCGCTGAGCACTCCGCGCCAGCGCTTCGGAGCAGATTCGAGAGCCAGCGACGCGCCCACGCCCCACTCTCCGCCCATACCAATGCCGAACAGCGCGCGCAAAACCAGAAACATGGTGTAGTTGCTAGAAAATCCGCACAGCAGCTCGATGATCGAAAAATAAATTACGTTGGCCATTAGCGGAATACGCCGGCCGTAACGGTCCGCGAGCAACCCAAAGAGCAGTGCGCCGATCGGGCGAAAAGCCAACGTGGCGAAAGTAGTGAAAACGATGGCTTTCTTCGTTACGCCGAACTGCTGCGCCAGCGTGTCGTACAAAAACACGATCACGAAGAAATCGAACGCATCCAGCGTCCAGCCGAGAAATCCGGCCAGTACCGCGTGGTAGCTTTTGCCTGTAGGTTGCGGCCCGCTCATATCGCTCGGTTTTTCGTGTGGATTGGCGTGTCCCCGTTACGGCCTGCTGGTCTGAATCCGCGCCCTGCTAGTTTGTGAGCGGCGCGCGCGCGGCGCGGCCCGGCAAAACACCATCGACAAGTTTGCTGTCCTTCACTACCAGAACTCCGTTCACCAACACGAACGGAATCCCCTCGGATGCCTGCAGCGGCTCGTCAAACGTAGCTTTGTCGATGACGCGATTCGGATCGAAGATCGTTATGTCCGCATCCGCACCCACGCGAATCCGTCCCTTGTTCTTGAAGATGGGCGCCCGTTTCTCCAGCCGTTGTGCCGGCATCAGCGTCATCTTGCGTAGCGCGGTCATCAGGTCCAGTGCTTTCTCTTCACGAACGTAGTGGCCCAGCACGCGGGCATAGCTGCCCTGCCCGCGCGGGTGAATCTTCGGCCCGGTGATGGGCATGCCATCGCTGCCGATCATCACGATCGGGCTCGACACCGCCGCACGCGCTGCTGCTTCCGGAATCGCGTGAATTACCACGATACCGCCCTGCTTCCGGTATTTCTCAAACGTCTCCACGGTCAGCCGCTCTCCGGTGTCCGCCCACTGAATATCGTGAAAATCGATGCCCATGCGCTGCTGCCATCCCGGATCGAAGATGGCCGACTCCAGCGCGGTGCTCGCCGCGGTGTAGGGATAGCACTCGGTGGTCACGTCAAGGCCGTGCTTCTGCGCACCTTCCACCATGGCGATCAGCTGCGGCGTATTCTTCAACCCCATGCTGGTAATGTGCACCACCTGTAGCGGCGCCCCGGTCGCTGCCGACGCAGCAATCACTTCCTCAATAGCGTTCAGCCCCGTCTCCGGCTCAATCAGCCCTGCATACCGCAAATGCACATGGACCGGCGCGTGGAACTTCGCGGCCACTCGAAACGCTTCGACAATCTCCCAGCGGGTCGCCCCGGGCGTGTAATTGATACCCATGCCTTCCGCCAGCGCCCCCTGCTTCATGCCGGTCTCGAGCATTTCCAGTATTTCCGCTAGCTCCTCCGGCTTCGCGGCGCGGTGAAAGAGTTCTTCGGCATTCTCCACGCTTCTGGCCCCGCTGATCGATCCGGCGGCCACGCCACTCATAGCGGCAGCGCGAACAGGAATGTGCCCGATGCTCACTCCGAAATTGATTAGCGATTTCCCCTCCCGCTCGGCGTACCACTTGGCCACATCGTCGGTACCGCCCTCCAGCTCGAGCGAAGTGGTCACTCCGTCGCGTGCCTGAAATCCGTAATTGCGCGGCTCCTGCCCATGCTCGTGCGGATCGATAAATCCCGGTGCTACTACCATCCCCTTCGCGTCAATCGAATTCTTCCCGCTCAGCGCGCCCTCCGAGATCGCGGCAATCTTTCCGTCGCGAATCCCCACGCTGCGCACCGCATCCAGCCCGGACTCCGGATCCATCACCCGGCCATTCACAATCACGGTGTCATAGGCCGCGTCGCTCGTCGCTCGCGCCACAACAGTCCGCACCACCAACAGGAGCGCCGCTATCGCCATCATCGTCGCAAGGAAACGTGCTGCGATTCTTGCCGGAGAATCGACCATGCCACCCCCCAAAGTGCGTTTTGCCGCGCCAAGTTTCGTCGCCACGCTTTGCGGTGTCAAACGATTTCTCCGGACGTGTTCACGTCGGCAAGTTATCGCCGGATTGCAAAACACAAGGCTATTCGACGCAGCACCGGAGAAAGAAAGGCCCCGGGCCGCAGGGGGAGGCGACCCGGGGTGGGGGTACAGCTGAGGGGGGCCGGAGGAAACTCGCTCGCAGTACAGAGGCAGTACAGAGTTAGTGGACGGTTTGCACTGCTAACTGGCAAATCTGACGCAATTCTTCATAGGTAAAAAACGTCTCTTCCTGCTCGCCGGCGTGTTCGGTGAGTCCGAGTCCGGATTCGGAAGAAATCTGGCGCAATTCGCTTTCGGACATGCCGAGAAGGACCGCTGCGCGGCGCGTGGTAACGAATTTGAGGTCTTGGTTTTTCATGGTCGGTATCCTCACGCAGGCAGCAGGGCCATCGCGTCCTGCTCTACCGCCAAAATCATGACTTTATAGATATCCACGTCCCAGCCATCGCCGATGCGCATGCGGACCGTTTCTCCGCCATCCTTCAGCAGCTTGCCGCGCAGAGGCACTCTAATGTCGCCCAATGCCACTTGCAGCACCACCGGCTGCCCGATCCACGGTTGATACGCGCTGTCCATCGCCCCTCCCTCAAGTACATCCGGCTTGCACAGAGAGAATGGCGCTGGGCACCGCGGCTCACAATGGTACAGCGAGGGTACCGGACTAGTAAGATCGTACTGTCGATCCCCGCTTGCCCCAAAACAGGGCAATTGCCATAGAAGTACGTCGGTACTGACCGAAAGGGACGGCCGGTCCATAGGGTGGTGCAGCCCTTTCCGGCATCCTTATTAACGTGACGAGCGAGAAGCATTCCGGCCGGGAGAACGCGCAGGTCGCGGAGACGCGCCCGGGAGTTGGCTTGGCGCTGGGCGGCGGATTTGCGCGCGGGTTCGCGCATTTGGGCGTTCTGCGTGCGCTGGAGCAGCACAATATTCCTGTTACGCATATTGCCGGCTCGAGTGTGGGCAGCATTCTTGGCGCGGCTTATGCCAGCGGCGCTCCGCTGGAGCGCATTGTAGAGTGCTGCCGCGGATTGCGATTTCGCGACATCGCCAGATGGCGAGTTTCGCGTCTGGGATTGGCTAGCAACCAGCGCCTGGCTGGCTTGATCGAGCGGGTGTTCGAGTCGCGGCAATTCGAGGATTTGCGGATTCCGGTGGCGGTGGTCGCGACAGACTTGACTTCGGGCGATCCGGTGGTCTTCACGCAAGGCAATCTGGTGGATGCGATTCGCGCGAGTTGCGCGTTCCCTGGGCTGTTCGAGCCGGTGGAGATCGGCACGCGCTGCCTGGCGGATGGCGGCCTGGTAGCTCCGGTTCCAACCCAAGCGGCCCGCTCGATCGGGGCTCCGATTGTGATTGGCGTTTCTGTGGGCATGCAGGACGGTTATCGCGGAGCGCCGACGAACGTTTTTCAGGTGGTGTCACGGGCGGTGAGCGCCGCGCAGAAACATCAAATCGAGCTTTGGGAGAAGCACGCGGATTTGGTGCTGCGTCCGGATGTCCAGTCGCTGGCGTGGGACGATTTCGCGCGCGCGGACGAAGCTATCGAAGCCGGTGCCGCCGCGGCGCGGCGCGCGTTGCCGCGCATCCAGAAATTGCTCGGACTGGCGGTTCCGGATGCGGCAGCCCAGGCGGCGAAATTGGAAGCGGAAGACAAAGCGTACCTATGGCTCGCGGAGACCCTGCGATGAATCGACTGGCGATGCTGCTTCCCTCCGTTGCGGTTCTGCTGGTGCTCTGGCAGGAATGCGGCGAGAATCCGGCGCTTTTCTGCTACCGTATTGGACTGGGTGCTTTTGCTACGGTGCGTTTGCGCGCGCTGGTTCCCGTGCCGGCCTGGCGGGCTAATTTTCGGCGCCCCTCGAGGAACCGCTTCGCGTGCTTGAATCCATCCGACACCTGCTGCACTCGATTTACGACGTCGAAGGACTGATTAGCTGGGGCGGGCCGCTGCTGGTCTCCATCATCGTCTTCATTGAAACCGGATTCTTCGTAGGCTTCTTCCTTCCTGGCGATTCCCTGTTGGTTACCGCTGGTGTTTTTGCTGCAGCCGGAAAAATTCCGCTGTACTGGCTTCTAGCGCCGGTGATGCTATGCGCGATTGCGGGCGACCAGATTGGTTACTGGATCGGACGGGGAGCGGGAAAATCGTTGTACAGCCGCAAGGAATCCTTCTTGTTTCGGCGCAGTCATTTACAACGCGCGCGCGAGTTTTACGAGAAGTACGGCGGAAAGACGGTCATTCTGGCGCGCTTCGTTCCCATCATCCGCACGTTTTGCCCACTGGTGGCTGGGGCTGCCGGAATGCCGTATTCCCGCTATCTCACTTACGACATTGGTGGCGGGATTCTGTGGGTAGGCAGCATGATTCTGGGCGGGTATTTTCTGGGGCGTTCGGTGCCGAACATCGGACAGCGTATTCATTATGTGATTGCGGTGGTGGTAGTGCTTTCGCTGCTGCCGGCGGTGATCAGCATCCTGCGCGCCCGTAAGGCGAGCCGCACAAGCAGGGTTGCCGCCTAGAGTAGCGTAGAAGACCAAAGAGATTGAGTTGTGGCCTCCAGTCCTCCCATTCGCGCCGTGATTTTCGATATTGGCCGCGTGCTGATTCGTGTTGATCTCTCGCGGGCCATGGCTGGCCTTTCGCAGGCCATTCCGCTTACTCCTGACGAACTGTGGAAAGCGCTGCAAAACGATCCGCATTGGATGGACTGGCAGGAAGGGCGGATCACACCGCGCGATTGGCACCTGCACATCACCAAGCGGCTGGGCGGCTCGCTCTCCTTTGAGGAATTCACTGCTGCCTGGAACAGCGCTCTCGACCCAGAGCCCATTCAGCCTGAAGAGTTTTTGGCCGGGCTCGCCAGGAAGTACAAGATGGCAGTGCTGTCGAACACCGATCCGATCCATATGGCGAATGAGGAAGCGCGCTTCAGCTTCTTCCGGCATTTCCCGGTGCGCCTTTATTCCTATCGAGTGGGCGCCAGCAAGCCGAATCCGCTGATTTACCGCGAAGCGCTGCGCGGCTGCAAAGTAAAGGCGCAGGAAGCGGTCTTCATCGACGACGTGCCAGCCTACGTAGACGCGGCCAAGCGGTTAGGCATGCACGGAGTGGTATACTTGTCGCCTGATCAACTCGTTGCAGACCTTGCAGGCCTGGGCGTGAAAGCCGGTTGATCGCCCCATCATTTTGGCCGATCGGCCATCCCGTGGAGTCATGCTAGACTCGGCTGCGGTGGCATCGGTTGATGGAATCCCGCGAGACCAATCCGACTAATCTGCGCGTTCTGACCATCGGGCATTCCGACCATGCGCTGGAGCACTTTTTGACGCTGTTGAAGGTTTATTCGGTGGATGTCGTGGCGGATACGCGGTCGTATCCTTATTCCAATTTTGCGCCGCAGTACGATCAGGAGCCGCTGCGAACGGCAGTGCAGAGCGCCGGGCTGCAATACGTGCACCTGGGCAAAGAGCTGGGCGGACGGCCTGACGGCGAGGAATTTTACGATGCGAAGGGCCACGTTCTTTACGACAAGGTAGCGGCGACCGAGATTTTCAAGGCGGGGATTGCGCGAATCGAGCAAGGCATTCGCAAATACAACGTAGCGTTGCTGTGCTCCGAGGAAAATCCGGCGGGTTGCCATCGTCGGCTGCTGGTCGGGCGCGTGCTAACGGACGCCGGAATCCAGGTAGGGCATATCCGCGGCGACGGCCGGCTGCAGCCGGAAAGCGAACTGGCACAGGAACTGGACGCCAAGCATCCGCAACTGGATCTTTTCGCAAGCGCCGAGGCTCCTGAATGGAAATCTATTCCATCGGTTTTACGAAAAAAACGGCCGAGCAGTTCTTCAGCCTTCTGAAGAGCGCGGGCATCCGGCGGCTGCTGGATGTGCGTCTGAATAACATTTCACAATTAGCGGGTTTTGCGAAGCGTGATGATCTGCGCTTCTTTCTGCGGGAAATCTGCGGCGCGGAATATATCCACGAGCCGCTGCTCGCGCCCACGCAGGAGATCCTGGACGAATACAAGAAGAACAAGGGAAGCTGGCATGAATACGAGGGGAAATTCCAGGCACTGATGGCGGAGCGCAAAATCGAAGAGAAGCTAGATCAATCCGCCTTTGCGGCACCCACCGTGCTGCTGTGCAGCGAGGTGAGGCCCGAGCAGTGCCACCGACGGCTGGTCATCGAGTACCTGGCGGCGAAGTGGGAGCCTTTCGAGGTCCGGCACCTGTAAGTAGACACTTGCGCTCGCCGCTTTCCGGTATTACCATCCATCAATCATAGCCATGCTGCTAATCATCAACCACGTGACCCGCATGAAGCCGGGCTTCATCTGCGTGGCCGGGATCGAACCGGAGACCGGGAAACACATCCGGCCGGTGTTATGCCAGGGATTGCTCACGCGCAATCTGCTGCGCAAGGAAGGCGGAGTCTTCGAGATTGGCGCGCTGGTGGACCTGGGGCCGACCAAAGACGTGGGCTGCGCGCCGGAAGTGGAAGACCGGGAATTCTGCGTGACGAACCTCCGCTACAAATACAAGCTGAAGCCGGATGAATTTTGGAAATACGTCAGCACGACTGCGCAGAATCGCGCCAAGTCCATCTTCGGCGAGGAGCTGCAACAACGCGAAACCAGCTGTACGACGGAAGCCGGGGCAGGCAAAGCCTCGCTCGGCATTTTGAAGCCGGCGCGCGTGTGGCACATCGGCGTCAATGATTTCGAGAGTGTGCGCATCTATCTTTCCGACGGCGAAGTGCACCCGGACTTGCCGGTGACGGACATTCGTTTGTATGCGCGGGACCAGAAGACGGCGCGGCACGAAATCGTGGAATGCCTGGAGCGCCGCTTGCGCAAGACCGCGGCGGTTTTGGCGGTCGGGCTAAGCCGGCCTTGGAAGAAGGACGGCGACGACGCGCCCCGGCATTGGCTACAAGTCAACAATATCCACCTCGAAGAGGATCCGCTCGGCGCGCTGTTCGATTGCTGAAATCGCCCCGGGGGATGTCGGCGGCCGACCTGGCGGCTTGTAGAGCCACCGGCCAAAAACCAACGCGCAGGTTTGCCGAATGCGCGCAAAAAATCCGCTGCGGTCTTCACGTTCGCGTAACTTTTGCTAGGACTAGTACCGCTCCCCCTTTCCGCGCGGCCTGCACCCGGCTTCTTTTCAATCGGTTACGGACGGCCCCACCAGATACCTTGTGGTTGGCGGGATGCACTGCTCTGTGTACGAACCCACTGGGAACTTCGTAGAGCAATTGATGCCCAAGCTGGGGTGAGGAGAAATAAGGAACATATGTCCGACGAAAGAATCGTGGAAACAAGAACCGAATCACCCGCATGGACTTTGCCAGCGATTGTCGTTCTGGGTTTGGTAGCGGCGGGAGGGCTGTTTTTTGGATGGACTGCGTCTTCCAAGCTGGACGCAGCACAGCAAGCAGTCGAACAGAGGCTCAAGGCCACCGAGCAATCCGTGCAGCAAGATGTGACCTCTCTGAAGGACCGCATCGCGCAAGACGAAAAGACGAATACCGACCTGCAAGGCGACCTGAAAGTGGTCACCGGCAGGCTCAAGATTACGCAAGGCCAGCTCAAGAAGGCCCGCGAAGAAGCGGCCAAAGCAGTTGACGAGACCAGTCAGAAGCTCACGGCTCTCGACACTTCCGTACACACCGAACTGGCCACCAAGGCAGCCTCGGATGACCTGAAGAACGTGGACACCAAAGTAGGCGGCGTGCGCACAGACCTCGACACCACTCGCGAAGACCTGAAAATGGCCCGCAGCGAAATGGGCACTCTGATCGCTCGCAACCACGATGAGATCGACCAACTGCGCCGCCTCGGCGAACGCGAGTACGTCGAATTCACCATCGCCGGCAAGAACAAGCCTCAGAAGGTCGCCAACGTCACCGTCGAATTGAAAGGCGTCAACGAGAAGAGGAACCAATACTCCGTGGCCATGACCGTGGAAGACAAGCAGTTCGAGAAGAAGAACCGGTCCATGAACGAGCCTGTGTTCTTCTATATCTCCGGGACCAAACTGCCCGAAGAAATCGTCATCAACAAGGTGGGCAAGAATACGGTGAGCGGGTATATCAGCATTCCGAAGGCAAACTCGCAGCCGCAAGCCACCAGCACCACTTCCGGTAAGTAGATAAGTAGAACGAAGGAAGGCGCGGCAGTTGCTGCGCTGTGTGCAAGAGGCGGGCAGAAGTTTGCTCGCCTCTTTTTTTGTCCCCGCCGCTCGGCTTGGTGAGGCCCCTGGCAAAGCAACTGATAGAATCTCTATGCCTTACGGAGCCCACTTTGCGCCAGACTTCCAGCGTCTTGTATCTCGCCGTCGATTCCCTCATTCCTGCAAGAGGCGGCGCCATCCCCGGTCTGGATGAGTTTATGGCTACATTGGACCATGCGGGCGTACCGGTGGTGTGGGTCTCCAGCCGGACGCGGCTACAGCTGGACGATCCACGAAGAAAGGCCGGGCACACCCACCCGTTCATCGCAGAAGACGGCTGTGGCGCTTATCTACCCGAAGACTATTTTCATCTCAAGCCGGAGAAGACGGTTCGCCTGGGGCGTTTTACCTGCATCCCGGTCGCTCAGCGGCAGCCGGCGGCTGCAGGAACTGGCCGAGGCAACCGGCGTGGATGCTGTGCCGTTGCGTTCCCTTTCACCCCGGGAGTTGGCTCAAAACTCGGGCCTGCCGTCGCGAGAGGCCGAACTGCTCCGGCAGCCAGACTTTGACGAGCTTTTTTTTCTTGCGGGGGCTTCGGACGCCGATGTAGGACGGCTGAAAGCGGAAGCGCAGAGCAGGAATCTGCAGCTGCGCGAGCAT
>Ga0207015_1047_pt1 | contig 44198 bp, 36 predicted proteins | sample Alteio_BWMinCont_53_FD_153486 | JGI IMG/M metagenome (GOLD analysis project Ga0207015, IMG submission 153486) | Enriched cells from forest soil in Barre Woods Harvard Forest LTER site, Petersham, Massachusetts, United States -... | ecosystem: Environmental > Terrestrial > Soil > Temperate forest >...
GGGGTTAACCACGGGTTCATCAAGACTGGCTCAAGCTATCGGAATGTGGATTTCCCCAACGCAACTTCGGTGCTGACTCAGCTCCTCGGTATTAACGACGGTGGCGTGGAAGTCGGCTACTGGCAAAACGGCGCAGGCACTCAGTTTCCGTTCATGTTAATGGGCACCACGTTCACACAACTTGATTCCATGCTCCCAGCGAATACCAGCGCGCAGGCAACGGGTGTGAACGATTCGTCCGAGATTTCCGGTTTCTACGTGGACTCCTCCGGCGTCAATCACGGATTCCTGTTGATCAAGGGCGTGGTCACTGTGCTGGACTTCCCTGAGGCGACTTTCACGCAAGCGTTGGGCTTAAACAATCTGCAAGAAGTGGTTGGCACCTATATGGATGCCAAGGGCAACACTCACGGGTTCCTCTACGATTCCAAGAGCAAGACATATCAATCGGTAAACGATCCCTCGGGCGTTGATACTACCGTTGTGAACGGCATTAACGACCAAGGCCAGATCGTCGGTTTCTATGTGGATGGCTCGGGAAATACAGATGGTTTCGTCGGCCACATCGTGCGCTGCGTCAACTAAACGAAACAGTCGGTTCCAGCAATTTCGGGCGGGATGGCTGATGAAGCCGTCCCGCTTTCTGTTTCTGAACGTCAGGGCTATATGGCGGGTTTTGTGTTTAATTGGGAATAACTTGCCAGCCTGGGGAAAGGCTTGGCTGTAGCGTTGGGCCCGCCTGATAATAGGCGCCGCCGTCAAAATTCATGAACCAAATCGTATTCTCGGACGTGCTTGTATTCCACAACAAAAGATCCTTGGCGCCGTCGCCACTAAAGTCACCCACAGCCTGGATTTCAGTATCAGCGGGCAATTTTGCAAAGACTTGGCTCGACAAAGCAGTTTTCAGGAAAGGCCTGAAATTGGTGATTCCCAATTGTCCGGTTGAAGGGTTGATCCATACGATGCTGGCATAAGCAGTTCCCAGAGTTTGAAAAATTCCGGTTGCGGCAACGCTCCAGGTGGCATCGAAACGACCCGATGTGCTGCCGTACATTGCCGCGTAATTGGCGGTTGAGGAATAACCGAGGCTCGTAACTTTAAAATCCGCCGTCGTCGGCGGAGCTGATGGATAGAAATAAACAACTTCCAGGTTGCCGCTGGTATCCCTCAACAGAACGTCGGAATATCCATCGCCGTTGAAATCGGCCACGGCAGCTGCAGACCAATTCGAGACCGTCGCCGGCTGAAAAGTTCGCTGCCCTATAACTCGGTCGCCAGTCATCAACAAGATTTTCCCGGTCTGCGAGCTACTATTCCAAAGAAGGATATCCGTGTAACCATCTCCGTTAAAATCTCCGGTGCCCGCGACTGCTCCGTCGGTGCTCAGCAGTTTGTAGATCGGACTGTATTGTGCGCTCCACGGATTGTTGTTGTTCCTATAAGGCTCCTTCCATATGCCAACTTCTCCATTGGCCGTATTCGTGACCACCGCACTGGCATAACCGTCGCCGAAAAAGTCGCCGCTGCCTTGAACTTGAAACTTTGCGGTGAGGTTCGGTTGAGAAATGGAAAAAAGCGAATATTGCAGCGGAGCGGTAGCGGTGGCCAAGCTGAAAACAGGAATTTCAAATTCAGTTGGATTGCTTTGATTCCTAAAAAGAAGATCGCCCACCGTGTTGCCGGCATAACTCATATTGCGATTGGCGTCGAAAGTGATGGTCGGAGTGGGCGCCGGCGCGCCCCCTGTCACTACATCGTTGAAATTCACGTCCGAAACTTGATGGGCGAGATTAAATCCCCTAAAAATCGGCGGAAACTCCTGAGCATCGGTCGCTTGGATATTGCTGAAAGTGAGGCCGCTGATAGAGCCAAGCTGTGTGTTGTCGGACTGAAAGTTGCTAGGAACGACCTGAATTCTAAACAGTTGCCAGTTTTCATTTTCCACGCGAATATCTTCAAAAGTGTAATTGCTCAGATTTCCAGAACCACCTTGATTGGCGGAAAACACCGCGTCAGAGGTATTAGGCCAATTATATTCCCCGCGTATCACGTCGGAATTTCGAACAGTAATATTAGTTACATTGGTGCCGATACCAGCTCCTATCTCGAAGGCGGCAGCGTTGTTCAACTTCCAGACCACGCAGTTTTGAACCAACAAATTGCTTGCCGTGATTTTGATGGAGTCGTCGCCATTTTTGACAAAGCTGTTTTCAATCACACTGCCAGTATCTTGCGCTCCATAACTTGCTTGAATTCCGTCGGAATTGCCCAGCCAGGCGATCACTTTCACGTTGTCCACCGTGTTGCCGCTGCCGCCATTGATGGATACGTTGTAAAAAGGTGATTGGATGAAAGTGATCCCTTCGACCCGCAGATTTTGCACATTCCCTTTGGAACTGACCATGTCAGGGCAACCTGCTGATGTGCTTATACACTGCGCTTTGGGCAGATTCTCTCCGGAAAGAATTCCTCTTCCCCGAATTGTTGCGTTACGCGCTCTCGTTTTAAAAGCTAAGAAGCCTTTTACATAGGCGCCCGCCGCTAAATAAACTGTTTGATTCGAATCAATCGTCAACGGCGTGAGGCCGAGATCGTAAATTCCGGGCCCGAAGTACAAAGTGTTCTGAAAGCCGCTCAGTTGCGGAAGCGCCGCTCCCGAGAGAACCGAGAGACCCGGCGCAACTCGCAACACATTGGCGGCGAGAGGATTCGGGGTATTCGGTTCAACTGGATTGGCAAACACCAACATCGGATTTATAAGATCCGCATCATTGGCTTCAATGCAAGTGTCACCGGTAGTGCAGAAGTCGACGGCATATTGCCCGGGTTGGTCCAAGGTAAACGAGACGGTGTTGCCGGTTACGGTGGGAATGATTTGCGCGTGGCTTGGCAGAATACGAGCTGAGGTGAATGAATTAGCATTGGTTACCTGAACCGTGACCGAGCCGGCAAACGAGAACGAGGTCCACGAAGTGGCATGCTCCAGGGTGGAAGAGCTACTGACACCGCTGGGTTGCCCATTGGGTAGAAAGCCCGGATTTTGCACTTGGTAGACAAACGAACCGATCCACGAATCATGTTGACTAAGACGCACCGTGTACTGCGAAGACGGAATAATTCCAGAAGGCGTGCGATCGACTTGAAGGTCGCTGTTTAGGTCAGCCTTTGCTTGGCCACAAGCGGCCGATGTAGATGCGGCGCTGCAGACATATCCAATCAAGCAAACGGTTAACGCCAGCACCAAAAAAGGTCCAGCTATACGTAGTTTCTGATTCTTACTTTCCGGCCGCCGAGACATATCACAAATTCCTTTCGTCGAGTGATGCTGGCCGTTCAGTCTTTATCCTTGAACACTGGGTGGACCCAAAAGTAGCAAAAAGCCATTGAAATTTGATTACGGTAGTATGAACCACCAATCACCACGAGGCTCTTATGTTGGCCGGAAAATATTTTTTTTGCGACTAGGAATGCGGTTTCCAAAAATCACCGGCGCCTTCAAGCGTACATTTCTTTTAGCCCCAGCCCGTACACGATGGTATTGAGGTCGAGCTACCCTCCCGTTCCGGTTAATTTGACAGTCTGCGGAGAATTTGTCGCCTCGTCGGTGATTGTGACCGTGCCGGTTAGGGTGCCGGTCGCCGTCGGAGTAAACGTCACCATAACCGTGCAACTCGCGGGGGACGGCCCCAACGTGCCCATACAAGTCCCGGCGGTCTCCGCAAAATCCCCAGTGGTCCCAAACGAGATCGACGTAGACCCTGTGCCAGTGTTTTTTATAGTGACGGTTTTAGCCGCGCTCGTCGTTCCTACGGCCTGTTTGGCAAACGTCTCGCTCGTCGGCGTGGCTGTCACTACGACAGTGGGAGCCTTCCCGGTTCCGGTCAGTTTAACGGTCTGGGGCGAGGTGGACCCGTTGTCGGTGATGCTGATCGACCCGGCAAGCGTGCCGGCTGCGCCGGGAGTAAACGTCACGGAAATCGTGCAACTTGCGGGAGAGGGTCCTAGCGTTGTTCCGCAGGTATTCGTCTGGGCAAAGTCTCCGGTCGCTGGCGAAATCGTAATCGGCGTGGATGCTGAGCCGGTATTTTTCGCCGTTACAATTTTTGCTGCGCTGGTGGTATTCACCGTTTGTGCGGAAAACGTTTCGCTCGTGGGTGAAACCGTCACCACAGCAACCGCACCAGTGCCCGTACCTTTCAGGCTCACCATCTGAGGCGAGTTCGTCGCACTATCGGTGATCGAGATGGCGCCGGTGAGAGTGCCCACCGTTTCGGGTGTAAAAGTTACAGAAATCGTGCAACTTGCCGGAGAGGGGCCAAGAGTAGAGCCGCAGTTATTCGTCTGGGCAAAATCTCCGCTCGCTGGTGAAATCGTAATCGGAGTGGATAAGCTGCCAGTATTTTTTACTGTGACGGTCTTGGCCGCGCTCGTAGTTCCTACTGCTTGCGAGGTGAAAGTCTCAGTCGTGGGCGTAGCCGTGACCACAACGGTGCCAGCCTTCCCGGTCCCCGTCAGGCTCACCATCTGAGGCGAGTTCGTTGCGTTGTCGGTGATTGAGATCGAGCCGGTCAGCGTGCCTGCGGCTTCAGGAGTAAATGTGATGCTAATCGTGCAACTCGCGGGAGAAGGACCCAGTGTCGTCCCGCAAGTGTTGGTTTGAGCAAAGTCGCCGCTTGCAGGTGAAATCGTAATTGGGGTAGATCCACTGCCGGTATTTTTCACCGTGACGACTTTGGCCGCGCTCGTGGTTCCGATTGTCTGTGCAGCAAAAGTCTCGCTCGTGGGCGTCGCTGTGACCACGACAGTGGCAGCTTTGCCCGTGCCTGTTAGCGAAACCATCTGAGGCGAGTTTGTTGCGCTGTCGGTGACGGAGATCGCTCCCGTGAGAGTGCCTGTAATAGTCGGACTAAACGTCACAGATATGGTGCAACTCGTGCCGCTACCGGCCAGCATCGTGCCGCACGGCGTTGTTCCGCCGGCCACCGCGGCGAAGTCTCCGCTGGCGGCAAACGAAAGCGACGTACTGGCGGTGCCCGTGTTTTTAATGGTCACAGTTTTCGCCGCGCTCGTCGTCCCGACTGTCTGAGCGGCAAACGTCTCACTCGAAGGCGAAGCCGTCACTATTACGGTGCCGCTGCTTGTCCCCGTGCCCGAGAGACTCACCATCTGCGGTGAGGTGGATGCGCTGTCGGTGATTGTGATGGAGCCGGGGAGGCTGCCGGCGGTTGTAGGAGAGAAGGTGACGTTGATTGTGCAAGTGACTCCGCCAGCCAATGTGGTGCCGCAGTTATTCGTCTGGCCATAATTCGAGCTTGCAGCCACCGTGATCGCTGTGGATGCGGTGCCGGTGTTTTTTACGGTGATGGGCTGGCTGGCGCTGCTGGTTCCAACGTTTTGATTGCCAAAGGAAAGAGTTGTTGGCATCACCGTTATAGTGGTGAGACCAGTTCCGGAGACGCTTACCGTCTGCGGTGAATTCGACGCAGCATCAGTGACCGAGATATTTCCTGAAAGAGAGCCTGTCGCGGTGGGAGCGAAAGTCGCGTTCACCGTGCAGCTCACCCCGGCGTTTAATGTTGCCGGAGAAACCGGACAATTGTTGGTCTGCGCAAAATTCGTGCTGGCTGCGATAGAAACGGTTGTGTTCCCGGTGCCTGTGTTCTTCACGGTGATCGCCTGGCTGGCGCTTGTGCTGCCGACGGCTGTCGCAGGGAAGGTCAATGTGGTCGGCGTTGCGGTCACGGTCACAGTGGCAGCAGCGCCCGTGCCTGTCAGGCCCACGGACTGAGGCGAATTCGTTGCTTGATCGGTGATTGAGATTGAGCCGGTGCGCGTGCCGGTTGTAGTGGGAGTGAACGCCACGGTGAGCGTGCAGCTTCCCCCGGATGCCAGCGTGCTCGAGCAATTGTTGGTCTGCGCAAAATCCCCGGTGGCTGCTCCGATTGAAAGCGGCGTTGCTACAGCGCCGCTATTTTTCACCGTTACCTGCTGGCTGGAGCTGGTTGTTCCGACGGTCTGCGAAGGGAACGTCAAGCTCGACGGCGTCGGCGTGACTATAACAGTGCCCGTTCCGCTGCCAGAAAGGCTGATCATCTGCGGCGAGTTCGTTGCTTGATCGGTGACTGAGATGCTGCCCGAGAGAGGGCCGGCCACGGAAGGCGTAAAGGTCACGTTAAGTGTGCAACTTGCTCCGGCGTCCAATAGGTTCCCGCAGTTATTAACCTGAGCGAAGTTACCCGTGATGGAGATGGCGATCGATGTGTATGCAGAACCCGTATTCTGCACGCTCACGCTTTGGAAAGCGCTTGTGACGCCCACTGCTGTTGGCATGAAAGTTAGGCTGGTCGGTGTGGCTGTGACCGTGGTGGTCGCAGGTGTTGCCGTTCCAGACAAAGTCACGACCTGCGGCGAATTTGTTGCGCTGTCAAAGACCGAGATATTCCCAGTGAGGTTTCCTGCGGCATTTGGAGTGAATGTCGGAGTAATGGTGCAAGTCGCACCGGCCGCCAATGTGGACGGAGCGACAGGACAGCTATTCGTCTGGCCAAAATTGGAGCTCGCTGAAATCGAAACTGTGGTCGCCGTGCTGCTTCCTGTGTTTTTTATGGTGATAGTTGAACCCGTGCTTGTTGCATTCAAAACCGTCGAGGGGAAAGTAACGCTGGTGGGCGTCGCTGTAACGGTGGTCGCTCCGTTCCCTGCTCCCTGAGACACAAAGAACGGCTGATGAGCGAAGACCGCGCAACCACTCCACGGTGCTGAGGGAAAATTCTCGACATAGAGCAGAAATGTTCCGGGGCTCGCTATAGCAGTCGCGGGCACAGTCGCTTGAAGCTCGGTTGAACTAACGAACGTAACCGGGAACGTTGGTCCGCCAAAGAAATTGAAACCAACAATTTCGATCGGATTTCCAGAGCCGTTCGGGGTGAAGCCTGTTCCATTGATCGTGAGTGTGAATGCAGAGCCGCCCGAAGCGACCGACGACGGGCTTAGGCTTGTAATAGCTAGCGGTGCGCTCGTCGTGTTGAAATTGGCGTATACGAGCGACTCGTCAGTGGGCGACAACATTTCCGACGGTGTCGTGCCAGTAAGATCGTAGCTCCAACCCGTAAATATCCAGGGTGAACCGCCCGAGTTCGTAGACGGCGTTTCGGTATAAGTCAACGTCGTTCCCGACGGATAGAATCCGCCCATTGTGGAAGCGGGAGTAATCGTCGCGGTGCCGCCGCAGGGATTGAAATTAGTTGCCGGCACATATTCAGGGGTGAGCGTCGCGATGTAGCTCTGGCTAGTAGCAGGCAGCGTAACAGTCAGAGGATTGGCGGTACCCCCTGGAGTCCAGGTCGAAAAAACAAATTGAGTATTGAAGTCGAAAGGTTCGAGGCCTGAAGCAAAATCCAGATTATGCATCGTACCGGAGGCCCACGCTGAACCGTCATAAGCCGGGCCAGGGTCCGGGGAAAAATTCTTTGGCGTGTTCCAGAAATCACCATCTACGGTCACCGAAAGTCTCGAGCTGAAAGAATCGGGCGTAACGTCAACTGTATAAATCGGATAGGTCGTGAATTCCGCTGTGGTATCCACGAACAGCCCCGTCTCCGGGACGTAAAATGTCTTAGGATTCGCGCCTAGACCGCCGGGAAGCCAGTAAGGCGCATTGTTGAATTCGTAGAAGTTGTATCCGCTGCTTGGATGGGCAGTCAACGTGGCTTGCTGGCGCGCTACAAAGAAGACGCCCGAGGCGCCGGTGTAATTCTGAGGCGTTGGCGACACGGAAACGGCGCCCGACCCCGTCGGGAAAATTGCAGCAGTGTAAGGGACCAGTTGAATAAAATTGGCGGAGTAGGTTGCTACTTGCGGGGCTGTTGACGGAAAGCCGGCGTCGCCATTTCCCGGAGTCACGGTAATTGTGTGGCTCTGCGATCCGCCGTCGTTCCAGGCACCGTAGGTATAGTAAAACGTTGTCGGCTGAATCGGATTGCTGCTGTCGACAATGATGCCGCTCAAAGTTTGGACGCCGGTGGCAACAGTCAGTGTGTGAGTGGAATTCAGTGCCCAACTGTAGGTCATTGGTGTGGTGACCGGCGAGCCATCCACCATCACTTGCAAGCCCGGCGGGTTCGATGTGACGGTCACTTCTGTAGGAGCTACCCCGTACAGGCGCATGATCCCTTCAACGTCGGCTGCGGAGTAACCAACCGCATTGGAGAGCGGCATACCGGGTGGAATTGAATCGAGCGGGGGACCACCGTTGCGCGAGAACGAGAAGGCTGGGTATTCCATCACGGAGGCGAAATCATACGGGGTCAAGTTCTGCTGATCATTGTCCACGGCTGGAAGGAAGTTGCCGATAGAACCTTTAATGACGTTGGCATAATTAAACGTCACGTAATTCGCCGCGTCTGTGCGCGACTGCTCGTGCCACACACCAGTAACGTGTCCAAATTCGTGGAGAATCGTGGCGATCGTGCAATTTGATGCGCCGGTCACCATCTGCTCGCCTATCCCTGCATCGCCTTCGGTTGCTTCGCACACGCCAGTTGGACTACCGCTAAGGTTGATGTCGATGTAGTTCGCTTGTCCACTGTAGGGCACCAGCTGGATGACTCCAGCTAATGTGGAGTTGTAGGTGCTGATAGCGCTGGCGAGGTTCGGATTGGTCGATGCTCCATCGATTACGTATGGGATTTGGGCAACGCCATTAACTTTTGGCCAGAGATAGTTCGAGTTTACGAGACCAACGGAATCTGAATGTACGCCACCGCTTTGGCCAGCTTTGGGCATGGGCTGCACGTTTTCCAGGATGATGTCGCCCTCATAAATGTTTCGGCCATTAATGACCTGATAGGTGACCGGGCGTCCGCGCCATAGGCCCATGCGCGTTTCCGAGGACGTGGGGGTCGGCTGCGTGATCTGACCGGGGGCTGGTCGTCCCTGCGGGGGTTGTCCTTGCGCGAAGCTGGCGCCACCCACGGCGCAAAAGGCGAAAAGACACAGCACCGACACAGCGGTGCGCGAGAAAGCTCTAAGCACAAATCCTCCGGGGTTGGGGCGAAGAAATTGACCTTTTACCGAGCGTAGCCAGGAGCAGACGATAGGTGTAGGTGCGCTTCTTTTCTAAAGTGAGCAGGGAAATCTGTCAAGACCCGAAAGCCAGTGGGCCGTGAGTAATGGTACCAACAAACGAGACAAATTCAAATCGGCCGGGCCCGTTTCAGTTGCCGACTGCGAAAAAATGTCCTTTGTTTTGCGTGTAAATGGTCCCTTCTGGTCCGATGGAGAGAGGGGTGTAAGCTGCGCCTAGCGCCAGATCAAGAAACGGCTTGCCTCCTGGGGTCGGTGAAGGCTCCCGTGTGGCCCTGAGGAAGCAGGTATAAGTTGCCGAGCTCGCTATTCACGTAGACATCGCCGTCGGCATCGAAAGCCGGCATATGGATGCACCATTCGAAGCCAGCCGGCATATTGTTGATGCAACTTCTCGTTCCATCCGGTTTGCGACGGCAGCTTTCCGTATTTGTATTTTTAAACTGCCATTCCGCTTTTAGTTTTGAGTCGAACGGGGTTATGTAATTCGGTCCCGGCGGCGCTTGTGCGCAGACGGGGTTGTTATAGAAGCAATAAGCTCCCCCCCGTAGCGATTATCCTTGGTGATGATGGAATACGTTTCGTTATGTTCATAAACGCCGGGAGCATCGTCCCACCTGAAGGGATACGATCCGAGGAAATTGCCCTTGGCATCGAACTTGAACATGTGTCCTTGCGAAAAATTGTAATTGTCGACGACACCATAGTGGACGGATCTGTCAGGCGCTACGACCGGTGAGGCAGTTGAAGATTGACGGGGCCAACAGCACGACCCAGTTGAAAATATGATATTTCTTAGGGACCGCACCGCAGTCCGTTCGCATCACATTGAAAGCGACTGCAAGACCACGGTGTGCCGCAATAATTTTTCCTGGATGAGCTTGCGAGGAGGTAGATCATGCGAGGGAACGAAATGCGAGGCTCGCTTCTAAGAGTCTGCTTTGGTGCGATTATTTTGATGCTGAGTTGCACGCTCGCACGAGGCCAAGAACCGACAGCGCAGCCCGCGACCATGCTCGCGCAGGCTGATGCGGTGCCCGACGTGCGCGCGTTGGCGGACGCCATTCGCAGCTTGCAGGTTCAGGTGCAAACGCTGAACTCGCAAGTGAACGAATTGCGTACGGATGAGCAGCGTTGGCACGCGGAAGCTCGTGAGCTTCGTAGCGAACTGGAACTCACCAGGGCGCAGCTTGCTTCGCATCCGGACGCGCTGAGCTATGCGGAATCATCCACTTCGCCACAGAAATTTCTGCCGCCATCGGCGAATTCAAATGTGAATCTATCCAATCCTGCTGAAACAACGCAAACTGCTTCGGCGACAACTCTTGAACAACGCTTAGCGGAACTGGAAGACAACCAGGATCTGCTCGACGCCAAGATCAACGAACAGAGCCAAACAAAGGTAGAAAGCGGATCAAAGTATCGAGTGCGGCTGTCGGGCATCGTGCTCTTAAATCTATTTGATACTCGCGGACCTGTGGATAATGCGGACTTTCCGCAGTTGGCAGTTCCTCCGACATTTGGGAATTCTTCAAATGCGTTCGCGGCTACAATTCGCCAGTCGCAAATTGGGGTGGAAGTGTTCGGGCCGGAGATTGCTGGGGCGCGCACCAGCGCGAATGTGAAATTTGATTTTGCGGGCGGATTTGCCGATTTGCCAAACGGAGTTTCAATGGGAGTCGTTCGCCTGCGCACAGGCACTATCCGGATGGACTGGGCCAACACTTCTATCATCGCCGGCCAAGATTCCTTGTTTTTCGCACCCTTGATCCCAACTTCGCTGGCTTCGATCGCTACTCCGCCACTGGCTTACGCCGGAAATCTTTGGAGCTGGACGCCTCAAGTACGCATCGAACATCGTAAGGATTTGAGCAAGGGATCGAGCTTGCTGTTTCAGGCTGGAATTTTGGATTCGCTTACAGGAGACATCCCAGTGATGCAAGGCTATCGCGCTCCAACGGCGGGTGAACAATCCGGCCAGCCAGCGTATGCTGGGAGGATCGCGTGGACTCATCATTTGTTCGAGCGAAACTTTACCGCGGGTGTGGGCGCCTATTATGGGCGCCAAAACTGGGAATTTGGCCGCGATGTCGATGGGTGGGCGGCCACCGCAGATGTCTCACTACCGCTTGGCAGATTTTTTACAGTGACCGGAGAACTCTATAGAGGTCGCGCGGTTGGTGGGCTTGCTGGGGGAGTAGGCCAGGACATTCTGCTTTCGGGTGCGGTTACGGATGCAACAACCACTATTCGCGGACTGGACTCAATAGGAGGATGGACGCAACTGAAATTCAAGCCTACCACTAAATTCGAGGTCAACGCGGCGCTGGGCGTTGATAATCCGTTCGCGAGCGAATTGAGGCGTTTCCCGGACACGCAGTATTATTACGGTTATTCAATATCGCGGAACCTGAGCCCGTTCATCAATTTCATCTATCAAGTGCGCTCGGACGTGCTGTTCTCAGCAGAATTCAAACGGATACAAACTTACACGCTGGACAGCAATTTCAACGCGGCCAATCAATTCGGAATCAGCATCGGATACATATTTTAATGAAATCGTTGGGAACAGCTCGATTCTTTAAAATTCGCTATTGGATAGTGCTGCTCGTGTTTTGTTTCTTCCCCCTTGCTGCGCGTGCGCAGGACAATGCGGTGACTGCCAAGGTTGTGGAGGTAAAGCAGGGAAGTGACACCGTCTCAAATGCTCCGAATGTCGTGGTGTGGCTCATTGCACTGGATAATTCGGCTCAAGAATCTGCGAACCACGTAGCCGTGGATCGAAGTCCACAACTCGTACAACAAAACAAGACTTTCGAACCCCATGTTCTAGTAGTGAAAGTTGGCACGGTGGTTCAGTTTCCAAATCGCGATCCGTTTTTCCATAATATTTTCTCGTTATATGACGGAAAAAGATTCGATCTGGGCCTATACGAAGCGGGAACGACACGATCAGTTCGCTTCGACCGGCCAGGTGTGAGCTTCCTGTTTTGCAACATCCATGCGGAAATGAGTGCTTCTGTGGTGGCAGTCGATACGCCGTATTTCGCGATTTCAGATCGCCTGGGGCGAGTGAGCATAACTAATGTCCCGGATGGGCGCTATGAGATGCACATTTGGGACGAACGCGGCACGCCGGAAAGCCTGAAGAGTCTCACCCGCACAGTTGTAATTTCGCAATCGAGCCGTGCCTTGTCTCCGATTCGCGTGATGGACAACCCCGATTTCACGTTGGCGCACAAAAATAAATATGGCCAGGATTACGTTCCGCCGCCCAACTCCGGGTACGTGCAGCCATAGTGTTATTGAGATAGAGAGAGCTGGCCAACTGGCAAATTACTGAGAGAAGTTACAATTTTTTTACAATTTGCAAACGCAGTGGTGACAACGGTTACGGCGCTCTCTCGCAATCTAGCATCTGATAGTACGGAACTTAGCGCCAAGCCGACTTCCAGCGATGATTTCAGGGTCGTCTGCCCGCTAATTTTCCGGCGCATTGACGGTCTAGAGGTGAACGGGCTAGCATTGAATACTCCCTCGTTTCCTTTTACCGATCGCGCACCGCTTTGCGTGACCGAGGACACTAAATGTATGGATACCATTCTAATTATCGAAGATAGCCGCCCGATGCAACGGACGTTGCAGCGGCTGTTCGAATCCGATGGACTGCAAGTAGAGATTGCTTCTGATGGCGTCGCGGGACTAGAAAGTTTTCGAAAGAAGACTCCTGACATCGTCGTGCTGGACCTAACCCTTCCGCGTCTTCCTGGTAAGGAGCTTTGCCGCGCGTTCAAAACTCATGCTGCGGCGGTGCCAGTCGTAGTGTTAAGCGCAAATACCGAAGTGGAAGACAAAGTCCTCCTTTTGGAGCTTGGGGCCGACGATTACGTTACAAAGCCCTTCAGCCCAAAAGAGCTTCTGGCGCGTGTGAGACGTGCGATGCGTCGCGCGAGCGCGCAGGCAACGGACGGCGGGAAAATTGTCCAGGAAACACCGCGGCATGAATTGCTGATGTTTGGCGACGCGAAGATTGACTTCACCGGAATGGTAGCCACCCGCGCGGGGAAATCGCTGACCTTCACGGCGCAAGAATTCAAGTTACTTAAGTTTTTCGCGCATTGGCCTGGAAAGGTTATTTCGCGTGAAGAGCTCTTGAACGCTGTGTGGGGGTATCAAAATTATCCAACAACACGCACGGTTGATAATCACGTTTTGCGCCTGCGCCAGAAGCTCGAGCCCGATCCCGGCAACCCGCGGTATTTTCTGACCATGCACGGCACCGGATACAAATTTTCGCCCGGCGATCTCGTTGCGGTACCTGGAAAATAGCACGAGGATCTGAATGGCACGTCTCAGACTACGATCGCAACTACTGATCGCATCCCTTTTAATAATCTGCACACTGACCGGTGGCCTGCTTTTGATCGTCCGCTACACGGTACGCTCAGAAATCGCTAAACAGGTGCGAGAGAGCACGGACGCGTCGCTGCTGGCCTTCGAAAACGTGCAGCGCGAACGTGAGCTTCAACTGTCTCGCACTGCGGCGCTTCTTGCAGAGCTTCCTACGCTCAAGGCTTCCATGACGACCGAGCACGCACTGACGATTCAAGATGCGTCGGAACCATTCTGGAAGCTGGCCGGCAGCGATCTCTTTCTACTGGCGAAGTCGGATGGAAGCTTGCTTGGGTTTCACGTTGCGAAGCCGGGGTGGGATGCGGAGGTTGCGGCGCGCGATCTGAAAAGCTCTCTGGAACAAGGAGAAGACGCCGCTTGGTGGTACGCCAACGGACAACTCTATCGAGTCTTCTTGCACCCGATAACAGCCGGCACGGCGGAGAGCCAGAGGCAACTTGGAATACTCGCCATTGGTTACCAGATAGATTCAACTATGGCGAAGCAGCTAGCCGAAGTATCAGGCAGCGAAATTGCGCTCGCGACGGGTGACAAGATCATAGCTTCGACTCTTTCGCCACAAGAAGAGGCTGAACTGCAGCAATCGCTGCAACGGAATTTCAACGCGGATAATGATTCACGGGAGATGACCTTAGGGTCGAATCAATACCAGGTGGCGTCAATACTGATTCAGAGCGGACCGCCTGCACCCGTAAAGTCTTACGTACTCATGTCCTTGCAGCCGGCGAATGGTTTCATCAAGCGGCTGAATCGCACAATTTTCATACTTGCGATTTCCGCTGTTGTGTTGGCGGCATTGCTTTTGACTTTCGTGTCACGGACTATTACGCACCCTCTGGATAATCTGGTTTCGGGGGTTCGGGCGCTGGCTGCGGGGGATTACACGTACTCGATTACGCCGCGTGGGAGCAGCGAGGTTGCAGAGCTGGGCGAAGCATTCTCAAAAATGCGCGGCGAACTGCTCGCTTCACAACAACAACAGCTCGCTACTGAGCGCATTGCGGCATTTGGAACGGCGGCTAGTTCGATTTCGCACGATCTTCGGCATTATCTGGCGGCCGTTGTGGCCAACGCGGAATTCCTGTACGAAGCGGAGAAACTGAAACTTAATAGAGACGAAATCTATGACGAAATCAAAACGGCGTCGGATCAAATGATCGATCTCCTGGATTCTCTGCGTGAATTGGCGCGGGCAGACAGCTCAATTGTTCCGGTGCCGGGCTTCCTGGACCAAAGCGTACAGCGGGCTATCGAGTCAGTTCGCGCGAGGCCCGAACTGCGTAGTCGGGTGATTTCAATCAGCACATCGGGTGACATGAACGGTGTGTTCGACCCGAAAAAAATGGAACGTGCATTCTTCAATTTGCTGTTGAACGCTTGCGAAGCTACAGGCCAATCTGAGGGACAGATAAAAATTGAAGTCGGGTCGTCCGGAGAATCATTTGAAGTTCGGGTTGCGGACAATGGCGCCGGTGTGCCCGCTTCCATTCGTGGGACGCTCTTTAATCCGTTTGTTAGTTCGGGAAAATCGAATGGCACGGGCCTCGGGCTCGCCATCGTAAGCAAGGTGATTCACGACCACGGTGGGACCGTAACGGTGGAACGCACGTCAGGTGCTGGAACAATCTTTTTGGTGACATTGCCGCGCTCGGTGAATGGACGAGCAATGACTGACCGCACGCCCGCCTCATCGTTTAGTTGAAGTCCATGGGGACCGAGTAGCGCCTGCGTTCCTATTGGGGACAGGCAGAGTTGCCGCCGCAATAAATACAAATCTTTAAATCGCAGTTCCTGGTGTTTTCGCGTGTGTCGAGAGCACCAACCCTAGTTGACACATACACTAAAGACCCTATTACGCGTGAGTTGTTTGGCATTCAACATGTAGATGGAGGATCGAGTTATGTCCAATGTTCGAATCCTTATCGTGGATGATAAACAGCTCGTGAGAAACGGGCTGCGCTTGTTCCTGGAGTTACACGACGGCATGAGCGTCTGTGGCGAGGCTTCAGATGGGCTCGAAGGCATCAAAAAAGCTTTCGAGCTGAAGCCCGACGTGATTTTGCTGGATTTGAGCATGCCCACTCTCGACGGCCTGAAGGCCGCCCAGCTTATACGCCAAGGCTCGCCTCGGGCGGAGATTTTGATCGTCACAAGTCATCACTCGCTGGAAGCGGCGCGCTTAGCTGCGGAGGTGGGAGCAAGCGGCTACGTAACGAAGTCTTTGATTACCACGGATTTGGTACCAGCTATCGAGGAAGCTGTGAACCGGCACGCGGCTTAGTTAGCAGACTTCAAAATCCGATGGGGGGTGAAGTGGCCTCTCTCTCACCCACTGAAACTGGAAGAGAACCCAACTTTTGTGGGATCGAGATCGTCGCCATCCTGGATTTGTACGCCCGCTTCGAGCTGCGCGAGGTCGAGGAAGTTTCAGCCATCCACCGGCAAGTTCTCAATCTGCTCCCTGTTTAAAACGCCTTGGACCCTGGGCTGCTCGGTGTTGACGGCTACGGCCTTTTCGGCCACTTCTACGACGGTGGAAGTCGCGCCCACCGGAAGATTGAAATTGACCCCCGAAACCACACCTACCTTTACGATTAAATATTCCCAGTCGTCGTAGTGCTCTGCGTTCGTGCTGTCGTGGTTGCCAATAAAACGTAGGCGAGCAATATGACAAATCGGATTAATTTTAAATTATCGCCAGTACAGTAAGAAATCATGTAACACCCCCAGTGGCGTCATCTGATTGCCTGGTTGCGGCTTGTAATTAGACTGATAACAAGTCAAGAAAAATCCACACGCTTGACCGCAAACACGATGCCAGAAACGCGACAATTCCACGAGCCTTTGTGTGCCTTAGACGCAGTGTTTGTCCCGGCGCTAGCGGCAGAATTTCGTAGGGAGGTTGAGAGTATCGGGCGGGATTAATCCTGGGCAGCGCCGCTGAGCTCGCGAACGATGGCGCCTACGAAAGCTTTGGCGTCTCCGAAAAGCATCAGCGTCTGATCGAGGTAGTAGAGCGGATTGTCGATTCCGGCGAAGCCGGGACTCATGCCACGTTTGATCACCATTACGGTGCGAGCTTTATCAACATCCAGAATTGGCATGCCATAAATCGGGCTACTGGGATCGCTGCGAGCTGCGGGGTTTGTTACGTCGTTCGCGCCAATCACCAGCGCCACGTCGGTCTGAGGAAGATCGCCGTTAATTTCATCCAGGTCCAGTAGCTTGTCGTAGGGGATGTCCGCTTCCGCCAACAGAACATTCATGTGCCCGGGCATGCGGCCCGCTACTGGGTGAATGCCGAATTTCACGTCCACGCCGCGCTTGGTTAGCGCATCGTAAAGCTCCCGCACTTTGTGCTGTGCCTGCGCCACAGCTAGCCCATATCCGGGAACGATTACAACTTTGCTCGCTGCCGAAAGAATCGCGGCAGCTTCTTCGGCAGTGGCGCTCCTCACGTTACGAGTCTCTTGAGCCTCGGTGCCCGTCGCTTGTTCCTGGCCAAATGCGCCAAATAGTACGTTCGTAAACGAACGGTTCATGGCCTTCGACATGTTCAAAGACAGAATGAAGCCGGAAGCGCCGTCCAAAGCCCCAGCCACGATCAACAGTTTGCTATCAAGAACAAAGCCCATTGCTGCCGCTGAGAGTCCGGCATAGGAATTCAAAAGCGAAATCACCGTAGGCATGTCGGCGCCGCCAATCGGAATAATCATCAGGACGCCGAACAGCAAGGGAATCCCGACGATGAAAGGAAAGACATGCGTGTGGCCAGGATGTGTCACAACGTAAGCCGCCAATCCAATCGCAACAGCGAGCACGCTGAGATTGAGGATGTTCTGTCCTTTAAAGGTGATCGGGCGCTGTGGCAGGACTTCCTGTAATTTTCCTGCGGCCATCAAGCTGCCGGTGAATGTCAGCGAGCCTAGGATCACTTCCATGCAGAGGACCGACATGGTGAATCGTGAAACTTCTGCGCCGCGAAGATAAAACTCGGAGGTACCGACCAACGTCACGCAAAGCGCTCCAAACGCGTGGCTGAGCGCGGTTCGCTGCGGAACCGCCGTCATTTGAACCATGCCGAGCGGCACGCCGATGATGGTCCCCAGCACGAGAGCTATTGCGATCCACTTGTAATCAACGATGCCGTGGTTCAGAAGTGTTCCGGCTATTGCCAGAACCATGCCTACTTCGCCGGCCCACACGCCGTGACGGGCGGTTGTCGGCGCGCTCATCCATTTCAGCGAGAGAATGAAGAGAGCAGTGGCTGCCAGATAAGTGAGTTCGATGATGTATTGGGGAACGTGCATCTAGTTCACGGTTTTTGCGGGCGGCTGGATTTGAACATCTTGAGCATTCGATCAGTGATTAGAAAGCCGCCGACAACGTTGCTGGTGGCTGCAACAATCGCGATTGTGCCGAGCACGGTCGATAGTGTGCTTTTATGAGCGCCGACCAAGAGAATGGCGCCCACGACGGCGATCGCGTCGAGCGCGTTCGTCAAGGACATGAGCGGCGTATGCAGCAATGGAGAAATACGCCGAATCACTTCGAAGCCGATGAAAGCGGCGAGCATGAAGACGTACAGGTCGGTCATCAAATCTAATTTCATAAAGTCTAATTTCCTCCCTGCTTTTCGGCGAGCGCCGGCAATTTGTAAAACTCGCGAACTCGCGGGTTGACTATTTCACCTTGCTTGGTTACCAGCGTGCTGCGAATAATCTCGTCTTCGAGGTTTAGCTGTAGCTTTCCATCTTTTACCAGGTGCAGCAAGAAAGCGCTGATGTTGCGCGCATACATCTGGCTCGCGTGATACGGAACGCGGCTAGCCAGATTGATCCAGCCAATAATGCTGACGCCATGCTCGATTACAACTTCGCCCGGCCTGGTAAGTTCGCAGTTTCCTCCGCGCTCTGAAGCCAAATCGACGATTACGGAGCCCGGCGCCATGCGCGCGACCATCTCTCGCGTAACCAGAACTGGTGATTTTTGTCCTGGAATTACGGCAGCAGTTATGACCACATCGCTTTCTGCCACCACGCGACCGAGCAGTTCGCGCTGGGCCCTGTAGAAATCTTCACTTTGCGCTCGCGCATAGCCCCCGGCGTCCTGCGCATCGATAGCTTCGATGGGAAGTTCCACAAATCGACCGCCCAAACTGTGCACCTGTTCTTTGGCTGCGGGCCGCATGTCGTAAGCAGAAGTGACGGCTCCAAGCCGGCGAGCGGTGGCGATAGCTTGCAGTCCGGCGACACCTGCACCGATTACGAAAACGCGTCCGGGTGTAATAGTGCCGGCAGCGGTCGTCAGCATGGGGAACATTCTGGGAAGAGTGTCCGCGGCGATCAGGACCGCTTTGTAACCGCATATGGTGCCCATGGAGGAAAGCGCGTCCATGCTTTGCGCGCGGGTTGTTCGAGGCATCAATTCCACAGAAAATGAAATCGCGCCGGTGGCGGCAATCTCTTGCACCGTTTCCAGGCTCCCCAGTGGTCGCAGAAATCCGATTAACGCTTGGTCGCGGTGTAACAGCGCAAGGTCGCCTTTACCGGATTTATCATTCGAGCCGTAGGACAATACCTGGACAATGATATCGGCCGCACGAAAAACGTCAGCGCGCTGGGGAACGATCTTTATACCCTTTGCTAGGTATTCCGCATCAGGATAGCCAGCGCCCACACCCGCGCCGGCTTCTAGAACAACTTCGATGCCAGCTTTCGTGAGATTTGGAACTACTGCGGGCGTCAACGCGACTCGCAACTCCCCTGGAAAGCTTTCTCGCGGTACTCCTACGATCACTAGAGCTTCTCCGGGTTGAGGACGTTACATTTTGCCGCCCTGGGAAGATGAACGAACTGTATCTGGAAATTAGAAGGGGACGAATTCATACGTACAGGTTTTGAGTAGGTCATCAAAGCAAAATATTCTGGAGGAGCGTAAAGTCAACTGTGAAAAACACGCACTCTCTAACGCCGACATTCTATCTGTAAAGCTGATAAAGTTCACTGACAATTGGAGAGCAGATTTTTCTGTCGATTCTGAATCATGAGTGAGTGCAGAATCGGGTTCATCAAGCTGGGGAAAGTATGAGCGAGAAAGATCAGGCTTGGCGGAATTGGCCGCTGGTGCGAATTGAGAAAGAATATTCGCCGAGCAGTTGCGTACCGTCCGCCGAGCCGTTTATGGCGGAGTATGCGATCCGGAGCAGCAAGGCTGCAGAAACCCTCGCTTGCCATAAGGATCTACGCTGGGGCGGGCATCCCGACGAAACCTTGGATTTTTTCCCCGTGCCTTCGAAAAATTCTCCATTGCTGGTTTTCCTTCACGGAGGCTACTGGCAAGAGCTGTCGAAAAATGAATCGCTGTTTCTCGCGCCCGATTGCGTAGCGAACGGGATCGCATTTGCCTCCATCAACTACACCCTGGCGCCGCGGGCTGGCGTGGAAAAAATCGTTGATCAATGCCGGCGAGCAGTGGCCTGGCTGCATCGGCAAGCTGATGCGCTGGGCTTCGATCGCAACCGGATTTTTATTTCAGGGAGCTCTGCCGGCGCGCATTTGGCGGCCATGATGTTGTTGAAGGGCTGGCAAACAACGGTGGGCCTTTCCGATCATGCCGTTGCGGGCGCGATTTTACTCAGCGGAATCTACGATCTCGAACCCTTGGTAGGAACGTACATTTCGAAGCCGTTGAACCTTACAGCCGCGGACGCACACGGCCTCAGTCCCATGAACTTGGCATTGGGCCGCCCGGTGCCAGGCATCGTAGCGTGGGGAGAAAACGAAACGAGCGAATCGAAGCGCCAAAGCAAAGGCTACGCGTCGCGGTTGCACGATGCGGACTTTCCGGTTTCGGCGTTTGAAGTCGCTGGAGCGAATCACTTCGATATAGTTTTAGGTATGGCTGATCCGCAGACGCCTTTAGGACGTGCGACGCTGGAATTAATTGCGGGTAAGGCGCTCGCCTGAAAGCGAAGTTAGCTGCGCGTCGCAGCTAGGAACTTCTCAGCAAAAGTGTGAACGTCTGAGAATGTGTTGTAAAGAGGTACTGGCGCGACGCGCATAATGTCAGGCTCCCGCCAGTCGCAAATAATTCCTTCTTTCGCGAGAGCGTCGCAAACCTCGCGGCCATTTTCGCTGATTCGCATCGATAACTGTGCTCCCCGATGCGCGCCATCGCGTGGAGTGATGATTGAAAAGGCCTTTTTGGAAGACGTCTGATTGAGCAAGAACTCCAGATAGCCTGTCAGTAGTTCGCTTTTCGCACGCAAGCGCTGCATGGTTGCTTCGTCAAAAATATCGAGTGAAGCCCGCAGCGCGGCTGCCGACAGAATGGATGGATTGCTAAGTTGCCAGCCTTCGGCTCCCGGTATGGCATGAAAATCCGGCGGCATGCGGAAACGGTTTTCCTTGTCGTGGCCCCACCAGCCGGCGAACCGCGGCAATTTTGGATCTCGCGCGTGGCGTTCGTGTACGAAGCATCCGGCTATGGCGCCGGGACCAGCATTGAGGTATTTGTAACTGCACCAGACTGCGAAGTCGATATCCCAGTCATGTAATTTCAACGAAAGATTTCCGGCTGCGTGCGCCATATCGAATCCGACCACGCATCCTTTAGCGTGTCCGGCATCCGTGATCGGGCGAAAATCAAATGCTTGTCCCGAGTAATAATTAACGCCGCCGAGCAGCACCAATGCGATTCTCTCCCCGTCACGCTCGATTAGCTCTTGGATGTCCTCAGTGCGAATCCACGTTTCGCCCGAGCGAGGTTTTACTTCGATCAATCCTTCTGCCGGGCCGTAGCCGTGATACTGAATTTGTGACTTCACCGCGTATTGATCGGAAGGAAAGGCGTTAGCTTCGATCAGTATTTTGTTTCGTTTCGCGGTAGGGCGGTAGAAAGAAACCATCATCAGGTGCAGGTTAACTGTAAGCGAGTTCATCGCCACTACTTCAATGGGAAGCGCGCCCACTAGACGTGCTACGGACCCGCTAAGAATCTCGTGGTACGGCATCCACGGATTCCGCGCCTGAAAATGGGCTTCGACGCCGAGTCGGGCCCAATCTTCGAATTCCTGTTCCACATACCTACGAGTGGATTTTGGCTGCAATCCAAGGGAGTGGCCACAGAGATAGACGCAATCGGAGCCATTCGCCAATTTTGGGATGTGAAAACGTTCGCGAAAGTCCCGGAGCGGGTCGCCTACTGTTTGTGCCGCGGCAAATTCCTTGGTCGCCTCGAATGCGATACCAGGCACCTAGAGTTGCTCCAAGGGAGTTAGTTGGCGATGGATCATGGATTCGGCTTTTTGCCAGTCGATATCCTGGATGCGATCGATCGATTGGCATAATTCGGACAGCATCGCGTCCTGGACGCGTCCCCGCGAGAGAGCTACAGAATAGGGAATGCGCTGAAAAGTGACCATCGCATACTTGGGGACGAAAAGGCGCGGATATTTGGCTTCGAGCGCGAGCTCCACTTTTTTCTTGAACAGGAACCGTGGATCAGCGACACGATCCCTCATCTCGATAAAATTTTCGAGAGCTAAATCGGCGATAGCGTCGGTATTTGCCTTCCGCAAGCGCTCAAATTCGGAGAAAATCGTGGCCCACTCCGGTCCGTGGCGATCGATAAGTTCCAGCAGGGCAGTGCAGTCTTCGAACGCACAATTCATGCCCTGACCGAAAAAGGGAACGATGGCGTGGGCGGCGTCACCGATCAATAGCGATTTTGCATCCACATGCCATGGCGAACACTTCACAGTTACCATGGACCCGGTCGGATTGTCGCGAAAGTTTTCGCGGAGCTGGGGCATCAGCGGCGCTGCATCCGGGAAGTTCGACTCGAAGAATTCCAGGAATTTGGTCTCTGAATCGAGATTCGTAAAACTTGTTTTGCCTTCAAAGGGCAGAAAAAGTATGCACGCAAAGGTGCCCTCCACATTGGGCAATGCGATCAGCATGTGCGATCCGCGCGGCCATATGTGCAGGGCGTTCGGCTCCAGAACGTGTTTTGCATCGGGCCCAGCGGCAATAGTGAGCTCTTTATAGCCGTAGTCGAGATACCGTTGTGACAAATTGAACCGGTTGAGCTTGTGCATGGCGAGTCGGACCGCCGAAGACGCACCGTCAGCGCCGATGATAACGCCGGAATCGACATCAGTTTCGCTAGCGGTCTGTTCGTTGCGGAAGCGAGCGATCCCGGAATGCAAATCGAGCCCCCTACAACGTTCGTCGAAATGTATCTTGACGGCGCGTTTTTCGGCTTCATTCATGAGCGCGGCATTCAAGTCCGCCCGAGAAATCGAATTGATCACCTCTGTTTCATTTTTTCCGTAGGGCTGAAACGTAAGCTCGCCAGACAGCGAGTGCATCATGCGGCCCTTCATCGGAATGATGATATCGCGCATGGATTCCCATAGGCCTGCTTCGCGCAACGCGTGGATTCCACGAACGGAAATGGCGAGATTGATAGAGCGGCCGGCTGACAAACGAACGCGGCGCGGGTCCGGACGCCGTTCGTAAATTGTGACGCGAAATCCGCGCTGGACGAGTGAAATCGCGAGCAGGGGACCGGTAAGTCCGGCGCCGACGATGGTAACTGTATCGGATGCACTTGGCATGTATCGGGGGAATCTCAATCGCCGCGGATTAGTGGCGCGGCGCCTAATCCTCCAAAAGCGAACGTGCTTCCCAAAGTTCCGGAAAGAATTTTTTCTCCAGTGTGAGTTTCAGATACGAAGAGCCCATGCTTCCGCCCGTGCCCATGCGCACCCCTATGGTGCGTTCGACCATCTGGATGTGGCGCAGCCGCCAACTCACCACCAGTTCGTCGAACTCCGTCAAGCGCTCGCACACGTCAATCCAATCGCGATGATTGCGCTCGTCCTTGTATAGCGCTCGCACCGCTTTGGCACGGGCCTCGAAACGTTCGCGGTCGGTGGCTGTGCTATGCAGTTCTGGGAGCTTACCCAGCGTTTTTAGAGCTTCGAAGAAAACGTCGTGAAGGGAATCTTCACGCAGCCGACGATGCAAAACGGCTTGCGTTTCGGGAGTGAGCTCGTGATAACGCAACATCTTTTCGTCTTTTAAGCCGCACAGAAATTCGAGTTCCCGAAATTGTTCCGACTGAAATCCGCTGGCCGGATTCAATTTTTCGCGGAAGGCAAGAAAATGAGTGGGCAGCATGGTCTCCAGAATAGTGAACTGCTCCACCAACACTCGCATGATTTCAGTGCAGCGGCGAAGCAATCGCGCAGCTTCGTACACGCCATCGCGAGAACCAGTGTCGGCTGCAGCCGCGCGCAGGTTGGCCACCACCGCGTCCAGGTCGTGCAGCAATTCCTTGAACCAGAGCTCGTAAGTTTGATGAATGATGATGAAGAGTAGTTCGTCGTGATGTGCAGGCGAAGACACTTGATGCTGAAGTGCTAACAATTCCGGTACTCGAAGATAAGAACTGTAGGTCAGCCGCTTCTCGGGCGTTTGCGTAGCGGTCCCGGAAGATAAGTCTTGTTCTGTTGCCGACCCATTTGTAAACGGGCAGCCTCCAGCGGCTTCTGACTTCTGTGCAGTTGCGGATGCTGGCGACTTGGCTTCTTCGGTCCTGGTATCCAAACTCGGCAAGTTCAAAAATCTAACGGCATTGTCCCCCAGCAACTTCTTTTTTACTTCTTGCGAGAATGGGCTTTCGCGAATCAGCGCGCCAGCGCGCAATTCGCCTAGCGGATAAGGATAGTCGGAGCCGAGAAGCACGCGATCGCCGCCCAGTATCGAAACGAGGAATTGCAATGTGCGCTGTTCGAACACTGCGGAATCCACGGAAAGACGATCCAGATAATGGCTAGGAGCAAACTGCGATACTCCACGTGCTCCCTCATGATTCTTCCAGGCGTTTTCCAGGCGCCCCAAAAGGAAAGCAAAACTCCCCCCGCCGTGTGCGAAGCAGATCCGCAAGTTTGGCGGCAAACGATCGAAAGCTCCACTCAGAATCATCGACGCAAGTGACAAATAGGTTTCCGTGGGCATACCCACTGTCCAAGGGAGCATATAGTTCGGCATGCGCTCGCGAGCCAACATGTCCCAGGGATGCACGAACACGGCCGCGCCCTGAGCCGCGCAGTGCTGCAGGAATTTCACTATGCCCGGATCGTCGAGATTTTTTTCTCCAACGTGATTTCCAATCTGGACGCCCAAGTGACCATCACGCATGCAACGGTCAAGCTCAGCGCAAGCAAGCTCAATATCCTGCAGGGGAACTTGGCAAAAAGATTTCAGCCTGCCTGTGGAACGTTGGCACATCTCGAGCGCAACATCGTTAAACAAGCGCGAGCAATCCACAGCGTGTTTCGCTTCGCGGGCATAAGCAAAAAGAACCGGGGTGGCGGAAATGATTTGCATGTCAATGCCATTGCGATCCATGTTTTCCAGACGCACGTTCACGTCCCAGCAGGCGGAAGTGACGTGCCGGAACACGCGGTCGCCCAACAGGATGTCGGCTTTGCCCGGACCCGTGTGTTTGATAGAGGGCCAATCGGGCGTGCCGTATCGCGCCGCGAGGTCGGGCCAGGATTCAGGAAAAAAGTGGGTGTGTATATCGATGACTGGCATTTGATAGGTGTCGCCTTACGCCTTCGGTGGCTGTTTGCCGGGATGGATTTCGCCGCAGCGCGGACATTTACGCAATTCAGGATTGTGATGAAACTTTTCAAACAGCGGCGGCAGATCGGTCACGATGCTTTTCAAGAGTACTTCTGCGCGATACACGCGATGGTGGCAGTTCGCACAATACCATTCAAAGCCGTCCTTCTCTCCCGCCGGTCTTGGCATTTCAACAACCAATCCGATCGTACCGGGAGCCAGACGCTGGGGAGAGTGTGGCACGTGTTTTGGCAACAGGAAAATTTCACCCTCTTTAATGGGAACTTCGACAGGAGGTTTACCTTCCTCCGGCATCAAGCGGAGAAAAATATCTCCTTTCAACTGGTAGAAAAATTCTTCGGTGGGATCATCGTGATAATCGTTGCGGTTATTGGGTCCGCCGACTACCGTCACCATCATTTCGCCATCTTCCCAGACTTGCGCATTTCCCACAGGAGGTTTTAGTTTTTCGCGATTCGCGTCGATCCACTCCTGGAAGTTAAAAGCTTTTAGCGTTTTTACGGATGGCATTCCATTCTCCTCTCGGCTAGCGCTTGGGTTTCTCGCGTGACAAAGGCCTGTAAGCGATTGCTTTCATTTCGATCAACAGATAGGCGTGCGGTAGTTGCCGGACTGCAACGGTCGTTCGCGCCGGCCCCTGCTCATCGAAGTATTGCGCATAAATCTCATTGTAGGCTTCGAAATCATCCATGTTGACGAGATAGGTGGAAATTTCCACGACGTCTTTCAGATTCGCATCCATGCTGGCAAGAATGCCTTTAATATTTTCGATTACGGCGCGAGTCTGCTCGCGGATGTCCAGACGCGTTGTTCCGAACTTATCGGTCACTGCTCCGGCAATCGTATCGTCGGCACGACGTGAGCTTGTCCCAGAAACGAAAAGAAAATCCCCGGCGCGCTTAATGTGCGGGAACTTGCCGCGCGGCTTGGCTTTCCCTTCGACGACCTTGCTTTCCATTCAGAATCCTTGCAAGTGAAACGCAGAAAACTGGGTCACAACTTGATACAAATATTATTCAGTTCAGAGTAAAAATTCAGTGAATGCATGCCGCCTTCGCGTCCTATACCCGACAGCCCCGCGCCTCCAAATGGCGTGCGGAGGTCGCGCAGAAACCAACAATTAACCCAAGTGATTCCGACGTGCAACTTTTCGGCAACGCGATGTCCACGTTTTAGATTTGTCGTCCAGACAGAAGCGGCCAGCCCATACTTTGTGTCGTTTGCCTTAGCGATGGCTTCTTCTTCCTTATCAAACGGCGCGACGTGGCAAACCGGCCCGAAGATTTCCTCTTTAACGCATCGAGCCGATTCCGCAAGGCCGGTCAAAATCGTCGGCTGAATATAAAATCCGTCGTCCCGAGCATCTCCGAATATTGGAGTTCCGCCGCCTGCCAGGATTGTAGCGCCTTCCTTTTTTGCGAGATCATAGTAGCAGAGGACTTTTGCGCGATGCTCTTTCGAAATCAGCGGGCCGGTCGTCGTTTTGTCGTCAGTTGGCCAGCCGAGGACGAGGCCTTCGGCTTTTTGCTTCAGCGCAGAGACGAAGCGCTCAAACATCGGGCGTTCCACATAAACACGCTCGGCGCAGAGGCAGACCTGGCCCGTATTCAGAAAAACAGCATCGGCCAAACCGTTAATCGTTTCATCGAAATCGCAATCGGCAAATACGATCGCGGCATTTTTCCCGCCAAGCTCAAACGAGATCGGCTTCACCGTGGGCGCCACCGCGCGCATGATGGCCGATCCTGTTTTCGATTCGCCGGTGAAGGTAACCGCGTTCACATCAGCATGGCTGGTTAGAAATTCGCCCGCTGACCCGGAACCAAAACCATGAACTACGTTGAACACTCCGGGCGGCACTCCCGTCGATTGCATCACCTCCGCCAACAGAGTAGCGGTCGCCGGAGTTTCCTCGGACGGTTTTACCACCACGCAATTGCCGCAAGCCAGCGCCGGAGCGGTCTTCCACGTAAGAAGCAGCAACGGCAAATTCCACGGCGTAATGATGCCGACTACTCCGAGCGGTTTGCGAACGGAATAGTTCAGCGCGGAGACGTTGTCCTGTGTTTCCGTGCGAAAGGCTTCGAGCCCAGCGGATTTAACGAGGTCTGCGAAGATGCGAAAATTCGCGGCTCCGCGCGGGATGTCGATCTTTGAAGCTAGTGAAACAGGCTTGCCTGTGTCCGCCACTTCGGCTTGCACAAAGTCTTCGAAACGCTTTTCAATCCCGCCGGCGATTTTGTGCAAAACGGCGGCGCGGGCAGGGATGGTCAGTTTGCCCCAATCTCCGTTCAGCGCCCGGCGGGCCGATTCGACCGCTTGATTTACCAAAGATTCGTCAGCTTCTGAAACCTCCACGATCACCGAGCCATCGGCTGGATTGATATCAGCGAACTCGCGCGGACCGCGGACAAATTCCCCGTTCACATAGTTTTGAAGGAGCTTAGAGCCGGTCACTCGTTCTCCAAATGCACAGAGGCGAGGCAGGAATCATGAACGAACATTATACTCAACTAAAGGGAATTAATAGCGGGCGCACATCCATCCGTAGGCGACACGAATCCTGCGATTTGTCAAACCGCGAATCGATCTAAAATAATTTTGGGATTTTCCGGCGAAACCAGGAGCCTTTTGTCAGGAAAAACAATAAGGACCATTTTTTGCCAGTCCGTCACAAAAGCAAGAAAACGTCCTAACTTGGCATTCGAGAAATATCCATATGGCTTGAGCGGCCAACCGGCGCCGAACAATCGAATCGTTTTTCCGAAGCGAATATCTTCCTGACTAACGGGCATCGCGCCGCGCATTTCCGTGAGGTCATACTTCAGGGTGCATACAAACGTTTTGACTCTTAGCTCGTTGCCGACAATCGTGCACTCCCGCGGCGCAAAGGCGAGCATGCCGATAACAAAGATGAATGGAAACGCGAAAAGAATGGCGATAAGCATTTGTCCGCGGCCGTGATTCGACTCTTATTTTTCCATCAGAATCGCCAGGCGGCTTACCAATGTCAGTTCTGGTGTTTACTGATGGTCGTCAGATATTCCTTGCCGCGTTCGAATCCGCGCTTGAATGGACCGCTTTCGTGCATGCGCGGATAGCGGTCACCCAGTTCACGATGGCACTGTTCGTAAGTTCGTTCGCGGTTCTTGTGCATCACAGCGGCCTCAAACCCACAGCGAAAATAGCGCTCGTCGTCCTCGAATTTGCTGCCGTCGGTTTCATATTTTTCTTTTTCGGCGTCGCGCAGACCAACCCACCACATTTCACGGGCCCGGTCGATGCTTTCAGCGCCGGCATGTTCGAGTGCGCTGCGAACTGCGTCAGCTTCGTCATCATCGGCCATTACTACGACAACCGAGCGGCCTTTGCGCAATGCATCCTCGTAGACGTACAGCTCATCTTCCGGCAGTCCTTCGAAAACGTCGCCCTCCAGCTTTCCGCCCACGGCTCCGCCTCCAACCGCACCCAGGGCCCCGAGTATCACGCCGCCAGCCACTCCAATCGCAAGGACCGGGCCCACGCCGGGAATCAGAAAGCTCGCGATCATTGGAACCAGGCCGACGCCGCCGGCAACTCCCATGGCGCCGCCCACAACCGCACCTATAGCTTTACCCATCCCAGGCTGCTCGGCTGCAACGGTGGGCACAGCCGCGAGCTCCTGATCGGTCGCATGAGGCGTGAGAATCGTAACTCGATCTCGTGGAATATCCAGGGGCACCAGCTCCGCCGCGCCAACCTCAGCATCTGTTCGAGACTTGAAAACTCCAACGACGGCTTTCATGGTGCCTCCCGTTCTAGTCCGCGTGATATGACCGCAATTCGCGTCACTAAACCATACATTAGAAACTGTAGCAAGCGCCTCTTGCGATTTCCGGCGAGCGGCATCACGAGCAGTGGGATCTTAGCAACGTTCAATAATTGTGGCGATGCCTTGGCCTACTCCGATGCACATGGTACAGAGGGCATACTTGGCAGCGGTCGTTCGCAACTGGTACGTCGCGGTCGTCACTAACCGGGCTCCGCTGGCGCCCAGCGGATGTCCAATGGCGATGGCGCCTCCATTGGGATTCACATGCTCAGCATCGTCCGGCAAACCCAGATCGCGTGTAACTGCGAGAGCCTGCGCTGCGAACGCTTCGTTCAGCTCGATCACGTCCATTTGTGAAAGTTTCAGCCCGGTTTTATCCAGGATTTTCCGCATGGCAGGCGCGGGAGCAAATCCCATAATGCGCGGCGCCACTCCGACCACGGTGGTTGCGACAATGCGAGCGAGCGGCGTGAGGCCGAACTTCGAAGCTGCTGTTTTGGAGGCGATGATCAATGCGCACGCGCCGTCATTCACTCCAGAAGCGTTTCCCGCGGTCACCGTCCCGTTCGGCTTTACGATGGGCTTGAGCTTCCAGAGCGCTTCCAGTGTGGTGTCCGGCCGCGGATGTTCATCTGTGTCAAAAATCTTGGACTCGCCTTTTTTCTGGGGAATCGGAACCGGCACGATTTCTTGTTTGAAAAAGCCTGCCGCGTTGGCGCGAGCCCAGCGTTGCTGCGTACGCAGCGAGAAAGCATCCTGGTCCGCTCGCGAAACATGAAACTCTTCCGCCACATTTTCGGCCGTCTCCGGCATGGAATCCACACCGTACTTGCACTTCATTGATGGGTTCACGAAGCGCCAGCCGAGGGTCGTATCAAAAGTCTCAGCCGTTCGGCTGAACGCGCTATCGGCTTTACCCATCACGAAGGGAGCGCGCGTCATGCTCTCCACGCCGCCTGCAATTATTAGCTCCGCTTCGCCTGATTTAATGGCGCGAGAAGCAATTCCGATTGCGTCCATGCTTGAGCCGCAAAGGCGGTTCACCGTGGAACCGGGAACTTCCTTAGGCAGGCCAACTAGTAACACCGCCATACGCGCTACGTTTCGATTGTCCTCTCCGGCTTGATTTGCGCAGCCGAAGATGACGTCATCCAGAGCCATCCAATCCGCGCCAGGGTTGCGCGCAACGAGTGCTCGCAACGGAATGGCTGCCAAGTCATCAGCGCGAATGGAGGCGAGCGCTCCGCCATAGCGTCCGAACGGTGTGCGGACGGCATCACAAATGAAAACTTCGCTCACTAGCTCTCCTCCGAATCCGGTTTCCAGTATAACTGACGAGGTTTGCAATTCCACTTAGAGGCTCTCGAACGGTAGAAGCGGGGATTCCCAGGAGAGTCGGCATCGGTGTAAAATACGCGCATGAGCGAAAAAATAGAAAAGACCGATGCGGAATGGCGTTCGAAACTTACCCACGAGCAATTTGAAGTCACACGCAAAAAGGGGACGGAGCCTCCGTTCACCGGGGAATACGCCGACACGGAGAAAGATGGCACCTACGTTTGCGTATGCTGCGGGCAGCCGCTCTTCAGCTCAGACGCGAAGTACCACTCCGGCTCCGGGTGGCCGAGCTACTATCAGCCGGTCTCGGCCGAAAATGTGGAAATGCAGCGCGACATGAGCCACGGAATGGTTCGTACGGAAGCCCTATGCAGCCGCTGCGATGCGCATCTGGGACATGTGTTTGAAGATGGGCCCAAGCCCACAGGCCTCCGTTTTTGTATCAACTCCGCCGCGTTGCGCTTGGAAGAAAAGAAGAAGTAACGCCACGCTCTCGGCACGGTCGCGGATTCTTGATCGACGTCCGATTCCGCAATGACGCCCGCCGGCTTGCAACGCTGACATTGTGCGGCCGGTTGGTTTAATGATTCAGGAATATCAGCTGAGGTTGAGGATCGCCCGAAGCTGGATCCGTTGGAATCATTCGAAGGCCGCTCGGCGACACCACATAGAACACCAGATTCCCAGGGAAGCCGTTGATATGATTCGGCGTCAGCGTTCCACTGCCATCCGCAGACACCGTATAGGTTCCAGACAAAGCCTGATCGGTCGACGGCGTACTGGGTGGAATAAATTCATCCACCGTGCCGGAAATTGTGCCGGCCCCAGTCGCAGCCAACTGGCCAATCATATCTACGACGCTGGTGTCCGCTTCCTGAGGAGCGAATAGTGCATAACTGCCTTGAATAGACGAGGCAGCGTAGGGCGCGCCGGTCTGTTGCTCGAGAAGGCCGTATGTCACAGCCGTGTCGGAACCTATGATAAATCCTTGATTCGGGCCGGTGAGATATGCCGCCGCCAGACGTGATCCTAGTCCCGTGAATCCCACACGGCCGTTTTGAAGCACGCTGTATGAGCCGGAAAAAGAATTTGTCGTGACTGTGCCGGCGTCATTTTGAGTGTAAGAAAGCGTCGCGCTGCCGTTACCAAGAGTTGAAGCCAACAGACCTGCGAATACTGTCGAGTTCGATCCAGCCAGCCCGGTGCCGGTTACTACCCCGGACCCTTGTAAGACAGTGTTATTGAATTGTGTGGATGTGTTTTGTAAAAGCATCTCGCCGCTCAGTCTTGGAAAGGGATTGCTCGCCGTGGCAGCGTCCGTCTCGACAAAGAAAATTTCGCTGGATGAAACGAAATAAAAATCGAATCCTAGGGTTATTTTCGCGCTGGTGGGCGGCTGGAAAAACAAACTTGCTTGACCTTCCGAATCTGATGAAAATACTGCAAAATCGCCAATGAGCGATAGTTGGGGGCTGTACACACTTGCGTCATTAAAGTCACTCATGCCGGTCAGAGTCTCGCTGCTATCAGCAGTTACCACTCCTACGAGCGCTTCTGGAGCGGCCAGATAATCGCGGCCGTTGAACCCAAAAGCATAATTTCCACTGAAATTCGCGGAGGAAAGGGCTCCGACCACGGGCTTCATGATTCCCGAGCCGTGCGTAATTCCTACGCCCGCATTGCCGGTCGTATCGTTTTCGATGATGTGCAGGTTGCTACCCGAATCCATGGCCAACAAATAATTCGCTGTGAATATGGCCGACTTTTGGTTCGTCGCAATTAACTGCATGGTGCCGCGTCCATCAGTGCCCAGTGCGTAGGTCCCGGTCAAGGTCGATCCGAGGACGACGCCGTATGTAGAGCCACCCGGATTAACGCGGTTGATATCTTCTCGTCCACTCAGAATATTTCCATTTCCATCGGTCGAGAAGTTTCCAGCAATCAGAACGGTTCCATTGTCATCATAGCCGTTGAAGAGAAAACTGTAAGAACCGTTGATTAAACTGTTGGTGCTGGTCGAGCCCGTGGTAACAGTGATCTGAAGTTGCTGCGTGGCCTTAGCCGGACCGCCTGCGCCCTTCGAATTGTCCTGCACCTGGACTGTAAAAACGGAAGTGCCGGTAAGAATCGCAGTCCCGGTAATAGTGCCGGCTTGAGCATTCAATATCAGCCCTGCCGGAAGTTGCCCGGTAATTACGCTCCACGTATAAGGCTGAACGCCGCCAATGGCGGTTAAGGTGCCGGTGTAAGACGTTGCGGTCATTCCGTTCGGTAGTGGAGCAGTCGTCGCTTGCAATGGTTGTGGCGTTTGAACAGAAATTACAAGTGTTCCGGACTGAGCCGTCTGCGGCGGTACGGCCGAATCTTGCACCGTTGCTAGGAAAGGATAGGAGCCTGCGGTCGTCGGAGTGCCTGAAATTACTCCGGTAGTAGTATTCAACAACAAGCCAGGAGGCAAACTATTTGCGGGCACACTCCAGGCGTACGGTGTTACTCCGCCTTTCCCACTCAAAGTCGCGCTATAAGGTTGGCCAAGATTTGCGGGAGGCAGAGTAGTCGTCGTGACCGAGAGAGGCGTGGCTGGATTGATAGTAACCGTGAAAAGAGAAGACGTGACGGAAAGCGGCGGCAGTTGGTTGGGAACTTGAATACCACCTCTGTCGGTGGCTTTCACGTAAAACGTGTAGGTGCCGGCAGTAGTCGGTATTCCTACCAGGTTCCCTGTCTGATTTAGTGTTAGACCAGGAGGGAGACAATTGTTCTGGTTGGGATTCGGACATACGACCGCAAAAACCAAGGGTGCAACTCCACCGGAGACTACAATTTGTTGATTGTAATTTACGCCGTTCGATCCGTTCGGGAGAGTTGTGGTAGTAAAAGTCGGTGGCAAGACCACGCTAATACTTGTTGTGACGGTGACGCCACTGTTCGCATTGGCGACAGCTTCCAAACTCACCGAGAGCGCAACCGAACTGTTGGTGGGCGCGGTGTACAGGACCGAGGTCTTCGTAACCATCGTCAAAGTACCGCACCCGGTTCCCGCGCATCCTGAACCGGTGAGGGGTTTCCACGTGACTCCGGAATTATTGGTGTCATTCCCTAAGATCGCGTTAAATTGGATTGATTGACCTTGATCCACAGACTGGGATGTATTTGGCGTAACTTCCAGCGTTACGCCCGTGCCACCCCCACCGCAGCTAGCAACAAGCAATACGCTAAAGAGACAGAGCAGGACCACTCCAAGTGTTTGCAGTCGTGCTGATCGCTTTGTAAGAAGTGGGATTGCGACTGAATTTCCGCGCTCGGATGCAGCAGTCTCGCTAATCTGGGCATACGCCTTCAAAGTTGTCATATCACCTTGGATGTCTTTTTCAGATCCGCCCAGACCGGTGGGTCAGAACCCGTTCTAGAACTATTCACGAAGAATGCGAAACAAATTGAATAACAAAACGGCCTCAAAGTGTCAACGCACATTCCTGAGGTCGTAGCTGCATTGCGGTTAACCATTTGCTTGGTCCGCGGCTTCGACTGGTCGGACACATCCGCAGTCCACGGACAAGCCCGTTCATCAGCCTTCTGGATGCGACTAATCCACAGGTCGTTGCCTGCTATCTCCTGGATGGCTTGTCCCAAAAACCCGGACTTGGTTTTGAAGGTCACAACTTTTCCGTGCCTTCATCGCATCTTAGATATGTAATGTCCGCCGGCTATTAACTTCCACGGAAATCGAGCCGCAGCATTTTCAATTTTTGTCCGTCTTTAGTATAAAGGTTGGTTCGGAAGCTCGTGCTAGGCGGCTGAGTGTCTGATCAGGAGGAGTAAGTTGATCGAGGTTCAGGATTTGACGAAATCTTACGGCGCGGTGAAAGCCGTGGATGACGTTTCGTTTACCGTAAACAAAGGCGAGATTCTTGGTTTTCTGGGACCTAATGGCGCCGGCAAAACTACCACGATGCGCATTTTGACGGGCTATATGCCCGCCACGTCAGGCACAGCGCGCGTCGCGGGCTTTGATGTTTTCCGCGACTCCATGCAAGTCCGCCGTCACATCGGATACTTGCCCGAAAATCCGCCCGTGTACCCAGACATGACGGTTGAGGCTTATCTAGACTTTGTCGCTCGTATCAAAAACGTCCCGGCCGAGCGGCGAGCCGTACGCATAGACGATGCGCTGAGAAAGACGAACCTGGAGGACCGGCGGTCTGAGCTGATCAAAAGGTTGTCGCGCGGTTATAAACAGCGTGTAGGCATCGCGCAAGCGCTGGTGCACGATCCGGACGTGATTATTCTGGACGAACCGACCGTGGGACTGGACCCAAAACAAATAATAGAAGTCCGTAACTTGATCAAGGGCCTTGCGGGAAACCACACGATTATTCTGTCCACGCACATCCTTCCAGAAGTGAGCATGACCTGCGACCGGGTGGTGATCATCAACAAGGGGAAAATCGCGGCGGTGGACACTCCGCAGAACCTCACCTCCCAACTAAAAGGTGGGCAGAAAATTCGTATCGAGGTGGAGGCCCCGGAAAGACGTCTTCGCGAAGTGCTGGCTCAAATTCCTGGAGCCAGCCGCGTGGAGGTCGAGCCGGGACGCACGGGGGAACGCCTGGAGGTTACAGTGGAAGCGGCGCAGGGCCAGGATATCCGCAGCGACATTGCGGCGAAAATTGTCCAAAACGGCTGGCCGCTTTTCGAATTGCGCGGAGTTAGTTTAAGCCTGGAAGATATTTTCCTCGAGCTGACCATGGACGACGCTACGCACGCGCAGCCATCCAGCTAATCAAAACGCACCGGAGGATTGGAGAGAACGATGCACGGTTTGTACGCAATCTACCGCAAGGAGATGGGGCATTATTTTGTGTCGCCCATCGCCTATATCTTTATCGGGCTTTTCCTGATTCTGACCGCATTTTTCTTCAACGTGATTCTCGCTGGAGTAATCAAGCAATCTTTTCAGATGGAAATGCAAAGCATGCAGTTCGGGCAGCCTTCCAGTTTTGATGTCCCGGCGGCCGTACTGCGCGATTTTTTCGGCTTACTCTCGACCCTGATTTTGTTTTTCACGCCGATTCTGACCATGAGCGTTTATGCCGAGGAGCGCAAGCGCGGCACGATGGAGTTGCTGATGACCTCTCCGGTCAGCGAGCTGGAAATCGTGCTGGGGAAATTTCTGGCTTCGCTGTCTTTGTTTGCAATCATGCTCCTGCCCACGGCCAGCTACCTGATTTTCATGGTTCTGCGCAGTGAGCCGATGTTGCCGTGGCGCATGCTGCTGGCCGGATATGCGGGAGCGCTGCTGCTGGGCGGATCGTTGCTGGCTCTGGGATCGTTTGTTTCCTCTTTAACGGAAAATCAGTTAATCGCTGCTGTGATCACTTTCGCCGCGTCTTTGTTTATTTGGGTTCTTGATATCGCGCGTAGCTCGGATACCGGAGCGGGCGCGGTGCTTCAGTATCTTTCAGTCATACGGCATTACGAGGATTTCACGCGAGGCGTGATTGATACCTCCAGCCTGATTTATTACTTCAGCTTTATCGCGCTCTTCATTTTTTTGACGGTGCGCTCGGTGGATTCCATGCGCTGGCGCCGAGCTTAAATCGCAGTTTGGGATTCGCAATACAATGGAGGAATTCGCAGGATGAAATGGGATCGTGAAGAACTAGCAAGATTCATGGGAACGATGGGCGTGGCGATGCTGATCGCCGGGTATTTGCGCTATTCGATTCAGGGCGAGTTGCTCACCTTCAGCAAAGCTGTACTGATACTGGGCGCTTTGTTTGTGCTGGCCTCGCTGGTCATCGGTTTTAAATTCATTGTTCGCTTTTTCTCCAGGCGCTCATCGCAGCTTGGAACGAATACAACTATTCTGACTCTCGCTGTGATTGCAATCCTGGCGGTGGTGAATCTTGTCGGCTTCCGCCATCACCAGCGCTTCGACTTAACCACTGAAAAACTCTTCACGCTCTCGGAGCAGACCAAACAGGTTGTGGGCGGCTTGCAGAAGGAGGTCACCATCGTCCGATTCGATAAATCGCGCAATCCTGCGCTGGACGATGAGATGTCGGAGTACACCAACCTGAGCAAGCGTCTGAAATTCCAGAACATTGATCCTCAGCAAAAGCCCGAAGTCGCCCAGCAATACGGCGCCACGCGTATGGGCGACGTGATCGTTGCTTCCGGCTCACACCGGGAACATCTGGAATCTGGCGTGGAAAGTGGAATCTCGGAAGAAGACATCACTCGGGCGATCATGAAGGTTACGCAAGACACCGCTAAGACAGTTTGCTTCGTGGCTGGCCATGGCGAGAAGTCGTTAAGCGACAGCGGAGAGAACGGTTTCAACCGCGTGGATGCCGGACTGAAAGGGCAGAACTACAACACCAAAACGATCAATCTCGTTTCAGAAAACGGCGTAGCGCCCGATTGCAGTGTGGTCGTGGTGGCGGGGCCGACGCAGGAATTCTTCCCGCAAGAAACCGCAATGCTTAAGAAGTATTTGGAGGGCACCGGTAAGGTTTTGATCTTTGTCGATCCTCAAACGGACCCGAAGCTGGGTGATATTTTCAATGCCTGGAATACCGGCGTTGGCAATAACGTGGTAATCGACGCAAGCGGAGTGGGAAGTCTCATCGGTACGGGCCCGGCGATTCCGTTGGTTACCACTTTCGGGCAAAGTCCGATTACCAAAAACTTTACGGGCATGATGACTTTCTTTCCGCTGGCTCGGACTGTGTCGATCGCGGAGAAGTCGAAAACATCTCCTCAGATGGTCGAGCTTCTGAAAACATCAGAACGCAGCTTCACTATTCCCAGTTTGAAGGAAGGCCAGCAGAAAGTTTCATTTGACCCAAAGACGGGTATGCAAGGTCCGCTTTCACTGGGCGTAGCTGGTTCGCAAAAATCAGCAGGCGGCGAAGCTCGCCTGGTGGTGATAGGCAACTCGGAATTCGCCGCGAATCCTTATTTGAATCAACAGAAAAACGGGGATCTCTTCTACAACACCATTAACTGGCTCGCCCAAGATGAGAATCTGATTTCCATTCGTCCGAAATCTCAGACAAATCGCAGAGTTACGCTGACGCAGGGCCAAAGCAGCGCCCTCACATGGCTCGATCTAGTCGTACTGCCAGGGATCGTAATTTTTTCGGGAGTTTACATCTGGTGGAAGCGCCGTTAGATTCCTGGCCGGGACAACCATCCATGATTAGAAAATCAACATTACTGGTGCTGCTTGCGGCCATCGTCCTGGGCGCCGCTGTTTATTTTTTTGACTGGCGAAGAAGCCAAAAAGAAAGTGAAAAACCGGCGGTCGATGCCGAGAAGCCGGCCTATGCGATCCAGCCGCAGGATATAAGTTCGCTCACCATCAAACATCCGCAGAATTCCGCAGAACCCGTGTTGCGTTTCGAAAAACGCAACGGAAACTGGCAGATTACCCAACCGCTCGAGACGCAAGCGGACCAGAGTTCGTTGGAAGGAATCGTCGACAGCCTTTCCAGCGCACGAATCGCGCAAAACGAGCCGGGAACGCCGGACCGTTTGAAAGTGTTCGGGCTAGATCCACCCGCGGTTTTAATCGGGTTCCAGCTCCCCAATGGGGCCAAACATACGTTGGCGTTGGGCAACAAGGATTTCACCGGAATTTCGGTGTATGCGATCGTCGATGGGGCGAAGGATGTGGCGCTGCTTCCGGAATCGCTGCTCGTTAGCACCAGCAAAAGTCTCCAAGATTTGCGCGATAAAAATGCGCTTCCTATTGTGAGCGGCGATGTAGTTTCCTTCGACTTGAAGAATCCTTCCGGCCAGTTTTCCGCAAAGAAAGAAAAAGACGAATGGAAGTTTACGAAGCCCACGGACGCGAGAGGCGATGCAAACAGTATCGATGGCCTGCTAGCTACCATTGCGTCGGCGAAAATGGCCGCCATCGCCAGCGAGACGCCAGATAATTTGGCCAAGTATGGTTTGGCGAGTCCGGCAATAATGTTCACTGCCGTAGACGGCAAAGGAAAAACATCCACACTGATCGTCGGGAAGAAGGAAGATGGTCAATATTTCGCGCGCGATATTTCGAGGCCGACTATATTTCGCATGGACGGAGACCTTTACAAGAAAGTCGCGCAAAATTTGAACGACCTGCGAGATAAAAAACTCACGCATTTCGATCCCGCCCTGATAAATCACGTGGAAATACACAATGCCAGCGGGACGTTTGTCTGTACGCGGAAATCCGAGAGCGCCTGGACAATCGACGCGCCTGCCGATCAGAAAGGGAAATCGCCTGAGATCTCGAAGGTATTTTTGCCGTTGGAGCAGGCCATAGCCGAACAAGTCTTCGACCAGCCCCCGGCTGATCTCCGCGCTAAGTTAGCGAAGCCGTCATTCGAGGCCACTTTAACGGACAAATCTGGAAAGAAATTGACCGTTCAGATATCGGGAGAGTCCGGTGGGTTCGTGTACGCGAGGACGAGCGACGGCCCGGCAATCTATAAATTTAATAAGCAAATTCTTAGCGATTTGAGCTTTAGCAATATGTACCCAACTTCCTAAGGCGCCGCATTCGCAAGCATTCAGGACCGCTACGCCCAAGCTTCTACTTCCGCGGGAACCGATTCATGGCTCCAACCCGCGATGAGTAAAACTTTTCCCGTATAGGGCGAGATGTATATGAAATACAGCTGTCCGCGAAGTTTGACCTCGTAAAAACCCGGGCGCTGGGGGTCGGGAATGACGTTGGCTCCGCGAGACAGCACATCGCGCAAATGGCTAATCATTTCTTGTGAGTGATTTCGTAGGTCTTCAATTTCCAACTCGCGCTCTGGACACATCACCATGGCTTCCTCCAACCCTATATCGTCCTTCATCTACTATTACGTTAGGGCGGTCATAGAAGTTTCCAGCGCGGAGGGTCCTTGCAACTAGTTTGTTTCAATCTGGCCAGGCCGCGTTCCAAAAAAGTCCACTGGAAGGTATAGGAGCGTTAACCATTAACTAGATACTTGCGCGAGCTTATTAAACTTGCCATAGTCCGAATGACCGAGGCCCATCCAACGTGAAAAAAAAGAGAGCAAAGAAGTCGAGCCGGATGCAGCGGGATAAGCGAAGGAAGCACCAACACTGGCAAGTTACCGTGTTCTACCACGACGGGGAACGATTTGCGCGCGTTTATATCGATCGCGATCGTGCCCAACGTTTTGCAGCCCGTCAGAAGAAATCTCCGATTGTCAAAGCCACGAGAATCCTGGAAGTGGATTGAAGCCTACTGGCGCCCGAGCAGTCCGCGCACCACACGTTTTCGACTCGTTCCAGATGTGTCGTGGAGCCCTTGTTCGCTTATAGGCCTCATGCTATAAATATTAGAGACTGGACGTAGCCTTAATGCGGGATTCGTATAGTGGTAGTACGCGACCTTGCCAAGGTCGAGGCGAGAGTTCGATTCTCTTATCCCGCTCCACTAAATTTTCGCAGTCAGTCAATCTAAGCCTGTTTTCCGCTCCTGCCACACAGTTGTATAGAGATTATAAAACCTCAATAGAGGCAAGCTGACGGCTAATCTCGCGCGTCTAAGCACCGTGAGTGAGCTCGCGGACAGGAATGTAAATTCTCCGTACCTGCGCCCGAAATCTATTGTGGGCGACCGATTTGTTGGAGTATGCTCCCCGACGCACTCCCCCGGATTCCACCGGGGCTTGGAACCGGCCCAGTTTTACAAAACCAACCCAAACAGAAACATCCGAATTCGTCCGGATGGCGTAGTAACAGTAGGAGTGGTTGAAGTCTGATGTCCAAACTCAACAGGAGGTAATTCGGGAAATGACAAAATCAAAGAAGGCTCTGGTAGCTGGTGCAGCGCTCGCAGGTTTGCTTGCCGGTTCCAGCGCAACGATTCAAGCATCGAATCTTCTACCTGGCTTGAGAGCTGCCGCGCAGTCCGATCAGGCGCCAGCCGACAAGAAGGTGAAGGAAAAGCACGCTTGCAAGGGTCAGAATTCTTGCAAGGGCAAGGGTGGATGTAAATCGAGCGACAATGGCTGCAAAGGCAAGAACTCTTGCAAAGGCAAGGGCGGCTGCGCAACCGACGGCTCCAAGATGCCCGAATAAGAAAGCGCAAGCTTTCTCGTGTCCAGGGCCGGCTTGGAACTCAGCGGCCCTGGACCTCCCCTTCGACTTACCGGAGTAGCGAATGCCTGCGAATCGCTTTAATAATTTTACAGACTATGGAATCGGAATTGGTCTGCGCGCCACGCATTACAATCACATCCTGACGCGCAAGCCGGTGGTGGACTGGTTCGAAATAATTTCTGAGAATTTCATGATCGATGGCGGCCGGCCGTTAGGCATCCTCGATCAAATTTTGGAACAGTACAAAGTCGTGCAGCACGGCGTCTCCATGTACTTTGGATCTGCTGAACGTCCCAACCGCGAGCATCTCCGCCGGCTGAAAGCTTTGGTAAAACGCACGAATACACCCTGGCTGTCGGACCACCTTTGCTGGGGAAGTGTGGATGGCCGCTACACGCACGACCTGCTGCCCATGCCGTACACCTTTGAAGCCGCGCGAATCACGGCGCAGAAGGTTCGCGAAGTCCGCGATTACCTGGAAGTCCCGGTGGCGGTGGAAAACGTAAGCAGCTACGCCGAATTTCACGTTTCGGAGATGACGGAGTGGGACTTTCTGAACGAAGTTGTGGAACGCGCCGACTGCGGAATTCTTTTGGACGTAAATAACATCTACGTTTCGTCAAAGAACCACAATTTTGATCCTCTTACGTACGTCAACAGCGTTCCCGCCGAGCGTGTAGCGCAGATTCACATCGCCGGTCATTCAAAGTATCGGAAATATATTTTGGACACCCACGATCATCCGGTGATCGACCCGGTGTGGAAGTTGTACTCCCGCGCGATTGAACGCATTGGCCACACCGCAACGCTGTTAGAGTGGGACGACAGCATTCCATCATTTGACGAAGTTCACGACGAAGCTTTGAAAGCGAATAGATTCCTCGCCAGCGCGTCTTTGGCCACGGCTGTATGAAGCTGCTTGCTCTCCAACGTCGCATGGCCCGCGCGGTAATGACACCGTTAACGCCGTCCGAGCACATGCGTTCGGTTGCGCCCAATGGAGGCTCGATGCGCGCGGTGGCGTCTGAAATTATCAAGCCAAACGATCGGCTAACTTCTTTCGAGCGCCTGGAAATCTATAATCGACAATATTGGTTTCGGATTCTGTCAGGATTCGCCGAGGATTTTCCCGGCCTGCGCAGCGTGCTTGGAGGAAATAAATTCGATCGTATAGCCAAGGCCTATCTTGCCGACTGCCCTTCGCAATCATTCACTTTGCGCAATTTAGGGGCGCGTTTGGAAGGCTGGTTGAGAAAAAATCCTCAATGGGCTGGCACGCGGCTGCAACTCGCTCTCGATATGGTGCGGCTGGAATGGGCTGATATCGAAGCTTTTGACGGTGCGGCTGAGCCTCCGCTAAAACCTGAAGATCTTGCGGACGCGAATCCGGCGAAGTTGCGTTTGCGGCTGCAGCCTTACATTCAGCTTCTGGATTTGCACTACCCGGTTGACGATCTGTTGCTGGAAGTTCGCAAAGTCGAGGAAGACACGGATTTCGCCAGCAATGCCTTCAGCGAGCGGCATCATCGCAAACGCGTTTCTGCAGTAGCCAGATTAAAAACCGAGCCGATTTTTCTGGCGGTACATCGCATGGACGATTCCGTTTATTTTCGGCGGCTGGAAGCGGAAGAGTTTGCTATTCTGCGTGGTCTTCGCAGTGGTAAACCGCTGAATAGCGCGGTGGAATCCGCGCTGAGAAAGAGTTCGATCCCGGCCGAAGAGCGGCCCGCTCACGTACAACACTGTTTTCAAACTTGGGCGGCGCTAGGTTGGTTCTGCCGCATCGACCAGGATGACTCGCAAGGCAATTCCGCGGCAGAAGTATCGTCTCGTGGAGCGAGGGCCTCAAGAAATGAGCGCCCCAGCAAATCCAATTCTGCGGCTCTATAACGGCTTCCTACGAGCCGTTTCCAGTCTTCCATCGCCGTTTTTGCTGGTGGTTCGGGTGTATTGGGGCTGGCAAATCTCCCAAAATGGATGGGGCAAACTTCACAACCTGCTGCATGTGACGCAATTCTTTGCGAGTCTGGGGCTTCCCGCGCCCGGAATTACGGCGGCGTTCGTAGCTAGTTTTGAATTCACAGCCGGAATTTTGCTGGCTCTAGGATTGTTGTCCAGAATCGCGGCGTTGGGGCTGGTTATTGATATGACCATGGCGTATCTAACCGCGGACAGAGCCTCGTTTTTTGCGTTTTTCTCAAACCCCGGGAAATTTTATGGTGCCGATCCATTTATTTTTCTGTTTGTGGGCCTGCTCATATTGATTTTCGGGCCGGGCAAACTTTCGCTCGATACGCTCCTCAAGCGAAGGATGGGGAAAGGGAAATATTCAGACTCCGCAGAGACCAGTTCCTCCGCGGCTTGATGCTCGCCAAATAGGTTAGCGGCTTCCGCGAGCGAGGCAGGCCTGGCACGCATGAAATCAAAAAAGTTTCGAGGCGCGGTTATATGCGCATCCGTGCTCTGCATCATCTTGATAATTTCGGCGGGTTCCTTTCGAACTGACCAAATGACGTCCACGATCGTTATTGGAAATTCTCGAATTGATGTGGCAGTGGAAAAAGGAACGCTGCAAGTTTCCAAGGACGATTTACTGAAGTGGGTCCAATGGGCCGCGGAGTCTGTTAGCACCTATTACGGACGATTTCCGCTTCCTCATGTTTTGCTGCGCATCATTCCCACGGACGGAAAAGGCGTGCGGAACGGCCGCACATTTGGGCAACGAGGTGGTTTTATCACCATTCATGTGGGAGCAAATTCCACCTTCGAAGATCTCGCAAACGATTGGATGCTGACGCACGAAATGGTTCACCTGGCTTTTCCTTCTGTGGCTGATGAACATCACTGGATCGAAGAGGGGATTGCAACCTACGTGGAACCAATCGCGCGCGTACGAGCAAAACACCTGGATGCGACGGAAATGTGGAGAGAACTAGTCCGCGACTTGCATCAGGGTCTTCCTGCCGCGGGAGATCGCGGGCTGGATAACACTCATACGTGGGGACGCACTTATTGGGGCGGCGCTCTCTACTGTTTTCTCGCCGATATTGATATCCACCGGCAAACTCAAAACAAGAAAGGTTTGGACGATGCGCTGCGGGGAATCCTTGATGCGGGAGGCGACATTCGCCAGGACTGGGAGCTTACCAAAGCTCTGGATATCGGAGATCGAGCAGTTGGCGCGAAAGTTTTGCGGTCGCTCTACGACAAGATGAAAGATCAGCCTTATGATGTGGACCTTCCGGCGATATGGAAACAATCAGGCATCGAGGTGGAAGGCGGGAAAATCCATTTTGTGGATGACGCGCCACTTTCAAAGACGCGAGAGGCGATTACCTACGGATCGGTTGCGGCGGGATCCAACTCCGTTTCCGCCATCAGTGTAGTTGTTGGAGATACGGCCATGAATTTCCCTCCGCGCTAACGAAGACGCCGAAACCTTCAGAATTTCAGATTGCTCGACCGCACCCAAGAAACCGAAAATAGGTTTTCATTTAGTTTTCATTACGTATACCCCATCCCAGTCGGCCTGCGGGGCTTCCTCTATGAATTCCTCGGCGCGTTCCAGGAAAGCCTGGGTCGGACCGTCGTCCGGACATATCGTGAGAATTTGAGCGAATCTGTCAGCGGCTTCCTGCCAATCCTGGTGGCGATATGCGGCCATAGCGTGATCGAACTGTTGCAGTAACGCTTCATATTTGGGTCTTTCCGCCGCTACGTCGAGCAATTCGTAAATATTTACCGGCTGATTTTTTCCTTTGACTTTT
>Ga0207015_1048_pt1 | contig 42671 bp, 42 predicted proteins | sample Alteio_BWMinCont_53_FD_153486 | JGI IMG/M metagenome (GOLD analysis project Ga0207015, IMG submission 153486) | Enriched cells from forest soil in Barre Woods Harvard Forest LTER site, Petersham, Massachusetts, United States -... | ecosystem: Environmental > Terrestrial > Soil > Temperate forest >...
TGAACGATCGCGACTCACCGATTTGGCAGAACCCCTCCTACTTCCCGATAACTTTCCGGATCACTCCCCAGTGGCATCGAGAGAGCACCAGCAATCAACCGGTTGACTCGATTCCCGGGGGCGGCACAGGGTCCACTTTAGTGTCTCGCAACGTGACCCAGGCCGGTTTCGACTTATCGGGGATGGATCTATGGTCGGCTGGAACGATCTACAAGAATATTTCCTTCCTGCTGTTGCCCTCGTCGGACCCGTTTGCTACCTGGCACTTTGAAAGCGCCTGGGTTCGTCTGGACAATATTAAGGGAACATCATGGCTCAATTTTAAGTTCGGAAGGTTTGAGCTAGATAACTTGATCTCGGAGAAAAGGTTTCTGTTTCTCTCCGCCAACGGTGGCATCTACCAAACTTATCACTTCGATGTTCCGGGGAGCATCAACGACTTCGGAATCGGCGACAATCAGATCGGTATGGAGTTGATGGGGCACAATGCAGACAGCTCCATGCGATACTCAATTGCCCTGCTTAGCAGCAACGAAGGCGGGACGGGTCTAACGGAATCCAACCTTCCGGGCGGTTTGCCTTCAAATCGAAGCTTCGACGGTTACATGGCCTTCACCAAGTCTTTCAACGCTGGAAGCTGGGGTTACGAACAATTTCAAGCTTACGCCTACATCGGTCAGAGAGCGACGTATTACCAGACAACGAGCGGAACTCCACTCGTCGGCCTGGGTAATGAACCTTTTTACCGCATTGGCTTTGCCGGCCAGCTTCATTTCAAGAATCTAGAGTTGCTGCCCTACTTTATGCATGGGCACGACAATGCATATCTGGGGACGCTTACCCCCGACACGAGCGGACTGCCACCAGGAACGAAAGGACCTGCCTTCAACGGTGGCTTTCTTGAGGGTCAGTATTTCGTGAATCCTCAACTCGTGTTCTTCGGACGCTTCGAGAAAATAGACGTGGCGCAACAGGCCGCGATTAACCTGGGAAGCGTTCCTGACAATTACGGCAATGTGACGGCCTATTCCGTGGGCTACCGTTATTACCCAATTATGTTTAGCCGCGCGGGATTGGCTTGGCACAATGAGTATTCCATCACCAAGTCGATCGGTGTTGTGCCAGAAAGTCTCGACGGTAGCGGCTTGCCCCCGATCCTGAACACTCAAGGCGTATGGAGCAGCAGCATATTTGTTGGATTTGACTTCGACTTCTAGAGACGAGGCCCAAAAATGACACCAAAAAAACTTGCTGTGACATTTGCATTCGGGTCGTTGGCTTTGGTTACAGTCGGAGCCACGTCCGTCCTTGCGCAATCGCACATAAACCCGCCAGACCCGGCCCTCGGGACGCCTAGTGTCGCGACCGAAGAAAGCCATATCGGCGCCGTGACGGGACACGCGGCGGATGGAGAGAAGCATTATATAAGGTACTGCATTGGCTGCCATGGACCGGACGGCAATGCTGACGGGATGAACGCCCAGTGGATCGATCCGAAGCCGAGGGATTTCACCAAGGCCGTTTTTAAATGCCGGTCAACCCCTACAGGCACTCTGCCAGTCGATTCAGACATCTTTAATGCCATGACTCGTGGATTCGTCTCGACGAACATGCCGCAATGGAGACCGTTGACACCACAGCAGCGTGCCGACTTGGTTGCTTTCATAAAAACATGGTCGCCTCGTTGGGCGCAAGAGAAACCAGGTACGCCTATAACCATCCCGCCGGAAACTCCGGACACCCCGGAAAGTGTCGAGCGCGGCAAGGTCCTCTATCAGACGACGCTGAAGTGCGTCGAATGCCACGGGCCAAAGGGTCTTGGTGATGGACCTTCCGCACCCTCGCTACGCGACAATGACGGAAATCCCATCAAACCATACGACTTTGTGAATGGCTCTCGATTCAAATGCGGTACGACGAACGAGGATCTATACCGCATCTTTATGACCGGCTTGGACGGCACGCCCATGCCTTCATGGTCGGATTTCGTGGATCCGAACCAAGCCTGGGATCTAGTTCACTACTTGCGGACACTGCAGCGGAATTATCATCCCCGGCATACCGCGAAAGCGGCCGCCAAATCCACGGATCAAAAAGGCGGATAGAAACCGCCACTCCGTTGCCACCTTGGGCGGATTTAGCCGTCAAGAGGAAACAAAATTATTCGTCAAGCCTAATTTCTAATTCATGGGGAGGTAAAGAAATGAAGATTAATTTGAGAATAATGATTCTAGCGGTCCTGTTTTTATCCAACTTGGCCATGGCTTCTGCAGTCCTGGCGCAGTATCAAGTAGTTACCGTAACCGATGGTGGCACAGTAACAGGCAACGTGAAGTGGACGGGCACAAAGCCGCAGCCTGTGACCCTGCCTATCACCAAGAATCCTGACGTATGCGCTCCCAATGGGCAAAAGACTCGGGATCTTGAGCGCATCATCATTGCCCCTGACGGTAGCGTCGAAAATACAGTGGTTTACTTGAAGGGTATTTCGAAGGGCAAAGCCATGGATTTGCCTGAGGCCAGGCGCTCCCTCGACCAGAAGAACTGCCGCTACATTCCCCACATCATGTTAGTTCCAAAAGGCGACGACCTGACGATGGTGAGTAGCGATCCCATCCTGCACAACATCCATATGACAGGCGTCCAGCTTTATAACATTCCATTCCCGATTGCGAACCATCCGGTCAAAAGGCCTTTTCAACGCGATGGAGAAACAGATCTGAAATGCGACGCAGGTCATGTTTGGATGAATTCGGTCGTTATGACGGTCGAGAGTCCTTACTACGCCATTACAGACGAGCATGGCAATTTCAAGCTTACGGATGTCCCACCTGGAACTTACACGATCGAAGCTTGGCATGAAAACTGGCAGATCGCTCGGCAAGAATCGGTGATGGATGTGGACTCACACCAGATGGTGAATCGCCCAATCTTCGCTGATGGCATGACCTGGGATAAGAGCGTCACGGTGCCGGCGAAGGGCAACGTTACGGTTGATTTTCAGATTTCTCAAAAGTAGGGACCCACATTAATTGCTCTCGCAGGCCGGTGGAATTTGCCGGTCTGCGAAAGGGGGAGAAGGGGCGATGGCGGCTTCTCACGGGTTGCTGGAAAACGAACCGCTGGTAAATGGAAAGCTGGTTAAGCAATGGTTGTTTTGGGGGATCCTCTGGACAATGATCTTCCCGCTCGTGGGGGTGATCGTCTCCATCAAATTCAACTATCCGGACTGGCTGGGCCGAACATCCTGGCTGACTTGGGGCCGGATCCGGCCAATGCACGTCAATGGCGTAATCTTCGGGGCGTTTTCGACAACGTTCTTCGGCCTGGTCTTTTATATGGTTCCTAAGCTCACCGGCATCCGCATGGTGGGCGAGAAGATGGGATTCTGGTGCCTGTGGCTGTGGAATATCGGTGTTGTGCTCGGTTCATATTCGCTCATGGCGGGCTATCAAAAGGGCATCGAAGCTGGCGATTATGCGCTTTGGGCGGACGTCCCGTTAATCATCGCCTTCATAGTCTTGACCTATATGGTCATCGCTACCATCGTGCAACGCAAAGAGAAACTGCTTTACGTTTCTCTGTATTACACCGCCGGTGCGATGGTCTGGACAGCCATCAATTTCCCAATTGGGAACATCCTCCTTCCATATTGGGTACCTGGCGTTAACAACGCGGCTCTTCACGGGCTTTACATCCACTATATCGTGGGTCTCTGGATCACACCCGCGGGTTTGGCGTTGATTTATTTTTTCCTACCGCTGGCGTGCAAGAATCCACTTTACAGCCACAAACTCTCGCTCGTGGGCTTCTGGTCCATCGCTCTGTTCTATCCGTTCGTCGGCATTCACCACTATCTCTATAGCCCCATTCCCAACTGGACCCAGACGATCGCAATCGTCACCTCCATGATGCTGATCATCCCGGTATGGACCGTCACTCAGAATTTCTTTGGGACGATGATGGGGAATTGGAAATCCTTACAGGAAAGTTTTGTAGCTAAATTCTGCATTATGGGATCCATCTTTTATTTCCTTGGCTGCTTCCAGGGCTCCACGGAGGCCTTGCGAGGCATGCAACAACTTACTCATTTTACGGATTTCGTGATTTCGCACTCTCACCTCACGATTTTCGGCACGTTCGTTGTATGGACGATGGCGGGCACGTACTACGTTTGGCCGCGCGTCACGGGTCACGCTTTATGGAGCAAGACCTTGGCCACCTGGCACTTCTGGCTCATCGTCGTCAGCTTCAGCACTATGGCTGGGGTACTTACTCTCATGGGGCTTCTACAGGGCACGATGTGGATGGACTCGGTGGAATTTGTCGACACCGTCGTAGCCATGAAACCTTATTGGTTCATAAGAACACTCTCCGGGATAGGCATGGATATCGGCATTTTGCTTTTCATGATTAACATGTACATGACGGCCGTGGAACCTTCTCCCCTTCCCGAAATGGAGCGTGAGAAGGGATTCGTGCCAGTGGCGGCGGACTAACATGCAGAACAAACGCATCGACACATTCATTATGGGTATGGCGATCGTGTTCATGGGGGCCGCAGTCTTCATTATGGGACTGCTGCCTTGGCTGGGACGGGCACACGCGATGACCGTCGTCACGATGGACGGAAAAGTCGTTCCTGCCCAACCTTACACCGCACTCGAAGCCAAGGGCCGCAAAGTGTATATCCGGGAAGGCTGCTGGTATTGCCACTCGCAGTACGTGCGCCCAGTAACCGGCGAGGATCGGCGCTGGGGACCCCCGTCGCAAGAGGGCGAATATGCCTACGATGTTCCCCATATGTTTGGGACTCGCCGGATCGGTCCCGACCTCACGCGAGAAGGCGGAAGGGTCGCTGACGATTGGCACTTTGCCCATCATTTTAATCCGCGCATGGTGGTGCCCGATTCGATCATGCCTCAGTTTCCTTGGTTGTATAACGGCGTGGACGCTAACGGCAGGCCCGTTCCGACCGAAGACGCCGTTGCGCTTGTCGCCTACATCCAGAAGCTCGGCTCGAATCTGGGCCCCTGGCGAAAGAACTTTCTCTACATCTCAGGAGGGTCGGCCATCCCTGTCGTTCCGGCCGCTGTCCAAGACGGGGTTGAGGAAGGCAAAAAAGTCTTCATGCGTCGTTGTGTTGGGTGCCATGGCGAGACAGGTGACGGAAAAGGACCTGTTGCGGTCTTCCTGGCGACCAAGCCGCGCATCTTCAAGGATGGCATCTTCAAATTCCGTTCGACCCCTTCCGGCTCGATTCCCACGGATGGCGATCTCTACCGAACAATCACGATGGGCGTTCGCGGCACCGCTATGCCTAATTGGCACGAATTGACTGAGGAGGACCGCTGGTTCGTGATTCAGTACATCAAGACGTTCTCCGACCGATTCAAGGAGGAGACTCCTGGCGATGTCATCGTGATCCCGCCGGAGGCCCCCAACACACCTGAATCGGTGTCTCGCGGAAAGGGCCTCTATGACCAGATGAAGTGTGCGGAGTGCCATGGTGTGGACGGCACGGGCAACGGTCCTTCTGCCTCCACCCTGCGCGACAATTGGGGAAATCCCGTCGCTCCGCGCAACTTCACCCACGGCGGCACGGACATGAAGAGTGGTCCGGCTCCGCAGGATATGTATAAGGCCTTCAGCACCGGCTTGGATGGAACTCCTATGCCGTCGTACGCCGACTTCCTCAACCCAGATCAGCGTTGGGATTTGGTTCACTACGTGATGTCGTTTGGCCCACCAGACACTTATCTAATCCTTAGCCCACAGCAGGCTGGAGACTCTTATGGACACTGATATTCTGTTCTGGACGTTTTTGGCTGGCCTTGGGTTTGCGCTGAACGCATGTTGCATCTTTTTGCTTCTAGTCCGTCACGGTCAATATCGTGACCCCGAGAAGCCAAAATTCATAATGTACGACAATGAAGCAAGGGATGATTCGCGGTTTAGCGCCGATTTGGTGAATGTATGAACGATTCCAGGGGAGAACTCCGACTGCCCACTAGCGCTTCGAGTGATCGGCCGGGTTTTTCCTGGCAACTGGCTGCCTACGCCATCCTGGTAGCTGTAGCCATCTATTACTTGTGCGTCACATAAAATTGCAACTCTGTTTTATCATCAGCAGTGTCGCTTACTATTGGATTGCAGACGCGGAAAGAGGTGAACGACATGAATAGCGAAAATGAGCACGATCATGATATTCACACCTACGAGTATTCCGGGATTCAAGAGCGGGTCGGCAAAGTAAATACGTGGTTAATTGTCGTATACGCCGCTCTGCTGATTTGGGGGGTATGGTACCTTATCACCTTCTGGAATCATGCCTGAGCTATAACCGGCATAACGGGGCCTCCCCGCGAGCCGTTTGCCTTTGGGCGTCTCAGCAGCTTCCGGTGAGGGTAGCTCACATCTTCTGCGCGTTCACTCCATTCGTCGCTTAACGCTTCGGTAACGTAGTTTTCATGGCAAACAAGGCCTATTGGAATGAATACCTCGAAATCGCACGGATTTTGAACTGTTCTTGGTCTGGTAACCTGGATAATTCCGATCTGGCTTGGCGCAAGACAGGAACGTTCGGATCAGCGTCTTTCGATTGCGCAAGGAACTCTTGGTAGGCAGCGCGACCCTTCACGCCCTGCTTGGTTCGACCTGCACCAGCGTCCATCGCTTTTACCGGGCTCTTGTCAGATCGGCCAGTTTGCCTATAGAGAACCCTTAAGCTATCGCGCGGTCTTTGAATCTCGCGGGTAAGTCTGAGCCCATTGCTTGCAGGCTTCCGCGGCCTTTTCCAGATCACCCGTGACCAATCGATAGTACTGACAAGATACGTCGAACTTGTCGCGTCGGCTTAGCCGGTCACGAAGCTCATAAGCCTTCTTCAAGTTTTCCACCGCGAGCTTGGTCTCGCGCAGGTTGAAGTAGCTTGTTCCGAGGGCAGCATATGCCAACGAGAAATTAGAATCCAGGTTAACAGCGCGCTGGAAGAACGGAAGAGAGGTTTCGATATCTGCGTGATTGAACGCTTTCAAGCCCCGGCTGTACGCCTGCAGAGCCTCCAGCGACGATGTCGTGGCTTCCACCAGCGGTGTGTCAAACTGCGAAAGCAAACCGTGCGACTCACCCAGACTAGTGCGGATCCCGGTCGAGGCTTTTCCGAGCGCGGCAAGAACGTGTTCCTTATCCTCGGAGGTAACCTCTTCCTGCGCTAGAGTCTTGCCTGTCTTGCAATTCACAGCGTTGAGCCCGACAACATACCCGTCTTCCGAAGTTCCAATCGAACCATTGATTACTGCTACGCTTCCGGTGTGCTCGCAAATCTGCCTCGCCAGGTATTGATTGAGCCGCAGGTCTGCGGGCTGGCCCATGAGGCCGAGCGTCTGCACGATTTCTTGGTCAGAGACTACATTCAGGAATGTCGATTCCCTTAGTTTCGTGGCCAGGCCCTGGCGTAAGGTATCGTCGAAGACTGCGTTACTAGTGTTATTCGTGAAATCGGCAATAACGATGAAATCCTTGTCTGTCACAATCGGCGAGCGATGGAAATAAAAATAGCTGCCTCCGGCCGCAACCAGAACCGCGACCGCTAAGATTGTGGATTTCCGTTGAATGCTCATATTGTGGAGCTGGTCATACCGAGAGCTAGCTCGGCACCTTGATTTTGCGACGACAACCATGCTCGCCGCTGCGAGCGGGGAACGCCCCGACAAACCATTGAGCCTGGACCAAGCCATTCTCCGATCGCAATTGCGTCAGTTGCGCGAGCCGGCTCGCCACGCACGTTTGAGGCCGACGTACAGCACCAACAACAAGCATAGTCCACCCAACACAATGGCTGCCCTCATGTAGTCCTTCTCTTCCTGCTCTGATATGAGTCTTCGGGGCGGAGGCGCGGGCTGGGGCGTCGTGAGCGTAATCCCGCGATCCTGAGCGATGACTTCGGCAAGACGCCGAGACATCACTAATACTGCAGCGTCATAGTTCGCTTGGCGCAGATAAGGCATCGCTTCGCGTCCGAAGGCGGCGGTCTTGCTGTTTGGTAGAATGGTGTTAAGACCACGGCCTACTTCGAATCGGTACTGCCGATCGTCTACGGCAAGCAGTATCAGCACGGCGCGCTCCGATTCTGCGGGACCCACACCGACCTGCGTTGCAAGATCGATCGAGAAATCCGTGATTGAGCGCCCATCGAGAGATTTCACAGTACTTACAACGATTTGGGCGTGAGCTTTTTGGTCAACCTCCTGGCACAAAGTCGTCACTTGCTCTTTGGTCGACGAACTCAATACGTCGGCGAAATCGCTCACATAGATACCGGGCTCTAAACCCTCTTGAGCTGATGCGTTAAGCGGCTTCACAGCCAAGTTAAGAAGAATCGCTATGGAGGCCCAACAGACCATTCTCAGAAAGGGAATATATCGCATTTTGGGGAGGCGTCTGGACGCGGCAATAGTAGAACCAACGTTTTGGTGTGTCAACGCGCGTCCAGCGGCTTGGCGGCTTTGCCCACTGAGCTATACCCTAGAAGGGCAACAGCTTGGATGTTTTGTCAGAACCAGACAGGCCTAACAATAGCGAGCTGCTGTGCCAAGCCAGCCGGTTCGGATTTCGCGCGCGAAATCCTAGTGCGTCGGGTGCTTATTGGGATATAAGTATGGCCCACGATCCCGGATCGAAACGGTTACGCAGCAGCGGAGGCAGCGATTATGAATTGCAATACGTGCGGGACTCCTCTGGGAGACGCAGATCTCGTTTGCCCTTCTTGCAGCAAGGCGACATCAGAGGTTGCACAACCGAAGCCAACGGCAAGAATGGTCACATCAAAGCTTTCTGAGTATTATCAAATCGAATTTCAGAAGATACAAACCTCAAACGAGCAGTACAAAGGAAAATGGAACTGGGCAGCCTTTTTGGCGGGACCGATCTGGGCCTTCACTAAAGGGCTTAAGGAGATCGTCGTAATCTACGCCTTGGCTATTCTTTTCACTTTTGGTATTTCCGTGCTCGCGTACGCCGTTATCTTCGGTTTGCGCGGGAATTATATCTATTACACCAAATTGATGAAGGGCCGCGTTCTAATTATCTAGAGCGATACGCTGCGCAACACGGCTTAGGGCTGTTGCTATCTTTGCCCTTGTCGATTAGATCGCGATTCACATGCAATTCGATCGCGATTCTTTTATGCTGTGCTAACCTCAGTTTTTTCTGCGGCTGGACGAAGAGAGTCCGAAGTCGACGAATCCCAAAGTGCCGCTTTGCCGCGACGTCCCCGTGCTCTCTCCAATCGCAACGAATTCCCCACCACCATCAGGCTGCTGACCAGCATGGCGGCTGCCGCCATCACAGGTCGCAGCCATCCGATCGCCGCCAATGCGATCGCGATCACGTTGTAGACGAACGCCCAGAACAGATTCTCCTGTATGTGGCGGAATGTTTTCTTCGAGAGCGACAGTACCCATGGCACCAACGTGATGTCGCCCGCTAGGATATGAACATCCGCCGCTTCTTTACTTAGGTCCGTTCCGATCTGATGTGCGATACCCACGTCCGCCTTGGCCAGCGCCGGTGCGTCGTTCACGCCGTCTCCGACCATAGCCACCTTCCGGCCGCTGCGCTGGAGCGCCTCAACATAGTCTACTTTCTCCCCGGGAAGCCGCTCAGCGGCCCACTGCTTGATGCCCAGTTCGGCCGCCACCAGTTGCGTGCTGGCGCTCCGGTCCCCGGACAACAGATGCACTTCAAGTTTCTGGCCTTGGCACTGCCTCACTGCGCTTTCCGCGCCCGGACGCAGATGGTCCTGCAGGCGAACCACTCCACGAATTGCGCCATCCCATCCCACATAGACGCGGCTCTCCAGCCCCGCCTCAGGCAACGATCCCTCGAGGTCTGCTGGCATCGACAGTCCTTTGTTCAGCAGGCTCACCGAGGTTCCCAGTAGAACGCTATACACTTCCTCGCCAGCCAGCACGCAGCCCTCGATTCCTTCGCCCGGATGGTTCTGGAAATCCTCCACCGCCAAGAGTTCACCGCCTTGCGCTCGGAACTCTTTCACGATCGCTCGCCCCAGGTGATGTTCCGAGCTGCTTTCAAGCGAAGCCGCAATTTGCAGCAGCGCGTTTCGATTCACTCCGGCGGCCACGCTTGTTACCACATCGAGCACGCTCAGCTTTCCGTCCGTAAGGGTCCCAGTCTTATCAAACACGACCGTATCGACCTTTGACATTCGCTCGAGATTTTCCGGGATACGGATCAGCACCCCTTCTTTGGCGGCTCGTTGCAGGCCCACGAATGTAGCCATCGGCGTCGCGATTCCGAGTGCGCATGGGCAAGCCACTACCAGTATCGCCAGAGCATTCAAGAATCCGAGTAAAGGCTCGTGACGCAGGACGCCGTAGTAGGCGACCACGCCAAGCGCAAATAACATTACCGCGCCCACGAACCACGCCGACACGCGATCCACCAGAGTTTGCAGCGGCATTCGTGCCCCGAGCGCCTCGGCGCACATCCGCTCAATCTGTGCCTGGAGGGTGCCTTCGCCCACTTTCACAGCTTGATAAATAATCGCTCCATCGAAGTTCACCGTGCCTTGCAGTACCGTATCACCTGGCCCGCGCATCACCGGCAGCGACTCCCCGGTGAGAATGGACTCGTCGAGCGTCGTACGGCCTTCGAGAATTTTCCCGTCGACTACGATTCTTTCCGCGGGCAGCGCGCGCAACAGGTCTCCCGCGCGCAGCTCGTCTAGGGGAACTAAATCTTCTCCTTGATCTGCACTCTTCCCGCGCAGACGCCGGGCCTGGGCCGGGGTCTCTTTGGCCAGCGTTCGCATCGCTTGCGCCATGCGCGCACGTGCCCGTGCCTGTAGATACTTGCCGAGTGTGACAAGGATTATCACCATCGAAGCTGTATCGAAATAAACGTCGTGACCGTGCCGGAAAGTCTGCCTCACTGAGTAGACGTATGCCGTCACCGTCCCGAGTGTGATCAGAGTCGCCATACTCAGTCGACCGTGCGGAATCTCCTGCACGGCAAGCTTCAGATAGGGGTAACCGAGCCCCAAAACTACCGGCGTCGCCAAGACCAGCAAGATATAATGGAGTTGGTCGCGAAGATGAATGGGCAGGTTTGGATATAAATAAAGAACCCAAGCGAAACTCATGATGAAGCCGGAGAGGACCGTGCCCAGTGCAAGTAGTATGAGGAACCAGGACTCCGAGCTGTCGCCCTCCTGGCCCCCGCCTGCTAGTTGGTACACAAACGCACACCCGGAGCAGCAAAACTGCTTTTCCTCGGCTCCCATTTGCGTCACGGTGGGCGTTCCCCGTAGGGCTAGCCCACAATGCGCGCAGATCTTTGCCGGTTGCATAAGTCTGCGGCTCCTGGCCTTCCGTCTTTTTAGAAATGGTGCATCATGTCATGCACTGCTGGATTCTGCATCGGGTGCGTCAGCCAGTAAAACCCGCGGTAAAGCGTGATCGCACCCAACACGGCGAGCAGGACTCCACTGACGCGCACCAGTTTCTCCCGCAGCGTGATCGAGAATAGGTCCGCAAAAAATGCCACCAGTAGTAGAGCCGGCACAGTCCCGAGCCCAAACGTCAGCATTACCAGCGCACCCCAAGCCGCTGACCCGGCCGACGCCGCTTTGGCCAACATTGCGTAAATCAGCCCGCACGGTAGAAACCCTAGCAGCGCTCCTAATGGCAGCGCTCTCATCGATTTCGGCAGACGCGTGACGTGTTCGAATCCTCGGGCAAGCCACGGCTGCGGCGTCGCCACCTTCGCTTTGAACGGCGACCAGTGCTTCATCAATCCTGCAAGCGCAAGCCCCGTGTAAATCATCAGCGCCCCCGCTCCTACCATTAGCAGCGCTTGTATTCTCCCCGTATTTGACACCAGGATCGTGAACGATCCCAAGGCTCCGGCCACCGCGCCGAGCAGCGTGTAGCTCGCGATTCGGCCCGCGTTGAACACCAGCTGCTGCGGTAGTACCACACGCCGCCAGGAAGAGCCCGCCAGCGCCGCAGAGCCTGATCCGGCACTGGCGACGCTTGGCGACAGCGAGGGTGCCACGGATATCAGTGCGACAAACCCGCCACACATCCCCACGCAGTGGAGACTCAGCAACAAACCTGTCAGAAATATCAGCCCTAACTCCATTTGCCACACCTGCCCAAACATTCACTTCCCGAGCACCCTTTTATAGCTCTTTTCGCCTTGATCGAGAAGTATGGTTTTCCCTGGCCACGGACAGGGGTACCTCATTCCCGGAGCCCTTTACTTTGCAAAGAAAAGTTGAAATCGGGATTGAATCGGCGCTATACAGATCTATATGAGCTTTTTCCTGGGCAGGTTCCTTGAATTCTCCGCAGCGGGACTAATCTGCAGCACCCTGGTGCATATCCTCGGACTGTTTGGCAGAAGACCTCCTTTCGGATATTTTGCATTTTCATTGCAGTTCGGGGCTGTTGCTTCGGCCATCGGAGCGGCATTTGCAGTTGTCCAGCTTCTGAGTTCGCGAGGCGAGAATTTTTGGAGAACGGCATTTCGTAGGGGCCCGAGATGGATGAAATGGATGACTTATTTTCTCATTGCCTATGCGATTTTAAATTTTATTGTGTTTGTGAACCGGATTGGCCATCGCGAGGGCCTGCAGCCGGACCAAATCACAGCCTTAGTGTTACGTGGAATTTCCGGGGAATGGATGGTATTTTACTCGACGGCACTTCTAATCTTCTCCTCGGCTATACGCGTTCTCGACTCAAGTGAAAAATGAAATCATGCTTCGTGCAGCCATACTAATCCTTGTATTCGCGGCTAGCGGCGGAGAACTGTCTCAAGCCGGCCTGCATGGCTCCGTTCAGTCCAATGATGGCCAGTCTGCTCAGCCTCGCGCGGGAACACAACAATATCGCTACACCAACCGCCTCATTAATTCCAAAAGTCCCTATTTGTTATTGCATGCGCACAATCCGGTTGATTGGTATCCCTGGGGCGACGAAGCCTTTGAACGGGCCCACAGAGAGAACAAGCCGATCTTCCTCTCAATCGGCTACTTCACGTGTCATTGGTGCCATGTGATGGAGCGGGAGTCGTATTCCGATCCGAACGTCGCTGCCATCCTGAATCGGCATTTCATTTCCGTCAAAGTCGATCGCGAGGAGCGTCCGGACATCGATCGGATGTACATGTCCTACGTCGAATCCACAACCGGCGCAGCCGGGTGGCCACTCAATGTTCTGCTCACCCCCGAACGCAAGCCATTTTTCGGCGGCACCTACCTCGATCCTGACCAACTCAAATCGCTACTCCAACAGGCCGCTGACGCATGGAATGGCCAACCCGATTTGATCAAACAGACCGCTGAGCGCGCCGCACAACTCATCCAAATCGTCAACCAGCAGCCTCCAGCGACAGACGATGTGCGCGCCGCCATTTTAGACCATGTTTTTGAACAGTTTGCGTTGACCTACGACGACAAAAACGGCGGGTTTGGGGAAGCGCCGAAATTTCCGAGACCACCTGTACTGTCTTTCTTGCTTCGCTATTACGTTCGCACTGGCAGACGCGATGCCCTCGATATGACGCTCGACACGCTCCGCGCAATGGAGCGCGGCGGCATTCATGATCAGCTCGGCGGCGGTTTTCACCGCTATTCCACGGGCGCAACCTGGCTCGTCCCCCATTTCGAGAAAACGCTCTACGACCAGGCACAACTTGCCGTTGTTTACACGGAGGCCTACCAGATCACCCACGACGGCTCCTATGCGAACACGGCGCGAGATATCCTAAATTTCACCCTGCGCGAGATGCAGCAGCCTGACAGCGGTTTTGCCTCCGCAGAGGATGCGGATAGCCGCGTCAACCCCAGCAAACCCGGAACTCGTGAGGGAGCTTTCTATGTGTGGACCTCGAAACAGATCGAAATCGTCCTGGCGAAGGAAGATGCCGAAGTATTCGAGTTTGCGTACGGGGTGGAACCCGAGGGCAATGTTCCGGCGCAACAGGACGTTCGCCGCGAGCTGAGCGGTAAGAACGTTTTGTATAAAGCTCATCCGACGGCGGAAACTGCGAAGAAATTCAACCTAACCATTGAACAAACCGTCGAGAAGCTTACCGCTGCGCGGAAAACCTTGTTCGAAGCGCGTTCCCGCCGCCCGCACCCCCCCATCGACGATAAAATTATTACAGCGTGGAACGGCATGATGATCTCTGCTCTTGCCCGCGCCAGCCAGGTTTTCGATGAACCGCGTTATCTGGAACGTGCGCAAGCTACGGCGAAATTCGTCGAAGAACATCTATATGATTCTAGTAACCGTAAGCTGTGGCGCAGCTATCGTGCGGGCGGTCCTTCGGTGGATGGATTTCTCGATGACAGCGCCGACCTCATTAGCGGCCTTTTAGATCTTTACCAGGCTGACTTCAATGTCCATTGGCTGACCTGGGCCGTCTCACTGCAAGAAAGCCAGGACCGGCTATTCGAAGACTCCAAAGAGGGCGGCTACTTTGATGTTGGCGCCTCGGACCATTCGCTATTGAGCCGTACTCGAGAAGCTCACGACGGTCCCGAACCGTCGCCTAATTCGACTGCCGCAATGAACCTCTTGCGGCTCGCGCAATTCACGGACCGCGCTGAGTGGCGCGTTAGAGCGCAAAATACGCTGTCCGCTTTCTCAGCCCGGCTTGAGTCTGATCCCGCCGCGCTTCCGGCGCTTGCCTCCGCTCTGGATTTTCGGCTCGCACAAACCGAACAAATCCTAATCGCCGGTGACCCGGCCTTCCAGGACACCCGTGAACTGCTGCACCAGGTCAACACTAGGTTTCTCCCCAACAAAATTCTTTTGCTCGCCGATGGTGGGAGTGGTCAAGAGCAACTGACCCGCTGGCTGCCTTTTATTGCAGGAGCCCATCGACTCCAGGACCGCGCCACTGCATATGTTTGCGAAAACTATGTTTGCAAGCTGCCAACCGCGGATCCTCATGTTTTCGCGCGTCTCCTCGACGAGAAGCACTGAGGACCTGCGGCAACTGGCGCGCCCACCGTTTGGTCCTTACTTCCTATAGGCGCGATTCAAGACTCTCTGCCATCGCGGGGAAACTGGTAAGATTGTCATCGAATGCACACGTGCCCGGCATGTCGGCAAGTCATCAATCAGCCGAGTGACCTCTGTCCCAGCTGCGGCGCGGACTTGACGCCGCCTGCGGGCCGCGAATCCACCGCGCCGGATAAAAAATCGCGCTTCTTGACTGCTACTGTGTTGTGGAGCGCCATAATCACGATTCTGTGGGCGATCGCGTGGTTCGCCTTGCCATGGCTCATATCAGGCTCCAAGCCTGCGGCGGAGTTGCGCGCTCGCGAAACTCTTGCGTCGCTGCAAGCGGAACTCGAGGCCTACGGCGTCTCCAACGGCAGCTACCCGCTCTCACTGGAAGTTCTCGGTGATCGCGCTCAACAAGCAACGCGGACAGCGGAGTCGGTTCGCTATGTGTTGCACTACACGTCCGGAAATCCGGATGTCGACGGCCACGTAAAAAGCTACTCCCTTGTGGCACGCGCCAAGAGTTTCGGTTTTCTCAATTTTTACACGGACCAGACGCGCGTCTTCCGCGCCACGCTCGAGGACCGCGCCGCCACCGCCCAAGACCCTCCCCTCAGACCGAATTCGTGAACAGAAATCATTTGAGACCGCCAACGGCATCCGGCTGTCAGGCGCGCCAGCTTTCAAATCTCAACTCAGCGACACGCAGCTTTGGCAGGTTAGCGAATTGGTCGCGCACTCGAATGAAATTCCTGATTCCGTGAAGAAGATTCTCGCTTCGGATTTGTCAACGTCGCCAGTAACTCTTCCGCGTTCGGCATCGGCTCAGATTCGGCTAAGTAAGGGCCTGAGGAGACAGAAAGCATGAGGAAGCCGGCTTAATGTGCATCGTGGCGTTCTGGCATTCTTGTCGTCGAGTGTTCTGAGCCAGACCCGGAATCCCAATTCTAACGCTGCTAAATCTACGCAAGTCATTGAAGTGATCGCCAAGAAAGATGAATTCTCGCCCGACCAGATCCATGTCAAAAAAGGCACGAGGGTACAGTTAAAACTACGGGCGGACGACATTGCACATGGCATGAAGCTGAATCTTTACCCCGAAGGAGCGCGCAAAGACGGAAGCCTGGGATTGCTCTTCGAGCATCAGCAGGGCAATACAAAGGTGAAAAAATGCCAGGAAGAGATCCATCGAGTTTGTTGCTGCTCGCGCTGGTACTTATGATTTCGAGTGTTCCGTGCAGTGTGGTCATGGCCGATGATTGACAAGCTTATCGCCGAAGAGTAGACCGCGATCATGCAAGGCTAGCTGACCACAGCCATTGATTTCTTGCGTTGGCGCAGCCTCCGGAAAAATGAACAATTCGTCATCCACCGGACACCAAAACTTCATTCTCAATTGATAGAGTTCTGCAGCCTACTTCAATAGCTCGTTAACCGGGTAGCTATAAAGATTGGAAGCGCGCCAATAACTATTTGCTTAATGCACGGATTGGTTTTTCAAAAAGCGCGCCATCAGGGGCAGAACTTCGAATGAATCCGAAACCGTCGAAGTTTATTCTAGGGGCGTGGATTATAGCGCTTCTTTCCCTACTTTCGTTTCCATTACGTGCGCAGGTCGCCGACGCCACGCTGGCCGGTACCGTCACCGACCCGGCAAGCAAGGTCGTTCCAAACGCCAAAATCTTCATCAAAAATGTCGTCACACGCCAATCAGTGGAGACCCAGACCGATTCGGCTGGTCTCTACAAGCTATCAAACCTCGTGCCTGGAGATTATGAGGTTTCCGTGTCAGCCGAAGGTTTTAGTACGAACACAACCAAAGTGATGATCGCTGCAGGAACCAAGCAAACGCTGAACTTGACATTGGCTGGTGTGCTTTCACTGGGGGACTTGGGCTTTTCTCCAGCCCAGACCCAGGGAAGTGCTCAGGATCAGGCAAGGCTCAACAAGCGGTCGCATATGCTAAAGATCCATCAGCGGATAGGTCTAATAGACACGGTTCCGTTAGTCGCCACCGTTATCCTGGGAGCTGGCGCCGGAGGCAAGAGCACTAGCTCAACAGACCGTTTTGCTCATCTTGCCCTTGGTTCGGTAACCGGGGACTTGTATTTCCTGAGCGCCTATTATGCGATTCGAGCGCCCAAAATCCAAGGGACCGAAACCCGCGGATCGATCCGACTGCACAAAGCCTTGGCGTGGATTCATGGCCCCGGAATGATACTGACGCCCATCTTGGGAATAATGGCTTTTGATCAGAAAAGTAATGGGGAAAAGGTTCATGGCATCGCCAGCGCCCATGGGGCCGTGGCTATAGTAACAGCCGCGGCGTATGGAGCTTCGATTTTGTCGGTATCGATAAAATTCTAAAAGAGGTTTCGTGAACAAAAACACAGGCCTGGCAATGGTTTTCTTTCTTCTACTTGGGATTCCCATCTTCGCCCAGACAGATAGCCAATGGGTCCTTGAACAATCCACCCTCACCTATCACGTGACTCACCCGCTGCATCAGGTTGACGGTGTTAGCCACGCGGCACGAGGCAAGGGGGTTTGCCATGCCGGGCAATGCGACTTCTTAATTGCGGTTCCAGTCAAAACATTTGATTCCGGGGACAGCAACCGCGATCTTCACATGCTGCAGGTGACGCGTGGTGGGCAATTCCCGATGGTAACTGTCCGCACTCGATTGCCCGAAAGCGCGTCCGCATCAGCGACGATCCATGCAGACCTGGAGATCCAATTTGCCGGACAAACCGCGAAGTATGACCAAGTCCTGTTCCAACAGAAAAGCCAGGGAAACGAGATCCGGATAACTGGAACTATTCCGGCCATACTAACCGATTTCAAGATTGATCCACCGTCGCTGTTAACTGTAGCTGTGAAGAACGAGATGCCGGTGCGAGTGGAAATGACTTGGCAAAGGCAGAAATGACATGGCGTTAGGATCCGGTGCGATGTTGGGAGACAGGCCGGTTGCCGCCGTTAGCCTTCGCACTTTGAGAGGGATCGCGTTTTGTACCGCGGAGCAGCTTATGCCTTTGACAAACTTGTTGTGCCGTTGGGTACCCAGCTGATCGTTCCGAGCTTCACCCCCTGGCAATCGAAAGCCGGACGAAATCGATGAGCACGTAGCTTTGCCGGTCATGTTTTTGCAGGTTTGCTAGCCAAACTTTTCTTTTTCTTTCTCGCCTCAGCGCTTCCGCTCAGCTTCGCGGGTTCAACTACCTCATGAAATCATAAGATTATTCGGCGTGCTGGAACAAAGCTCAGACAACGGCTCGTCGATGTTTTGTGTCCATCGCATAAAGATATCATTCGCGACTCGCCATGACGGGCGCCCTGCGCGCTGTGGCGAGCCCGCCAGGCCACCAGTTCCAATCGCCTGCAATACGAAGGAGCGCAGGACCGATCACAATACGAACGAGTGTCGCGTCAATCAACACGGCGACCGCCAACGTAAATCCGATCATCTTGACCACCAGGAAATCTCCGAAGGTGAATGCCGCAAATACCACGATCATGATCGCGGCGGCGCTCGTAATCAGGCCTGCGGTTCTAGCCAGAGCCTCCGGGATGGCATCCATTTCACTCAGCCCGCTCCTTCTGGCTTCGAGAACGCGTGCGACCAGAAATACCTCGTAATCCATGCTTAATCCGAAGACGATGGCAAAGGCGACAATCGGAACAAGGGGAAACACGCTGCCGGTCCCCCCAGGAACTCCCAGGAAGCTGCTTCCGTGTCCGTCTTGGATAACGAAAACCAATGCTCCGAAGGAGGCCGCGACCGAGAATAGGTTCAGTGCGATGGCCTTCACGGCGGCGAAGATCGATCGGAACCCGCAGAGCAGAGCAAGGAGCGTCCCCCCCACTACCAGCGCCATTACGGAGGGAAAGCGATCTCTGATAATCGTTTCATAATCGGCGTTGAGTGCCGGGATGCCCCCAACGAGAAGGGTTGCGCCAGACACTCCGGTGAGAGCTGGCGCGCCGGTCTTACGGAGCTCCCGCACCCAGCTGACTTGGTCGCGCAGGGAGACCGAACTCGCGGGTAACACCTCAAGCAGCGCCGCTCGTCCGTCACTACTCAGGAACGTTCGACGCGTCTCCCGCGAGAGGTCAGGGAGCGAAGACCGGTTGTTCTCCGCAATCGTAGTTATGGAAATCACGCGGTCACAGCGAGGGTCGCTCGCGAGCCGCTTGGTGAGACGATCCAGCGCATTCCACCCCGCGTCGGTTTGCGCGACGGAATCCGTTGGAAGATCGACAATGACGCGCAACGATTCAACAACGCCGCCCCGGTCCATCCGTTCAAGGGTGTGGAGCGCATGGACTGATTCCGCCGCCTGCGGAAGCCAATCCCCTCGGGGGAGGCTGGTATCCAGTCGTCTGACCTGCCAGGCGAGCAGAAGCAACGGAGTACCTGCCACAACGAGGGCAAGCCAGGGATGCGCGACAACCATCTTTCCCCATTGCCGCCAGAGATTTCCCGTACGCGCGGCCCGACGCGCATCCAACTTTGGAGTAAAGGGCAATCGGCCAAGATCAATCCGCGGACCGAGCAGCAGCAGCGCTGCCGGAACGAGGGTATTGGTAAGCAACACACTCATTCCCGTCACCAGGAATCCCGCGACACCGATGGAACGGATTTCGCTGATCGGAACCGTCAAGAGGGCTAGAAATCCGATAGCTACCGTTGAGGCTGAAATCAAGAGCGTGCGACCTGCCTGACGTGCCGCGATGACCGAGGCCGCGGGTCCGTCGTGCCCGGCGGAAATCGCTTCCCGGAAGCGGCTGATCATGAGGAGCGCGTAGTCGATTCCCAGGCCCAGGCCAAGCATGGTGGCCAAATTCTGAACCAGAATGGACAAGTGCCAGCGCTGGGCCAGGAATCCCGTAATCGCCAGAGTGGTCGCGATGGCAAGCTGGCCAACCGCCAATGGAATCAGGGCGGCGATCAGGCTTCCAAAAGCCAGCAGCAGAAGCGCGAGGGTCGCCGGGATCACCAGGCTTTCGCCGCGATGCACGTCGGCGGCGCTCGCTTTCCTAATATCGAAATTCAGTGGAATCTCGCCTGTGAGTTCGAGCTTCACCGCCGGATAACGGCCCCGCAGTTGATTTTCAAGCGAGCTTGCCAGCTGGTGAAGCTCCGGAACAAGCGACTCGACTGGACCGCCGGTCGACGTGAGTCCCACGAGAACAAACGTTCCCCCTCCCCGGCCCAGAAAAATCGGATCGCGCAACTCGAGATAGGACACCACTCCTGAAACGCCGGGTTGCTCTCTCAGTCCTGCCACGATGGTTTCTAACGCTTGCCCGCCTTCCTCCGAATCCGCAGGCGGGAGTCCCTCGATTACCAGGACAACGCGGTCCACAAACGGCGACCGAAAACGACTGGCCAGCTCTTCCCGGACAGTTTCAGCTTGGCTCCCTTCGACACGGGTTGCGGTCTCCAGGTGGCGCTCCGCGTGAAAAGAGAATGGAAGAAGTGCGATGGCTGCTGTGAGGACGATCCCTGACACCCAAAAACGGCGCACATCCATAGCTATTATCATGTCATATCACACAAGATCGTCGTCACCAAAACTTCCCGTGGCGCCTAAGAACCACAAGGGCGAAAGAGGTGCTCGGTCCGGAACCGGTTCATGCGTTTGCGCTTAGTTTCGCAAGTTTACACTTGCGCATGACTCACGTACGGAGCTATCTGAATCTGCTAAACTTCCCCATCGATTTAGGAGGATCAATTCGTACCTTATTATTGCTCGGACTGCTCGCCGCCATCCAAGCTGGAGTGGCCGACCCTCGCCTTGGCGGGTGGACGCTCATCTCCGCGCAGTCTAGTCTGGATCCTCCGAACCGGCTCTCCATAACACCTCTACATGACGGGGTGCATGTAGTCATGTCGGGCGAAACCCATATCGATTTCACTGCGAATTGGAACGGACACGAATCGTCCGCACCAGGCAATCTCGCGTTCAATCAAATTGAGCTGCGCAGGATCAATAAGAGGCAGGCGGAGGTCAAGGAGGAAAAGGATGGAACTGTTGTGGCGACGGTTCGCGAAAAACTTTCGAATGATGGGAACGAGCTGACGACTACGACCGCAACCAGGGGCCACGCCGATCAGATCACCGTGTGGACGCGAAGCGGAGGTACGAAGGTCGCCAGTGACCTCTTCGCAGGCGAATGGACCCAGGATCTCAGCAAGACCCGTTTGCGCCAAGGTTTGGTGCTCAAAATCGAGTCGGACGGAAGCGGTGGGATCCGTTTTTTGGGTGACTTCAGCTATACCGCCCGTTTTGACGGAAAGCAATACGATCTAAAGAACTCGCGCAATGACACCGTGACGCTTGAACTTGTCGATCCTCACACGGTGGACGCGAGCTACCGGCGGGACGATCAACTCACTCAAAAGGATAGGTGGGTGGTTTCCGCGGAAGGGCAGCAGATGACACTATCCACCACAGGCACGTTGGAAACGGGCCAGCGGGTAACGGAGAAGCTCTTGTTTAAGAAGCAGTAGTGGATATCGCATCTGTGCAGTCCAGAAGCCGATCGCTCGCTGACACCGCGTTGACCTCACGAGCCGCGACCGAAATGATCCCCCTGCGATACATGAATTTCAGAATGCCGTTGACCGTATCTTCCAGAGACGGATCTGCTTTGCCCCACACGGAGGCATCGCGGGCCATTTGATAAGAAGAGCTGTCATAGCGTTTGAACTCCATCGCAGAGATGTTGTCGACAGAGCCCACCAAAAAATCCAGCAGCGGAAAGAGAAGATCTTCCTTTCGGCATCTCCGGATCAGCTCGGGAACGAAGTCGGGAAGCCTGAATGTTTCGAATTGCCGGCCAGTCGCTTTGGTAATAAGCCCGGTAATATCCATCATGTTCGAATAATCGTCCCGCGTGACATGGTAAGTCTTATTCGCTGTGCCGGGAGTGGTAGAGATCGCAACGATGTTGTTCGCCACAATGTCCGCCGGAACAAAGCTGACCTGGTTGAGAGTATCAACGCCAATGCCGTGATTCACCATGAAGGCAACCAAGCGAACGGCGATATCGAAGTTGTTGCCTCCGCCCGTGACGGAAGGACTCACCAGAGCAGGCCGGAAAATCCGCGCGGAAAGTCCCCGGCTGCGCGCGTCGACAACCACCTGTTCCGCTACCCACTTTGATTGGCTGTACCCAAAATCGAGCAGCTCCATATTCTCGTTCAGGTCGCTCTCATTCAGGACTGATTTGACCGCCCAGCCAAACACGAAGGTAGTCGAGACATAATTGAACTCTTTGGGCCTTCCCTCGAACGCCAATCTTACGACCTCATTGGTTCCCAGTACGTTCGCGTCACGCATCAGGTCGTAGTTGAACAGGTAATTCACGGTTGCACCGTTGTGGAACACCGTGTCGATTTCACTCGCGAGGAAATCCCACACGTCCTGCGTCAGGCCCAGCTTTGGCTGTCCTAGATCGCCGCAGACGGGGATCACCCGAGCTTCGAACATCTCCTTCAGATCTACCCCGCAAGGTCCCATTGACTCCATTGCAGCTCGCAGTCTTTGCCTACCCTGCTTTTCGTCGGAAGACCTGACAAGAACATAGATCTTCGCTCGTGTCTGTTCCAGCAAGCTTTTCATGAAAAATGGCCCTAGGAAGCCGGTCCCGCCGGTGAGCAGCACCTGATTCAGCATCGGTATCTCCGGCGTGGGCAAAGGCACCGGAGGCTCGAAGATCAGCTTCCGGTCATTGCTCATCATCTGCTTCTCAGCGGCGCACTGCTCTTCACGGAAAGCCGCAAGGGAATGACGCAGATGAACCAGTGCCTCTTCGGGAGCGCTCTTCAACTGTTCGGCTAGTCCAAACAGCTCCGCTACGCCGACACGCTGAATGACACCAATATCTACCTGCCTCGCCAGCATCTCGGCGCCTTTATCTTTCAGGAGTTCTTTGAGCTCATGCATGAACACAACAAGATCCAGGGAATCCAGTCCAGCTTCGACGAGGTTGCACGATTCCAGACCTGTCAGGCTGTACCTGGCTTTCAATTCGGCGAAAGAGGAATGCATGTCGGAATCGGACGCGGAGTTCCCGGCGTTCTTCTCCCGCGAAAAGTCGGAAAGAACGGTGAACTGACCTTGCAGCCACATCTGCTTGGTCTTATGGCGCATAATCTTACCCGAACTCGTTCTCGGAATCGCACGAGGCCCGATGAGGGAAATCACCGCCACTTCCACGTTGAGATAATTCCGGACCGCGGCGGCAATCTTTCGTGCATCGGGAAGCGCCCTAGGATTTTTGACTTCGGCGACGATTGCCAGCGCAGGTTCGCTGTCTTCCTGAATCTGGAACGCGGCGACGCAGTTGTGCCGGATCAGACCGGATGATTTCTCCACAACGTTCTCAAGGTCGTGTGGGTAATAGTTTTGCCCGCGGAGAATAATCATGTCCTTGATGCGGCCGCAGACGTAGAGTTCGCCGTCGTGGAAGAATCCTATGTCGCCGGTCCGAAGGTAGCCGTCGTCATAGGGAGTATCGTCCACAAGCCGCGCGCGAAACTGCTTCAGAGTCAATTCCGGATTATTCCAGTAACCTCGGCACTTACCGCTTCCGGCGACCCAAATTTCGCCGGTGCGCTCTGGCTTAAGAGCGAAATGCCCTTCCGGATCCACGATCTTGACGTCGAGACCCGGGAGCGGCGTTCCACAACTGACAATCTGCGTGGCCCCCCCGATTTCAGAGACCTCCGTAGTCATGCGGGCCGTCCCCAGGGCCAGCGCACGCTTGTTGACGGAAACGATGTTGCGACCACCCAGTGAAACCGCCAGAGTATTCTCGGCCAGCCCGTAGGCGACATAGAAACTCTCGGACTTGAGTCCATAGGACTGAAACGCTTCTAGAAACCGGGTGTAGGTATCCGGCTTTACGGGTTCCGCGGCACACATCAAAACGCGAAGCGAGCTGAGATCACAAGCCTCCAGGCTCTCCTTGGAAAGCCTCCCGGCGCGCAGGCAATAGTCGTAGGCGAAGTTGGGGGCAGCCGTGGCGGTGGCGCGGTAGGTCGTCATCGCATTGAACCACAGGATCGGCCGCTGAATGAAGTCCATGGAAGCGAACCCGTACGTCGTGCCACCTTTCAGTGCTGGATATAGGTAGCACCCGATCAGTCCCATATCGTGATACTGCGGAAGCCAGGAAACGACGACCGGCGCGGGATGGTCGATCACGAGCGGACACGTATTCAGGATGTTTTCGTGCGTCACGATCACGCCCTTGGGCTCCATGGTCGAACCCGACGTGTACTGGAGAAACAAGATCTTCGAAGGATCGACAGCCGGTCGGTCCGAAATCGCATCCACGAAATCTTCCGTGGCGATCCACGGAAGACCGGAAATGTAATCTACGTCGACGCCGCACGCCGAGACTCCACTTCTGGCGAGATTCGTCTTGAGGGATGCGTGGTAGTCTCTGCTCGTTAAGATCCCCGCCGCCTGGCAATCCTTTGCGATGTGGACCATTTTGTATAGGGCGCTCTGGAAGCCACGCGAACTGGGGGGATAGACCGGCACGGGGATCAATCCGGCGCGCACGCAGCCAAAGAATGCGCAGATCATTTCGAGCCCCGGCGGGTACGCAAGCAGGAGCCGGTCGCCCACCGCGAAACGACCCTCTTTCCACAAATGTGCCGCGATCGCCTGCGCTCGGCGGAGAAACGACGCGTAGGTGTAGCTTTCGATCGGATCGCCGTTTACATCAAGGTACGAATAAAGGAGTTTGTCCGGGTGCTCATCTGCCAACCTATCCAGGTGGCCCAAAATTGACGCCGTCATCAATCAGCGATCCTCCAATGTTGAATAGAACGCAAGTCAGTAAACGAAACATCCCTCCCCAGCAAGCCAGCTGAACCGCGATTGAGTTTGAAAGTGCAGACCTGAAATGTAGGCCGACTGTGAGAATGTGTGCGTAATTTTTTCTCAGCATAAGCGTCGCTCGACGCTCTGGGGAACGGATGGTTTACTTTTTTGCCGCACAGGGACGCGGAGGGGACTTGCGCAGCTGCGCCGACGTCCTATGGTCCCTTGCAAGAAGCCCTGTTCGTTATGGTTCATTGATAGTTATATGTTAGCAAACCATTTTGGACAATGCCATGTGTCGTCGCTTTCACCGCTTCCACCACTGCACCTAGGCATCCTCCGTTCCGAATGTTCTTGATTGTCTTTACGGGCTCGCATTAAAATTATGCTGCGAGGTTGTCGGCGGCGCAGCGCCAATTTCGCTGAGGGTCAGGACCAGGGATGCGATGTATGGAACGCGTCGGGCCCAATTAGCATGATCGCGGAGGCGCCGGTGACGTTCGAAACCGAAGCGGTGATCACCCAAGAGCCGGAGACGGCGGATCTGGTACCATCGGAAACCTCAGTGGCGTCGTTTATCGAACCGGTCGATGCATCTTCCTTTCCGAAAGTCTTACGTCGCCGCCTGGATAAGTTTTTTGCCGACCACAACATTACTCCCAAAGCGGACCATGCGATGTGGGTCAAGATCGCTGTGGGCCTGGCAGTCCTCGCGGGCACCTGGATTGCTCTGTATGCGCTGAGGCCCGGTTCATGGAAGTTTGTGGCCCTCTACCTTTTAGGTGGCCTCGCCCAGACATTCCTTTTGCTGAACATCGCCCATGACAGCAATCACAACGCCATCTCGTCCCGGCCGCGCGTCAACAAAACCCTGAACTATGTCTTCGATTTGTGCGGAATCAGCTCGTACATGTGGCGTATCCTCCATCATCGGGGCCATCACTCCTGCATCAATCTCCACGGCGAGGATGATGCGCTTTCGGGACGCGGCATCTTTCGCTTTACCCCCTATGAATCCCGCGCGCCATGGCACCGGTTCCAGCACATCTATGCGCTGTTCTTTTATGCACTGTTCTCTCTCGACTATGTGTTCTTCAGGGACTTCGAAAGCTTTTTCTTCCCGTCCCACGAATATCTGAAACGCGCCAAACATTCTCTGCGCGAATATGCCATTCTCGTTGCCGGCAAGGGCTTCTACCTCATTTACATGCTTGTCTTGCCGGTGATGGTGCTTGGAAAATCACCTCTGCTGGTCGCCGGGGCGTTCCTCCTGGTCCATTTGTTCATCGGTTTAGCCGTAACGCTTGTATTCCAGACGACGCACACCATCGACAGCACCTACTTTCCCTCGGACCGCGCTGAGTTTGACAACGGCGTGTATCACATCTTCGCAACAACGGCCGATTATGCGACGGAAAACCCGCTCGTCGGTTGGCTCGCGGGCGGGCTCAACCATCACATCGTCCACCATCTGTGCCCTTTCGTGTGCCATACCCACTATGCCCCGCTGACCAGGATCGTGAAGGAGACCGCCGAAGAGTTTGGGGTTCCCTATCGGCAGCACCCCACCATGACGCGGGCAATCCGGCATCATCTGATACTCTTGAAGCAATTGGGGAACGAAAACTGATTCTGAGCATTTTATCTTTTACCTATGGCCGCGCTACCACTTCCTACAAGTGACATGAAATCACCTGCGGTTCAAGGCAAGTATCAGGACGGCTGGGTATGACCTTATCCGCGCCTGTCCCCGTTGTTTCCCGATTTCGCTGTTTTGCGGACTCTCGCGCAATGTTCCGCAATCCCGTGCAGGTTTTGTCGAAGTACAACGATATCTTCGGCGACACATTCCGGCTCTATTTGGGCGGTCTCAAGGAAGCGATCGTTACGATCGATCCCGCTGTCATTCAGCACGTGTTAAAGACCAATGCGGAGAACTACCAAAAATCCGAAATTCAAGTAAAGCGGATGGGCCACTTCCTGGGGAAAGGTCTTCTCACCACCCACGGAGAAGCCTGGCGCACGCAGCGGCGTCTTATCCAGAAGGGCTTCGATCGAACGCAACTCGATGCGCTGTCCTCAATCATGCAGGACTCCCTCGCCGAGTCGCTGCGGGATTTCGACAGACAGGTCCGTCGCGGCCCCGTCGATATCTACCCCCACCTGATGAAAATTACATTCGCGATGGTCTCCCGATCGCTCTTTGGCGCACGGTTGAAGGACGAAGACATCGATCTGGTCAGCCATACCATCTGCACCGTCCAGGAATTCATTGTTCGGCAAACCCTTCAGCCCTACCTGAATGCCTGGTTCGCCGTCTCGGGGGAACTGCGCAGACACGAAGACATGCGAACCCGCGCGGACGCCATTCTGCTCGAATACATCAGGAAGCGCCGCAACGAACCGCCCGGCCACGATCTGCTGCAGACTTTGATGGATGCGCGTTACAGCGATGGCGAAGGCATGAGCGATGAGCTCATCCTCAGTGAGAGCATGCAACTTCTGGTGGCCGGCCATGAAACATCGTCGAATGCGCTATCGTGGCTTCTTTATCTTTTGAGCTCGCGTCCGGATTGTCTCGAAAGGGTAAGGCAGGAATTTGATTCCGTGCTCGGCGAAGCGCCTCTGAGCCACAGCGACGTTCCCAAATTCGAATTTGCGACTCAGGTCATTCAGGAGGCGCTCCGCCTCTACCCGCCGTTTTGGATGATCGACCGCATGGCTGTCGCGGACGACCGCGTAGGCGACCTCGCCATTCCCCGTGGATCGATGGTCATTGTGTATGTGTACGGTGCGCACCATGCTCCGCGTTACTGGCAGAATCCGGAGAATTTCGATACGGAGCGTTTCACCAAAGCCAACGAAAAGCTGCGCACGCCCTTCACCTTCCTTCCCTTCGGGGGCGGACCGCGAGGCTGTATCGGTGGAAATTACGCGATGCTGCAGATCCTCATGATTTTGAGCGATCTGCTCAGAAAATACGATTTTCAGCTGGCTCCGGGCCAAATGATCGAAGCTCGTCCGATGGTCATTCTGCGGCCGAAGCACGGAATCCGCATGACGTTCACTCATACCATCGCTCTGGCCCCCTGCACCGCATAAGAGGCGATCCGGTCGGAAACCTACTTGAGTTGTAAAGCGTAAAACATTGCCCAATTGATATCCACTCGGCGACCGCAACTTCGCCCATGCGGAAAGCCGGTCCCGACGAGAAAACGAACTAGCGATTCCTCCGTGCTGTCTGCGACTTGGATTATGGCCGCGACTTCCTGCTCCGTGTAGGTCGCGTATTTTTTGTTCTTGTTCCGTTTGCCCACATGGATCGGCCAATCCTTCTTCTGCACCCCGTCCTCTCTCGCAACGTACTTGCCGATGCCACGGTCGTTCGGGAAAACCATTGTCTTGAGGAAATAGTTCAACACGGTCGATTCGCCGATTGGTGCGCCCGTCGCACCAGAGGGGCGTGTCCGCAACTCGTGCAGAAAGTCGAGCATGTCATGGCGGCAAATTCGTCGAAAAAGGTTTTCTTGCAGCTTGTGAAGATTCATATTTGAATGCAAGAGGAAACCGCAAATGTGGCAACAGTACGTGGTAACAGCTAGCGGTTTTCCAACTTCCTTGGTTTCTTCAGATGAGTGGAGCCGGCGCGGTTCGAACCCGCGACCTCCTCGATGCCATTCGGAGAGAAGCCTCTATTCCTATTGGCACCTGAGCCTCTCGTTGCGGCTATTACGGTCGACGAAATCGGATAGAGCGTCTGAAAACGGAGGTTGCTTCCTGTTATTCGTATTATGGACTTCGCGCAGCTCGTGAGATTGCCACAATCATGCCGACAATGCCGATTTTAATGTATACCCAACACGGCTATTGGGGAATGGAATTGGAAGCTAAGAAATTCGGCGTGCGATTGAAACGGTGTTAAAGCAGCGAACCTTGAGTCCAGGACCCTGTACACGCTCGGGTGAGAAGCGACGGAAACCGAGGGCGAAATTCGATGCTACTCGGCTTACTCGCTGACGAATGCGATGCAGTGTTCAAGAAATTAGAGTTCGTAGAGTTGCCCACGAATTTTGTCTTACAAGAAGCAGGGCCGATCAAATTCGCTTATTTCATTAATTGTGGACTGGCCTCGGTCTTAAACGACGAAAACGTTGAAGTTGGACTGGCTGGTGCGTCGGCTGGCGACAGGTCGATTGCACCTAAGATAATCAAGCGTAGAATAGCGGCATCGAGATGTACCGATGGAAAAGGAAGGTTTGAAAAGCGCGGACCTGAGGCGCTTGTGTGAGGGCGTGTCGCCTGACGACGAGCCGTGCGGTTCCCCAGCGACACTGAGTTGCTTGACGTGTGGGAGATGGTTTTGCGGTGCTCACGCCGAGGATGATGAGTGGCATCCGTGCGTGCTGCCGTCTGGTGAGGAGGGCGGCGAGGCGTAGAGCACCCGCCCAGCTAAACGAGGAGGATAAACCATATGACAGCACAACGGCAGTCCGACATCCTGAAGATCGAGCAGAGGCGAGATTTGCTCCTGAAAATTGGTGTACTGGACAATGAAATCGCGTTTCCCGCGTTGGCGTTAATTAGGCGTGGAGTTGGTCTGGTCATCGGTTGGGTGTAGTCTCTGATCGGGGCGATCCTTATCATTAATAAAGACTGCTTTTGCTAGGCCTAAGAATTTATGCGATACAACTGTAGGAAACAGAACCCGCGGTCCTGTCCTGAGCTTGCGACCAAGTAAAGGGTCAACAGACCGTTCATTTCCGTGTGTTCAGAAAGGACCATCATCGGTGCAGACGTCACAAATTTTTCAAGCATGGGGCAAGATCCTCAAGGGTGAACCTCCCTCTCTGTCGATAGAAATCACGCGTGAATGCCCTTTGAAATGTCCGGGATGTTACGCGTATGACGACGCACACCTAGGCGGCGGACAGACATTGCGCGACCTGAACGATAGAAGAGGCCAATCCCTAGTAGACGGAGTTCTTGAAGTCGTCGATCGGCTGAAGCCTTTGCACTTGTCTATCGTCGGGGGTGACCCGCTGGTCCGCTATCGCGAACTTGAGTTGTTGATTCCCTTGTTATTGGGGCGCGGAATCCATGTGCAGATTGTTACCAGCGCCTTCCGGACAATGGGTCCGACCTGGGCAAGCCTGGAGCATCTGCATATCGTCGTGTCCATCGATGGCCTGCAACCAGAACACGATATCCGCCGAGCGCCAGCAACGTACGACCGCATTCTAAAAAACATCCTGGGGCAGAGAGTCACGATCCACTGCACGGTCACAGGTCAAATGATGAAGCGACCAGGATACTTGGGCGAATTCCTTGAATTCTGGACGCCACGCCCCGAGATCAAGAAGGTGTGGTTCAGCCTGTTCACTCCTCAAATCGGAGATCAGATGCCGGAAATCCTGGGTTTTGAAGAGCGGGCGCAAGCTCTTGCGGACATGACCCAATTGCGAAAACAATATCCGAAGCTTGATATGCCGCAGGCGGTGATTCGGCAGTTCGCCTCCCCGCCACACAGCCCGAAAGAATGTGTTTTCGCGCTCACAACCCAGACGTTGTCGGCAGACCTGGAGACAAAGATCACCCCCTGCCAGTTTGGTGGGAATCCTGACTGCGCATCCTGCGGATGCATCGCATCGATGGGTTTGGCTTCCGTAGCTTCGCACAAATTGGGAGGAATCCTCCCGGTTGGCGCCATTTTCAAAGCCTCCCTCAAGATCGGACAGAACAGAGCGAAATCAAGAGCGAAGTATCAAATTAAAAATCCTCTACAGATATCGCAGGTAAAGAAAACAAACGTACAATAGTCGGGGAAGGAAAAATTAGTTTGTGAAGAATGCAGCCCAGCCCAAGCTTTTGTCCACTCGATATGAAAGGGAGGTAGTTTCCCTCGGCGAACTATCCGCGCGGCTCGGCAGCAATCCACTCTTGGTACAAGCCAGCAATGGAAATACATCTATAAAGCTAGATGGAATTCTATGGATTAAAGCATCTGGCAAATGGCTAGCACATGCAATGCAAGAAGAGATGTTCGTTTCGGTTGAATTGGCGTCCGTTAAGGAGGCTGTTCAGAACAACAAGGAAATTGCGCCGCACTATGACCTGAGGGACGAGCCCCGACCATCGATTGAAACACCAATGCACGCCATCCTTCGGCATCGTGTTGTCATCCACGTGCACTCTGTCAATGCTATCGCCTGGGCGATACGTCTAGATGGACCCGAGCAACTAAAAGAACGACTGGCTGGCCTACGGTGGCAATGGATTCCGTACGCAGGATCCGGCATCCCGCTAGCCCGAGAAATCGAAAAGAAAGTGGGCCGTGCGCGGGAAACCGACGTTCTCGTACTTGGAAACCACGGACTGGTTATTTGCGGACATGATTGTTACTCAGCCGAAAAGCTTCTTCGTGACGTTGAACGACGACTTGCGATTGCTCCCCGAAGATTCCCAAGGCCCGACACCTCAGTGCTGAATACGATTGCCCGTTCTTCAAAATGGCAATTCCCTGATGTCGATTCACTGCATGCATTAGGAACGGATCCAGACTCTCAAAAGATTCTAAAAGGCGGCATTCTCTATCCATGCCAGGCTATTTTTCTGGGCCATACGATGCCTCTCTGGCCGCCTGCGGCCGTAATTTCTAAATTCAAAGAGCGCTTGATTGGCAAAGATACAACTCCTCCTTTCATAGCTGTGGAGAGAAGTGGAGTCATGCTCAACAAGAAGATGACCAGCGCAGAGCGCGCCACCTTGATTGGTCTTGTGCAAGTGACTCAACGAACGGAAAGATCCGCGCGACTTCGCTACCTGGAAAAGGCGGAAATATCGGATGTCCTGAGCAAGGGCGCACATGGTTGCAAAGAAGGAGTTGTGATGGAGGAAAAAGCAAATCCTATTGCGAGATAGCAGAACTTTTATTCTGGGAATGGCCCGCCGATAATCGGGTCGGCAACCAGCACGTCAAAGTCTTTCTTACACGTTATGCAAGTGACGGTCTGGTTGTTCATTGGACTTCGTCCCACTCTTACAAAGACATGAATAATCTGTTTCCGTTTGCAATGCTGGCAGTAGACAGGGATTTTGGACTTCTCCATACCTGATTCTATAACGCGCTCGGTGAGGGCTGCCCGTATCTTTTGGCACTCTAAGTGTTTGGTGAGATTTTTGATCTGTACTTGATGGTCAGACGATAGTGAAGCCTATTGTAGCAACTTAGCCCTGCTCTTCTTCCGCCGAAATCTTGGGCTACAACGTGTTGCTGACGATAGATCAGGGCTTTGTACACCAGCAAAACCTTGAGGGCCGCAGGATCGCGCTTCTGATCCTTGTGGCTCCGTCGAATCAGATCGAGGATTTGGCACCGATTGCTCCGGCCGCTCTCGCCGCCCTGGCCGATATCCAACCGGGAAGCGTCGTTCGTGTGAAAGCAGCTTAGTTCCAGCCTCAGAGTTCAGGTGCGTCCATTCGCGGCAGATCATAGAGCTTGCTGACGAGTCCAATGATCCAGCCGATGGGATATAAGATATCGCTGATGATTGTACAAATCCTGAGACGCGCCTCCCAGGCGGCACGCTCCTCCTCTGCATCACGTACGATTTGTTGTACTCGGGTAACAGTTAGCGGTTTTCCGAGGTAACGTTCCTGGTTTCTTCAAATGGTGGAGCCGGCGGGGTTCGAACCCGCGACCTCCTCGATGCCATCGAGGCGCGCTCCCAACTGCGCTACGGCCCCACAGAATCCAAATGCTGTTATAGCGTTTATAGCACCTTGCGAATGCGAGCGTCAAACAACTCCCCTACAATAGCATGCATAACACAACGCATTGTTGGAGCATCAGAACAACGAGTCTATGGCCAGAAAGATTACACGACGCGATATGACGAAGTTGCTGGCTACCGCCGGAACCGGCACGCTCGCTTTGGGACTTTACACCTGGCGCGTGGAACCTCATTGGCTGGAATTCACTTTTCCTACGCTACCCATCTCCGGCTTGGCCCCCGGGCTGGAAAACCGCACTCTCGCGCAGATTAGCGACATTCATGTGGGACCCAGAGTTGACGACGACTACATCATCAACTCCTTCCATAGGGTTCAGAAGCTAGCGCCAGACTTCGTAGCCTTCACCGGGGACTTCGTCACCTACAGAAGTGCGCAACAGTTCGAGCAGTTACGGCGTGTTTTGCGGCACGCCCCGCATGGCCGTCTAGGCACCGTCGGGATACTTGGCAACCACGATTATGGTTTTCACTGGCGCATGCTTGATGTCGCAGACCGTGTTACAGCGATTGCGCGCGACGCAGGCATTGTGCTGCTTCGCAACCAAGCGTTCACAATTGCCGGATTACAATTCGTTGGACTGGAAGACTTATGGAGTCCGCTCTTCGATCCCGCAGATCTCCTGGCCCAGAAAAGCCAGGACGCCTCCACAGTTGTGCTCTGCCATAACCCGGACGCCGCGGATCGCCCGATATGGAGCGGCTATCGCGGATGGATTCTTGCCGGCCACACACACGGCGGGCAGTGTAAGCCGCCGTTTCTGCCGCCGCCGCTGGTGCCGGTAGCGAACAAGCGCTATATCGCTGGCAAGATTGAATTGTCAGGAAACCGCAATATGTACATCAGCCGAGGCGTGGGCCACTTGCTTCGCGTTCGCTTTAACGCGCGCCCGGAAGTAGCCGTATTTAAGCTCCAGCGTGCCGTGTAGCGAGCAACACTACAAACTACGATTCGATTGGTGGCCATCGAATAGCTGCCCTAACTCTCAGGAATGATGGAACCAGGCATACCCCACGGTAAACGTAAAAGTGCCGTTGTATCCCGGATTATGCGGACCCAAGCTGGCGCTTGACAGATGGCCAAATTCAATTTCAAAAAGTAGCGCACGCTTCTCTTTCACGAAGACATTCGCTCCAAACGCAGCTCCCGGCGTGAAGTTCACCTGCGAAGTGTCTCCCGGCGGAATATTATCCCTGCTGAAAACGATGCCACCCTCCGGAGCGAAGTACGGAACGACTTTCTTGCGACTCGTAAAATTCCATTTCCAAATGATGGGCTTAATGCTGCCTCCATACACGGCGCTTTCCGGCGGGAAGACCACGTAGATCGGCATCACGTCAACATCCCACTCAAAATTGCCGCGAAAGATTCCGGATAGATGATCGGAGGTAAATACTCTGCCGGCGCGACCGCCCGCATAAAAAAACTGAGTCGTATCGGACTTACCCAGGCCCATGCCGCCTCCGCCGAAAAGCGCCAATTGCCACGTATCTTTTTGAATGGGATTCGCAGGCGAATCTTGCGCCGCGATTGCCGAACCCAAGGCAAGCAACAGAATGAATACGCCGAAAATCTTCATGCACTCCCCCCCATTTCATACGTTTCCGGAATCCTTCGACCCCCACCATGCGGCTGGTTTCCGGTAGCAGGATATTAAATCCTGCCGAGCGTAAAACCTCTTGCCTTTGCGGTCAAGGTGCCAGCGTACAGACGCGGAAGAATCAGAAAGCCCGAGGATTTTTCGCCTGGTAAGTCTAAAATAAGCGCCCTATGCCCAAAATTACTTTTCTAGGCGCAGCTGGAACTGTCACAGGATCGAAATATCTGATCGAAGCCGGCGGCAAACGCCTCCTGGTGGATTGCGGCCTGTTCCAAGGCCCCAAGGAACTTCAGCAACGCAACTGGAATAATCTCCCAATCGATCCGGCCAGCATCGATTGGGTTCTGTTGACGCACGCGCATATCGACCACACTGGCTATATACCACGGCTAGTGCAAAACGGTTTCCGCGGCCCCATTTATTCGAATGCGGCCACGCGCGAATTGTGCGAATTACTTCTGCTGGATTCGGCGCACCTGCAGGAAGAGGATGCCCAGTATGCAGCCAAGAAAAACTACAGTTCGCATCATCCTCCGCTTCCGCTTTACACCGTGGCCCAAGCGCAAACTTCCCTGGCGCAGTTTCGGGAGATTCCGCGAGCAGATGTTTTTTCGATCAGTCCGGAGTTTTCGGTGCGGCCTCACGACGCAGGACACATCCTCGGCTCCTCCTGGCTGGAGCTCACCATCACCGAAAACGGCAAGCAGACACTCGTCGTTTTCTCCGGCGATGTGGGCCGGTATGATCAGCCCATCTTGAAGGACCCTGAATCGCCGACGCACGCCGATTTTCTCCTGTGCGAGTCCACCTATGGCGATCGCGACCATCCCACCGGCTCGGTGCCCGACGAACTGGCTGACGTAATCAACCGAGTCGCAAAGCGCGGTGGCGCAGTGGTGGCGCCTGCTTTCGCTGTGGGGCGAACGCAGACTCTGATGTACTACTTGCGTGAACTTGAAGAAAAGCAACGCATCCCGCACCTTCCAGTTTATGTCGATAGCCCGATGGCTATTAACGTGACGGACATTTACGTGCGCCATAAGGAAGACCACGATGCCGATTTCGTGCAACAGGAAAACCAAGGCAATCTCGATCCGCTAAACATGAAAGAAGTGCACATGACGCGCTCGGTGGAGGATTCAAAGAGCATCAACGAAGTAGTTGCCCCGTGCATCATTATTTCGGCCAGCGGCATGGCCAACGGCGGGCGAATCCTGCATCATCTGGCGCGTCGTCTGCCCGATTCACGCAGCGCCGTATTGCTTGTAGGCTATGAAGCGGAAGGCACGGGAGGCCGCGCGCTAGAAGATGGAGCACAATATCTTCGCATTCACGGCGAAGAAGTGCCGGTGAAAGCCGAGATTGTTAAAATTGATCAGCTATCCGCGCACGCGGGTCGTAGCGAGCTTTTGCGATGGCTTTCAGGGATTACTGCGCCACCGCGCCAGACATTCCTGGTACACGGCGAGCCTAACGCGCTTGAATCCTTCCACGGCGCTGTAACCGGCCGGTTTCACTGGCCGGTCACCGTCCCGGAGTATTTGCAGTCGATCGATTTGGGAACCCAATGAGCGGTTAAGCAGTCAGCGGCAGAGCTGGATTTTGTGTGAACGCAGGAATCTCGCTTAGGCTGAATCCAAGCACAAACACTGGATGCGGCGCACCGCGGCCCCAGCGCGTGAGTTCCCACTTCGCGCGCAGGAACCTCACTTCGGGCTTTAAGGTGAGATCGAGAATCTGCCGCGTTTCTCCGCGATAGAAACGTTGCGGCATTTTCAACAGAGGCAATTTCCCAAAATCCTGCCCGTCCGCCGAGCCCCACACCGAAATGTCCACGGATTCCTGCTCGATTTGCTCGGTGATAAACATGGTGCACATAAAGATCCGCGTTTCGCTGGCCGCAATTTCGAACGCGTGGCCTTCCCCATTGGCGCTAAGTCGCGTGCCGGGCGGAATCAAATCGAGTCTCATGTTCAATTGGCCTCTGTAGGTTAAAATCTCGCGGATTCTAGCATAGCTGCTCGCTTTTTCACTTCTGTCGCGCGCTAGAACTAACTTTTAACTTGGCCAGCCCTTCGGCGGCTGCTTGAAATGTCTTTTCCGTTTTGCAAAATGTGAAACGCAAATGAGTTCGGCCGTGCGCCGGATCTTGGTAAAAGCTGGAACCCGGAACGGCGGCCACGCCAATTTCCTTTACCAAGTATTTCGCAAACGCAATGTCATCGGGAAATCCAAAGGCAGAAATATCCGTCATGATGTAATACGCACCACGCGGCTTGAAACACCGGAACTCGGCATCGGTGAGAATTCCCAGCAGGCGGTCGCGCCGCACGGTATATTCGCGGGCCAGCGTGTCGTAATACTCCTGCGGAAAATGCAACGCGGTTGCGCCCGCCTCTTGCAGCGGCGCAGCGGCTCCCACCGTAAGAAAATCGTGTACCTTGCGAATCCGCGATGTCGCCTCGGGAGGCGCGATAGCCCAGCCAACTCTCCACCCGGTCACGCTATAAGTTTTAGAGAGCGCGTTGATCGTAATAGTTCGCTCGCGCATGCCGTCCAGCGTGGCCATGGAAATGTGCCGCGCTCCGTCGTACAGCATGTGCTCGTAAATTTCGTCGGTGATGGCGAACGCATTCCATCGTACGCAGAGATCCCGAATTTGCTCCAGTTCTGCGCGTTCAAAAACTTTCCCCGTGGGATTGTTCGGCGTATTTAGGATGATCGCTTTCGTGCGCGAACCAAACGCGCCAGCCAGTTCCTGCGGGTCGAAACTCCAATCCGGCTCGCGCAGTTTCACAAAACGCGGCTGCGCGCCGGAAAGAATCGCGTCCGGCCCATAATTTTCGTAGAACGGTTCGAACACCACTACTTCGTCGCCCGGATTCACGATAGCCATCATCGACGACATCATCGCTTCCGTCGATCCGCAACAAACCGTAATTTCGCGCTCCGGATCAACTTGCACGCCTTGTATGCGCGCGAATTTTTCAGCGATCGCGTTGCGCAACGATTTCGCGCCCCACGTAATGGCGTACTGATTGATGTCGGCGGCAATCGCTTCCTGCGCCGCACGCTTGATTTCGATGGGAGCGGGAAAATCCGGGAAACCCTGCGACAAATTCACAGCTTTATACTGGATGGCCAACCGCGTCATTTCGCGGATTACGGATTCGGTGAACTGCGCGGTCTTCGAGGAAAGTTCAGGGCGAATGCTTGCGATTCGCGGCGAGTTTGACGGGTTCATCTTTTTGACCACCATACAGCTTGCGGTAAATGTCTGCGTTGCGCGTAACTATTTCCACATATTCGCGCGTCTCGGTGAACGGGATCGAGTCGACAAATTCAGCGAGGTCCCTGTACGATTGCCCCGCGTTCCACAAAGCCACACGGTCTTCGCCAGCATTGTACGCGGCTAGCGCCGATTCGACACTGCCGAAATCATTTTTCAAACCCGCCACATAAATGGTGCCCAGCCTTACGTTGTAATCCGGATCCGTGAGCAGCGAATGGGAATATTTAACCTTTGCCTTCTTGGCCATTTGCCGCGCAGTCTTGGGCAAAAGCTGCATCAAACCAAACGCGTTTGCGCCGGAGTGCGCGTCAGGTTCGAATGCTGATTCCTGACGGATCAAGCCAGCGGTTAGCATCGGATCGATTCCCGCGTGCGCGGACCATTGCCGTATCGAAGTGCCGAACGGAAGCGGATAGGCCGCGAGCCAAACGTCGTGAGGAACTTGATCGAACGGCCGCGAATCCAGTTGCGGATAAATCTGTCGCACGGTGACGATAGCGGCTCCTACATGCCCGGCAGCCACCGCAGCTTGCGCAGCCTCCAACAGAAGCCGCGGCTCGCCAGTGGACGCATAAGCGGCGCGAAGTTCGAGTTCCGCGGACGCGTCAAATGCGATTGTGCTCAACGCGTCCGCGCGCGCTTGCCGTTCAGCCGCCGCTGGCGGAATCGCACCGAGCGGCTGCGCCGGTAGAACCGGCGGGACTTTTTCCAGCACTTCCGCATTAACGACCGGCCCCGCGCCCAGTGAACGCACGCGCACCATGGCAAGACTCTCGAAATAATTCTGCGGGTAGCGTTCCTGCAATTTGCCGTAATAACCGCGCGCGAGCGACGGATTGCCGGCTTCCTCCAGCAATCGGCCTAGCCAGTACAACGCATCGGGTGTGAACTGCGAGCCCGGGAAACGGCGAAGATGTTCTGTCAGCAGATCGCTTGCCCCCGGCTGGCGTTTTAGAACCGCGACCCATGCCACTCGCCATTGCGAAGGCTTGGCGTCCGCCATCATCGGGAAATTATCGGCGAGCCGTTTGTAATAACCGGCTGCGCGGTCGCGATCCATCTGTACCCAATAATAATTCCCGGCCAGATACAGAGCGGCTTCAGTCCACTCGCTGGCCGGCGCACGCGATGCCGCTGATTCGACTGCCGTGGCCATTTCGGTGTCACGGTGTTGCGAGCGATACCACTGCGCCAACGCGAGATATCTTTCCGCGTCCACGTCTGCATCGGCGATCTGCAGATTTAGGATCGCGGTTGGAGTGCTCCCCAGCTGCAACTCGCATTCCAGCACGCGCAATGCGGCGCGCTCGCTCGCTGCACCGGAAAGTTGCGACACCATATGCGAGTACTCGTTGCGCGCATCGCCCCACAGTTTTGCGCCGAAAAGTATTCCGGCATGCGTGAGTTGCTGATCGAGCGGAACGGGCGGAATTTGGTCGCCAGCCTTGCCGCTGCGCAGAAAATTTAATTTCTCGCTGGCCTCGCGAGCCTGCGTGCTGGTGGGATATTGCAAATAGATTGCTTGATAGTCCTTGGCGGCCTCCGCTAGCTGGGCTGATTGCTCGTGAGCTTCGCCGCGCAGAAAAAGCAGGGCCGGGCGTTGCGACGTGAGCGCATACGCATCGAGCGCTGCCAGAGCGTCGGCGGGTTGGTTTAACGCTAGCGTGGCCGTGCCAATCGCTTGCAGAGCCTGTTCCGTCATCACCGAGTTTGGATATTTTTCGCGAAATTCCTGCAGCTGCGCCAACGCATCAGCGTCGTGGTTCAGCGCGATATTCGTTTCCGCGCTCCAGTACAGCGCGTAGTCACCCAGCAGCGGGTCGCTCTTTGCACGCGCCAGCCATTTGGCGGCGTCTTGATAATGCGCCTTGTTGTAGTCGTGGTAGCCGAGCGCCAAGGCAGCGCGCGACGCGAGCGCTCCGGAAGATTTCTGCATGGCAAACGCGCTAAGCCGCGCATAGGCAACCGTGGGGTTTCTTTGTTTCAGACCGCGCGTCAATTGTTCGAGCTGTTTTTCACTCGGCGCAGAAGTTTTCTTCGCCGCCGCAGCCGCTGTCTTCGCTTTCGTAGTATCCGGGGATGTTGCTGCAACAGAAGTAAGAGAAAAAATCAGGCAGGCTGCCGCCACACTAATAGAGCGGACGGCGAATTTCATCCCAGCCTTCCTAGTGCCGCAGAACGGGCGAGGGGTAAGGATATTCTCCGAGGGTCTTGCTGTCACCCTCACCGAGGATTTCCACCATCCAGTGATGGAAGTAATCCACTGGGTGGTCCTGAATCGCGCGGAAGCGGCGGTCGTATTCTTTGCGGGCTTTATCGATTTCTCCACGCAATCTGTGACAGATGTCTTTGTGTTCGCGGCCCAGTTTAACCTCTTTCGGGCGCAATAATTTGATGTCTTGCATGGAAACTTTGGCTGCACGATTCGCGCGGCGATGCAGCTCTTTCATGTCCGACGATAGGCTTGCAACGTCGAAGGCCACAGCCTCTGGCTGCGCGGCTACCGGTTCCAGCGGGATCTCTGTGGTTATAGACTGCCCCGCTGGCTCCTCGAGCGGCACATCTTCGGGAACCATGGTGCCCGCGGGCATTTCTGCGGGTTCTTCGGCCCATTCGGATTCGCTCTCGGGTTCTGCCTCAGCAACGGGCTGCGCTGCGACAACTTCTTCGTCTTTAACTTCGGTGCGGGTCGCGCTAGAAACTTCTTCTTCCTCTTCTACTGGGGCATTCGCTGCGGCAACCGCGCCAGCTCGTGCGCCAGATCCAGCTTCATCGCGAGGATTCAGCGCCACCGCCACGAAGTTCGAAAGTACGGACAGCCCGGCAGCCAGCGCGGCGGCGGACGTCTGTGCGCGAAGAAGCGCAGGCAAGGCGTTACTCGGACGGCTTGAAGAGCAAGCCGCAACCAAGTCGGCATACGCCTGCTGCAGCTCGTCAGCAGTGCGCTGCAGAGGAGCAAGATTGTCGCGCAAAGCGCGCGAGACCGCCTCTTCCAGAGCGTGCTCTAGCGAATTTTTCCGAGCTGTCAAATGGTTCTACCTATTTGAATTATGGAAACGGTAGAAGAGGGTGTCAACTGACATTCCTCCCACGCGTTCCTGAAGCAAAAAACGAGTTTTGAAGCCAAGCTGTCAAGGCAAAGGGTGACCCAGGAGGGGAGCTAAGCTGCATAATTTCTGAAACCTTACGCCGCGCGAAGAGCTGGCCGACGGCTGTGGTAGGATGCCGCCAGCTCGCACAATTATGAATCCCACGCTAGCCTTCTGGAAAACTTTTCCACGGAAATCCACTTTCGTTTTCCTGGCGGGAGTTTTCTTCACCTTCAGCACCGTCGGGATTGCCAGTGACCTAGTTGAAATGGGGCGCCAGCCTGCTCTTCTCTACATTTTAATGGTCCTGATATCCGGCGTCTTCACCGCCAGCTATGCCGCCGCCGGCCTCGTTTTTCGAAAGAAAATGTGGAAAGCCTTCTTCCCAATTTTTGCCGTCCATATGTTGCTGATAAACCTGCTGCATCATTGGTTGCCTTCCTTTCCACCTCTCGTAGTCATGAACGCCGCCGATGTTTCCCATCTGCAAAGCAGACTTTCATTCGACGCGAGATGTATGTTAATTGCGATCGCGTTGGGCTATTCCTGCTTCGTGTACGTGTTTGTTAGCGAGGGCCGGCGCTACTTCCGAGTCCATGCTGAAATGGAATTGGCCGCCGAAATCCACCACATACTCGTCCCGCCCATCGACACGAAAATCGGCGAATTTGAATTCTATGGCCGCTCGATACCCAGCGGCGAAGTGGGCGGCGACTTGATCGATGTGTTCCCGAATAATTCCGGCTGGATTGCGTATGTCGCCGACGTGTCCGGCCACGGCGTTGCGCCGGGCGTGGTAATGGCCATGGTAAAAAGCGCCGCGCGAATGCAAATCTCTTCGTGCGAAAAAAGTTCCGAGCTTCTCGGACACCTCAACTCCGTTCTGCTGCCGATCAAAAAGCCTGATATGTTCGCAACCTTCGCTTACCTGGCATGGGGCGGCGAGCGCTTGGAGTACTCGCTGGCGGGCCATCCCGCAATGCTGCTCTACCAAGCCGCTACAAATGAAGTCTCCGAAGTTTCGTGCCTCAACATGCCGCTCGGAATGTTTGACCAGCAAAACTTCGACACCGCGTCAGTGCATTGCGCTCCGGATGATTTGTTTCTGATTCTCACCGACGGCTTGCTCGAAGTTACCAACGCCAAGGGCGAGGAGTTTACTTTAACCGGGATCAAGCCGGTGATGCTCGCACATGCCACAGCGCCGCTGGACGTCGTCTTCCAGTCCATCCTGGATGCAGTCCACAGCCACGGACACGCCATCGATGACCAATCGATGTTGCTCGTGCGCTGCCACCGCGACGCCTGAAACGCGGACAGCGAACACTCTTCCCTTACATACGAAAAACGTCGTTGTGCCCCACGAATACGGCTTGGATTTGGCTGCGTCACTTGCGGGTGGTAAACTGTAAGTCCCAAGGGGGCGACACGGTTTCGACGGAAGCTGTCGCGGCCCGAAGGCATGCCGGGGCTCACTCGCCCGTAACAGAGTGAAACAACACAACTGGCAACTCACAGTTGGCACTCGCAGCCTAACTTAAATTAGGCTACGCGCTTCCTCAGGCGTCACCTACGCGTTTGAGATGAGGCGTCACACAGTAGGCTGGCTGTCGCGTTTCGGTCCGTAATGCGGCGGCGAGATTATCGGACTAGTTGCAAGCGCGTCTTGCCCGCTCTGAGCGCTTGCGACGAAAAAATCGGAACGGGCTAAGCATGTAGTCTTCGCGTTGCAAGGCTTCTCGGACGGGGGTTCGACTCCCCCCGCCTCCATTTACTAACTAGTTTATAAACTATTTGTTACACTACCAGATCGGGGTGCCACCTACCGAGTGCGTTGACCGGCGCGCAGCACGCTGGCCGCATTAGTCAAATACTGCTCGTCGCTTAGGATTTCAACCAATTCGTCGGGAAATGGAGCGATCTCGCTCTGTAGATACGTCACCAGTTCGCGGTAAATCTCCCGCCGCGCGTAGGGTGCTAGCTCGTTGCGGCGGCGCAGCGCATCCTGGATGA
>Ga0207015_1039_pt3 | contig 42340 bp, 39 predicted proteins | sample Alteio_BWMinCont_53_FD_153486 | JGI IMG/M metagenome (GOLD analysis project Ga0207015, IMG submission 153486) | Enriched cells from forest soil in Barre Woods Harvard Forest LTER site, Petersham, Massachusetts, United States -... | ecosystem: Environmental > Terrestrial > Soil > Temperate forest >...
CACGGCTACGCAAGTGACAGCATCCATTCCAGCGGCAGCCGTCGCGACGGTTAACGCAGCGATCCCGGTGACGGTGACGAACCCAGCCGGAGGCGGAACGACGAACGCGGTGAACTTCGCGGTTACGGCGGGAGGCGGTGGCACCTACACCGTTTCTGGAACAACGCCTGCGGCCATCACCGCGGGCAACAGCGGCACTTCAACCATAACGGCGACACCGAGCGGCGGATTTACTGGCATGGTGGCGGTGACGTGCACCTCGACGACAGGGGCAACTTCGGCGGCAGCTGTGGGTATTACCTGCCCAGCGCTAGCGATCAACGTTACGACCGCGAACCCGACCACAGGGACACTGACGATCGCGGTGGCGGCACCTTCGACAACACTGACGGCATCGAATCTGCCTTCGCCACAAGCACTACCCGATTCGCTGGGTGGCAAGGGCTTGATCATCCTCGGAGCGGGGACCGGCCTCGGGGCGCTGTTCCTGCTCTTCGTGCCGGGAAGGAAGCGGCTGCGCGCGGCTCTGGGGCTAGGACTGGTTTGCGTGATCAGCCTGGCGTTTGGGTGCAGCGGCAACGGCAACGGCGGCGGCGGTGGTCCTGTCGCGACGACTACCACGCTTACTGTCGACAGCGGGAAGAAAGCCAGCGGCACGGCGTTCAACTTCACCATAGCGGTGACGGGAGGAGCTACGACGCCGACCGGAATGGTGCAGCTGTTTGACGGAGGCACGGCAGTCGGCACAGCAGTAGCTGTCGATGCTACCGGCCACGCGACGATCGGCAATGCGCTGCCGACCGGAGTAGGAACGCACACGGTCAGCGCACATTACGTCGGCGACTCCAAGCACATGGCGTCGGCCAGCGGCAACCTGATGTGCACGGAAACGGGCACGACGGCGTTGACAATTACCGGAACCTCCGGGGCAACCTCGAAGACCGGATCGTTCAACATCACGGTTAACTAAGAACAATCATAGTCCGCAGTGGCAGGGCGAGGCAGGGAACGCATTGTTCCCTGCCTCTTTTTTTGTGGGGGAGTGGTCTTGGCTTGTGCTTGGAATTGTTGAGCGGCGCTGCAACCACAAAGAGCGGCCCGCCTCCCCGCCTCAAGCACGGGGCAAGCAGAAGGCGGGCCCTACAAGAGCAAAAGCCGGGCGTGGCGAACCGGGAGCCAAGGCGCGGAATTCGCGCGCGGCTCACGGGCTAGTTGACGATGGGCGGAAAGAAGATGCTCCAGAAGGCTGGAGAGGGCGTCAGGAATTCGACGGGAACTAACGCGCCTTCGCTGGTGATTTGCGGCGGGCGCACTACCCGGGCTTCCACCTTTTTTTGCGCTTTGACGTTTTCGATGGTGACCTTGGTGCCTTCGGCCAGCGGCTCGTTGAGCACCAGCATGCCGCCGTTTTCGCTGACCGTGTGGGTCTGCCCGTGAATGGGCTCCGCTTTTCCGGCAACATGAATGTGGACATTGATGCGCACCAGAACGCGTTGCGCGCGGCGGCGTTCTTCGGCGGTCAGGTTGCGGGTGATGCTTCCGCGCTTGACCTGATTTTGCTGCGTCGTGCCGTTGGTTCCAGTGCGCGCGGTGGGCGCAGCGAGCGGACTGGCATAGTGTGACGGCTGCTTCATAGCTCAAGCCCCCAAAAATCCATGTCCGGAGCTACTAACTCGATGCCGTATTCCCAGCCGTCGGGGCGGGGATTGCCTTTCCAGACGATGACCGCGGCGTTGGCGGAACTGGTGGCCAGATTGGTGAGCGCCAGGCGATGTTCGAGCTGGAGCGATTCCGCCAGCACGACCATGCAGCCATAGGGGTTGACCACGCGGGTGTGCGCGTCGACGGAGACCCGGCCGGCTCCGCCATCCCATTCGAGGCGAACCGGGACGCGAGAGTTCATGCGGCGGCCGCGGCGCTTGTCATGATAAGCGACGCCAATGCGCTTGGGCGCGGGCCTGGCTTCGCGGGTTTTAACGGGCATGTTCGACCTCGGGCGAAATCTCACGCGCGCTTCTGCAACGACTCACGGCGAGCGGCCTGAGCTACAACAATATTCAATCTGCGGTCATGCTAGAGTTGGCGGAGAGGGGGGTCAATGGTACCGAAGATGGCGTTGCGCGGAGTGAGTAGCTGTACGTTGGGACAGGTGGAGCGGCGGCTAGCTTTGTTCGATATAACGGGTAGTTGAAATGGACGAATTGTGAAGAATTTGATCGTGAATGCGGACGATTTGGGGTGGAGCGAAGGGGTAAACCGCGGGATTGCGGAAGCGCATCGCAACGGGATTGTTACCAGCGCTTCAGTGCTGGCGAATGGCGCGGCGTTTGTGGCTGCGGTGGAATTGGCGCGGGCCATGCCGGGCATGGGCGTAGGCGTGCATTTGAACTTGAGCGACGGACGGCCTTCGGCGGATCGCGAGACCATTACTACGTTGCTGAACGATGAAGGCGAGTTTGCCGGCGGGCCGGAGGGCCTGCTACTGCGCCTGGCGCGGCGAGGGGTGGAGCTGAAGGAAGTGGAGCGGGAGTGGGACGCGCAGATTGCGCTGGTCCGCGAGGCAGGGATTGCTCCGACGCACCTGGACGGGCATAAGCACGTGCACATGCTGCCGGGATTATTTGAGATTGCGCTGCGCCTGGCGAAACGGCACGGGATTGCGGCGATCCGGGTGGCCCACGAAGAATCGAGTTTGCGGACGGCCTTGGGAGCCGGGCGGGAGCAACGTGCGGGAATCGTGATGCGGCAGGGTGTGCAGGCTCGTGGGCTGAAGTTTTTGGCGCGGGATGCGCGGGAGATTACGGAGCGCGCGGGAATCGCGGCGGCGGATTATTTTTGCGGAATCGCGCAAACGGGCGAATTGACGCTGGCGGGTGTGGAGCGGTTGCTGCGGAGTTTGGCGGAAGGGACCACGGAGTTGATGGTGCACCCGGGATATCTGGATGATCGGCTGAAGAATTCGGCTACGCGGCTGCGGGAATCGCGCGAAGCCGAAGTGCGGATTCTGACGGACAAGGGAATACGAAATGTTGTCGCTTCGGAAGGGATTCGGCTGATAGACTACAGTTTCGTGGCTGAGGCAGCCTAAACGGTATTTGGGGATTACGGTTCAGGTAAATTTCTGTCATTTTGGCATGAATGAATGAGAAGTGAATCCAGCATTCGCTACTCGATTGTCGTTCCGTTCTACAACGAACAGGAAAACGTACCGGCGTTGTACATGAAGCTCACCGATGTGATGGACGGGATCGGCGAGCCGTACGAGCTGGTGTTTATCGATGACGGCAGCCGGGACGAGACGTTCAAGGTGCTGGCTGAGATTTTCGAGCACGACCGGCGGGTGAACCTGGTGCGGCTGCGGCGGAATTTTGGGCAGACCGCGGCGTTGAAGGCGGGATTCGATTTTGCGCGCGGCGAAGTGATTATTTCGATGGACGGCGATTTGCAGCACGATCCCGACGAGATTCCGCGATTCCTGGAAAAGATCGAAGAGGGCTACGACCTGGTGAGCGGGTGGAGATTTCAGCGGCGGGATCATTGGCTGCTGCGGCAAGTGCCGAGCCGGGCGGTGAACTGGATGGTGGCCAAACTTTCCGGGATCGAGTTGCACGACTTCGGGACCACGTTCAAAGCCTACCGTCGCGAGATTATTCAGGAGATTCAGTTGTACGGCGAATTGCACCGGTTTATTCCGGCGCTGGCCAGTTCGACCGGAGCGAAGATCGCGGAAGTGCCGATCGTTACGCACGAACGCAAGATGGGCAAAGGCCGCAAGAGCGGTTACGGAATCGGGCGGACCATTCGCGTGTTTCTGGATTTGATGATTGTGAAGTTTTTGCAGGACTATTCCACGCGGCCGGCACAGTTTTTTGGGTTGGTGGGAGTCGCCGGAATCGGCTTGAGCGGATTGCTGGCGTTGTTCCTGGCGTTCGAAAAGCTGTACGGCCACCAGACGATTGTTGCCGAGCATGGGCCAATGGCGTTTCTGGCGGTGGCGTTGTTTGTGACGGGCATCCAGTTCATCGCCATGGGGTTGCTTGGCGAGATAAGCGCGCGCACCTATTATGAATCGCAGAACAAGCCAATCTATGCGCTGCGCGAAGTGAAGAGTCATCGGAAGGAAGCGGGAGATTCGACGGAACAGACGCGGCCTTCGGGATCCTCGGACCGATAATTCGCGCGGGCGCTGCAACTTTGCGCAAGGCGCGGGCAACTAATATTGTGAGCGGCCATCGCGTGGCTCAGAATCGATACTGAAATGGGGGCAGGGCGAATCCAGTCATGATTGATGTGCGTGAACCCGTGAAGTACAGCGTGGTAGTGCCGCTGTACAACGAACGAGAAAATATCCTGCCGCTGTACGAGCAGTTGCGCGACACCCTGGAGTCGCTGGGAGCGCCGTTCGAGTGTGTTTTTGTGGACGACGGCAGCACCGACGAGAGCGCACATCTGCTGCGCGAAATCGCTCTGCAGGACAGCCGGGTGACGGTGGTGACGCTGCCGTGGAATTCCGGAAAATCGGCGGCTCTAGGCGCGGCATTTGACGTGGCCCTGGGCGACTACATCATCACCATGGACGGCGATTTGCAGCACAGCGCCGCGGACATTCCCGCCTTCATCGAAAAACTGGCCAGTGGGTATGACATCGTTTGCGGGCGGCGGCTGGAGCATGCGGATATTTCCTGGCTGCAGCGGATTTCCAACCGCGCAGCCAACTGGATTACCGCCAAGCTTTCCGGCGTGCGCATCCACGATTTTGGCAGCGGATTCAAGGCCTACCGCCGGGAGTTGATCGCGCAGATGCCAGTGTACGGCGAATTGCAGCGGCTGATTCCGATTCTGGCGTTGCGCCGGGGCAGCCGCATCTGCGAGATTCCCATCGCCATTTCGCCGCGCGAGCACGGAACTTCCAAATATGGATTCCTGCAGAAGATTCCGTTCTTTTTTGATTTGATCACGGTGCGTTTTCTCACCGGGTATTTGTCCCGGCCGATGCATTTCTTCGGCACTGCCGGAATCGCCGCGGCCTCGACCGGTGGAATGATCGCGCTGTGGCTGATGGCCGAATCGCTGCTGCGCCATACCAACGTGTTGCAAGAGCACGGTCCGATGATGTTTTTCGCTACCGTGCTGATCCTCGCGGGTATGCAGCTTTTCGCTGTGGGCCTGCTGGCGGAATTGCAAGTCCGTCACTATCACGACCGCATCGGCGGGCGCCCACCTTACACGGTGACCGGAGCCCGTCATATCGCCAGGAACAATGAAGAGCCCATCCGGCGTTGACGCCCCAAGCCGGATGAATTCGCCAACGGACAGCAGCTCGCTGAGGAGTCAGCCGGTAAGCCAGCGCGACGCGAGTTCCCCGGTCAGCCGGCAGAAGTCACTTCCCTACCTGATTGGCATCGTACTTTTTTGGGCTTTGATCTATCTCCCCGGACTGGCGTCGCCGCCGATGATGGATGATGCGGATTCCGAGCACGCCGTGATCGCGCGGGAAATGCTGCAGACGCACGACTTCGTGACCATGCACGTAAACGGCATCCGCTATCTGGACAAAGCGCCGCTGCCTTACTGGATCATGTCCGGCAGTTACTCGCTATTCGGGGTATCGGAATTCTCTGCGCGATTGCCTTTGACGTTGTTTGCTCTGTTTACATTTCTTGCGGTCTTCGCGCTGGGCCGCGAGATTGCCGGCCAGCAAGCGGGCTTTTACTCGGCGCTGGTGCTGGCCACGGCGATTGGGCCATATATTTACACGCGATTCGTGATTCCGGACATCATGGTGTGCTTTTGGCTGACGGTGACGGTGCATCTGTTTCTGCTATGCCTGCAGCAAGCGCAGCCATCGCGGTTGCTGTGCTGGTCGATAGGTATCGTCAGCGCTTGCGACGTGCTCACAAAAGGGCTGATCGGCATGGTGTTTCCAGTTGCAATCATCGGCGCGTACTTGTTGATTACGGAAAATCTGCGATTTTTGCTGCGGCTTAGAATTATCTCCACGTCGCTGGTATTTCTGGCCGTGGCCGCTCCCTGGCATGTGTTAGCGACACTGCGCAATCCTGCCACCGGGCAGGCGAAAGGGTTTTTCTGGTTCTATTTTATCAACGAACAAATCTACCGTTATTTGAATCTCCGCGTTCCTCATGACTATGACAAAGTTCCGCTGCTGGTGTTCTGGGGCTTGATTCTGGTTTGGCTCTTTCCGTGGACGTTCTTCGTCGCGAGCAGCCTGAGGCAGATTCCCCTGCGGCTTCGCGACTGGCGCGAAGGATTGCAGGGCGAGGAACGCGGGGCGTTGTTGTTAGCGGTGTGGGCGTTGGTGATTCTGGTGTTCTTCAGCTTTTCTACCAGGCAGGAATATTACGTACTGCCGGGCTTACCCGCCTTGGCTGTGCTATGCGGCATGTGGCTCAAGAAAGAGGCCGTCTCGCCCGCGGAAAGCCCCCTGCGGAGAAGCGGTTTGCGATTTTCCGCCGTGCTACTCGCGATGGGTGTGCTTGGATTTGCGATTACCATCTTTTTCGCAGCCACCTCTCAGCCACCGCCGCCTGGCACGGATATCGCCGACCTGCTGCGGCAAGCTCCGACTATGTACAAGCTGTCCATGGGCCATCTCTTCGACCTGACCGGGCGCGCGATGGGCGTTTTTCGCTGGCCGCTGGTAGTCTTCGGAAGCGGACTGCTGTTGGGGACGTTTTTCAATTGGCTGCTCCGGAAGCGCGGCTTTCCAGCGCGCGGCAATCTTGCGCTGGCTGGGATGATGGCAGTGCTTCTGTATGCCGTCCATGTGTCGCTGGGAATCTTCAATCCAATGCTCGGTTCGAAGCCGCTGGCCATCGCCATTCAAGAGAATTACCGCCCGGGCGACACTATCGTCATCAATGGCGAGCAGGCTTGGTCTTCGAGCGTGCTGTTCTACACCGGAGTGCCGTTGCATATGCTGAATTCGCAGGCCGGCGATTTGTGGTACGGCTCGTTGTTTCCGGATTCACCCGGTGTTTTTGAAGACGACGCTTCGTTTGCGCGCCTGTGGGCCGGACCGGCGCGCGTCTTCTTTGTCATGCCGAAGGAGGCCGGGCTTGAAAAGTTACAGGCATTAGGCTCACCTTATTACCAAGTGGCGCGCTCCGGAGGAAAAAACGTCTACACCAATCACCCGTGCGCGAGCCCGTCGTGCAGAAAAGGGACTTCGTGAGCGGCGCGGCCCGCCTCAGCAGGCGAGCTTTACAAACAACAAGGCGCGGGACGTAGATCCGGACATTGGGAGGGAAAGTGAATCGCGAACAGTTCTACGCCATCATGAGCGGCGAAGGCACGCTGGACTACGAACTATATCTAAAAACCAAGACGCTGCTGACCTGCCAATCGGACTTCCATGCGCTGTGCAACCACGACGAAATGCAATTCCAGATCGTGCACCAAGTCGAAGAACTGTGGATGAAGCTGATTGCCTACACGTTGCTGGACATCGATGAATATTTGCAGCAGGAAGATACCAACCGCGTGATTACGCTGTTCCGGCGGGTGCACCGCACGCAGCGCATGATGATTCAGCAAGTGCCGCTGCTGGAGACCATGTCGCCCAAGGAATACCAGGAGATTCGCAAGAAATTGGGTAATGGCAGCGGACAGGAATCACCCGGATTTCGCGTACTGCTGAAGATGTATCAACCCATCTGGAATTCGTTCAAGGCGAGCTATCTGGACAAGCACGGACTGACGGTCGAGAAAATCTACGACTCGGAGTATTCGCATGGCGACGCTTACGTGATTGCCGAAGCGCTGGCAGAGTTTGACGAGCTATTTCAGAAATTTCGTTACGAGCACATGCAGCTGATACACCGCACCATCGGCTTCGGATCAAAATCGCTGAAGGGGCGCCCGGTGGAAATCCTGGAAGAAGGCATGCGCCACAAGTTTTTTCCCGAGTTATGGGAAATTCGCGGTCACATGACCGACGCCTGGGGCTCGGAGTACGGCGTGAAGCGCGATCCGCTCGGCGGGCACCACTGAGATCGCGACGCGGTTCAGCGAGGCGGCTTGAAGTCGTAATACTTGCCGCCGAGAAAAATCAGCGGGTCGCCGGGAAATACCTCGATACTTTCCAGTTCGCCAATAAAAATGGTGTGATCGCCAGCCACGTAGGTGGAGACCACGTTGCAGGTCATTTGCACCAATGTGTCTTCGAGGAGCGGTATGCCGGACTTGGTCCAGCGAAAGCGCACACCGAGGGCGGTTTCGGCGTCTTCCGGTTGATCGGCTTGCGCAAAGAATGTGGAAATCGCTTGCTGGCCAGCTTTTAGGACGTTGACGCCGAAGCGGCGGCGTTGATTGAGGATGCGCAGCATCTGAGCGCTCTCGGCAATGCACACGAGGACGAGCAACGGCTCGAGCGAGACCGAGGTGAAGGAATTCGCGGTCATGCCGTGGACGCGGCCGGGGGAGCGCTCAGCGGTAATCACGGTGACGCCGGTGGCGAAGTGCCCGCAGGCCTGGCGGAATTCGTGGGGGGTGAGAAGTGCCGTGGTCATAGTTGAATTTGCGAAGATACCATACTGCGCGGCCTGCAGGCGAAGCAGCGACCGCAAGCTTGGAGCACCCAACGTGTTCCTCGGGAACCAAGTAGAATGGCGGGCGCGGAAGAGCCGCAGCGGGAGCGTTTCTGATGACGGGAAAAATTGCAATCGTTGGCGGTACGGGTCCGGAAGGTTCGGGACTGGCGTATCGATGGGCGAAGGCGGGGCTGGATATCGTGGTCGGTTCGCGGGATGCAGCGCGCGCGAAAGAAGTGGCCGCAACGCTGAAGGCGCCCGCGGGAACGGGCGCAAAGATTGACGGTGCGGACAACGCCGCAGCGGTGGCGGTGGCGGAGATTGTGGTGCTGACTGTTCCCTTCTCCGGAGTGGCCGCGCTGCTGAAGCAGCTGAAGACGGTGTGGAAGCCCGGGCAAATCGTGATCGATACGACGGTGCCGCTGGCGGCAACAGTAGGCGGCTCGCCGACGCGCATGCTGGGCGTGTGGCAGGGGTCGGCAGCGGAACAGACGCGGGAATTATTGCCGAAAGAGATTGCGCTGGCTGCAGCGTTGCAGAACCTTGGCGCGGAGTTGCTGATGTCAGACGCGCCGGTGGAGTGTGATGTACTGGTTTGCAGCGATGACGAACGGGCGAAGAGCGCGGCGGCAGAGTTGGTTGAGAAGATTCCTGGGGCGCGGGCAATCAACGGCGGGAAGCTGGAGAATGCGCGAATCGTGGAGTCAATTACGGCGCTGCTGATTGGGATAAATATTCGGCACAAAGTGCACAGCGCGGGGATCCGGTTTACGGGACTGCCCGCTCGCTAGGCTGCGGTGTGTTGTGCGCGGCCTTGTTGTAGAAAAGCGTAGAGCGTAGACTGCCAATCATGGGTGGCTATTTCAGCCCGAAGTTCGCTTGTACTTTCGCAACTGCCCTATGCCTGGCATCGTCCACGATCGCTTCGCAGCTTCCCTTAGTGGCGCGCGCGTGTGACCCCAAAACAGGAGCTCAAGGACCAGACGGGATAGTCCTTGAGCTGCCCTCGTACCGAGTGGTCGACGACCTGACAATACAGGACAACGATTCCATACCCATCGAATTGCGTGACCACGTCAGTAGCACCATTAAGCAGCATAAATTCACGGATACTTCGGATTCTTCTTGGACGGACGAGTTGGAGCGATTGGCCCTAAGCTCGCTGCAAGATCAGGGTTTCTTCCGGGCTGCCGTGACCGTGTTCACGAATTTGCTCGCGCAAGACAAACAACGCGCGCACTACTTCGCCACGGTAATCATCGAGGCAGGTCCTCAATACCGGCTCGGCCAGGTACGATTCAGGGATAACCATGTGTTTTCTTCGGATGAGCTACGTAAGCTCATCCGATTGCAAACGGACGACGTGTTCGAGGTGAGCAAAATTCGGGAGGGCCTCGAAGCCATTGGTAGGAAGTATGGAGAAATCGGTTATATAGACGTTACGACCGAAGCTCAAACGGAAATCCAGGACGATACTTCCCGAATCTCACTAACTCTAGTCCTCATTGAGGACAAGCAGTACGTTGTGGGAACAGTGACGGTTCTGACCGAAGATCCGCACGTACGGGATGTCGTGCAGTCAACCTTCATCAGTGGAGAAATATTTTCGAGTGCGAAGTGGAGAGATTTTTTCGAAAAGAATAAGTCAGTTCTGCCGAGCGATGCCAATGAGCAGGAACGGTTGGAAGTACGTCGGGACATGCCAGCTGCAACTGTGGCACTGACACTTGATTTTCGCCCCTGTCCGCGGCGCAGCTCAGAATGGCTCCCATAAGATCCCGTCGATGCGACCAGATTCGCGTGACTCGCGTGTGTTAAGGAGACAAAAGTGCGCGGGCGAGGCGGCGCTTGTGGGTTAGGGTTTTCATGACTGTAGGGAGAACGACCGGTCGCAGGCCCAGGGCGCTGATTGCGGTGGACTGCGATTTGTCTTGCGGGTCGATTGCGTAAATGGCGGTGAAGTCGGCGTAGAGTTTGGCGACGCCGGTGGCGGAGGAATCATGGCCGAGTTGGGCGAGCATTTTGTCGGAGGGACCTTTTAGGGATTTGCCGCCGACGATCGGGCAGACCGCGATGACGTCCTTCCTGCGATCGCGAAGGGCTTCGCGAATACCGGGCACGGCCAGGATTGGGCCGATGCTAATGAGCGGGTTGCTGGGACAGATGAGGATGCGATCGGCCTCGCGAATGGATTCAAGGACGCCGGGAGCGGGCTTGACGGATTCGACGCCTTGAAAGCGAATGCCGCGGACGATGGGTTCGGCTCGGCGCTTTACCAAATACTCCTGAAAATGCAGCGGGCCTTCGTTGGAGTCGATGATGGTGGGCACCGCTTCGTTGGCCATGGGCAGGATGCGGGACTTGACCCCGAGCGCGAGGCGAATGGATTCGGCGACTTCGGCCAGGGACTTCCCTTCCCCTAGCAATGCGGTGCGGTGGATGTGCGTGGCGAGGTCGCGGTCGCCCAGGTTGAACCAATTTTCCCGGCCGTAGATGATGAGGCGTTTTAGCGCGTGAAAGGTTTCGCCGCGGAAGCCCCAGCCTTTTTTCGGGTCAATGATTCCGGCGAGGGTGTAGGTGACGATGTCCAGGTCGGGGGAAATCTTCAGGCCGTGGAGGGTGATGTCGTCGCCGGTGTTGACGACGACGGTGAGATCGCGTGGATTCATTTCGGCGTAGAGGCCGAGAAGGAGTTTGGAAGCGCCTACGCCACCGGCGAGGGCGGTGATTTTGGGATGCTTTCTAGGCATGGGGGACTGGGCTCGCCACCAAGGTGCCGGCGCCACCAGAGCGGGATTCTTCGGCCGCCAGCAACACGGCCTTCGCGCGGACTTTGGGCGAGAGAAATTCAGGGCGCGGCAGGAATTCGGGATAGAGGGCCAGGCGTTCGCGAAGTTGCAAGCCGCGGGATTCGGTTTCGGATTGCAGGCGGGCGATTTGCGGCCAGGCCGCTTCGGGATTGATGAAATCTTTGGTGACGGGGGAAATGCCGCCCCAATCGTTGATGCCGGCATCGAGCAGGCGGGGAAAATCGCCGTAACTGAGATTGGGCGGAGCTTGCAGATTCATGTCCGGCCCGAGGATGAGGCGCGCAATGGCCAGCGTGCGCAACATTTCCTCCAGGTCTGGTTCCGGATGCGCGGCCATGGGGATATCGGGCTTGGCGCGGAAATTTTGCACGATGACTTCCTGGACGTGGCCGTATTTTTCGTGCAGCCCACGGATGGCGAAGAGCGAGTCGACGCGTTCTTCGGGCGTTTCGCCGATGCCGATGAGAATGCCGGTAGTGAAGGCGATATGGAGTTCGCCGGCTTCTTCGATGGTGCGCAGACGCAACGCGGGGACTTTGTCCGGGGCTTTGGCGTGCGGCAGGCCATCGCGCATGAGACGCGGGGTGACGGTTTCGAGCATGAGGCCGACGCTGGCGTTGGAATCCTTGAGGCGTTCGAGGATGGCACGGTCCATGACGCCGGGATTGGCGTGAGGGAGCAGGTCGGTCCGGTCGAGGACCAGTTCGCACATGGCGGCGAGATAATCGAGCGTGCGCGAGAACCCTTGGCTGTGAAGAAAGTCTCGCGCTTCCGGGAAAATTCGTTCGGGCTGATCGCCCAAGCTGAAGAGGGCTTCTTTGCATCCCGCGCGACGGCCTTGCTCAGCGAGGGCGAGAACTTCATCGGGGGTCATGAAATGCGCGCCGGGCTGGCCGGGGTCTTTGCGGAATGTGCAGTAGCTGCAATAGTCGCGGCAAAGAGTAGTCAGCGGGATGAAGACTTTTTTGGAGAAGGTGACTAAATTGCCTTTGCCGGTAGCGCGGAGTTGGGTGGCGGCGGCAAGAAGTTCGTCGAGCGGAGAATTGGCGTAAAGCTCGAGCGCGGTGTGGCGGTCGAGGGACATTCTCGCGCTGGTGGCGTTGGACGGCATAGAAAGAATTTAACACAGAGGGCGCAGAGAACACGGAGACGGAAGACCGCAAACGGCTTGCGCCATTCGACTAGCGGAACAGGTCTTCTTGGGCGGAGCGGATCATGCTGGACGCGCGGTCCTTGGCAGGGACGAAGCGATAGCCGCGAATCAGGACCGCGGGAATACCCTCGGCTTTGCCCATGACGAGTCCTGCGGCAGCGGCGAGTTCGTCGGCCACCGCGAGAATGGTGGCTTGCAACGGCTTGCCAGTGCGATCGAATCCACCGCGAAGATCGAGCAGAACCGCCAGGCCGGCGGCGCCGATGGCCACGTTGGTCAGGCCAAGGCGCCAGGGCCGGCCAAATGTGTCGCTGATGATCACGGCAACGTTCTTGCCAGTGAGTTTGCGAATCGTTTCGGCGAGACCAGCTGCGGAGCGATCCGGGTCCGCCGGAAGCAGCGTGACCATGTCCGCACCCGGAACATTGGAGTGATCGACACCCGCGTTGGCGCAAACGAAACCGTGATGCGTCTCCACAATCAGCACGTGCTCTTCGCGGACGATGCGGCGGGACTGCTGTAACACCACTTCAAAAAAACGCGGATCTTTCTGGAGTTTCGCAGCAAGCGCGGAGGCTCTCGGCGAGGGCGACACGGAATTCAGATCCACGACCGAGCCTTCGGATTTGGAAACGATTTTCTGAGCGATGACGAAAATGTCGCCATTGCGACAGGGAGATTTGCCGCGCTTTGCAATCCGGCACAGAATCGCCGCCAGGTCGTCGCCAGCGGAAATTTCCGGCACGCCCAGCAGAGGGATCAACTGAACGGGTGGCGGCGACGAGCGACGCGCGGTGACGGAGCGGCGTGAAGAGTTTCGAGGCATGGGACGGAGCTAGATCTTACGCGAGGATAGGGCGGGATTCATCGTGGAGATTGAGGCCGCCTGACGTTCAAGGCCGGGATACGGCGATCGCGGATGCGATGAAAAAAAACGGGCGAGGCTTGAGAAAGCACCTCGCCCGGAAAGAGTGAGCAGAACAGACTAATTGTTGTGAGGCTTCTCGTCCTTGGGTGGCTTGTCCGCCTTTTTGTCTTTCGGAGGCGGCGGTGGCGGGCGGCTCGCCTGGCGTGCACGCTCCTGTTGTTGTTGCTGCTGAAGTTTCTGCTGCTCCTGATCGTGTTTGCGTTCGAGTTCTTGCAGCTGCTGCTGCTGTTTTTGCTGGACAGCCTGCTGCTTCTGTTCGTTGGCGCGCTGCTGCTCGATTTTTTGCTGCTGCTGCACTTGTTGCTGCTCGACCTTCTGGCGCTGCTGGTCCTGCCTTTGACGGAGCTGTTCGAGTTGCTGGTCGTGCTTCTGGTCGAGCTGCGGATTGGCCTGCGGCGGGGGAACGGGCCGCGCGCCTTGCGGACGATCGTTGTAATTCCGCGGATTGCTCCGGTTGTCGGAAGCGGATGCTTGCGCGGGTGGCGGATTGCCCTGCCGGTTGGGGTTCACTTGCTGGTTGTTCGGAGTCGTGGGTTGCGCAGCAGGCGGATTAGCCTGTGAGGGGCGGTTGGGGTTCACTTGTTGATTGTCGGGAGTCGCGGGTTGCGCGGCAGGCGGATTACCCCGTGACGGGCGGTTGGGGTTCACCTGCTGCTGGTTTTGCGGCGGAGGCTGCTGACCGGCCGGCTGATTCGGATTGCCGGGGCGATTGGCCGGAGCGTTTTGCATTGTCTCCAGGCGGGCCGGCGGCGCCACGCGAACGTGAGGTTGCGGCTGCTGCGCAGCAGCACTGACAGCCAGCTGGCGATTCTCGGAAACGGCGATAGGACGGCCGCCGTTGGCTTGAATGGCTTGCTGCTGCTTCACGAAGGGAGCAGGGGGCGGCGGCGGCGCAGCTTTGGCAACAACGGTGCGCTGCTGAATGACCATAGGAGGCCGGACGCGAGCCGCACCGCCGGAACCGAGCACGCTGCGCTGTTGCGGAGCGACATTCGGAGTGGTGGCTACCACGGAAGCGCTGGCGACTTCTCGGGCGTCCACGCGAACCATGTTGCGGCCGACCGGTTGGGCGGAAGTGAAAGCTTGCCCGGAGGTCGCGGTGACCGAAGTGCGATTGACGTAGGTGACGTTCGTCACGTTTTTGTTGACGACCACGTTGTTGTAGTAGTTGTTGACGGTGACGTTGGTGACCGTGGTGTTGGAAACGTTCACGCGAGTCACGTAAGTGCGGCTAACGTGATAGGACGGCACGAAAACTTCGCGCGGGCCGAGCGGGAACCAGCCCACCGGACCGCCGCCACCTACGGCAACACCCACGGAGAAGCGCCCGCCGCCAACCCATGCGACCAGCGCAGGAGCGTAGACCGGCCGGACGTAAGCAACGCCAACGATGGCGCGCGGGCCGCAGGGGACCCAGCCCCAAACGCCGCCTACGGTGACCCAGCGACCGTAATGGAACGGAGCGAAGCCCCAAGAAGCGTCATCGACCCAAGTCCAGCCCCAAGGGCTGATGAAAGCCCAGTGACCGTAGCGGTAAGGAGCCCAGCCGACGATGGTGACATGCGGAAACCACACCGTGCCGTATTCGGGAACCGGCCGCCAGCCGCCGTTGTCGTCGAGATCGTCGTAACCGATGACTTCGTCGGAAACATAGCGTGAGGAAACGGAATGATCTTCGTGATGATCGCGTTCGGCGCACCAGCGGTCGAAATCGTCATCGTCATAGCCGCCACCCTGAACGTCGGCGCTGATTTGGTCGATGCCGCTAAAGGTGCCGGTTTCGTTGGCACGCAGGGAGTAGGCTGAACCACCGCCGGTGACTTCGCCTTGGCCGCTGCGAACTTGCACGATGGTGGTGTCGCCGGACTGATTTACGGTGATCTTGTAGGTGCCGATGCGAAGAATGGAGAATGCGAGATTGGGAGTATCGATCTCGAAGGTTTCGTTTTCGTCGAGACGCTTTACGCGCACGCGTAGAGTCCCTTCGGTGATCTGGACTTGCGTAGTATTGTCGGTCAGGTTGAGGAAGGAGAAACCGGTGTTGCCGGAGAGACGCAACGAAGCGGAGCCGATGTTCAGCTCGGCGCGCGAGCCATTGTCGGCCCAGAGTTTGTCGCCGGTGGTCACCGGGCGGTTCAATACCGCGTCGACCCAATCGTCGGTTCCGGCAGGATTAAAGGATACGGCCCCATTAACTTGACTGAGGCGAGCCACGCGGCTGGGGGGATCATCATCCTCCCGATCCTGCGCCGCCGCCCGTTGCGGCACCAGAAACAGTACGGCCAGTGCCAAGCTGAGCAAGCCCAAAAGCTTGAGCGGTGTTTTTCTCATCTGTGATTCTCTCCTGAACATCGTGGCGGCTCCTTGCGCTAACCCGCCATTCCTGCGTTTGAGTCCCAAGTGATTCCGTGTACTAGTCCCCAAGAAACCTTAACACCGACAACCACCACCGACTATCGGGTAGTTGCCGTAATGTCGAATCGTGAACGAATCCAGCGTAATTATCTGTCTTATTAAACACTCGGGCATGGCGGGAGTTGCGGGCGGCCTGGGTGGGCTTGGACTCAAAAAAGGAAGGCCCGCTCTATCAGAACGGGCCTTTGGAACGGAATGCGAACCGGATTAGTGGCGAGTGTGCGAAGTCGAACCGCCACCACCGTGAGGCGAGCCACCGCCGCCCCGGTTGCCGCTACCTCCACCACCGCTATAGCTGCGACTGGGCGCGGAATTGGAGCGCGAAGGCGCCGGGTAGCTGCGGCTCGGTGCCGAGTACGTCCGCGAGGGCGGCGAATAGCTGCGGTTCGGCGCCGAATTGCCGCGCGAGGGCGGCGAGTACGAACGCTGCTGTGGCGGCGAATAGGAACGCTGCGGCGGCGAGTAGCTACGGTTGCCGCCGTTGTTTGCCGGGCGATTGCCGTTGTAGTTCGGCGCTGCGGAACGCGGACCGTTGCCGCCTGAGCCAGCCCACGCTGGGCGATCACCGCGCTGCACTTGGCCCACTTGGCCATTGGGCCGACCGGTTTGCGGTTGCGTATTGGGGCGGTTGGATGGCGTCTGCGCCGGGGAATTGTTTCGTCCAAAACCCTGCGGCGGACGGCCACGATCCGTGGAATTGCCTTGGGCGTCCCAAGTCCGCGAAGACGGACGATTGGTGCCGGAGTTCGCGGCGCGGTCAAATCCGCCGCTGGAGTTCCGGCTGACCTCCGAGCGCGGCGAAGACGGACGGTTGGCGCCCGAGTTTGCGGCGCGGTCAAATCCGCCGCTGGAGTTCCGGCTGACCTCAGAGCGCGCGGAAGGCGGACGATTCATGGCCAGCTGGCGATCACGCGCGGCCGGCCCCGAGTTGCTGGTTGCTGAGCCACCGCGATTGAATCCGCCATTGCCCTGCCGACTAACTGCGCCGTTCTGCGGCGAGTTGCCGGAGCGGCCACCGCCAAAGCTGCCCGTGACGTTGCCGCGCACCATGTGCGAAGTGGCAGCGGACGGAGCGGTGCGCGCCACCACTTGGCGATTCTGGACCGCGGCAGGAGGCGTCGATACCCGGCCTCCGGCATGAGCTGCGCCAAAATTGCTCTGCCGCGTCGGATTCACTCCCGGATTGTGCGTGACTTGAGCGCCGCGCAAGGAAGCGTCCGTGACGCGCACGGAGCCGCGATTGATGCGCTCGCCGTTGGCAAAGGCGCTGCGCGAAGCTACCGTGACCGCGCGAGTGTTGTGCGCGTACGCGTAGTTGAAATGATTGTTGTTGATGATGGTGGTGTTGCGGATCACCGTGTTGTGAATGTTGATGTTATTCACAAAGCGCCGACCGCCGTGGAACCACGGATGGAACGGCTCGCCAAAACCGAGCGGGAACCAGCCGACGCCACCACCGAAGCCAAAACCAAAGCCTGCGCCAAAACCGCCGCCATAGAAGCCCACAAAGGCTGGGCCGTAGAAAGGACGCGCGTAAATCGGGCCTGGGCACCAGCCCCAACGGCCGCCGATCAAGTTCCAGCGTCCATAGTGATACGGTGCGAAGCCCCAAGGCGAGTAGTCGATCCAAGTCCAGCCCCACGGGCCGATCGAGGACCAATAGCCGTAACTGTAAGGAGCCCACCCGACGTCCACGGCGCTGGGATACCAGACGTGGCCGTATTCGGGAACTTCACTCCAGGTGCCGTTGTCGTCCAGGTCGGAATAACCGGGAGTGTCGCGGGAAACATACTTGGCGGAGACGGAGTTGTCTTCGCGCAGGTCGCGCTCGCTGGACCAGCGGTCCAAACTGTCCGGCCCCGGCGCTTTCCCTGCGGAATAGCGAACATCGTTGTCGATGCCGCTGAATTCGGCGCGCTCGCCGGCGCGAACTTCATAAGTTTTTCCGCCTGCGAGGACTTCGCCTTCGCCACGCAGAACGGTGATGCGAGTGCCGTCGCCGTTTTCGCTTACATCGATGCGGAACGCGCCCGCTTGCTTGATGGTGAACGCCAGATTCGGGGTGTCCACTTCGTAGAGATCGCCTTCGCGGAGTTCGCGAACGCGGAAGTTGATGCTGCCTTCGGCGAGGCGCATTTGGGTGATGGCTTCATCGAGATTGAGGAACGACAGAGCGGTCATCGTGCCGAGGTGAATGCTGGCCTGGCCAGCTTGGAGTTCGGCGCGGGAATCTTTGTCGACCCAAATCTTGTCGGCAATGGTAATCGGGCGATTCTTTGCCGCGCTGCCCCAATCGCCTTCGCCGCCGGGTTGCAGGGAAACCGAACCATCCAGATAGCTTAGGCGCGCCACGCGCGAAGGCGGATCGTTCTGGTCCGTGGAATCCGGCTGAAACTGATCGTTTTGCATTTGGTCTGGCGAGGGCGGCTGGTCTTGCGCTTTCAGCGGCGCGACGAGGAGCAGACCGGAGAGGCAAAGCAACGAGGTTAGCCTTAGAGTGCTTGCCCACTTGGCATTAGACATTGTAACTCCCCTATTCTCAGCTACTTAGCTTTCAAGCAGCCGATGGGACAGGCCATTGTACATCCTTTCCCACTGCATAGAACCCCGGTGTGGGAAAGAAGTTGCCCTTGGAAACGGGTAGAACCGTTCCCGGTTTAGTACCAGTACTGCAATTCCGGAAACCCGGACCCAAATCTGTCCTTGCGAACAGGCGCTTATTCAGCCCCTTGTTCCCTAAACTCAGTTCTTGTGAGCGCATCTGCGCTTTGGGAGAATGGCATGCCTATGAACGCAAAGTGGCTCGGAGGTCTGGCACTCGCGCTGACAGCAGCGGTTGCTGCCCCGGCACAGACCTGGCGGCAAGTGGGTCCTCCAGGCGGGACGGTCATCACAATCGGCGCCGACCCCCGCGATATCAACCGGCTCTTTCTGGGAACCTCGGACGGCCACGTGTTTGCCTCAACGGATGAAGGCAGCCACTGGCAGTTGGTCAGCCGCATCGGCGCAGGGCAGGATGACGTGATTACGCACATCCTGATTGATCCGCGGAAAGCCAATCGGCTGTACGCCAGCACCTGGACGTTGTATTCGGGCGGCGGCGGAGTGTATCGCAGCGAGGACGGCGGGCGTACCTGGAATTTGATCGGATTGGGCAAGGAAACGGTGCGCGCGCTGGCACAATCGGCGACGAATCCGAAACTGCTGGTCGCGGGATCGCTGACCGGCGTGTACCGCTCGACGGATGAGGGCGCGACGTGGGAACGCATCACACCAGTGGGTCATGCGGACCTGAAGAATTTCGATTCCGTGGCTTTCGACCCGAAAGACGACAATATCATTTACGCCGGGACGTATCACCTGCCGTGGAAAACCACGAACGCCGGCAAGGACTGGTTTCCGATTAAAGCGGGGATGATCGACGATTCCGACGTGATGAGCATCATCGTGGATCCGCAGAATCCGGACAATGTGCACGCCACCGCTTGCTCGGGTATCTATCACAGCGTGAACGGCGCGCAGCAATGGAGCAAGTACCAGGGCATTCCGTTTGCGTTTCGCCGCACGCAGTTGATCCGTCAAGATCCCACTAATCCGCAAGTGCTCTTTGCCGGCACGACCAGCGGCTTGTGGAAGACCACCAACGAAAAAGACTTCAAGCGCATCACCCCGGGTGATTGGGTGATCAACGCCATCGTGATCGATCCCAAGAATACGCAGAAGATCATTCTGGGAACGGAACGCGAAGGCGTGCAAATCAGCGAAAACGGCGGCGCAACCTTTACCGCTGCCAATGCCGGCTTCCAGCACCAGCACATTCTGGACGTGGCAATGGACCGCGAGCATCCGGAGCGCGCGCTGGTGGTGCTGACGTTTGACACCAATGCGTTCATGGCCACCAAGGACGGCGGCCAGACCTGGAGCACTCTTGGCGCCGGCCTCAAGCGCACCGACCTGCGGCATGTGTACGCGTCTCCTTCGGGATGGTGGGCATCGCTGGCCAGCGGCGGCTGGGTGAAGTATGAGGAGACCAGCGGCAAATGGGTTAAAGCCGGATTGTTCGTTTCGGATTCGGCTGCTGCACCCGCCGCGGCTCCCACGAAAGGCAAGAAGGGCACGGCAGTCGCGGCCAAGCGTCCGGTTGCGAAAACCAAGGCTCCGCAACTCGTAGCCTTCCAGGTTAACGACATGCAGTTTGGCGGCAATGCCTGGTTCGCGGCCACCGCTGGAGGCGTGCTGGTTTCAAAGGACCGTGGCGCGACATGGAAATCAGCGGGCAGCAATTCTTTGGTGAGGCAGCCGGCGACTTCGCTGGAAATCTCCGCCGATGGCTCGCAAGTCTGGGCCATCTCACAGAAAAACGTGCTGTACTCCGCCGATGGCGGAGCCCACTGGGATGCCAAGGAACTGGCGTTCTCGGGAGCAGGCAATCTGCGCCTGCATCGCGTGGACGATCAGACGCTGTTCATCACTTCCAACATGGGGCTGTACGCCTCGAAGGACGGCGGACGCAACTGGAACCGCACCGAAGTGCGTGATCTGCAGTTTCAGGATGCTGCCGGCACTTCCAGCGCACTGGTCGTATCGTTACAGAAGCGCGGGCTGCTCGCTTCCTACGATGCAGGCAAGAACTGGCAGCGCGTGAATGACCCGCTCGCGGAAGGCTTCTTCCCAGTGGTGCAGGCACGGCGCAACGGCGGTCTGGTGGCGGTGTCGGCGACCGAAGGTCTGCTTTCCTACGAACCGACGGCGCGCTCCGCGGACAGCGGCGGCGTGGGCACCTCCATGCTCGTATCGCCGAGCAAGGTGCAAAAGCCCAAGCCGTAAATCACTTTTACCTCCAGAGCAATCACGGGCGTTCCGGCACTTGCCGGGACGCCCGTTTTCTTTGCGGCAGCGCTCGCGTTAGCATTGCTGCGCGGAAGGAGGCCCTCATGAATATGGAATCGAAACACGGGATCGAACGCATTGCCAGCGCGCACGATTTCGCAACTACATTCAACAAACTCGAAACGGTGGTGAAAGCCAAATCTCTCATGGTCTTCGCCAAGATTGATTTCAGCGGCGATGCCCAGCGTGCGGGGCTAACGATGCCGCCGACGCAGATGCTCATTTTCGGCAATCCCAAGGGCGGCACTCCAGTGATGCTGGCAGCTCCGAGTTCCGCCGTTGATCTGCCGCTAAAGGTGCTGGTATCGCAGGACGGGGCGGGGAAAGTCTGGGTAAGCTTCAACACGCCGGAGTATTTGGTCGAGCGGCACGGCATTCCAGCGGCACTGCTGCCCAATTTGGCGGGCGTTCGCGCGATCGCGCAGGCAGCGGCTGCTGCGTAACGCGCGACCCCTTCAGGAAAGGGCCGCGCCTCCACCAATCTGGTAGCCCACGCCGCGCACGGTACGAATCAGCGGGCGGTCATGGCCGGAGTCGACTTTGCGGCGCAGATAGTTGATGTACACGTCCACGACGTTGGTCATGGTGTCGAAATTCAGTTTCCACACTTGCTCGACGATAGCGGTGCGCGCAACGGCCTGGCCCGGCTGGCGCATCAGGAATTCCAGCAGCGCAAACTCCTTGGGGCTCAGGTCAATCGCGTGGCCGCAGCGCTGCACGGTGTGTGAGAAGCGATCGAGTTCGAGGTCATCCACTTTCAACACCGCTTGCGCCGGGCGCCGGCCGCGGCGCATCACCGCGCGAATCCGCGCTGCCAGTTCCGCGAACGCAAACGGTTTCGCGACGTAATCATCGGCGCCGGCATCCAGACCGCGAACGCGTTCTTCCACCAGGCTCGAGCCGGTCACGATCAAGACCGGAAGATCTGGCTTCGTCGAACGGATTCCACGCAGCACTTCCAATCCGGGCGTTCCCGGAAGCGCCAGGTCCAGAAGCACCAGATCGTAGGGCTGCTCGGCAGCCAGACGCTGTGCTTCTTTTCCGTCCGAGACAACTTGAACGGCGAAATGTTCCTGCAGTAACCGTTGGTGAAGAAACTCCGCCAGCGGTGCATCATCTTCTGCGACAAGGATGCGCATCAACACACACAGAGGGGTAGATTTTTTGAAGGGGTGCGACCAGTCTGGCTTTGCGAGCCATCAGTGTCAAGCAACGCGCTTGTCGCAATTTCCGAAGAGATACGTCTGGTCATCGCGCGCATAGGATTTGCACTACCGCGCCGGGGCTGGAGCCGGCTGCGCCGCGGGACTCGAACCCTCGGCAGAGGCCCTCAGCAGTTCCGGCGGCGTCACGATGATGATATCGACCCTGCGGTCGCGGCCCCGCCCTTCGGGCGTGTCGTTGGCAGAGACAGGATGGTATTCCGCGTAGCCGGCGACGGAGAGACGGGTGGGATCGAACTGGTAGCGGTCGATGAGCAGCTTAACCAGATCGGACGCACGCGCCGTGGACAATTCCCAATTCGACGCGAACCGCCCATTGTGAATCGGGATATTGTCGGTGTGCCCTTCAATGCGCAGCCCTTCCGTCCGCACCTTAAGGATGGCCGCGAGCCGGTCAATCGCGTCCTTTGACGAAGGACGCAGGGTTGGCGAGCCGCTCTCATAGAAGCCTATTTCGCGCAAACTGATGATGATGCCCGCCCGCCGCGACTTGATCTCCACGGTATTGTTGCGAATCTCCGGCGCCAGCGCTTTCTCGAGTTCCGCTTGCACGTCCTTCAAAGGAGAGCTTTCCACCGAGGGCCCGAGAACTCCCTTCATAGGCTGCACCACGCGCTCCAGGTTGGCAGTGCGCTCCACGTTTTCAATGGACTGCACTTTGGAAAAAGGGATCGCTTCGCTGTCACTGAGCGGCACCTGGGTATTGGAAGTATCGAAGACGCCTAACTGTTGAAAGGCTACCTGGATTGCCAGCGCCAGCCGGCCCACGTTTCGCTTATCGAGTCCCACCGCTCACGGAAGAGCGTCAGTGTTCTCACTGCAGTTGTACCGCCAGTCTTTGACTGCGGAATCTTAGCCAAACATGGGAATCCTCTCATTGGCGCGCGGCGTGCAAATTTTGTTCCAACTGGATGTGGTCCGGGCCCTTGGGGAATGCAGAGTCTCTAATCCATTGATAACGCGAGGGCGTTAGTTCGGCCGTGGATGGGAACGCTCTGACCGTCATTCCGAATCGGACCGTTTTGGGAACACCAAGGCGTCCCTCTATGGGTCAACGTGCAGGCGGAACTCAAAAGGACCTTCGGTGCAACCAGCAATCTGGGCGAATGACATGCAGCCTTTTCCAGCAGGACAGCCACGCGGAGCCGGCGCCAGCAGCGTGCCGCAAGCAGTGGTCCTCTGCGGCGGTCTAGGAACGCGGCTGCGCAACGTAGTTCCGGTCTTGCCCAAAGCATTGGCCCCGGTCGCCGGCCGGCCATTTCTGGACTATTTGCTCACGGGCCTGGCCGCCGCCGGAATTCACGATGTGGTCCTGTGTACGGGGCATAAGGGCGAAATGATCGAAGCGGAATATGGGCGGCACGCGCAGTGTGGTCTCTCGATTCAGTATTCCGTCGAAGACTCGCCGCTGGGCACCGCAGGCGCCGTCAAACTTGCCGCGAGGGCTATCTCCGCGAGTTCTTTCTTGTTGTTGAACGGCGATTCCCTCGTGGAAGTGGACTATCAGCGTCTGCTCAGGGGCCACGTCGCATCGGGCGCCAAGGCCACGCTGACTCTGGTTCGTGCCCCGAGACCCGAACGCTACGGCACCGCCGTGTTAAGCGCCAACGGCGAAATCAGCGCCTTCCTGGAAAAAGCCGTTTCACCTGACAGCGCAAACAGTCGCAACTGCTTCATCAACGCGGGCGTCTACGCCCTGGACCGCGGCATTTTGCTGGAGATCCCGTCTTCCTCCGCTCCCGTCTCTCTCGAACGCGACGTTTTGCCCAAGCTTCTCGGGCGCGGCCTGTTCGGCTTCGTGAGCCAAGGCTTCTTCATTGATATTGGAGTTCCGGAAGATTATGCCCGGGCGCAAACAGAATTGCCGCGGAGGTTCGGCCGTGCCAGTTCGCATTCGTGCTAAAGCGCCGCTCCGGCTGAGCTTCGCCGGAGGAGGCACCGACGTCAGCCCGTTCCTCGAACGCGAAGGCGGTTGTGTGCTGAGCGCCACCATTTCGCGCTATTCCTGGGGAACGTTGTCACCGCGCGAAGACGGCCAGATCTATCTCGAATCCGCCGATCTCGGCGCCCTCTTTTATTTCGATACGCGCTCGAATCTGGTCTACGACGGAAAAATGGACTTGGCCAAAGCCGCGATTCGCAATTTGAACGGCCAGGACTCCGAGGGTTTCGATCTTTTCCTGCAAACCGACGCGCCACCAGGCTCCGGCCTGGGCTCCTCTTCCAGCTTGATGGTCAACATGATCGGGCTGCTCCGCGAGTTCAAAGCTCTGCCGCTCACCGAATACGATATGGCCGACCTGGCTTTTCAAATCGAGCGCAAACAACTGGGTATCCGCGGCGGCCTGCAGGATCAATACGCTTCGGTTTTCGGCGGCTTCAACTTTATCGAATTTCACGCCGACCACGTGATCGTCAACCCCTTGCGCATCAATCGCGATTCCACCAACGAACTCGAGCACAACTTGCTGCTCTGCTACACCGGCAAGCCGCGCACCACCGACGGCATCATCCAGGATCAGGTCGGCCGTTACGAACACAACGACGAAGCGGCTTTGGAACGCTACCGGAAGCCGCGACACGCTCAACAAACTGGCCGAACTCTACGGCTCGCTGCGCCAGGCTTGGCAGGAAGCCGAAAAAAAACTTCCCGCGGGCGCCGCTCCGCTCATTCCAGCCGTTCCCCTCGTCTCCAGCTCCGCGCCATCCGCCGCCGCTCCCAAAGAAGAGTTAGCCGAAGCTGCTCGCTCGAACTGGAGCGCTTGAACGCCGTGAACCTGCGCGAAAAAATCGCTGGCGTCAACGGCAAGCTGGCTGTCCTGCTGGGTGAGACCAGGCAAGCTCTGCGCGGCGAACGCGATTTCGGTCCCGAGCAGATTCACGCCCTGCGCGAACCGCTCACCGAAATGGATCCCATCATGTCCTGCTCCAAAGAGCTACGCGTCTTGCAACCGGAACTCGAAGGCGAGCTGGACCTGTACAAATCGCAAATCGGTGAATTGCAGGACACGCTGGAAAAAGTAAGGGTGATGTTGCTGGCCCGGCAAGCACAGATGCTGGCCAACCGCTCGCAACTCCACGCCATGAACTCCTGGGCCAACACCCTCGGCCAGACTCGCTGACTCGCCAGCCCCGCCATGAACGGCCGCCTCCTCGTTTTCAACTGCCACGAATCCTGGGTGCACCAGCTTCGTCTTCTCGACCGCTCGGTCGACATCGTCGTCGATCTGCCCGGTCGCCACACCCGCGGCTGGGATGAATCCATACGTCCCGTCCCTTCCAACGCCCGGCTCATTCCGCTGAGCGCTGTACTGGCCGCCGGCGAGGATTACGATTGCATCGTCGCCCACAATCTTACCGATCTGCTGGATGTGCGATCTCTGGCCGCTCCACGCTTGCTGGTGATTCATCTCACACTCGAGGGCATGTTTCTCGAGCAAAACGCCAAATCCAATCCCATGGAATTTCGCCGCGCCGTCACGCATTTTCTGGCCCAGGCCAACACCCATGTCGTCGCCGTTTCTGCGTTGAAAGGCCGCTCCTGGGGCTTCGCCGAACATATCGCTCCGCTGTGCGTCGATCCCGCGGACTATTTGCCCGGACAAGGAGATCTCGCCGCCGGCCTGCGGGTCTCCAACTTCGTGCAGCGCCGCGCGCGCACGCTGTTCTGGGACTTCCATCAGCAAGCCTTTGCCGGCCTTCCGGTTACCCTGGTCGGCAACAATCCCGAACTCCCGGGTGTGGTTCCTTCGCGCGACTGGAATGACCTCAAGCACATTCTGTCGCGTCATCGCTTCTTCATTCACACCGCCGACCCAACGCTCGAGGACGGCTACAACACCGCGACGCTCGAAGCCATGGCTGCCGGTCTGCCGATTCTCGGCAATCGCAATCCCTCTTCGCCGATCACGGACGGCATCGACGGCTTCCTCTCCGACAATCCTTCCGAATTGCGTCAAGCCGCCGGCTTGCTGCTGAACGACCCCGCGCTCGCGGCCAGGATGGGAGCAGCGGCGCGGCAAACCGTGCGGAAACGATTCGCATCGGCGGCATTCACAGCGGCGTTCACCAGCGCTATCGCGGTCGCCCAATCCAAGTGCCAGCTCACCACCCGAAAAAAGATTCGCGTGGCTACGCATTGAGTTGCGCCCGCCGGTTTTAGCGGCGCCGCGGCCAGACTAGTTGTTGCGAGTATTGCCAGGCGTGTCCCCTTTGACGGTGAATTCGGCGGAGCGTGCGATGGTCTGGCCGGCGGTTTGGTCCTTGGTGCGAACTTCCAGGGTGTAGCGCCCGGGCGCGAGGCCATTTAGCGGAATCAGTTGCTCGACAGTAAGCTGCTCGCCGTTTTGGTGATGCTGCTCGGCGCGCCAGACTTCCTGACCGCCTTTGGTGATTCGGTAGCTGGTATCTGTGCTGGTCTTGTGCGTGATGTCGTCCAGCTTCAGATTGTAGAACTGCATGAACACGCCCATCTTTTCGGTGCTGGAGAATTCCTTGCCGAGGCGCGGAAGCACTTTGCGCGTGCCAATCACGAATGGCCCGAGTCCAGCCTGATTCGTGGGCAGGTCTTCGATCTGGTCGGCAAGGATGAGCGAACTGGCATCGAGGTTTTCTTCGTCATAGCGCGGCACGCGCAGTGCCGTCTCGATGGTGCCGACGTTGCCGCTGGCTTCGTCCTTGACCACCACGTTGAGTTTGTAAAGCCCGGGCCGCAGCGGCACGGCTTTTTGATAGATGGAAGAGAGGTTTAGGGATTTTTGAAACAGCGATTCCGGGAAGTCGCGCGCGACGGTGTCCTCAAATGTTTGCACGACCCGCCCGGTCATTGAGGTGATGCGAGCATAGACATCCAGCGTCGTCGATTGCACGCCGCGCACGTTGCGGAATTCCAGATCGCGGTTGGCCACTTGCAGCGTGATGGGCACCAGCACGGAATCGCCGGTGATTCGCAAATAGTCCAGCGAATAATCGAGATGAATCTGGTTGCGCACGATGCGCGTGGAAACCATGGTGTCCAAATCCTTGAAGCGCGGCGGCCGCTGCACATCCACATAACGGCTCAATCTCTCGAACTCGTTCATACTCGCCGGCCTGCCGCCCAACGCCGCGGGCAATGTGGTTCCGTCCGTATTCGTGAACCTCTGTGCCTTGGTCGACATGTTCATGGCTTCGAGCGTACCCAGCCCGGCCCCTGGTACCTTCGCCAGAGCATCCTTCTCGCCGGGATCCATCGTGAGGTGATACTCGCCCGACCCGGTAGGGTCGACAAACTCGAGTTCGATGTTCTCGCCGATGTCTTCGAGATGGCGATATCGCCATTTTTCCCACGGATAGGTGCTGGTCGATCCGCCGCCTTCTTCCGGCGGCCGATCGTAGGTGCCGCCCGTCGGATGCGACTCGATTTCGTCGGGCGGCCCCCAGAGGATGTACATATGTCCGCGATCGGTCTTCCATCCGGGCAAGCCGGAAGCGAAGTGCTCATTGGCGTAGGCGATGCGGCGGTAGTGCTCTTCCTTGAAGGTGTTTTCGCCGGATTCCGGAGCGGGATTGCGGCGATCGAAGAAGGTCTCGATAAACTGATCGCGCTCTTCGTTGGTTCCAAGACGGAGAAACGCTTCGCGTTCTTCTTTGGTGATGATGTACACGACGTCTTCTTCCAGCCAGCTACGCTGGCCATCGCCCAATTCCTTCACGACCTTCTTGTCGCGCTTCTTCTGCTGCTTGGGAGTTAGCCGGTGCAGAGCGCCATCGTCTGGCTTGGCAGGCGCATCCTGAGCGGCAGCTTCGCAATTCCAAAGCAAGCCAAGCATCAGCCCGGAAAAAGCAAAAATGGAACGTGCCAGTCGCATGACGCCACCCCCGCGTATGGATTCACCCGGTCAGAATCGGGCTAATGCTCGAGGGTTGCCTGCCTTTCTGTACCAAGTTGGTCTCGTTTCATTTGGTGCCATGCTGCTTTCTCAGGCAGCGCCTGATGCGCTCGATGCACCCGACGCGGAGGGTGGTGCCTTCTCCAATTCCTGGCGGTTCCAGTTGCCGAGGGTGGCGCCGGCTTCGTAGGTGCTTTGCAGAAACTGCATCAGGCTCGCGGCAGGATCGGGGGCGGTGCGCACGTCGTCATACATAAGGATGAATTCGCCTAGGTCCTTGTCGTAGTAGGCGGGTGCGGGGCGGACCGGCGCTTCGGCAAAACCTTTCGGCGCGGGGGCGGCGTAGGCGTAAAACGCGGGACCGGCGATTTTGCCGCAGCCGGGCCAAAAGCCGGCGCTGATGACTTCGTGGGAGTAGGCTTCTCGGGTGATGGCGTCCGCGCCCGGACGTTCCGGGGCGCGGCGACCGGAAAAGCGTGTGACACAGAAATCAAAGCTGCCCCAGAAGAAGTGGACGGGGCTGGACTTGCCAATGAATCCAGCGCGGAACTGGGTGAACACGGCGTCGAGGTTGGCCAGGATGCGCCAGAACCGGTTGGCGTATTCGGGATCGTAGGCGTGGTGGGTAGAGTCCTGGTCAAAACGAATGGGATCGGGAATTTCGGCGGGCATAGGCCAGATTTTGGCGTGCAGGCCGAGGGCATGCAGGGCGGCGAAGAACTCGCGGTAGAAATCGGCGACGGTGCGAGGCTTGAGCGCAAGCGTCCGGGTGCGATCGTCGCAGGTGCGAATGCGCAGCTGGTGATCGATGAAATCAAAGGAAATCTCGAAAGAGGACTCCCCGGAGCGCATCAGCGAAGTGGTGAGGCCGCGGGCGTTCACGTACAGCGGAACGTTCCACCAATGATTGACCAAGGGCGTGAGAGCGAGGCGGACTTTGCCAACGATTTGCGTCCACATGTGCAGGGTGGCGTAGGTGTCCTGCCAAGCGGCAAGGGGCAGGGCTGGCCAATCGGCGGAAGGGGCGGCGGAAGGGGCGGGGATGGGATTTGCGGGCAAGTCGGTCATGGCAGGTACCTCTCCCGGGAGTTGGCTGAATGTGGTCCGGCAGGGCGGGCAGCATAACACTGCGGAGAGCGCCTGGCGACACGGGCGACTGGATGCCCAGCACAACCAGAAATGGCTGTGCCACCTAGGGTGGGTTGACGTGGCCGGCCCCCTCCCCCGGTTTTTGTAAGTGTTGCGGATAAAGGAGTTACAGACGCGAAGTCTGTAAGTGTTGATTCTACAGGGGTTGCGGGCGGGCAATTTCGGCTAAAACACGGCAAAACACGGAGAACGTCCGCAAGTGCGGAATCTAAAGGACTTAGCGACGAATGGCGGGTGGATGCGTAAGAACGGAAAGGCTCCAGGCGACACCCCGGGTGTTTTTGCAAAGAGTGCGCAACGGATTGAAAAGGAACGGGATGGGTTTCGCTCTGGTGCAAAAGAGTGCAGAAAAGTGGGGCAAGAGCGCGAGACAATCGTGGCGAAGAGGTGCGGCTGGGATTGGGCGCCAAACGAGTTGATGGCCGCCGGTGGGTTGGGTGGGTGCTGGCGGACATGGAGTTGGCTTCCGTTGCGGGCAGGCTGAATTAAGTTAAGAGGTACTATACCATACTTACACTAGTTTGTCGAGAGATTTCGCGGCGGGATGTGTCGCAAGAGTTCTTACTAGTACTTGGATAAGAAATGGAAAGAAAACCGGGCGGGAACCTCGGTGGTCACGGGAGTGTTCGTCGCCTCATGCGCGATCCCTCCGGACTTGGTGTGTCATCGTCATCCTGACGCGGGAAAATTGTGGAGGGCGTAGTATGGTGACGCTGCGAGCTGGAAGGCAAGGCTTAAGTCGGAATCCTTGCTCAACATTCCTTGCGCAACATAGGTGAACGCGAAACAAGTTGGAATGAGGTGGGCATGCTGAAGACAGAAAAGCACCCGATGACGAGACGCGAACTACTGCGTGGCGCGGCAACCGGAATGATTGGGTTAGCGATGGGGGCGGAGCTCACCAAGCCAGAAGCGCCGGGCAAGCTGCCGAATATCGTTTTTATTGTGGCCGACGACCTGGGGTATGCCGACGTGGCCTGCTACGGCCGGCCGGACTTGAGCACGCCGAATATCGACCGCATCGCCGCGCGGGGAGTGCGCTTTCTGCAAGGCTACGCCAATTCGGCGGTGTGCTCGGCGACGCGCACAGCGCTGATCACCGGCCGGTATCAGTATCGGTTGCGGCTCGGCCTGGAGGAACCGTTGGCGGGCAACCTGGATGTCGGGCTGCCTCCGGAACATCCGACGCTGCCTTCGCTGTTAAAGAAAGCGGGGTACAGTTCGACGCTGGTGGGCAAGTGGCATCTGGGCACGCTGCCAAAGTTCGGGCCGTTGAAGAGCGGGTACGATCATTTCTACGGATTTCGCGGCGGAGCGGTGGACTATTTTTCGCACGCCGCGGGAAACAGCCGGGAGGATCTTTGGGACGACGATGTGGCGATTCATCAAGCGGGCTACCTGACCGGGCTGCTTGGCAGCCGCGCGGTTGAGGTGGTGAACGGCTATGCGAAATCGGGGCGGCCTTTTCTGGTCAGCCTGCACTTCAGCGCGCCGCACTGGCCGTGGGAGGCTCCGGGGGACGAGGCGGAGTCCGAGCGGCTGCGGCAACAGGGCAGCACAGGCCTTTTCGACTTTGACGGCGGATCGCAAAAGACTTACCAGAAAATGATCGAGGAACTGGACCGGCAGATCGGACGGGTGCTGCAAGCGCTGGACGCGAATGGGTTGACGGAAAACACCATGGTTATTTTTACCAGCGACAATGGCGGGGAGCGGTTTGCGGATACCTGGCCGTTCACTGGGAAAAAGACGGAATTGCTGGAAGGGGGATTGCGGATTCCGACGGTGATTTCGTGGCCAGCGCGGATCCCGCAAGGCCGGACGAGCGAGCAAGTAGCCATCAGCATGGATTGGATGCCGACGCTGCTGGCAGCAGCGGGTACGGAGCCTGATGCCGCTTACCCGGCGGATGGGATGAATCTGCTGCCGCAGTTGACGCAGAATGCGGCGGCGATTCCGCGCAAGCTGTTCTGGCGGTACAAAGCCAACGCGCAACGAGCGGTGCGCGTTGGGGACTACAAATTCCTAAAAATCCTCGACCATACGTTTCTGTTCAACGTCGTGGAAGACCCGCTGGAGCGGGCCAACCTGAAAGAGCGGAAAAAGGATGTGTATCAGCGGCTGGTTCGCGAGTGGCATGAGTGGAACGCGACGATGTTGCCGGAGGTCAAGGAGAGTTACACGCACAGTTTCGATGGCGAAGAGCTTGCGGATCATTTCGGAGCGAAGCAATCAGACGGGACGCCGGATAATCCTGGGCCGCCGGATGAATAGCGGTTTGCGGGATAAGACGGACACGGCAGTGCCGTGCCCCTACAAGGGCTTGCATGGTCTTGAGCGTATCGGTCACTCGGCAACAATGACGCGCAATTTGGCGGTGCTCACGTCGATCCTCAATTCCGTACTGCCCTCGAAATTCAATTCGCGTCTCGCCCCGCTATCCTCTAAAATCATTGCACCCAGACCACTTTGCCTTACGGAGGCATTCGATGAATCGCAGATTCTCCATTGTGTTGGGTTTCTCTCTGGCCCTGATCCTTGCTCTCGCCGGGTGCGGGAAATCCGCCGACCAACAGTCGGCGTCCAACGACCCTTCTTCCGCCTCATCCGCGCCGGATTCTTCAGGTGCGAAGAGTTCCAAGGCTGCGGCGCCCAGGCCCGCTGCAAGACCCATCGTCATTCCCGCCGACACGGTCATCGCCGTGGTCATCGACGAAACACTCAGTTCCAAGACGGCAACTTCCGGCCAGCGTTTTCGCGCCACCGTCGAAACGCCTATTGAAGTCGACGGCAGAGTGGTCATCGCCCGGGGCGCCCACGCCGCCGGCATGGTCAAAGACGCAAAAGCCGCCGGCCGCTTCAAAGGCGGTTCCGCTCTCGAGCTGACCCTGGTCAGCGTCGAAGCCGATGGCCACGACTATGACGTCCAGACCTCGTCTCCCACACTCACGCACAAAGGCAAAGGCAAGCGCACTGCGGTCCTGACCGGCGGCGGTGGCGCGGCTGGCGCGTTGATCGGCGGCCTGGCTGGCGGAGGCAAAGGCGCGATTATTGGCGCGGTGGTTGGCGCCGGAGCCGGCGCAGGCGGCTCAGCGTTTACTGGCAAAGCCGATGTCGTGGTGGCCGCCGAGTCCGGGCTCAGCTTCAAGCTCCTGCAACCCCTCGAAATCCGGCCCAAGTAAGCCCAAGTAGGCTGGATCGCGGTTTCTCGTGCAACTGGGGCGGCTTCTCTCACGAGCCGCCCTTTTCATTGGCCTCCTGCAAATGAGTTGCTGCCGGAAGGAAGAAAAAGGTGCAAAGGCCAGTCTTGCATGGAGAGAGACAGACCTCCCGCTACGTCTGTACAATCTCGGGTGCGGGCAGGGTCGGAAAGAGGCGAGCATTGAATATCTCGGGGATGGTTGGAGCTGGAGTGATGGCGATGCTGTTGGCTGGCGGTGCAGCGCGAGCAGGGGATGGCGAGACGCGGGCCACTGTTATTTATGAAGAAGCGGCCACGGAAATTGCTGGCACGCGGGTGGAAGGGGCTGAACTATGGGTCACCACCGCCGATCTGACCCGGGCTACACGCTTCGAGCTGAAGCCACAAGGCGTTTGCCGCGATGAGCTGTGCTTTCCGCTGCCGAAAGCAAAGCGCGAGGAGTTTGTCCGCGACGCTGGCAGCACGCGTTGGTTTGACCTAACGGCGTTTGCGCGCCTGGTCTCGCAACCCGTGGCCCATGATGCGGCTTCTTCTTCTTGGTACTTTGGGCTCCGCGCCGACCAGCGCCAGGGGCTCGCGTCGTTAACGGCGCCGGACTTTAGTCTGCCCGACATGGCTGGCGTCAAACATTCCTTGGCTGACTTTCGCGGCAAGAAAATATTGCTGGTGACTTGGGCCTCCTGGTGAGGGTGCCGCTACGACTTGCCCGGGTGGCAAGCAATTTACGAGAAGCTGAAGGACAAGAATTTTGAGATTGTCTCCGTAGCCCAGGATACCAACGGCGTGAAAGACGCCGGCCCCTGGATCACTGCCGCGAAACCCACCTACACCGCGCTCATCGACGAACGCCACGAAGTCTCCAAGCTCTACAACATGGTCAATGTTCCGACCGGCGTGTGGATCGACGAGCGCGGCAAAATCGTCCGCCCCAACGAAGTGGCTTTCGTCGATGACCGCTTCAAGACCTTCAGCGGCCTGGATTCCGAGCCATATCTGACGGCGCTCAAAGATTGGGTCGACAAGGGCTCGAAGAGCGTCTACGCCATGAGCGAAGAAAAGCTCCGCGACAAGCTGAGCGCGGGCAATCCCGATTTTGCCATGGCCGCCGCCGAGTTTGGCCTGGGCCAGTATTTGTACAAGGCCGGGCGTTTGCGGGAAGCCATTCCGCATTTCAAAGAAGCCCAGCGCCTCAATCCCAAGGACTGGAATTACAAGCGCCAGGCCTACGCGCTCTCCGGCGAAAAAGACTACGGCACCACCTTCCGCGAAGAAGTCGAAAAAATCGGCGGCAGCAAAGTGTATTACCCAACGCCGGATCTGCCGGCCTACAAGAAACCGCAACAAGATCAGCCAAAACCCTAAACCGGGTGCGTCCTTGGGTCTACTTCTGTCTACCAACCTCCTTTACCGGGCTTCGCGTTGACCCGTGGGCAACTTCAATGGCAGCACGGGTCGCGTCCACCTCAAATGCCCTCGCAGCTTGTTCTCACTAAAAAGAAACAGAGGCCGAGCCGCAAGGGACGTTCATGGCTGCAGCCCTTGCGGATGGCCTCTGTGCGGGGTTAGGCGAGGACTTCGCTCTGTTACTAGTTCGAGGCGCGCTCGGACTCGTTGCGGGGCGCGTTTTTCTGCAGCACGTCGACGAGATGACGGCCGGTGCTGGGCACGTGCGTGTCATGCCCTCTGACGATGTCTTTCGCCCTCATCGGATGACCGTATACGTCTGCGCTGGCGTCATCATCCGGACGGATCGTTGAGCCTGCGAGCGAAATTCCCGCGAACAAACCGCGCGAACGCGAGTAGCTGAGGATCTCGGCGCGCATCCACGCGTCGGTATCCGCGGAAGCGTCGCGACCCTTCGGGCCGGCAGCGACGGAAGCGTCGGCGCCCAGCTTAACCTTGCTGCTGAGAATCGATTCCATGCCTCGGCCGTTCATAACCAGAAGAATCAGATCGGTGGCTTCGCCGCCGATTTGAAAGCCAATACTCCCGCCTTCCAGCGCATACATCGCCGGGGCGCCCCAGGCGCCGCGGAAATGTTCACCGGTACGACAAACCATGGCTCCGCGGCCGTATTCCGCACCGACTCCGAACGCCAGCTTGCGTACGGAAGGAATCACGATGACGCACTCGGCCTTTTCCAGCAGTTCATGCGGAATGTTGTCCGGTACGTTGAGCACTTCTTGCATCACCACGCCGCATTCTGCCAGCCGCCTTTGCTCCTTGTTCAGCTTCTTTGCGTACACTGCGCTGGCAACCAGCGTGAGACATACTGCTGTAACCATAAATTTCTTCATTATTGACCTCCAAGGTCAAAACTCTTGACGACGATTTGCTCGTAACTGCTTACTGGCTGAAGAACTTTCAACGATTATTTCGTGAGAGGGCTATGCGTCACCCGACTCTCAGGCGGGCACTATTGCAATTGCTGCTAAGCAGGCTTCTTTCTCCCAGCCACCAGCAAGACAATGCCGCCCAGCAAGGCGATTCCGCCAAGTATCGGAGGAATCGAGACGTGCTCCTGCTTTTCCGCGGTGGCGTGAATCGGCCCAAGATCCAAAACTCTTTCCTGATGGCTGTACGTGAAGCCCTGGTACGCCAGGGCCAACCCACCTAAAACAACCAACAACACTCCAACCCAGGTTGGCGATTTCATGTTGCTCCCCTTTCTAAACGGCTCATACCAAGCCGGCTGAAACAGTTGTATGTCTGTTCGTTGTGACGCACGCGCCAAGCGGCCATCCAACACTCCGCGCAGCCGCTGTTCCGGCCCTACAGGCGTCCCAAAAGGACCAGGACGACAACGACAGTCAGCACCAGCCCTACTCCCCCGGTCGGTACGTAGCCCCACTGGCGGCTGTGATTCCACCGCGGCAGCGCACCGAGAAGAGCCAAGATCAGAATCACTACCAAGACGGTTCCAAGCATTTTTTTCTCCTTGCACGGCAAATTGGTTGATCTGTTCCGCTCGCGTCGTTAGCCCTCCGGCCGCTCAGCCGCTAGAGCACCACAGTGATGGAGAAGCGCGCGCCCGGATAATACGGGTTGTACATGTAATAGCCGCCGTCGACATAGTCCACGTACACGTCATCGGTGTAATACCAATCCGAAGGCCAGGGTTCCGTGAATCCGAACCAATAGCCGCCGTACTGGAAGCGCGAATAGCCGCCAACTAAGACCGGGCTGCCAATCCGGAAGTGGTGGTTGCTGCCAAAGTTCGAGCGGAAACGATCGTCTGAAATCCGGCCGCTGCCGCGCTCGCTGAGACGAAGCTGTGGTTGCGCGTGCTGCCTCGCTTGCGCCTGCTGGGTGCGCTGCGGAGCATGCGAAAAGCTAGTCTGCTGCTGATGTCCTTGCCGTTGCGTGTCCTGCCGGCCTTGAGCTTGCTGCTGCTTCGCAGGTTGATCTTGCTGCTGCCGCTGCTGATCCTGTCGCCCCTTGGCTTGCTGCTGGTCCTGCTTCACCGGCTTGTCTTGCTGCTGCGGCTGGCGTTGCCGATCTTGCCGCCCTTTGGCTTGTTGCTGGTCCTGCTGCGCCGGCTTGTCTTGCTGCTGCCGCGGCTGCCGGGCCTGCTCTTGCTGCTTTGCCGGTTTGTCTTGTGGCGCTGGTTGCGGCTTGGCGCGCTGCTGCTGTTTTTCGGGTTTGGCCTTTTCTTCTTGTTTGTCCGGCTTCTCTTGGCCGGCGTACGAAAGAGTCGGGATGCCCAGAAGCAGAAACAGGGCGGTGCTGCTGATTGCTACGATTGGTTTCATGCTGATACCTCCGCTACATTTCTGGCGCGCTTATGTTTCGTTGCTGTGCGCGTCCACTGCTAGACCTAAACTCATTGCGAGATTTGTGCTTCCTGCTTGCTTTGCTGGCCTGGTCACCCGACATGAATTCGCGAGAGCGAGTGAAAGAGTCCAAATACATTCAGCAGCCACAGCACTACGCAGATGACCACCACGGCATTCAGGATCGACTTGATGCTCCCGGCCATGGGGATAAAGCGATTCACCAGCCACAGCAGAACGCCCACGACGATCAGGGCTACTAGGATCTGAATTAGGGGCATGTTCGTTTCCTATCCTTACTTCGTTCGCAGACACCCGTACCTGGCGATGGCGGCCCTTGTTTCTCTGTTGGTCCGAGAATTTGCGAGACAATGTGGAGCAGAGTAGAACTTGGGTTGCAGGGTGATTCCCGGCTCGCTTCGAGCCTTGTGCTTCCCCCACGAACTGCATACTACCCGGTGCCCAGGCTCATATCTGTCCATTAGCGCACACATTTGCATTTATTTGCGCCTGCCATTGAGTGCTACAGTAGAAGCCGCAAATCATGCCAAAGCCTGCACTTTCGGGTAGATCCGAGCCAAGCAAGGCGGCTGGTTTTGACGCACAAGCCTTCCTGGACTCGGCCGGCGTGTCCAGAAAAGTCGTCGAATATCCCGCAAAGACCACCATCTTCTCGCAGGGCGACGCCGCTCAGCACGTCATGTACATTCAGCAGGGTGCTGTAAAACTCTCCGTCGTCAATTCCACTGGCAGAGAAGCCGTGGTCGCCTCGCTGAAAGCCGGAGATTTCTTCGGCGAAGGCTGCCTGGCTGCGCAACCAATTCGCATGGGCTCCGCTACCAGCACCGCCCCCACCACCGTGCTGGTCATCGACAAGGACGAAATGATTCGCGTCCTGCACACCGAACACCAATTTTCCGACCGCTTCATCGCCCACATGCTTTCCAGAAACATTCGCGTGGAAGAGGATTTGATCGACCAGCTGTTTAATTCCACGGAAAAGCGATTGGCCCGCGCGCTGCTCCTCCTGGCCCGCTACGGCAAGAAAGACGAACCGCAGAAAATCCTTCCCCGCGTCTCGCAAGAAACCCTGGCGGAAATGATTGGCACTACCCGCTCCCGCGTAAATCTGTTCATGAACAAATTCAAGAAACTGGGCTTCATCGACAATACCGACGGCCTGGAAATCAACAGCTCGCTATTGAGCGTCGTGCTGCACGACTGAACGGCAACGATTGTCCTTCGTGGCCATTTCTCTCTGCTAAGATATTGGCAGCGTAAGCCAAAAAGGATTAGTGACGCATGACCACTGAAGCGAATGCACGCATGCAACGGCCGCTCGACACCGTTGATCCCACGATTGCGGATCTGTTGCGCGACGAAGCTCGCCGCCAGGCCACCGGTCTGGAGTTGATCCCCAGCGAAAATCTCGTCTCCGAAGCCGTGCTGGAGGCCATGGGCTCCATCTTCACCAACAAATACGCCGAAGGCTATCCGGGCAAGCGCTATTACGGCGGATGCGAAGTCGCCGACAAAGTCGAGCAATTGGCCATCGACCGCGCCAAGGAACTTTTCGGCGCCGAACACGCCAACGTGCAAGCCCACTCCGGAACTTCAGCCAACGTCGCCGTATATATGTCCTGCCTGCAAAAGGATGACGTGGTCCTGGGCATGAATTTGGCCCACGGCGGCCACCTCACCCACGGCCATCCCCTGAACTTCTCCGGCCGCATGTACAAATTCACCGCGTACGGCGTGCGCAAGGAAGACGAGCGCATCGACTACGACGAAATCGAAAAACTCGCTCGCGAGCACAACCCCAAGATGATCGTAGCTGGCGCCAGCGCTTACTCCCGAATCATCGACTTCGCGCGCATCGCCGCGGCAGCAAAATCCGTCGGCGCCATTTTCTTCGTGGACATGGCCCACATCGCTGGTCTGGTCGCGGCTGGCGTGCATCCCAGCCCAGTGCCGCACGCCGATATCGTCTCCACCACCACTCATAAAACGCTGCGCGGCCCCCGCGGCGGGCTAGTCCTCTGCAAAGCCGCCTTTGCCAAGGAAATCGATAAGCTCACTTTTCCCGGCACGCAAGGCGGCCCGCTGGTCCACACCATCGCCGCCAAAGCCGTCTGCCTGAAAGAAGCCGGGGAATCAGGCTTCAAGGAATATCAGCAGCAAGTAGTCGCCAATGCCAAAGCCTTGGCTGCCTCCATCGCCAAGCACGGATTCCGCATCGTCACCGGCGGCACAGACAATCACGTTTTTCTGGTCGAAGTGCATTCCCGCGGCATCACCGGAAGCGACGCAGAGAAAGCTCTCGACCGCGCCGGCATCACCGTCAACAAGAACGCCATTCCCTTCGATCCCCTCCCGCCCATGAAAGGTGGCGGCATTCGCTTGGGCAGCCCCTCTGTCACCACTCGCGGCATGCGCGAGCCGGAGATGCAATCCATCGGAGGCTGGATCACCGAGATCCTCACCCGCCTGGGCGACTCCGAAACCGAGCAGCGCATCCGCCGCCAAGTGGCAGAGCTCGCGGCCCGCTTCCCTATTTACGAATCCCGCCTGCAAGCCTCCGGACGCGCCGAACATGCCCGAGTCTGAAGCCCATTTCGACGAATCCAAGCCGAAAGAATCACCTTGAAAACCAGCATCCTCGAAGCCACCGCCAGTTTTGAACAGTGGCTCGCCGTGCAGCTTCCCATCATCCGCCAGGACATCAGCCTCAAGCACCTACACATGGCCGAGGCCGCCTTTCCTTTTTTCCGCGCCACTTTTTACCGCTGGCTCCAGCTTTGGCCAAAAGTCTGCGATGACTTGGCCAATGCTCCGGCGGTTTTGGCCGTCGGCGATCTGCACATCGAAAACTTTGGCACTTGGCGGGACTCCGAGGGCCGGCTCATCTGGGGCGTCAATGATCTGGATGAAGCCTGGCCTTGCGCTTACACCATGGATTTGGTGCGTCTCACCACCAGCGTGTATCTGGCAATTCTCGGAGAGCACTTGTGCCTTCCTCGCAGACAGGCGGCGGAGGCTGTCGAAGAGGGCTATCGCGATGCTCTCGCGGCCGGCGGCAAGCCCTTCGTGCTCGCGGAAGAACACCAATGGCTGCGCCTGTTGGCACTCAGCAAATTGCGCGATCCCGTACGCTTCTGGGACAAACTGACGCACTTGCCGCCGTTCACCGCCAAGCCTCCCAAAGAAGTGCTGCAACTCCTCGAGGAATCGCTCCCCCTGCGGAGCAAATATCAACTCAGGAAAAGAATCGCTGGATTGGGCAGCCTGGGGCACCCCCGGATTCTTGCTCTGTCGTCGTTGTGCAGCGGTTTCATCGCGCGCGAGGCCAAAGCCATTCGACCGTCCGCCTGGGCGTGGGTTAAAGGCGCCTCAACCGCCGAGATTCACGGAGCCACGTTGGCGGAGCGCTCCGTGCGCGTCCCGGATCCCTTCGTTCGCTTCCACGACCGCTGGCTGGTCCGCCGGCTGGCTCCGGACTGCTCGCGCATCGAATTGTCCTCCCTGCCGCGCGAGCGCCAGGAAGCCCGTTTGCTCTATTCCATGGGCTGGGAAACGGCCAACATGCACCTCGGCAGCCCGCAAGCAATTTCTGCCGTCAAAAAGGACCTGGCCCGAAGAAAAGGGCGCTGGCTGCACAAGGCCGCAAAGTCCATGTGTAAGGCCACGCTGCAGGATTGGCAGGACTGGCGCAAAGACTGGAAAAGACTGCCGAAGACCGCGCCAAACAGCTCCCCGAAATAGCGGCTCCGAACAACAGGCGACTCCCGGGCGCGCGAAAAACACCCTGAATACGGCCTGTTCTTCCTCATTCCACTACTACTCCGGTTCCGCTGTCCTAAGACTGACCCTCAGGTCAGTAGATTGTGTTCGCGATTCCCATTACCTTCGTACCGGAACTGGAATGGGAATCGTTCTTACTACCCTGCTACTCGCTGCCACGGCCATCGCCCTGATGACCGGGCGGATCTTTTCGCAAACAGCACGGGTTAGCTTGGCGCGGATCTCCGATCCGCCGCCAAGAGCGTTTCCCGCTTCCCGGGGTGTGCACTCTTGAGCGGTGCCAAGACCGCTGACGAGGTGATGCGATGATGGATACTGAAGCCTTCCGTGAATTCAAGACCGGTTTGACCCTGCTGCGCGATAACTACGCCAACAAAGCCCTGCCGCACATGCGTAAAGCGGTGGACCTCGACAAGAACAATCCCTATTACATGTCCTACCTCGGCGTGGTCCTGGCCCGCTCGGAACAGAAGTGGGGCGAAGCCGAGCGCCTGTGCGACTCCGCGGTGCGCATGAAGCGCAACCAGGCGCAACTCTATCTCAATCTCGCGGAAGTCTACGCCACCGCGGGCCGCCGCGACGACGCCGTGGAAGCCCTGCAATCAGGCCTCAAGTTCGCCCGCCGGGACGTCCGCCTGACCATCGCCATGAACAAGCTGACCCATCGCCGCAACCCGGTGCTCACCTTCCTGGGACGCAAGCACCCCATCAACAGGCAACTCGGCATACTGCGTCACCGCACCCTGAGAATATTCGGGCAAGACTAGACGACTTTCCTCCACCCCCCAAACACAAGAAAGGGCGGATGGCTTCGGCCATCCGCCCTTTCTTGCTTTTGCTAAGAATATCTTAGTGAAAGTGCTTGCGCTTACTTGCGCTGCATCGAGCTCCACGTCGAAAAACCCTGCTGCAAACCCATCTCCAGCAGAATCTTGAAACCGATGCCAAACATCCCGGTGGGTAACTCGTCCTTGCGCACCACTTCCGCCAGGTATTCGCGATTCATGGCCGCGGGCTGGTTGGAATACGGCATGGTCACGAACAAGCGCATGCCGATTTCGTATAGCGTTTCGCTGGTTTGAAAGTACACCCCGCTGCGCGAAACGCTGTGCGTGCCGCGCAGGTCCTCGAACGGCTCCTTCTCCGGATCGGAAGGACGAATCCGCATCAATTGCGTGATTTTGCAGCGGCGGCTGCCGCGGCGTTCATTCTGTCGGGCCGGCTGGCTGGGACCACCCGGCGAAGTTCTCTTCATCAATAAATCCTGCTGCGTCGGCATGTCGGAATAGGGCCCTTTCGATCTACCACTGCTTATGCACAGTGTACGGGGCGGTTCCAGACAAACCTATAGCGGAAACGTACCTGTGAGGAACTGGGACGCTTCCTACAGGATGGTAGTACGGGAGTACTAAGAAAAGGAAGAGGGCGGATGTGGAAAAGGGCTGGAAAATCAAGCAAGAGAAGGAAATGAGAGAAGTAAGTGCCGAAGTGGGGTGCGCTGCCGGGAATAGTACCGATACGGGACTTCGCCGAAAACGCGCAGGCAATGCAACCGAGATAACTTGTTGATTGGGGAGGACATGGCAGACGGAGCGGTCGCGTAACTTTTCCTTGCGGCGAGGCGGCGGAATTGCACTGCAACCAGAGAACGCGGGCAGGTCGAACGAGGAGACCAACATGGCGACCGGGGTGCGGCAGGCGTTGCAGAGTGGTGCGGCGAATGGACGGCGCTCGCATGGGGAGCGCGCGAGCGGAGTGGAGTTGCTGGAGGAAGTGCGCAAGAGCGCCGCGTTGCCATTGGTCAAAGAAGGCCGGACGCGCGTGTTTGTGGCGGCGGAGAACCGTTTGCTGCAGGATGCGCTGTCGCGCATGCTGGCCAGGCGCGGCGACATTGAAGTGGTCGGGGCGGCACACACCGGGCCGTTCGACTCGAAGAATCTGCTGGCTGAGTCATCTGACATTTTGCTGCTGACCTCGCGCGGTAATCTCACGGAGGACCTGGCGATGATCCGCAAGGTCCGCACCACCGCACCGGAAGTACAGATTCTGCTACTGGGCGTGACCGGAGGCGAAACCGAGTTTTTGCAGTACGTGCGGGCCGGAATCAAAGGTTATCTGCTGCGCGACGCATCGGCTGAAGATGTGCTGAGCGCGGTCAAAGCAGTGCAGGCCGGCCAGGCGGTTTGCCCAGGGACGCTGTGCGCGTTGCTCTTCCGCTATTTCGAGCAGGAAGCCACCTCGTGTCCTTCCGCCGCGGTGCACCAGCAGCTGGGATTGACGCGGCGCGAGCAGCAATTGATCCCGTTCATCGGGCAAGGCCTCACCAACAAAGAAATCGCCAACCACTTCTGCTTGTCCGAACAGACCGTGAAGAATCATCTCTACCGCATGAAGCAAAAAGTCGGCGCGGACGACCGCCTCGGCATCGTGCAAGTCTGCCGCACCCAGGGCTTCATGCTGTAAACGCGGGGGCGTTTGACTCTCTCCTTGACATCTTAGGGGTGCGTCTGGCATTCTCCTAACCACTTTAGGAGGGAACATGCCGGAGCACGCCCAGCTTCTTCAAGGCACTCT